>Ga0272448_1000056_pt1:85000-153462 | contig 153462 bp, 118 predicted proteins | sample YNPCB0191_FD_202220 | JGI IMG/M metagenome (GOLD analysis project Ga0272448, IMG submission 202220) | Hot spring sediment microbial communities from Yellowstone National Park, WY, United States - YNP-CB-019-1 | ecosystem: Environmental > Aquatic > Thermal springs > Hot (42-90C) >... | reverse complement strand
CGGGAATCGCCGTCCATGAGCGGGCGATACTGTCTTACCCGCGCCGGGAACGCGCTCTGAAGCATGCTGACCGGATGTATGCCGTACATGGGGAGTATGTTCATTTCCATGTGGAAGTTGAGGAATGCGACTCCGCCTCCTCCGGCCGCACGCGCCTGCTCGAGACAGGGAAGGAAGTACAGTTGCGACCAGCCCCTGACGCGGCGTCCCACTCGCTCCGCAAGTTCGAGGAGTTCATCGGTCCTGCGTTCGTCCGACGAGAGGACCTTGTCCGCGAACACGTGCACCCCGCGCCGCAGCGCCATTTCCACGAGGGCGCTGCGGGACTCGATGACCTCGTCCATCACCATGGCGCCATCGGCGCCGTCGAGGGCTTCCTCGGCCGTTGCGCAGACGCGGGAAATGTCGAACGTCTCCGCGACCTTCCTCGCCTCGTCCGTGTCAGCGCTCCAGATGCGGGTCACGCGCACCTCCGAGGTCGCCGGCCGGAGATCGCGATCGAGCATGAACCGTTGCATCCATGGCTTTGCGTTTTTTCCGATCCGTTCCCGATCGCTTCCATTGAAGTGGACCAGATAGGGGTACGTGTGGATCAGGTGCTGACCTACGACGGCGATTTGCTTCGGCATCGGTCCCTCCGATCTGATGACCGCGGCGAACGGCGCGATTTCATCGCGCCCGCGCGGGAGCCTCACGCGCTCCAGTCCCTCCGGAGCCGCATAGCGTCCACCGCCGCGAAGAATGCGAAGATGTTCTCCATGGGCACCTCGGGTTCGAGGACATGCGTCGGTGCGAGGCGGATGTCCTGGCCGAACTGGCGCATCCGCTCGGCTACGCACCGTCGAATACCGTCCGGGGTGCCGAACGGAAAAACCGTCTGCGTGCCGATGCTTCCATCGAAAAGCAGCCTCCCGCGGTACCTGCCTGCGAGCCGGTCGAGGTCCATGCATTCTGGCTGGAGCGGGTTCAGGATCGTCATGCCGATCTCGCGGAGTTCGTTTATGATCATCTCGACGTTGCCGTCGCTATGGTAGAGGATCTGTATGTCGGGCTTGATCGCGCGCGCCGCAGCCCAGACCTGCGCCCATCGGGGCTTCATGAATCTCCGCCAGAGTTCTACGCGAAACATCAGCGTTCGCTGATTGGCCACATCGTCGCCGCAGTGCAGCGAATCCACGCCGGCCCGCGCACACGCGCGCGTCAGGTTCATCGCCCGCCTCATGAACTTGTCGAGGAGCACATCGCACCATTCCGGTCGAACGAGCATGTCGGAGAGGAACTCCTCGTATCCACGCACCTGCCACGAATACTCGTAGATGTGGCCGACGTTGCCACCGGCGATCCGCCCCCTGCGGTGCACTGCATCCACCTCTGCCGCCATCCTGGACCCATCCCAGCCCTCGTAGTCAACGACCGGAAACTCCTCGAGATCCGCGAGGCTTTCTGCGTTTCGCAGGGGGCTGACTCGCTCGGTAAAGTGATACAGGCTCCCGCGCCTGCGGCCGACGCCGATGTCGTCAATCCAATCTATCTCGCCGGGTTTGACGTCGGAGAAGTACCCCGTGAAGTCGGGGCGAACGAAACCGTTCGGCTCGGCCGGCCACACGTACACCGGAAGGTCCATCTCGAAATACGCCTCGAAGTCACCGGTGCCGATGCGCTGAGCGAGGCGCTCCGCGAGGTCCGGCGTGAACTGCGCGTATCTCAACGGACGATCAATGCGCTCCCGCCTCGCAAAGGCTCGAAAGCGCTCCCACGAATTCATGCTCTGCACCTTGCGTTATGCGCCCTCCCTCCACGGATTGACTGCCCCGCATCCCGCGCCTATCTGTAAGTCCTTGTCATGGCGAGTCTTACGTGGCCGCGAGCCGTGATTGAGCGATCCCCTCGCTGCCCTTTCGGCGACGCGGCGCTGATGCCGTCGGGGCCGCAGCACCAACGTCGCGCTCCCTGCCTCGATATTCCCCTTCGCCCTGCGCCACCTCTCACCGACGTTCAAATCCAGGCCGCCGCTTCCCCGGCGCATGTTCAAATATTGAACATGGCCCTCATCGTCCGACCAGAAGCCTGTACGCGTTGATCTCCGGCAGCCCGGCCGCGAGGATCTTTTGCGCCGCCTTGCCCACGTCGTAAGCAACTCGATGCAGTTGCCCTTGACCAGTGGTCGAGTCAAACTCCATCACGCACGCGAGCGGCTGCCCGTCGCGCGGTTGACCCACGGAGCCGACGTTCACGAGTCGGCGCATCTGCTCGTCGAGTGAAATGGTACTCAATGGTTCCAGAAGTGGCTCCTCTTCTCGCACCAGGCACGGGACGTGTGTATGCCCGTAGAATCCCACCCTGGCGTCCAGGTGCTGGAAGCAGAGCACCGCGTCGGACGGCGACAGTATGTACTCGAAGGCATCCGGCCTGGGGAGCGCGCCGTGGAAGCAGATGAAGTTCCTTCGCCGGAGGGTCAGCGGCAGGTCCGAGAGGAAGTCCCGCTCGTCGGCGCTCAGCGCGGAACGGGTCCAGGCGATCGAGCACCTTGCCTCGTAGTTGAAAAACTCAGTTGCGATTCGTCCGACAGCCGCGAAGTCGTGGTTCCCCGCCAGACAGACGACGCGACGGCTTCTCAGGAGGGCAATGCATTCGGATGGGTCGGCGCCGTAACCCACTATGTCGCCGAGACATATCACTTCGTCGCAGCCGAGCCTGTTGATCTCGTCCAGGGTCGCTTCGAGCGCCTCCAGGTTGGCGTGCACGTCACTGATCAGAGCATACCGCACAAGCGCGCCCTCGAAGAGAGCCTAGTGGATGATACGGAAGCCCGAGAACTCGCCTGTGGCCGGGGCGAACGCGACGGATTTGGACTCGATATAGCCGCGCATCGCGTCCTCGACGCGCGAGAGGAAATCCTTGACATCCGGTTCTGCCCCCTCGACAATGAGTTCCACCCTTCCGTCGCGAAGGTTGCGCACTGTGCCGGTTACGCGCCCCAGACGGCGGGCGATGTCAACTGCAGTGAACCGGAACCCGACCCCCTGCACCGTCCCGCTGTAATAGACTATCGCCCGTGTCATCGCTTTCTCCGGCATGAGCGCTAGCAAATCTAGCAGAAAGGGTCGAAGTTTTCAAGGCATTTTTCAGGAGACGACTTGCGCCATGCAAGGAAATCGGGTATATGTGGCGTGCGACAAGAGTCGTTACGTTCCACGTGGAACACTCACCCGGTATGTGGACAGCACAAAGTGAGCCCGGAGCGAAAGCCTGAACGACGACTCGGCCGCGGCCTCGAGTCCCTGCTCGGTGCGGCCACCGAGTACCCGACCTCGTCTGTGCGCGAGTCCGGCGTAGAGTCAGCCCGGCAGGTCCCGATCGATCAAATACGTCCCAACCCACTCCAGCCGCGCACCGGCTTCCCCGATCGTGACATGTCCGACCTCGTCGAATCCATAAAGAGGGTCGGCGTCCTCCAGCCGCTCCTCGTCCGGCGCTCCGCTGAAGGGTACGAACTCATCGCTGGCGAACGCCGCCTCCGGGCAGCCCGCGAAGCAGGTCTGTCCAGCGTGCCGGTCGTCGAGCGCGAAACGTCCGACGACGAGATGCTCACGCTCGCCCTCGTCGAGAACCTGCAACGCACCGATCTCAACCCGATCGAGAAGGCAAGGGGCTTCAAGCGCCTTATCGAGACCTTCTCACTCACCCAGGATGAGGCCGCAAGACGAGTCGGCAAGGATCGTTCGACGATCGCAAACTTCATCAGGCTCCTGGATCTGCCGGAGCCGGTGCAGCACATCGTCGCCCGCGGGGGCATAAGCATGGGCCATGCGCGCGCCCTCCTCGCACTCCCTCACCCGTCCTCTCAACATGCCCTCGCGCTCCGGATCGAAAATGAGGGCTTGTCCGTCCGCGAAACGGAGAGCCTTGTGAGCAAACTTCGCGGCGCCCCTCGCCGCAGACGACCGCGCTCAAAAGCCCAGGGTCCCAGCCCCCACATCCGGAGTCTCGAAGATCGCATGCGCGAGAGACTGGGGACAAAAGTCAAGATAGACTACCACGGCGGCAGTGGCAACATTACGATTGCATTCTTTTCCGACGGTGACCTGCAACGGATACTCGATTGCCTCGGAATATCCGACGACTCAGCCTGACCGCCCCCGTGCAGCCCCTAGCCGCTGGCGACGGCGCCAACCCTCTCCGCCGACGCCCGCTCAGAGGCTTCGCCAGTGCCCGGCGGGATATCGCAAGTGCGACGCGACCCATACATTCCGGAATGAGCACCACGCCAGGCAATGTGAACCCCTGCATCGCACGCTCTCGGGAGCCTTCAGCCCCGGGTTCTGGCACGCCCTCCTTGTGGAGGTCGGCCTCGCGTTTCCCAGGCTTTCCGTGTGAAAACCGCGCGCGCACCACTGTGCCATGTACAAGTTATTCGTAGCGAGCCGATACCTTCGCCGTAATTGGCTGAACCTGGTCGGCGTGGCGGCTGTGGCCATAGCCGTCATGGTGCCGATATGCGTTCTCTCCGTCATGAAGGGGTTTGACCAGGAGTTCCGGGCTCGCCTCCGTCAGACATTAGCCGACCTGATCATTGAAACCTGGTCCGACGAGAGTTTTTCGGGTCCGCCTGGCGGCTACCAGGAACTCATCCAGAAGGTCGAAAAGATACCTCACGTCAAGTCGGTCGCGCCGGAACTGTCGGGCATCGGTCTCGTTCAGATCTCCTTGCAGGACAGGACAATACGGAGATATGCGCAGTATCGCGGAATTGACCTCGATCGCGAGTTGCGCACGACCGATTTTGCAATCTACTGGCGGGCAGCGCGCGGTCGGGCCGCTCGAGACGCGCTCACATCGCTGGCATCTCACGGTCCCGACGCGCTCCTTCGGATGGACGCGGATTCCCTGCGCACGCTTCTTCTCGACCTGCGTCGTGAGGACTTCGGTCTCTTGCCCTCGCAGATTCGGCGCACGTTGCGCAAGGTCTCGGCGGAGAAAGGGATACGCATCGAGGATTGCTTTGGCGCCGCCGAGAAGGCGGTCCCGCACTGGACGCGGTCGGCTGACAGCCGCGAGGCACCTGCCTTCATCGGCTCCGAACTCGCCGTAATTGGACGCGACGAGAAAGGAAGTCTCATCCGGCTGAGCGAGAATGACAGCCTCGTCTTGATAATCCCCACTAGCATCCATGACTCGACGCGTGCTTTCCAGACGTGCAGGGTCGCCGGCCAGTTCCAGTCGGGGTGGTACGAATACGACGAGCGAACCGTGATCCTGCCCCTAACCGACCTCCAGGAGCGCCTCCACAAGGAGGGCCACGTGACGAGTCTCAACGTCAGGCTCGATGCTTATGAAAATGCAGAGGAGGTCCGCGCAGCGCTCTGGGGGATTCTGACGGCGGAGGAACTTCAACGCGGCTTCGCTCTTCTCCGGCCACTGCTCAATGAGAACCAGAGGCGGCACCTGGACGAGGTCATCGAACCCCGCCTTGCGCATTTGCGGAGGAACCGCGATATCTGGCTCTCGGACGGCAACACGGCACAATTCCTCGAAGCGACCTTGCCCCTCCAGGATGCCCTTCTCCTTGGACTCGAGAAGTACGCCAGTGCCGCCGAAGCGCGGGGCCCAGAATTCGCGGAGAGGGTCAGATCATTCCAGGCCCTTTGCAGCGCGCGGCGCTCAGGCGCGATCGGCCTTCAGTACAACATCAGCACCTGGGAAGACAAGCGCCGAACTTATCTGCGCGCCGTGCGAGTCGAGCGTCGGATGATGGCCTTCATTCTCTTTTTCGTGACCGTCGTCGCCGGCTTCCTCATTTTTTCCATTCTTCACACGACTGTACACGTCAAGACCAGGGACATCGGCATACTCAAGGCGATAGGTGGTTCCGTCAACGGCATACTCGCTCTCTTTCTGATGAACGGCCTTCTCATCGCCACAATCGGAGCCTCTATCGGCATGGCCATAGGTCTTCTCATCATCCGCTACCTGCACGACATCGAGGAGTTCCTGTCGGCCGCATTCGGCTTCAAGTTATTTCCGAAGAGCATCTACTATCTCGATCGTCTTCCCGTAGACCAGCATCCTTTGCCCAGCGCCATTACGATTTCGGTGCTGGCTGTAATCGTGGCGTTCCTCGCCAGCGCTTATCCTGCGTGGAAGGCCGCGCGCATGGATCCTGTCGAGGCCCTTCGATATGAGTGAACCTGCCAATCGCGGCAAATCCCAGTCGGCAGAGATGCTCGTCGCGCGGGGCATACGGAAGGTCTATCGTCAGGGAGAGGACTCGCTCGAGGTCCTGAAAGGGATTTCGCTCAGCGTCGCCCCGGGCGAATATCTCATGATCGTCGGGCCCTCAGGCGCCGGCAAGAGCACCCTTCTGCACATTCTGGGACTCCTCGACCGGCCAACGGAAGGCGACCTCTGGCTCGAGGGAAGGTGCCTGACCCGTCTGCCGGCCAGCACCCAGGCGCAAGTTCGAAATCGTCTGTTCGGCTTCGTATTCCAGTTCTTTCACCTCCTTCCTGACTTCACCGCGATCGAGAATGTCATGCTTCCTGCCATGGTCGGCACCAACATCCTCGCCTGGAGCCGGCGCAAGGCCCAGGTTCGCGAGGCAGCAGAGGCGCTTCTTCGACGAGTCGGTCTCGCGGACCGCATGCATCACAGGCCCTCGCAACTTTCCGGCGGCGAACGCCAGCGCGTCGCCATCTGCCGCGCGCTCATCAACCGGCCCCGCGTCCTCCTCCTCGACGAGCCGACCGGCAACCTCGACAGCCGGACGGGGCGCCAGATACTCGACCTGGTGCAATCGCTGAACCGGGAGGATGGCCTCACGATAATCATGGTCACTCACGACCCCGAGGTTGCGAACCCGTCGGGCCGCATCATTCGCCTCCGCGACGGCCAGATCGTCCGCTCATAGGTCTGGATCGTGCCTGTCTCCGTTCACCCGATTGATCAGCCCGAGAGGCTTGACACCGAAACCGGTTTCGCTTACGATGGTCTCACTGACCCATGACAACTTCCTCTCGAGGCAGGATGCGGCGCACCCGACGCCCGCACGGCGTTACCGCCATCGCGGCGAGGCTGGGCCTCTCGAAGGCCACGGTCTCCAAGGCGATAAATGCCCGTCCGGATGTATCGAGGCGGACCCGAGAGCGTGTCTTGAGGGCAGCGGCCAGACTGGGGTATTCGCCGAACTTCCTCGCGCGGGCCCTCGCGCTGCGAAGGACATGGCTACTCGGTCTCGTCGTTCCGTTCATCCGGCACGGCTTCTTCCTCCAGGTTGCGAGATGGGTCATAGACGAGGCTGCTCGGGACGGCTATCGTGTGATCTTCGACTATTCGTGCGACTCCCCCACCCGCGAGCGAAGCATCGTGGAGGACTACGTCGCGCGCTGCGTGGACGGTCTCATCGTGTGCCCCTGCACGCGGGGATCGGCGCCCCTCATACGACGCCTGCGCGCACAACGTTACCCGCTCGTGCTCGTTGAGGCCCGCGCGGCTTTGTGGAGCGCACCATGCGTCGGGCCTGATCTCGACATGGCAGGTTATCTCGCGGCCCGCGCCCTCCTCGATCGCGGCCACCGCGCGATCGGGTTCCTCGCCGCTTCCGGAGTGCCAGCGAACAGCGAATTGCGCCGGGGAATCCTCCGCGCGATCCACGAAAGCGGCGCGCGTGAGGAATCCCTTCTCGCCATCGAGGGAGACGCCGAGGGCCGCGACGCGCGTGCGTGCCTCGTTTCCCTCGTCGGACAATTTCCGAATGTCACGGGCATCGTCTGCGGCAACCCAGACATCTCGCTTGCCGCCAGGGCCGCGCTCGACGCCGCGGGGGTAGACATTCCACGCCACCTCTCGATAGTGACCCTCGGGTGCGGCGCGCTCGGCACGTTCGTGAACGAAAGGGCTGAAGTCATTGCTTCCCGCGCCACGCAGGTTCTCCTCGCGTGGATGCGGGAGAGAGCGGAGCCGCCCGCGACACCGGTTCGCATTCCGCCCGAACTCGTGGAGGGGGATTCCATCGGGCAGCCCCGGCCGGGGCAACTGCCCGGACATCTGGTGAGGAGGCTTGCGGGATGAGGATGGACCGATTTTGCGAAACCGGTTTCGCCTTCCGGGTCCCTCGGCAGGTTCCGATACCGCCATCGCAGGGCACTGCAGCGGAAACGTCGGTTACGAAGAAACCCTCACCTTCAGCGGGCTCGGGCGGATGGGCACCGACCATGCACAGTGTCTCACGGCCTGCACCCGGGATAACGAAATGATAGACACCGAAAATTCGCGGACAACTCGAGGGATGTCCGATGAACCTGTCCCTCCCCACGGCGGACGATTGCGCCCGCTCCTCGTGGCCGATCCCGCCGAGCGACGGGAGCGCCTCCGCGCCGCGTCCTCGCTGCCCCGCCTTTCGCTCACCACGCGGGAAGCATCCGACCTCATCATGCTGGCGATGGGGGCGTTCAGCCCGCTCGACGGGTTCATGCGACACGCGGATTATGTCGGCGTGCGCGACGACATGCACCTGGCGAACGGGGTGCTCTGGCCAATGCCCGTGACGCTCGCCGCAGACCGTGCGACGGCAGGTTCGCTTGACGCAGGCGCGAGGGTGGCCCTCGCCGACAGCGCAACAGGGGAGATCCTGGGCGTGATGACCATCGAGGACAAGTTCTCCTACGACGCTGCCCTCGAGGCGAGGCGCGTGTTCGGCACCGACGACGCGAGGCATCCGGGCGTGGCGAAACTTTACAGCCAGCGGGAGGTGTATCTCGGCGGGCCGGTCGAGGCGCTGAGCGAGGGGGCCTACCCGGAGCGGTTTCCCGACTTCGCACGCCCCACCGAGACGAGGGAGATATTCCGCAGAAGGGGCTGGCGGACCATCGCCGCGTTCCAGACTCGCAACCCGATTCACCGCTCGCACGAATATCTCACGAAGATCGCGCTGGAGGTGTGCGATGGCCTTTTCATACATCCTATCGTGGGCGAACTCAAGGAAGGCGACATCCCTGCCGAGGTCCGAATGCGCTGCTACCACGCACTCCTCGAAAACTACTACCCTCGCGACCGGGTCGTGCTGAAGGTCTATCCCATGGAGATGCGTTATGCGGGCCCGCGCGAGGCGGTGCTCCACGCCATCATCCGCCAGAACTTCGGCTGCACTCACCTCATCGTGGGAAGGGATCACGCTGGCGTCGGCAGTTATTACGGTCCGTTCGAGGCGCAGGAGATTTTCGACCGCATTCCGAGCGGCGAACTGCTCATCAGGCCGCTCAAACTGGACTGGACGTTCTGGTGCCACCGGTGCGAGACGATGGCCTCGCCGCGCACCTGCCCGCACGGCGACGATGACCACCTGATGATCAGCGGCACGCGACTCCGCCAGATGCTGTCGCGCGGCGAACGACCTCCTACGACGTTCACCCGCCCGGAAGTCGCCGAGATACTCATTGACTATTACAGGCGGGCACAGGGCGAAGGTCCGACAAAGTGATGAGATGGGGAGAGACACGATGAGGAACGCCATCCTGCTCACGCTCGACACGCTCCGTCGCGACGCGCTCGGCTGCTACGGCGGGGCGCAGGGCCAGACGCCGTTTCTGGATTCCATTCAGCCGCACTGCATCAGATTCATGCAGGCTTACTCTGGCGGACCCTACACGCAGGCGGCGTTCCCGGGCATCCTGACCTCCTCGCATTACCTGGATCACGGCAAGAGCAGGCAACTCTCGCCCAAGCGACAACTGATATCGGAGGTGATGCGGCAGCAGGGATTCGAGACCGCCGCATTCCACTCCAATCCGTACCTCAGCGCCTTCTTCGGCTGGAACCGCGGCTGGGATACCTTCTACGACTCGATGCAGGACGAGGTCACCGACGAGTGCCCGTACATCAAGTCGCGCGTACTCAACGGCAAGGTGCGCGATTGGCTTGCCGGGCGTCGCGACCGCAGCAGACCGTTCTTCCTGTGGGTGCACTACATGGACGTTCACGAGCCGTACGTGCCGGCCCCCGAATACATCGAAAGGGTGGACCCCACCCTGTGCATCGCGCCCGCCGAGATGATGCGACTCTTCAGGGAGGTCGTTCTCAAACGCGATGTCTCGGACCCGGACACGATCGAACTCCTCCGGAAATTGTACCTGGCCCACGTGCGCGAGGTGGACGACAGTGCGAGGGAGTTGTTCGGCATATTCGAGGAGGCCGGCGTCCTTGCCGAAAGCCTTGTCGTGGTGACATCGGATCACGGCGAGGAATTCGGCGAACACGGCGGGCTGTCGCACGATGGCAAGATGTACGATGAACTGGTCCACGTGCCCCTCCTCATCTATGAGCAGTCCCGCTCCGAGACGCTCGTTGCCGAGCATGTGGTGAGCACGCTCGACATCGCGCCGACGATCTTGCACAGCCTCGGCCTGCGGCCCGCCCCGGCTTTCCAGGGAAGACCTCTCCTCCCGCTCCAGAACTACGCGAGCGACGGCGCATTCGGCGAATGCTACGACAAGCACGGGAGCACCGAGAAGGGGGCTGAAAAGGAGGTTCACTACTATCGGTCCGAACGGTTCAAGATCATCTACCGGCAGCGCACCGAGACGTGGGAACTGTACGACCTCCGGTCGGATCCCCACGAGAGGACGAACCTTGCTGATGCGTCGCCAGAGGCCGATCGTCTGAAGGAGAAGATACTGCCCAGGGTGGGCAGGCAACCGAGGTAACGAAAGGAGGAGCCGTACGATGGTCAATCTCAGCGCGAAAAGGGTGAAGGAACTCGAAGAGAAGATCGCCAGGTCGAAGGAGGTATTCCGCCAGGCGTACGACAGGTTCGACCCCCGCGACATGCGCCTCGTCTGGTCGGGCGGCAAGGATAGCACCCTCACGGTATGGATCTGCCTCCAGTTCTGCAAGGAGAGCAACCTCGCACTCCCCAGGGCATTCACGATCGACGAGGGGGACTCGTTCGAGGAGATCGAGGCGTTTCTGGAGAAATGGTCCAGGGCGTGGAACATCGAACTCGACCGGGGATGCAACGAAGATGTCCTCAGGGCGGCCAACTACACGCTCGGTGCCGACGTCGAGGTAAGAAAACTCAACGCGCGCAACCAGGCCGAGATCAAGCGCATCGGCTTCGACCTCGAACGCTTCCCCTTCGAGGCCGAGTCGTACGTGGGCAATCACCTCATGAAAACCGTGGTCTTCAACACCTACATCGAGGAGAACGGGGTGAAGGCAGTCTTCCAGGGGCTTCGCTGGGACGAGCAACCCGCGCGCCAGAAGGACGCCTACTGGGAGGACGTCCCGGCTGGCGAGTTGACCCCCGCCCACACGCGCTATCGCCCGATCCTCCATTTCACGGAACGGGACATCTGGGACACCACCCTGCACTTCGGGATCCCGTACTGTCCCCTGTATGAGCAGGGGTATCGCTCGCTCGGAGCGAAGACGACAAGCCAGAAGATGAGCGACCTCCCCGCGTGGGAACAGGACCTGGAACACACCGTCGAACGCGCCGGCAGGCGACAGGACAAGGAGAAGACCATGGCCCGCCTCCGGCAACTGGGGTACATGTGAGGGCTTCCGGTCGCCTACGGACGGATGCGTCGTGCGGACTGCGCCGGCGGTCATCTTGACTTGGCGGCGCGACGACATGTATAGTCAACATTGCCACGAACGCGGTGGGGGATTAGCTCAGTTGGGAGAGCGCTTGAATGGCATTCAAGAGGTCAGGGGTTCGAATCCCCTATCCTCCACCAGTCCCTGAGCACGCCAGTGCGCCCGATCCGGGCGGGTGTGTCCTCTCGACTGCTGCGGCGTCGAACTCCCTCCCCGCGTAACCGGAGGCAACGCTCTCGCCCCGCCCTTGCGCCGCGCGGACATATCGGCAAAAATGCGTCGGGTGCAATATCGCTGGTCTCTACCGACTGCGCCGGAGGCGACCGATGGCGAAGGCGAAAGTTTACTGCGTACGGCTGCCCGATCGCGCGAGCGTGGACGTCCTCGCCGAGGCCGCCGCGACCCTCGCCCGTGCAGCGTTCCGTGGAGTGGTCGTCGAGAAGCGGCCCTGTGCCATCAAACAGCACTTCGGCGAAGGGTCGAACGATGGCTACCTGAAGCCGGAGATAGCGCGGGTCATGGTCGAGTTCGTACGCGCTCAAGGTGGCCTGCCGTTCCTCACCGACACGAACACGCTGTACCGCGGTCGCCGCAGCAACGCAGTCGGTCACCTCGCCCAGGCCGCGGACAACGGCTTCACCCACGAGCGCCTCGGCGCGCCGGTGATCATCGCCGATGGCCTCCTCGGCGCCGAACAGGTGACCGTCCCCATCGAGGGCGGGAAGCACTTCAAGGACGTGCGCATCGCCGCTGCGGCCTATCACGCGGCCAGCGCCATCGTCCTCACCCACGTCAAGGGCCACTGCCAGGTCGGGCTCGGCGGCAGCATCAAGAACGTCGGCATGGGCTTCGCCGCCCGGGCGGGCAAACTTGCCCAGCACCACGGGGGCCTGCCCGAGTTCAAGTCCGAGAAGTGCACGGCGTGCGGGACATGCGCGCGGTGGTGTCCAGCCCACGCCATAAGACTCCAGCCCAAAGCGACGCTACTGGGCGAACGCTGCATCGGGTGCGGCGAGTGCTTCGCGCTGTGCCCCGCCGACGCGATCGGCTTCCGCTGGAGCGAGGATGGCCCGGTTCTCATCGAGAGGATATGCGAGCACGCGCTGGGGTTCCTCTCGAACAAGCGCGGGCACGTGGGGTACGTCAATTTCGTTCACCATCTCACGAAGGACTGCGACTGTCTCGACAAGAAGCAGAAACCGGAATATCCGGACGTGGCCGTCCTGGCCGGGACCGACATGGTCGCGGTGGACAAGGCGGCGGCGGACCTCGCCATCGAGCGCGCAGGCAAGGACATCTGGTCGGCCTGGTGGCCCAAGTCCGATTACACCTCGTTCTTCACCTACGGGGAGCGAATCGGCCTGGGCACCGCCCGGTACGAACTCGTCATTCTTTGAGCAAGCGGATCCGGCGATTCCGGGCTTGCCAGGTGTAACCTCTCGTGATAAAATAAGTATCATCCTGGTTACCAGCGGCTATTGCGATGATCGCCGACCCCAGTGTTCGCAGGCGCGATGCCGCATCGAGTCGCGAGAGGCTCCTCCGCGCCGGGGGGAGGCTCTTCGCCGCGCGCGGCCCCGAGGGCGCGACCGTCGCGATGATAGCGAGGGAGGCCCGCCTCAACCGGCGCATGCTCTACCACTACTTCGGCACCAAGGAGGGACTATACCGCGCCGTGATAGAGCGCGCCTACGGCGAGATATCGTCCGTTGACGTGGCCCTGATAGACACGCTCCTGCCCGCCGAGACGCTTCTGAAGCGCATGATCCGCGCCTACCACGACTTCTTCATCGAGCACCCCGAGGTGGTGCGGCTCCTCGCATGGGAGAACCTGCGCGAGGGCCGCTCGGCCAGGAAACTCGAGTTGAGCGCCTTCAAGGCGCCGATCGTGGAGGCGCTCCGCGTGGCGCTGGCGCGCGGGAAAAAGGAGGGTCGCTTCCGCAGCGATGTGGACGAGAAGCAACTCCTCATCAGCATCATGGCGCTCTGCTTCTTCTACTTCTCGAACAGGTTCACGCTCGGCCAGGCCCTGGGCTCTGACCTCTTCAGCCCCGCTGCCATTGACCGGCGCGTGAGACACGTGGCGAGGCTCGTCCTCGACGGGATCCGCGCCGACAGCAGGCCTGGCGCACCCGGTAAGGATATCGAAAGGAACACGTGAAAATGAAGGACGAACGAGGCGACATGCTCCTTCCGGTGACCGTCGGCACGATGACATTCCGGAATCCGTTCTACGTCGGCTCGGGACCCACATCGAAGTCCATCGAGCACCTCGTGAAGGCCGCAGAGACGGGCTGGGCAGGGGCGAGCATAAAACTCACCTTTGATCCGGCACCGTACGTGAGCCTGGAGCCGCGCTACGGGTGGTTCGAGGACCGCGGGTTCCTCTCGTTCAGCGCCGAGACGCGCCTGACCATAGACGAGGGGCTCCGCCTCGTCGAGGAGGGCCGCCGCCGCACCCGCGACTTCGTCATCATGGCCAACATCACCTACACTGGCGACAAGCCTGGCGTCCAGGGGTGGGTGGACATGGCCCGCAGATTCGAGTCGGCCGGCGCGCACATCATCGAACTCAACATGTGCTGCCCGAACATGAGTTTCAACGTTCAACTGAGCGGCACGCATGGAACCGCGCACCGGACGGGCGCCAGCCTCGGGCAGGATGCGGAGGCTGTCTCCTACATCGTGCGGGAGGTCAAACGCGCTGTCTCGATACCCGTCTTCGTCAAACTCACGCCGGAGGGGGGCAGGATAGCCCAGGTCGCAAAGGCGTGTTTCGAGGCCGGCGCCGATGCCTGCGGAGGCACCGCGAACCGGCTCGGCATACCGCCGATTGACATCCGCCACCCCGAACGCGCCCCGTACCTCCTCCAGAAGGAGCCGAGCATGAGCTGCCTCTGCGGCCCCTGGCTCAGGCCGCTCGCGTTCCGCGACGTGTACGAAATACGCAAGGCCGTGGGACCCCGGCACCGGATAACCGCCGCGGGCGGTATAATGACGCTCGACGACGTCGTCACCGCCGCCATGTGCGGAGCCGATCTCTTCTGCATATGCACCGGCATACTCCTGAAGGGCTTCGAACTCCTGCCGCCCCTGATGAGAGAACTCAAGGCCTACCTGCGTGAGATGAATTACAGCGACCTCTCCGTGGTTCGCGATCGCCTGGTGCAGGAGATCAAGCCCGCAACCGAACTCACGGTCACGAAGGGTTACGCCCGCAAGAAGGACAACTACCTCCGCGGGCCGTGCCAGGTGGCCTGCCCATTCCAGGTGCCGGCGCAGGACTATGTGAGTTACGTCGCCGACGGAGAGTTCGAACGGGCCTGGCGCATGATAAGCAGCCGCAGCCCGCTCCAGTCGGTGTGTGGGTGGGTCTGCAATCATCCCTGCGAGACGGAGTGCACGCGCGCCGAGAAGGACGAACCCATCCGCATCCGCGACATCAAGCGATTCGTGGTCGAGCGCGCTGCCCGCGAGGGGTGGCGGCCCGAGGTTGACCGCGCGCCCGCCAGGCCGGAGAAGGTCGCCGTCGTCGGCTCCGGCCCCGCCGGCATCAGCGCCGCGTGGCACCTCGCCCGCGCCGGCTACGACGTGACGCTCATCGAGTCTGCGCCCGCCGTGGGAGGCATGCTCCGCTACGGCATCCCGCGATTCCGCCTGCCGGAGCATGTCCTCGAAGCCGAGGTCACCGCCCTGCGAGACATCGGCGTCCGCATCGTCACTGGCAAGGCACTGGGGCGCGACTTCACGCTGGAGGGCCTCCGTCGGGATGGCTACTCGGCCGCGATCCTCGCGATCGGCGCGTCCGCAGGCCTGCCACTCCAGATCCCCGGCGAGAAGGGCCCGGGATGCTGGTCGGCGCTCGACTTCCTCCGTGCCGTCGCCACCGGCTCCCCGCCGGCGCTCGGCGACCGCGTCGCCGTGGTCGGGGGCGGGTTCACGGCGGTGGACAGCGCGCGCGTGGCGCGGCGGCTCGGCGCGCGAACGGTCTATATCCTCTACAGGCGAACGCGCGACGAGATGCCGGCCACCAGGGAGGAGGTTGACGAGGCGGAAGCGGAGGGCATCAAGATCATGTACCTCGTATCGCCGCGCGAGATCGTGAGGGAATCCGGCAGGGTCACCGCACTGCGGATGGTGAATCACGTCCTCGCCGAGCCAGACGCGTCCGGCCGCAGGCGCCCGGAGGAGGTCGAGGGAACGGAGTTCACCTTGCGCGTGGACGCGGTGATCAGCGCCGTCTCCCAGGGGCTCTCCGCTGACGCCGCCGCGATAGGGGTCCCGCTCGCCGGCAACCGAATCGCCACCGGCGCTGACGGCGTCTCGACCCCGCTGGGCTGGGTCTTCGCTGCGGGCGACGCCGCGACGGGGCCCGACAGCGTCATCCGGGCCGTCTCGACCGGCTACCAGGCCGCAGCAGCAGCCGACAGATACATCGCCGGCGATGACGCATTCCTCCAGCCCCTGCCGATCCTGACGCCCGCCGACAAGGAAATGGTCATCGCGAGGAATCGGGACACTGCGAGGCGCCGGCGCGTGGAAAGCCGCCTCCGGCCCGCCGACCAGCGAGTGCGCGATTTCGAGCCAGTCGCCGAACCGATGACTGAGGCGGAGGCCGTCGCCGAGGCCGCCCGCTGCCTGCGCTGCGGCTGCTCGGTCACCTGTGGCCTCTGTGCGCGCATCTGCTCCTCATTCGCCATCAGCCTCGAAAACGACGCGTACACCATCTCCCGCGAGAAATGCCACGCGTGCGGCATGTGCGTGCAACTGTGCCCCAACAGGAATATCGAACTGGTTCCCGAGACCGCTGACGAAAGGAGCGAAAGATGAACACCACCGCGCCGAAACTGACGGACCGTCTTCGCGGCAAGCAGGTGCCGCACATCGGACACCTCTCGCGCGAGGACCTGGAGGAGGTGATGGCCCTTGGCGCCTGGTTCAGGGACCACCCGAACGACAGGACCTACGTGAACCTCCACGCGGGGAAGTTGCAGGCGCTCCTCTTCGTGTACGAATCAACTCGCACGCGCATGGGCTTCACCGCCGCAATGGCCCAACTGGGAGGCCAGACCACTTACCTCGCGGCCAAGGAGACGCAGATGGGACGCGGCGAGTCGCTGGCCGACACCGCCCGTGCCCTCAACGAGTTCGTCAACGTCCTCGCAGCGCGCCTCTGGTCGCAGGAGGACATGGAAACCCTCGCGGCGAACATGACCGTCCCGGTCTTCAACGCCTGCACGCCCCTCGACCACTCGACCCACGTCATCGGCGAACTCATGGCCATAAAGCAGGTCAAGGGCAGGCTCGAGGGCCTCACGCTCGTCTATACCGGCATGGCGCGCGGAATACTCCACAGCCTCATCCGCGTCTGTCCGGTCCTGGGCATCAACCTCCGCCTTGCCATTCCCGAATCCTATGCGAGGACCGTGAACAAGGACATATTGGCCGAGGGCAAGGCGAAGGCGAGAGCCGCCGGGACCGAACTCGAGATCGTGACGGACCTCATGAAGGCCGTGGAGGGAGCGGACTTCATCCAGGCGAGCACGCTGATCCGCAGCATGCTCGCGGGTGAGCAGTCTCCCGAGGAGAAGGAGGTCGAGATCCCGAAGTGGACCGTGACGGAAAAGGTCCTGCGCGCGGCCAAGCCAGACGCCCTCTACAGTCACTCCGGCCCGGCGCATCGCGGAATCTGCGCGACCGACGAGGTACTGGATGGCCCCAGGTCCATTGTGCCGATAGAGGCGCGAAACGCCTTCTACGCGAAGAAAGCGCTGTACGCGCTAATCGTCTGAAGGCCCCTGGCAACGGACCTCCTGGCGGGCGGGGGGAATACTTCTCCTCCGCCATTTTCGGCTGGCGCGCGGCAGGCGGCGGTTGTATAATGCAGGCGCCGCCGGACATAAGAGAAAAGAGGACCCCATGTCAGGTCCGCTCGAGGTCGCACCCGACCAGCGGCGCGCTCTGTTGCGCCGCTGGCGCTGGCGGCTCTGCTGTGGCGCAGTGATAGCCGTCACCTACGCTGCCATATATATCGCGCTTCGGATACCGAGCAACCACTTCGGCGCGAACTTTCTCTTCACTGCCTTCCCCGCCGCGGTCCTCCAGTTCATCATCATTGACATAGCGGTGAACGGCTTCAGCGTGCGGGGCGAGCGTGGGGCAAAGACGCGAAAGCCCGACGAGGTCCGTCACGTGAGCCGCGTCTTCGATGGACCCTACGTGGTGCCGCGTCGCGCCGACGCGGCGGCGCGCGAGCGAGTGCTGCGGATCATCCGGGATTCGTCAACGGCCCGGGCTGCGCCCGCGGAGCCGCCCGACTCGCATTAGGGTCGCGCCCCTGGCCCCCGCATACCTGGTGCGCCCGAAGCGATGTCCCCGCCTCGATCTCGCTCAATCCACCCCGGATGGGACGCGGTGGCCACGCCCGCAGCGCGGGCAGACGATTTCCTTCCCTCCGTAAGCGGGCGGGATTTTCATCTTCAGGCCGCACGGGCACGCCAGGAAGATGTATCCGCCCAGACGGTGCAGTACGTCAACCGCCTCGCGAGCCTGTTCGAGCGGCTCCACCCCCGAATCTCCACCTGGCTGGCGGATTGGAGCCTCGGGCACCTGTCGCAGGTCCGCGGCGCCCATGATTCCGGTGCGATGGACCTTCCTGAACGCCGCCTCGTACTGCGCGAGGCCGGCCCCACCGGCCATCGAGCGAAGGACCCGCACCCGGTCAGCAGTGGGAGGATGCGTGCTGAATAGGCTCGACGCGCTGGCCCCCTGGAGGGGGTTGACAATGTACATGGGGGCCACGACGCGATTGACGTCGCGCATCCTCGACGCGCTGGCCTCTATCTTCTCCAGCGCAGAGGCGAGGCCCTCGGGATATCGCGTGAAGAGGGCACCGCAGGCGTCCGCCAGATACTCGCGTCGTCGCGAGCAGGCGAAGTAGAGGAGTTGCGCGAAGACCGGCGCAAGGATGGCCATGATTATGGCCAGGAGAAGGAATATCGCCGCGCCCTGGCCGCCGGCCGAACCGCGGCGCCGTCCGCGCCCGGCAAAGAGCATGCCCCGCAGGAAGCCGTCGGCGATGAGGACCACTGCGCCCAGAAGAACGCCCGCGAGCGTCATGAATTTCGTGTCGTTATTCTTGATGTGGCCGATCTCGTGGGCGATGACCCCCTGAAGTTCGTCTCGATTCAGCCTCGTCAGGAGGCCAGTTGTCACCGCTACTGCCGAGTTTTCCGGGGTTCCGCAGGCGAACGCGTTCGGCGCGTCGTTGTCAATGAGATACACCTTCGGCATCTTCGGAAGGGCTGCCGCTATGGTCATCTCCTCGACCACGTTGAACAGCCGCGGGATGTCGTCGTGGGTGATCTCGCGCGCGCCGACGCTGGCCAGCACGATCTCCCTGCCGGCCGCCGCGGCGACGAGCCAGAGAATGGCCCATATCGCGATTGCGACGGCTGTCCCCACCCAGACGTGCTCCGGCGAGAATGCCCCTCCGATCATCGCGCCGAGGAGCGCGAGCACCAGCGCCATCACGAGGATCAGCGCGATGGAACGCCTTCGGTTGGCCCGGATCTGTTCCCACATGGCTCGAGAGCGATTTGCGCGCCGCATCCCTACGGATGCGGACGAACGATATGCATCGCGCTGGCGCGCCTCAGAAACTCACCTTCGGAGCCTCGCGTTCCGCCTCGACCCCGAGTTCGAAGAGTTCCATGGGGGCGAAGTTGAACGCGCCCGCGATCAGGTTCGCCGGCACGCTCCGGATGCGCACGTTGTACCGTGTGACCGCGTCGTTGTAAGCCTGCCGCGCAAAGCCGATGCGATTCTCCGTGGCCGTGAGTTCCTCCTGGAGCGCGAGGAAGTTCTGGTTCGCCTTGAGATCGGGATACCGCTCGACGACCACGAAGAACTGGCCGAGGGCGTTGCTGAGCCCGGTCTCCGCTCTCGCCGCGGCCCCCGGACCCTGTGCACCTGCGGCCATGTTGCGGGCCTTCACAACGTTCTCCAGCGTCTCGCGCTCGTGCTTCATGTAGCCCTTCGCGGTCTCCACCAGGTTCGGGATCAGGTCGTGCCGCCTCTTCAATTGCACATCTATCTGCGCCCAGGCGTTGTTAGCCTGAGCCCTGAGCCGGACAAGTCCGTTGTAAGTGGCCACTACCCAGAGCACAGCGATGACAACGACAGCGATGACGATGCCGAGTACTATCAGCCCGGGCATGATCCTTCCTCCTGTGTGAACCGGTTTATCGCTCGCCGTCCGGGCCAACGCGCCTCAGTGCCCGTCGCACCGACGGCCCGAAGACTCCAGATCGGCGAGGAACTTCGCCAGGACGTTTTTCTCGTCGGCCCCGGCCGCACGGACGACCGCACAGAGTTCGCCGCGATCGAACCAGAGGCCATGACCACGCGGGCAACGGTCGAGCGTGACGGGCGGAGTCGTGGGGGCGATGACCTCTTGCAGCCTCTCGCGCCCGACCGGACACCGCCGGCCGCCGCGCGACCTTCCTCGCGACGGCGTCCCCTCCGACTCCACGGCGCGAAGGAGGTCGCGACCGAGGGCGCCCGCGCGCTCCCCGATCAACTCCAGTTCCCCGCTGTCGAGCCATACACCACCGCAGGTGGGACAGTAATCCACCTCGACGCGCTGGAACTCCAGAACCAGCATATCAACACGACAAACGGGACACAACATGAAGCACCTGCCAGCCCTTCCGATTCATGGCACGTTGAGCGCGCGGCCCAGTTCCTTCTCGAGCGAATCGGCTACCAACTGCGCCGTCTTCCACACAGCCCGTTCCTCCGCTCGCTTCGGATCGCCATCGCCGGTGTGGGTCTCGGGCATATAGTCCAGCGACGTATCGGCTACAGAGGTCTTTTCGCCCAGGTCGAACAGGACGGCGTCCCCGCGCCCCTGGAAGAAGGTGAAGACGCTGTTGCCGATGGCTGCCGTTGCCGATTGCCTCGTGCGTATGCGCGCGAGGAGCAGCGCATTGGCATCCGCGCCGGCGGCGGCCCGCAGGCGGCCGACGCCCTCGTTCAGAAGACCACTGTAACTCGCACCGGCGGGTGGATCGGGCACGGGCTCTGCCTGAAGGCCGAGTCGGCGCAATAGGGCGGTGAAGACCGGCGCGAGCCGCTCGTCGGCCCCACCGGCCGGCTCCCTGAAGATGAGCACTCCAACCCTGATGCCACGGCGGAGCAGGTCCGCCGCCTCCCAGAGCCGGCGGACCGATTCCTCGTCGAACGTGGCCTCGGGACGGTCAGCCATGTCGGGGGCGAGAAAGCGCAGTTGCGCGCGGTAGCCGAGCGCGGCAAGGGTCGCCCCGCAGGCGCGGTTGTAATGGGCCAGCGCCGGGAGCAGGCGGCCCTCGCTTCTGAAGCGCTCGGCGAGCGCCGCGTCCCTGGCCGCCTCCCGACGGGCCTGGAGGATCCTGTCGAGGATGTTCTCGCCCGCGGCGCGGCGATCGAGCACAGCGAGCGCCCAGTACGCGCGCTCGCCGGCATCGTACCAGCGGTCTGCGATGGCAACGCCATCCAACACGAGGTCGGCCCGGGAGGTGATCCTGTCCACGATGGCGGACGATGCCTCATCCACGCGCGGCTCCTCCTGCCGCAGGTCGGTGATGAGGCGCGCCTCGGTGCGGTACTCGGATGTGACGCGTACGCGGATGCTGCGTGCGAGCGAATCCCTCGCCCGCTCCTCGGCCATGCGCATGCTCTCGTAGTCCTTGCCCTCGACCCGCTGACACGAGCCCAGGCCCGTCAGGAAGCGGTCGGACGGATATTCGGCCGATTTTCCGTCGGCAACCCAATCGGGCGCCGGCCGCTTCCGCATGAGCGCGTCGGGTAGCGGCTGCGATGAGCCCTCCGACGGCATCTCGGCCGGCGCTGGTTCGGCACGCCCGGCAGCGGGGCGCTCGCCGGCCATTCCCGCCATCTCGCGTTCGCGCTCGGCGCGGAGTTCCTCCCACTCGCGGCGCAGTTTCTCGACGTGGGCGCGAGGCCCCGGTGCGCAACCGGACGCGAGCGCCGCAACGACTACCGCCACCGAACAGAGCGAACGCCGGACAACCTCCGCACGGGCCATGGCGCTGCCCCCATTCACGGGTCCCCTTCGCTCACGGTGCCTCGGGCGCTGGTGGGCGCGATTCCATCTCGCGCATCTCGCGCTCCCGCGTGCGACGGAGTTCCTCCATCTCCCTGCGCGGGGGGCGTGGGGCGCCGCTGGAACAGCCGACGATCCCCATGAGGACGAGCGCAATCGCGCAGACCCCGAACGTCGCACGAAAGGCTCTCATCGGCCTTCCCCCGGTCACTTCAGCGGCATAGTGCGGTAACGCTCGATTATCTGATCGAGTTCCCGGTGCGCCTCTTCGGCCGTGACCCGCAGCCGATCCTGCTCCAGCGCGATCATGTGCGACCGGACCCGCTCCGCCACTTCATCCATGCCGAGCCTGACCAGTGCGTAACAGTCCTCCGTCACCGGGTGGTACCATGTGTCAACCACCGTCGAACCGTACAGGACCTCATCAACAATTGACTTCTGGACCTGGGTCGAGAGGGCCTGCGCCGTGGCCTGATCCATGCTCGGCGTAAGAGCGGCCTCCGAGTAATCCTTGAACACGCCTTGGACGAGCGTGCGCAACTGAGCGGCTACATCCAGCCGCGCCCGCTCGACGGCAGTCCTGCGACGCATGCTCTTTAGCGGGCTTTCCCTCTTCTCGGCTATCCCGACTCCGAAGATTGCCTTGCCGGCCTCATCGGGGAACGCTTTGCCCGGCTTGGTCACCCATATCGGCTCGTCCACCGAGCCAGTCATCGGGGTGCGGGAGAGTTTCGGCTGCGACCTGCATCCCGGCAGAACGGCGGCGATGAGGGCAACGGCGGCCAACGCCTTCACAACATGTCTCATCCCTTTCCCTCCCACAGGACCATGGGCCCCCCGGACTGTCGCTTCTAACACGTCGGGGCACGAAATGCAAGATGCAGGGCGGCGGGAACAGCGGCTTTCAAACCGCCGGTCCCGGCTGCTATAATCGCGCGCGACCGTACCGCTCGACGCAGCCCCGTCCGGAATGAGAATGAGCGATTCAGCGATTCCCCTTCCCGCTGGCTTCACGGAGATCGAGGAGCGAGGGGCACGGCTGATCGTGAGGGACGACCTCGCGGCCGCTGTGCGCCGGGCTCTGGGGCCGCTGTATCAGGCCTGGTCGCGGATAGCCCAGCGCCGCTTCACAACCATGGGCCGGGCTGGCGTGGTCTCGATCCCGCTCGGCCAGGGTCTGCCGGCGATGTTCGTGCGGCGATACTTCCGGGGCGGGGCTTTCGGGCGATTCAATCGAAACCTCTATCTGGGTCCCGGCAGGGCGGTTACGGAACTCGCGGTCTCGGAGGCCGCCCGCCGTGGCGGCCTGCGAACGGCGCGCGTCATCGGTGTGCTTCTCACACGGGTCTGGGGACCCTTCTGGCGATTGGCGATCATGACGGAGGAGATCGCGGGCTCCGAGGATATCATCCACTACTGCTGCCGGCTGAGCGAGTACCCGCCGGAGACGGCCGCGGTGGAGAAAAGGATCGTGCTGCGCGAGGCGGCCAGGCAGATCCGACGCATGCACGACCTTGGCATCTACCACGCCGACCTGCACGTGAAGAACCTCCTCGTGCGCCGGCGGCCAACCGGCGAAACGCAGGTGTTTGTCGTGGATTTCGACCGGGCCGCGATGACAGGGCCGCTGGGTCCAGATGAGCGCTTCCGGAACCTCCGGCGCCTTGCCGAATCCGTTCGCAAGGTGCGAGTGGTCTCGGCCGCCATCAGCGAGTGGGACAGGGTGCGATTCCTCCGCGAGTACCTCGCCGGTGCGCCCGATGCCAGCCGGTACCTGCGGCGGTGGACGCGCGCTCTGGCCCACGCCGGTCGAGTTCGCGAGGTCTGGTGGGCGGTGAGCCGTGCGAGACGCGATGTGCACGGGGACCATGTCGGCGCGCTGGCTCCGCTGGGACGGCGAAACGCGGGAACATTACGGTGACGCCGATGTTGCGGATACTGACCTATCACCGCATAGGCGTACCGCGATGCGGCCGCTGGGAGGCGCTCACCGTGCCGCCCGCCCGCTTCCACCGCCAGATGCAACTCCTCCGCTTCCTGCGATTCAACCCTACCGGTCTGGACGCCGCCGCGGCGTGGCTCCGGGATGGCCGACCGCTGCCGCGACGGCCCGTGGTGATAACCTTCGATGACGGCTTCGCTGACCTCTACGAGCATGCGTTCCCCCTCCTGCTGAAGACAGGTGTGCAGGCGATTGTCTACCTCGTCACCGATCTGCGCGAGGATGCCTGGCGACGCGGAGAGTCTCCCGAGCCCCTGCGCTTCCTCGATAACGCACAGGTCAGGGAGATGGCCGCAGCAGGGATCATGTTCGGCAGCCACTCGCGCACTCACCCGCGGCTGACGACCTGCACCGACGCCCGGCTCCGCGACGAGGTGGCCAACTCGAAGAAACGCCTCGAGGACATCCTGGGGGCGGAGATCAGGCACTTCTGCTATCCTTACGGCGACCATGACGAGCGCGTGGTCAATGCGGTGGCCGAGGCCGGGTATGCGACGGCTTGCACGACGGTCAGGGGTGTCGTGAGGCCGGGGGACGACCCTCTCCGCCTCCCGCGCCTCGCGGTGGGGAAGCGCATGGGCCTGCTCCGCTTTCTCGCGCGTTTGACGTTCCGGAGCCAGCGATGCGCATAGTACACATCGAGAAACAGATGAAGTGGGCCGGCCAGACGCGGCAGGGTTTTCAACTGGCGAAGGGCCTCCACGAGCGGGGGCACCGCGTCCTGGTAGTCTGCCAGCCCGGGAGCGCGGTGGCCGAGCGCGCAGAGCGCGCAGGGATTCCAGTCCTGCTCCTGCGGATGGCGGGCGCGCAACTCTTCCCCTCGGCGGCGCGACTCGCTTCCCGTCTCAGGAGAGGAGAGTACGATCTGATCCATGCCCACGGCGCGAGGGACCACGTGCTTGCTGCTCTCGCCGCGATGGCGTGTCCGGGCATCGTCCTGGTGCGCACCAAGCACAATTTGACGCGCCTCAGAGGTGGGTGGCTCCATGGCCTCGTGACGGACCGGTTCGTCGCCGTGTCCCGTGCGGCGGCGGAGGTACTCGCGGCGAGCGGGATTCCCGCCCGCAAGGTTCGCATCGTGTACGATGGGGTTGACCTGGATGCATTCTCGCCGCGGCGCGCGGACCCCGCGCTCCGCAACGCCCTCGGCATTCGCGAGGACGAGTTCGTGGTCGGCGTGACCGGCCGACTCGGAAGCAAGAGCAAGGGGATACCGGTCCTCCTCCGGGCGATGAAAGCGGTGGTCGCACGCGCGCCGGAGACGCGGCTTCTGCTGGTGGGTCGCTTCGAGCCCGCCCTTCGGGAGGTGGCCGCGTCGCTCGGGCTCGGCGACCGCGTACTGTTCGCCGGCTTCCGTACCGACGTGGCCGACCTCCTGGCCTGCATGGACCTCTACGTTCAGCCGAGCCTCCGCGAGGCGCTCTCATCCTCGGTACTGGAGGCGATGGCGATGGGCAAGCCCGTCGTGGCCAGCGCGGTGGGAGGCGTTCCGGAGGCGGTGGTCCCGGGGGAAACGGGCATCCTGTGCCGTCCAGGCGACGCGAACGACCTTGCCGGCGCCATACTGACTCTCGCCGAGAGGCGGGAGACGCTTCGTGAGATGGGCCTCCGCGCGCGGGAACGCGCCGCCGCGATATTCTCGCTGGACCGCATGGTGCGCGAAACCGAGGACCTGTACCGGGAACTGGTCGGGGAACGCTGATGGGTCAGGGATATCCGTCGCTGTCGGTGGTGATCATCTGCAAGAACGAGGAGGCGAACATCCGCGACTGTCTCGAGTCGGTCAAGTGGGCCGACGAGATAGTGGTGGTTGACTCGGGCAGTACCGATCGGACCCTGGAGATAGCGCGCGAGTACACCGGGCGCATCATCCATCACGACTGGGCTGGCTACGGCGCGCAAAAGGAGTTCGCCCTCCGGCAGGCGACGGGCGACTGGATCCTCAGCCTCGATGCCGACGAGCGCGTCTCGCCGGAACTCGCCGAGGAGATCCGCTCCGCCATCGCGGGCGCAGCGGACGTCGCGGGCTTCAGCATGCCGCGCCGCACCTTCTACCTCGGGAGATGGATTCTACACGGTGGCTGGTACCCCGACAGGAAGGTGCGCCTCGTGCGACGCGGCGCCGGCGCCTGGACCGACTCCCCACTGCACGAGAGACTCCGGGTGCGAGGGCGCGTCGGCAAACTCCGCGGAGACATCCTGCACTACACGTACCGCGACATCTCGGACCACCTCGCCGTCGTTGACGAGTTCTCCACCCTGGCAGCGGAGCGGATGGCGGCATCGGGGCGACGCCGGGCGCTGGCGCACGCCGTGCTTCAATCGCCCTGGAAGTTCGTGAACATGTATTTCTTGCGCCTCGGCTTCCTCGATGGCATCCCGGGCCTCATACTCGCGGTCATCAGCAGTTATTACGTCTTCCTCAAGTACGCGAAACTCTGGGAACTCCTGCACGTGAAGGGCCGCGCGAGATGAGAGTCGCGATAACCATCGAGCGCTTCGACCCGGCCCTCGGTGGCGGCGAACGGTACTGTCGCAACTTCGCGCGCTTCCTCCGGAACAATGGGCACGAGGTCCACGTGTTCGCCTACCGGCTCGGCCCGCCGGAGGACGGCATATTCTACCATCGGGTCCCGCCGCCCCCCGGCGGCATGTGGGGCCGGGCCCTGTTCGCCAGTCGGGTCGAACGGCTCGTCCGGCGCGACAAGTTCGACATCGTCCACGGGTTCGGCAAGAGCACGTACATGGACGTGTACCGTCCGGGCGGGGGCGTGCACAGGGCGTGGCAGGCGCACCGACTGAGGGCAAGCCGCGGGCTGGTGGAGAGGCTGCGAACGCGCTGGAGGCAATGGGCGAGCATCGAGGAACGCCTGGTCCTCCGGCTTGAGAGGAAGCAGTTCGGGCCCGGGCGTGGCCACCGCATCATCGCGGTCTCGCGCCTCGTCCGCGACGAAATAATCGGGTATTACGGTTGCGAGCCGGAGCGAATCCATGTGATCCACAACGGGGCCGACCTGGCGCGCTTTCCGCCCGATCTCCGCCGGCGACTTCGCGATCCCATGCGGCGACAACTGGGGCTGGAGTCCGATGAAGTGATGCTCCTCTTCGTGGGCCATGATTTCCGACGTAAGGGACTGCACGCGCTCATCCGTGCCCTGCCGCATATTGCAGAGGGAGGGACGCGTTTCAGGCTGGTCGTCGTGGGGCGCGGCAATCGCTCCGGATGCGATCGCATCGCCCGGCGCCTGGGAGTCGAAGGCGCAATCCAGTACGTCGGCGCCGCCGACCCGATACCCTATTACGCGGCGGCCGACATCTTCTGCTTCCCGAGTTATTACGACCCCTGCGCGAACGTGGTCCTCGAGGCGCTCGCAGCGGGCCTGCCGGTCGTCACGAGCATCCACAACGGCTCGGGAGAGATAATCGTGCAGGGCCGCGAGGGGTTCGTGGTTGACCCCGACGAGACCTCGCGGATGGCAGCGTGCATCGGCGCGTTCTTCGACCGCGACCGCCGGGAGGACGCGTCGCGCGCGGCGCGGGCTCTTGCGGAGAGCCGGCCGATCGAACGGAGTTTCCGCGAGATGATCGGGGTGTACGCGCTCGTGCAAGGGCGCGGGCTGCGCGATCAGCCGGCAGGTGGCACCGCGAAGCCGAAGTAACGCGCCGCGTTGCGATAGCAGATGTCCTTCACCAGCTCCCCCACCAGGGACATGTCATCGGGGAGCAGCCCATCGGTCATCTCGCGCCCCAGGACGTTGCAGAGGATGCGGCGGAAGTATTCGTGTCGCGCGTACGAGAGGAACGAGCGGCTGTCGGTGAGCATGCCGACGAAGGTGCCGAGAAGGCCGATGCTGCTCAGCGCATCGAGGTGCCTTTCGATGCCGTCCTTCTGGTCGAGGAACCACCATGCAGCGCCGAACTGCATCTTCCCCGGAGCGGAACCATCCTGGAAGCAGCCGCAGATGGCCGCAAGGAGTTCGTTGTCGCGCGGGTTCAGGTTGTAAAGTATCGTCTTGGCCAGCAGGCCGTTGCGTTCGAGCCGGTCGAGAAAACGCGCCAGGGGCCGTCCCTGCTCGAAGTCGCCTATCGCATCGTAGCCGGTGTCGGGGCCGAGGCGACTCAGCATCCGCGAATTGACGCCCCGCATCGCGCCCAGGTGGAACTGTTGCACCCAGCCACGTTTGGCGTCCATGACGGCCATTTCGTAGAGGAGGGCCGACCGAAGGACGAGGCTCTCATCTCGCCCTGGCGCCCGACCGGACCGGACCTTATCGAAGATGGAGCGGACCTGGCGATCGGTGTAATCGGCTGCGGGCATATTCTCGAGGCCGTGGTCCGAGAGCCGGCACCCGTTCGCGTGGAAATAGTCGTGCCTGCGCTGAAGGGCCTCGAGGAGAGAATCGAACGAGCGAATATCCACGTCCGCCGCAGCGCCCAGGCGGTCCACGTACAGGTTCCACTGCGCCGGATCGTCGGCCGCGAGCACTTTGTCCGGCCGCCAGGCGGGCAGAACGGTTACGTCGAACGATGTATCCGCGGCGAGCGCCCGATGCCACTCGAGGGAGTCGGTGGGGTCGTCCGTCGTGCAGACGAGCACCACTCGCATCTGTTTCATGATGCCGCGGGCGGAGAAGGCAGGCGTGGCCAACTTCGCGTTGCATTCATCCCATATGCCCCGCGCCGTACCAGGGTCGAGGAGGCGGTCGGAGATCCCGAAAGGCCGTTTCAATTCGAGGTGCGTCCAGTGATACAGGGGATTGCGCAGCGTCTTCGGGACAGTCTCGGCCCACTTCACGAACTTCTCCCAGTCGGTCGCGTCGCCCGTGATGAATCTCTCGTCAACCCCGGCGGCACGCATTGCGCGCCACTTGTAGTGGTCCCCGTTCAGCCATATCTCGGTGAGGTTGGCGAAACGCCGGTCCCCCGCTATCTCCTTCACGGGAAGATGGCAGTGGTAGTCCAGTATCGGCATGGCCTCCGCGTACTCATGGTACAGCCTTCGCGCGGCTTCGGTCTGAAGGAGGAAATCTTCGCTCAGGAACGGGCTTCTAGTCATGGTGCTTTCTCCTGCCGGGCAAATGGCCCGTGCAGTATAGACCGGAGGCGGACCGGGTGTCGAGCGAAGGATGAGTTTCCGGGGGAGCAGTTGCCGCGGGCAGGGGCGTGTGAGTATCATGCGCCTGCGCCCGTTTTCCGATGTGCATGGGGACGCAAGAGGCCACCGTGAGGGCGAACAGTATCAGGGCTGTCATCTTCGATTACGGCAACACGCTGGTCGAGTTCGGCGAGAGCCAGATACGCTCGTGCGACGCCGCCCTCGCAAGCGCCCTGGAGAGCCTTTACGGGCACGTGGACTGCGACCGGCTCAGGGCGATACGAGACCGCGATCGCCTCGCCCCGTACGCCGGCGACCTCCGCGAGCAGAACATCGAGGCTATAACCGCCAATCTGGTGAAGGAACTGTATGGCGCGGTGCCGTCGCGGGAGGAACTCGACCTGCTCCTTCGCGCGCGTTTCGAGGCGTTTGTCTCGGCCATCGTCGCGCCCGACTACCTGGACGATTTCCTCTCGGAACTACACCGGCGATACCGCCTGGCGTTGCTCTCGAACTACCCCGACGGACGTGCGATCAGGGCGACGCTGGAGAACCTGCGCCTGACGCGCCATTTCGACGCGGTGGTCGTCTCCGGCGATGTGGGCTACGTGAAGCCGCACCCGGCGCCATTCCGCGTCACCCTGGAACGCCTCCGCACAGAACCCGCCGAAACCCTCCACGTCGGGGACAACTGGTTCGGCGACGTGCAGGGGGCGAAACGAGCGGGTCTGCGGGCCGCGCACACGGTGCAGTGGGATACGCCGGAGAAGTTCCAGCCGCAGCCCGGCGATGCGCCGGCGGATATCACGATCGAGCACGTGACTGAACTCCTCGAGTTTCTCTGACGCGGCCGACAGGGGCGAGGTCGCCTGCGCGGAGGACAGCGACATTGGACAGCGTTGGGGAGGCGGTGATCACCGGCGCCTCGGCCGGTATCGGCAGGGTCTTCGCGGAGCGCCTGGCCCGCCGAGGCCACGACCTCGTCCTCGTCGCCCGACGGGCCGAACGGCTGGAATCGCTGGCTGCGGAGGTGGAGTCTGCCCACGGCGTTCGCGCCGAGGCTCTGCCCGCGGACCTGACGAACGACGCTGACCTGCGGCGCGTCGAGGCGCGCATCGAGTCATCTCGTCGCCTCGGCATCCTCGTGAATGCGGCGGGATTCGGCACTCTGCCGGACTTCCACGAGGAGGAACGGCTCCAGGTCGAGCGGATGCTCCGCCTCCACATCCTGGCGGTCGCGCGGCTCACCCATGCCGCGCTCCAGAAGATGCTCCCTGCCCGCTGCGGGGCAATCGTGAACGTCTCCTCGATGGCCGCGTTCTTCCAGTCGCCCGGGGGTCTCCTGTACTGCTCCACGAAGGCTTGGATGAACAGTTTCACGGAGGGGCTGCACCTCCTCGTCCACGGCACGGGCGTGAAGGTGCAGGCACTGTGCCCCGGCTTCACGCTCACGGAGTTCCACGATGCGATGGGCTTCGACCGGAGTCTGGTCCCCGGTGGCTGGTGGCAGCGGGCGGAGGATGTAGTCGCCGCCTCGCTCGATGGCCTGGAAAAGGGGAGGGTGGTGGTCGTGCCGGGCCTCCGTTACAAATTTTTGCTTGCGGCGCTCGCACTGACTCCGCGGCCGCTCTACCGGTGGCTGAGACTGAGAAGGCACGGCAAACTCCGCAGGCTGGCAGGCGGCGCATCGGGAAGGGAGACTCCTCGCGGCGAAGAGGGCAGGCAGGATGCATGAGGTTTATTTCTACGAGGCGTTCGCCGAGGAGGAGGAGCAACTCCGCCGATTCCTGCCGTCCGGAGTGCGCGCCGGCTTCACGTGGAGGACGATCCAGGAATCGGGCGATGCGACCCCGCCGGCGCCGGTCGTCAGCATCCGCACGCAATCGCGGATCCCGTCCGAATGGTCGGGACACCTTCGCGGCGTTCTCGCCCGTGCCACCGGATACGACCACCTCCTCCAGTATCTGCGCGAATCCGGCAGCCACGTCGCGGCCGGCTACCTGCCACTGTATTGCGCACGCGCCGTCGCCGAGCACGCCGCGCTCCTCTGGATGTCGCTCCTGCGAAAGTTGCCACTGCAGATCGAGCAGTTCCGCCGGTTCCAGCGCGATGGCATCACGGGCCGCGAGTGCGCGCGCCGCCGGCTCCTCGTCGTCGGCGTCGGAAACATCGGTTCCGAGGTGGTGCGCATAGGCCAGGGGCTGGACATGGACGTGCACGGTGTGGACATCGTGCGCAAATACGACTTTGTCCGGTACACGACGATCGAGATGGGCCTGCCGCGCGCCGAGGTCCTGGTATGCGCCATGAACCTCACGCCCCGGAACGCTGGATACTTCGACTACGCGCGCCTCAGGCAAGTGCCCGCGGGCGCGATATTCGTCAACGTCGCGCGCGGTGAACATGCCCCCGCGGCGGACCTCCTCCGCCTCGTCGAGGAAGGCCATCTCGGAGGCGTCGGGCTGGACGTGTTCGAGGATGAGGCAGACCTCGCCGTTGCCCTCCGGCAGGGCCGCGAATGCGATGACCCGACCGCGAGGGCCACGCTCGCGCTATCCAAAAAACCGAACGTCATCCTCACGCCCCACAACGCCTTCAACACTGTCGAGGCAGTGGAACGCAAGGCCAAACAGAGCGTCGAACAGATCCTGCACCTGTTCCAGCATGGCCGCTTCCTGTGGCCGGTGCCGGAGAAACCGGACGGAGAATGAAACGATGCGACACGACTGGCGCATTACCGTGGAAATTGACCACAACCTGGTTTCCGGGCCGGGGCTACGCGACTTCCCGGTCCTCCTGGTCGTGCGCGACGAGCGCCTGAGGAACGCGCAGCCGGCGATCGGGTTCTTCACGCACGACAGTGAAGAGCGCCTCGCCCACGAGATCATCCGGCTCGACGCGGACGGAAGTCTGGCGGCCTGGGTGCGCGTCCCGTATCTGGCTTCCGACCGCGATACTCGCATCGAGATCCGGCCCACCGGCGACGGAGCCGGCTCGGCTGAGCCGGACTCGAACGTATGGAAGGACGGCTTCTCCCTGGTCGTGCACGACGCGCTGCGTCCCCGCGACTCGACCGGTCGAGCCCGGAACATCTCCACCGAAACGACCCCCGACGGCCGACGCTGGCTGCGCGTGCCCGACCCCGCGAATCCCGACCTCGACGCTGCCCTGACCCTGGAGGCGTGGGTTTATTGCCCCTCGCCACGGGCAGAGGCGACTGCGGGGATAGTGTCCAAGTGGCATATTCCCGCTGCCTTCGGGAAGTTCGACGCATACGACGCCGGCCGCACCGATGACATGGACACCACCGGCTTCTTCGGCGCAGTCTTCGATGGCCGGTACATCTACTTCTCGCCTCAGCACGACACCGCCGACCGGCACGGCAAGGTCCTCCGCTACGACACGCACGGGCCATTCCGGGATCCGGGGAGTTGGTCCGCCTACGATGCCAGCAGGACCGACGGCATGACCACAAAGGGCTACTACGGCGCGGTCTTCGACGGAAGATACGTATATTTCGTGCCGCGCCGCGAGTCTGCCTGCTACCACTCGCGCGTGCTCAGGTACGACACGCGCCGCGACTTCCACGACCCCCGCTCATGGCGGGCCCACGATCCGGGATGGGGGCGGTCCTCCCAGTCGGCTGCATTCGACGGTAGATACATCTACTTCTGCCCGGGCCAGACCGTGCGCCCGCGGCAGCCCCGCGAGTCCGCGCCGACCGATGGCTCCCCGCCCGTCACCGGCATGCCCTCGGACGAGGTCGCCGTCGCGAGTGGACTGATCGGCCGGTACGACACGCAACGCGACTTCGATGACCCTGCGGCATGGACCTCCCACGACGCCGCGAACACGTGCGGGCTGGATACGCGCGACTTCGACGGTGCGGTCTTCGACGGACGATACGTCCACTTCGCCCCACTCTCGTACGGCGCCGTGCTCCGCTACGACACCGCCCGCGAGTTCCACGACCGCGCTGCGTGGGAGGCCTTCGACGCGAAGGCGCTCGGCATGAAACGCTGCGTCGGCGCTGTCTTCGACGGACGATACGTCTATCATGTGCCCTATGACGACAACCCCGTCTGCGTGCGCTGCGATACGCGCGGGGCGTTCACCGACCGCCGCTCCTGGGCTGCCTTCCCCCTCGCAAAGGTGCGCGGAATCCCCATGACCGGCTTCGACGGGGCCTTTTTCGACGGACGGTTCGTTTATTTCATCCCGTTCTGCTCGGGTTCGCGTTTTCATGGAATCCTGCTCAGGTACGACACGCTGCGCCCGTTCGAGGACGAGGCGTCCTGGGACTGGTGCGACGGCGGGAACGTATCCGGTCTGCGGACAGTGGGCTTCAACGGCGGAGCCACGGACGGCAGGTTCCTCTACTTTGCCCCGTGGCGCGACGAGACAGGCTTCCCGGAGCGCATCGTCGGCCATGGCCGTGTCCTCCGGTACGATACCACCGGCGACCGCGCCTCGTTCAGCCTCCGCTGGTGCGACCTCGGTCACAACGGCGGCCTGTGCGCCGCCTTGCCAGGGCCACGCTTCCTCGTCAACACCGACCGCGGCACCGTGAGCGTCGCGGCAAACCGCCCGCCCCCGCCAGGGCGGCACCACATCGCAGGGGTTTACGACGGCCGCACGATCAGGCTCTACCTCGACGGTGAGCCCGTGAATGTGAGGGAGGCCTCCGGACGGATAATGCGCAACGACGCCGATGTGGCGGTCGGGTGCATCTCGGAGGGGGCGGGGATACTCGAAGGCACAATCAGCGAGGTCCGCATCTCGCTCCGTGCCCGCAGCGACGATTGGATCCGCACCGCCTACCGGAACCTCGCCAGGCCTGAGGCGTTCTGCCGGGTGGCAGACGAGCGGACACGCCGGCCGTGACCGCCTGCGACAGGCGACGGGCGATGTGCGGCGTGTGCGGGCCGCCGGACGGAATCATCCCTCGTGATCCGCTGTGGAGTGAACTCGAAGGCATCTCGTTCACTGACATGTGCGAGCGGTATTCGGCAACTCACGGGATAAACCCCGCGCCCGGTAAAGAACAGGACGGAATGAATCCCGTCCCATATGCGGAAGAGTGGACCAGGGTTTGACGCAAAGTCCCTGGCATGGGTCCGGCACTCGCGCTCTACCATGGACTCCGAGGAACCGATAAAATAGCGCATCAGCCCGGCGCGAGATTCCAGGCACGGGTGGGGATCCGCTCACCCGACAGGAGAGGCCCAGTGTGCGGTCGCGACAGAGAAGCCGCCGCGTCGGACCAGTACGATCCGCGGCGCACGTATCGGTTCGTGCCCACGCTGTGGCGACGCGTCCTCGAGAACCTCGGAATCGCGGCTGCCGCGAGCGTTATGCTCACGATGTTCCTCTGTACGCCCGGCGGTAGCCTCACGATGCCCCTCGGCGCGGCCCTGGCCGTGAGCGCGTCGCTCGCCATCGCCGTCTTCCTCCTCATGTCGCTCCCGTATCTCAGCCCGGCCACCGCTCGCGAGGTCGAGGTCTCGCCCGATGGCATCGTTATCGTCCGGCGCGACGGCTCTCGCGACATCCTCCCGTGGTCGAAGATACGGGGCTACGTCCACGAGGGGGAAAGATATGTGTTCATGATGAAGAACGGCGAGAGCGTGGTCCTTCTGACCTTTGGGTTCACCGCCGAGGAGAAGGCGATGCTGCGGACGGCGATACGGACTCCGCTCGAGCCGGGGAGCATAAAATGGCGGGCGCGACGTGAGACGGGCCCGCCGCTCAGCGCGCGCTCGCCCCTTCTGGTGATCCTCGCCTGCGTGATCCTCGGCGGCGCCCTCGTTTACACCGGGCACAGGCAGTGGGCAGCGCTCTTCCTGGTCGGCGGCGCAGCCTACCTGGTGGCGATGTGGTGGCTCGGCCGACGGCGCTGATTCCTCATTCGCCCCGCCGTGGCGTCTTCAGCGGCGTCGCTCCGTAGCGCACGAGCACCCGCTCCTGCGGCCTCAGGACAAGCATCCTGACCGGCCGCCCTTTATCCATGGTCACGAGGCGGACCTCGTTCACGATGTACCCCGCCGCGGCAGCCTCCGCCGAACCACCCACGGCAGACGCGACATACACGCAATCCGCTTCGGCGCGGCACTCTCCCGCCGACCACTCAAAATGCGCCGAGTCGGGGTCCGTCTCGCCTATCTCGCGCGCCATGACGCGGAGTAGCGCGTCCCGCGCGTCGGAGGACGCCCAGAAATCTTCTTCCTGCCGCACGATCTCCTCGACGATTGACCTGACGCCCAGTTTGCCCCTCGCGCGGCGCGTTCCGCCCTCCTCGCGATAGAGCGAGGTCGGCCCGACCCGATGCAGTTCGATTCGCTCTGGAAAGAGCACCACCCGCCACATGCCAGCACCTTCGGGAGCCCGATACATGAGACCCAGCGCCCGCACGTCGCCGGGCCGCCAGCCTTCCGGTGGAGGCGGGGCTCCTCCTCCGCCACGACCCACGCGCAGGCCGAACTCGAGCGTGCAAGTCTCGTCCCGCCAGTAATACACGTCGTGCTCCGGATCGTATTCCGGTGGCCGACGAGCCAACGCCGGAAGCACTGCCTCGATCCGGCCAGCATCGCTCCGCAGCGCCGGTTCGCCGACGACGGCCTGTCTCATGACTCCGACGAGTTCCTCGCGAAACGCTCGCGCGTGCGGTGTGTTCCAACCGCTTGTGCTACAAGATGTTATGGCGACGCACAACACCGTCGCGAGTCCGAGCCGCACGACCCGGCGCAGCCACACTCCATCCGAGGCAGACCCGCAGGCGCCCTCGCCACGGTCGCAGCGCATCATATCCGGAACTCCTCCGTTCAGCCCATGCCCGTACCTGGGATTGTGCCGCCCCAGGGACTTCGGTTGCAAGTCCCATCTCGCGCGCCGACGAGTGTCATCGGAATGTGCCATAATAATTATGGAGGAGACGAACATGGTGGCACCGGCAAGCAGGGCGCAGATAGCGAAGATCTGGGCCGCCGCCCGCGAGATCGGGATGGACAGGGAGACGCTGTATCTCCTCGTGCCCCGCGGCTCCATCAGCGGCTTGACGCGCGAGGAGGCATCGGAACTCATCGAGTATCTTTGCGGCCGGCCCGCGGAAGGGGAAGGGGATTCGCTTCCCTGGCCGGGGGATCGCGCAGAGTTCACCCGCGATGCCGTCACGCCCCGGCAGCGGCGGCTGATCGCGGCGCTGTTCCACCGCCTCGGGTGGGACGCGGAACCGCAGAGGATGAGGGGCTTCCTGCGGAAGTACGCTCACGCGGAGACGCTCGACGATCTCCGCGACCGGAAGCGCGCCATCGCCATCATCGAGGCGCTGAAGGCCATTCTCAGGCGCCGCGAACTCGCGCACGCCGCCGACAACTGACCCGACCCCCGCTGGCCGGCGTCGGTTGCCGCGGGGGCCGGCCATCTGTCAAAATCTCGCGCATGCGATTCCCGCTCAAGGCAAATCTGTTCCGTCTCGCCCTGGGGGGCCTGGAGCACGCGTTTGCGCTCTACGCCGGCATAAGCGGCGCCCGCGCGCGTTTCATCGTCGGCCCCGATGGCGACCGCGTCGAGGGGAGGGGTCGGCTCGCCCTGCGTCGGGGCTGGAGGTTCCTGCACCTGGAGGGCACGCCGCGCGAGATGGGCCTCCAGCAGGGGCGCCTTCTGGCGCCGGAGATACACCGCCTCCTGGGCACGTATCTCGGCGGAGTGCGGCTGTTCCGGGGACTCGCCCGCCGCACGCTTCTCGAGAGGGGCCGCCGGCTGGAACCGTTCATCCCGGAGAGATACCGCGAGGAGATGGAGGCCCTGGCGGAGGGGGCGGGCCTCGCGTACGAGGACGTCCTTCTGGGCCACACTTTTCTCGAGGGGATACAGGCGATCGCGTGTTCCTGCTACGCGGCGTGGGGACGCGCCACGCGCGACGGGGAACTCATCTTCGGCAGGAACCTGGAGTTCTTCAGCATGGGCGTGGCACATCTTGCGCAGGTGATCGTGTTCCGAAGGCCCGACCGGGGCATGGCGACGCTTTCGGTCTCGTGGCCGGGCTGGTGTGGGACGCTGACCGCAGTGAACGCCGCGGGGCTCTGCATCGGCCCGCTCAATGTGAACCGCTTCCAGAGGGAACTCGTCGGGCAGCCGTACATCGTGATGTTCCGCAGGCTCGCGGAGGAGGCGGAGGACTGCGCGGGTGCCGTTGAACTTCTGCGGGCGACGCGACGGACGTACTCGAACAACGTGCTCATCGCGCAGACGCGTCCCGCGCCGCACGCCGTGGTAGCGGAATACACGAAGCGCATCGTGGTCGTTCGCGAGCCGCGGCCGGGGAACGACTTCATCCTTTCGACCAATCACTTCAGGAAGCTCGGCCGCACCGGCGAGTTGCCCGAGGGGAGCGGCTATGCGCGATACCCGGCCCTGTACCGGTCGCTCGAGCGGAACGCCGGACGAATAGACCTCGACACGGATCTATTTGGCGACCCGCAGGTTCATCTGCCGTGCAGCCTGCACTGTGTCGTTGCCGCACCGGCGCGGCGCGAGGCGCGGATAGCCATCGGCCTGCCCGCCGCCACCGCCCCATACCGGCGCGTACGATATGATGCGAACGGCCTGCGCGTACCGCCGGTGCCAACGAGGCACGACGGGGCAGGCGCGCCTCCCGTGTGCCATTTGGGAAGACGCGTTGCGGGTGGATGATATGCGTGGTATAATCTTACTTGAAGGGCCGAACAAAGGTATCTGGCGTCCACCGAAGAGAGATCTTGACAAGGCAGGCCGAAGCGCATACGATTTTGCGACAGATGACATAACCCCCGCCGCTGCGCAGCCGAAAGGAATGTAAGTCGCAGCGGCGGTATCCTTTTCTGAAGGGGGTATCGCTGTGGCAGAGTCCGTGGCCGTCGTAATTGACGCGGCATACCTCTTGAAGCTGTTGGAACCCTTACGGCCAAGGACTCCCGGCGGGCGGATCGAAGTAGGGCATTTCCGCGCCGTTGCCGAGAAAGCAGTGGAACGGCCAGGCGAAGAACTTTTCAGGATTTACTGCTACCACTGCCCCCCATATGGGGGTACAGAGGCCATCCCGTTCACGGGTACCCCAGTGAACTTCGGGGCTTCGCCTGTCGCAAAGTTTCAAACGGCGCTCCAGACGTCAATACGTCTTGCCCCACGCTTTGCGTTCCGTACTGGACAACTGCGTTGGAGGGGCTGGAAGTGCAAGTTTGACGACCGCGTTGACCCCAGCACGCCAGCCAGGGACCTGAAATGGCAGCCGGATTTCGAGCAGAAGCAGGTTGATATCAAGATCGGTCTGGACATCGCCTGGCTGGCCAGCAAGAGGATCGTTGACATCATCGCAATAGCATCCGGCGACACGGACTTCGTTCCGGCAATGAAGTTTGCGCGCCGCGAAGGGGTGAAGGTCCGGCTATTGACCTTCGAAGGTACACAGCCCCATAACAACCTTGTGGAACACAGAGATTACGTCACGCAGATTGATCTAGCGGAAATCGCCGCTAACCCCAGGGCGTAGCGGACAACCGCGCGTGCCCTTTTGTTCCTGCCGCTACAGTTGTCCGATGAGACTGCGCACCATCGCCCTGCGGTGATCGCCTTCCCCGGAACGCCGGACGAATAGACCTCGACACGGATCTATTTGGCGACCCGCAGGTTCATCTGCCGTGCAGCCTGCACTGTGTCGTTGCCGCGCCGGCGCGGCGCGAGGCGCGGATAGCCATCGGCCTGCCCGCCGCCACCGCGCCATACCGGCGCATCATCTACGACGACAACGGCATCCGACTGGATGCGGCACATCCGAACTGATGAATTTCGCGAGTATGCTCTGAGCCTAGGCGGGTTTGCTTCTCCCGAGGGCTGGGCTACTGAGGACATTTGCACCCAGGATGCACGAGAGCAAGAAGATCTGGGACGCGCTCCTCGTCCATGACTTTGACCCGGCCCTTAACAGGCTCGAAAGCAGCCCATTTAAGCCGGTCCTCGATGTGCCGCCGGCGCTGCTGTGGGCAGATGACAATGAACTCGCACATGAAATCTTGGAGTTCTACGAACTTCTCCAGAGATCGCCCCACGTCCGTAGTGTGTTCGATTTCGTAAAAGCACGCCGGCATTTTCCTGCTGTTGAACCATGTCACATCCACTGTTTTAGCCGCTCTTACAAACCGGTCGTAGCCGAACGCGTAACATTCCTTCACGGTAACTATATCGGCGAGGGGCCTGTCGAGAAAGATTTTGTTGCTGTCCTGAGGCGGCACGTGCGTTTCGAAACCCCGGATGTTGCCGAGTTGCACGAGTAGGCCCTGAAAATAAGTATGGGTGAACTTCTCCTTCGTCTTCGCGGAGGTCGCTTCCTCCATGAAAGGCACATTATCGCGGCATTCCTTCAGGGCCCATAGGCCGGGCCGGATTTTGAAGAAGAACCTCTCGTCCTGCACGATTCTCCGGACCGAGGCCTTGGGAGTTTTCGTGCCCCACTTTACGCCGGGCACCTGGAACACGTTCTGGTAGAGATGGGCGAGGGTGGCCCAGCCGCCGTTTCGGCGCATGACCTCGATGACCGCTTCGTATTGCTTCATGCCGCAGCCCATTGCATCCTGACTACGCGGGGAACTTGGCCTCTATGGCCTCCAAGATCCGCTCCGCCTGTATCTTGTATGCGCTCTCGCTGCTGTACTGCGACGCCTCGCCTCCTCTCCTCCAGTACTCCGAATCCGTGAAGAATGGGTCCGTGCCTTCGAGGATTTGGCGAAGGCTCGCAGCGTCCTCGTATTGGTGCACTAAGCGAGGAAGGACGCGGTGGAGACAGCCGAAGCCTACTGCGCGCTGTATCGTGTACTGAGCCGGATTCTCGAATGCCTCGGGCAAGAGTTCGGAGAGGACCGTCCAGAAATCTATTATGAATGTCGTGGTTCTCTCGGGGTCCCAGCCCAGGGGAACGTTGGCCAGGATGTGCCGAAGCGACTTACAGAATTGCCCCTCCTTTGCGACCATTTCTTTCCCTGCTCGTTGGTTGGGCTTCGCAATCCGCCCGAACCAGGGTTGATCCGGCGTTTCTTCAAGGCGCCTCGCTATCGAGAGTGCTTTCGCATTCTCGGTGGCACGGATGCGGATGCGGGGATCCCGGATGAGGTTGTGGTCCTGCGAGTAGATTGTGTCGAGGAGACGCTCGGCCAAGTCGGTCCTGACGCTCTTGGCCTCTTTGTTGATAATAAGAAAGTGCAAGATTTCGTGGATCTTGTTCTCGCATACCATCAGGGTGACAGGAAGGGGGTAATTCGCGAAGAGAGAGCCTTCTTCGCCGGCATCTTGCAGGAATGCCTTGAGCCCCTCTATCCGGTGCTGGCCATCAATGATGAAGATGTCCATACCTTCGGGGAGTTCGAGGGTTCCGTCGCATACCCGCGGGTCCTTTTGACCCGCGTGGCTGGAAGGCCGGAAGTCAACGCTTTGCCTGACAGATAGGAGCACCGACGTAGGGAAAATTGGTAACGCGTTGGTCGGACTGGAAACCTTGAGGGTACCTTTCAGGTAGCGGCATATTGCCTTCAAGTGTGAATCGGAGAGTTCCCTTTGGTACCCTTGTTCTTGCCAGTGAGCATTGGCGTCCTGGGGCCGCCAGCGATCAATCTTCGCGCGGCGGATGAGCCAACTTGCCGGGGCGGCGAAGAGGTACATCTTCTGCCCGGCCCCAGTTCCTACGCCTTGAGAGAACTGAATAGCCCGGAATGAGTTCTCAGAGCTCGCCATTGCGTTTCCCCCTTTTCCGAGGCCTCGCACGCGGCTTGCCTCTGGAAGCCCCTTCGGATGTCTCCCGGCATTGGCCGCACGCTAAAGTTACACGGCGCCCTGAATTATACCGTCGCAGTGCGACGGTTCAAGCAGCCGCCCTTCGGTTTTCTGAGCGCGCCAGCGCCCGCTTGGGAGGCCGGATTCAGTGGACCGGCTGGAAGTACCTGGCGCTCTGGCACTTGACAATGACGTTGAGACGCATGGCCTCGTGCGTCTCTTTCTTGAACTCCTCGAACTCGCGAAGGGCCTCATCGAAACTGCCGGCCTTCTCCGCTATGTACAGAACGACCATGTCAGACAGGATACCGTGTACGTCCGGTCTGTCGCCCAGGCAGTAATAGCATTGTGTTTCCGATGGATTTCCGGCAGCTACTTCAGTGTGATTGGCCATATTGCCCTCCGATGGTTACTCGTGGGGAGATGTCACTCCCTGACCTGTCCGTAGCCCGTGACGATGTATTTGTACGTGGTGAGTTCGGGGAGGGCCATGGGGCCGCGGGCGTGGAGTTTGTCGGTGCTGATGCCAATCTCCGCGCCAAAGCCGAACTGCCCGCCATCGTTGAACCGCGTACTGGTGTTGATGAAGACGGCGGACGAGTCCACGCGAGCGGCGAACGCGCGCGCCGCCTCGAGGTCCCGCGTGATGATGGCGTCGGAATGACGCGAGCCGTGCCGCGCGATGTGCGCTATCGCCTCGTCCAGCGAATCCACCACCCGCACGTTCAGCACGAGATCGTTGTACTCCCTGTCGAAGTCCTCCTCGGCAACCGGCTCGATGCCGGGAACTACGGCGCGACTCCGCTCGCACCCCCGCAACGTGCAGCCGGCCGCCCTCATCTGCTCGGCGACGCGCGGGAGGAACCTCGCCGCGACCTCGCGATGCACGAGCATGGTCTCCATCGCATTGCAGACCGCCGGACGCTGGAGTTTCGCGTTGCAGCAGACCTTCACGGCAATGTCGAGGTCCGCGGAGGCATCCACGTAGGTGTGGCAGACGCCCTTGTAATGCTTGATGACCGGCACGCGGGACTTCTCCGCGACTGTCCGGATGAGCCCCTCGCCGCCGCGCGGGATGACGAGGTCTATCTGCCCCTCCGCGCGCAGGAGAACGTCGAGCACAGCCCGGTCGGGCGTCTGGACCATCTGGACCGAATCCTCGTCGAGCCCGGCCGCGCGCAACGACTCGACGAAAATGGCGTGGATGGCGAGGTTGCTCCGGAGCGCCTCGCTTCCGCCGCGGAGGATGACGGCGTTTCCGCTCTTGAGGCACAGGCCCGCGGCATCGGCGGTCACGTTCGGCCTGGATTCGTAGATCATGAGTATCACGCCGATCGGGACGCGGACCTTCTCGATGCGCAGGCCGTTGGGTCGCACCCAGCCCGCGATGACCTCTCCCACCGGATCGCGCAGTTGTGCGATGGTGCGTAGTCCCTCGGCCATCTCGCGTATGCGCCGGTCGGTCAACCGCAGGCGGTCGAGCATGGCCGGAGAGAGGCCGAGGGATTCGGCGGCGGCGAGGTCCTGCGCGTTCGCCGCCTGCAACTCGTGGGCGCGGGCGACGAGCCCCTCGGCGGCATGGAGCAACGCCGCATCCTTCCGCGCGGTGGAGGCCACGGCCAGCGCCTCAGCAGCGCGGCGTGCACCCGCGAGGAGACGTCCCGCGTATCGCTCGTGTTCGCTCATGTCAGCCCCCTGCCGCTGCATCGCGGCCTCGATTCACATCAGTATCTCCGCCGCGCCCTTCTCGTCGCGGAGGAGCGACTCGTCGAAGACCTCGGCCGTGAACACGAAGAACTTCATCCCCGGCTTCTTCCAGTCGTCCGCTGGCAGGCCCGCCTTCAGGCACAACTGCGAGAGGGTCTGGTTGCGGTCCCAGCCCTGCTCCGTGGCCACCTGCGGCAGGAAGACCGCTTGCTGTGCGCCGCGCCGGATGACGATCCCCTGCTCGCCCACGCGAAACTCGTCGGGACCGTTGATCTCGACCGGCTCCGACAGGACCGAGATGGATATCCTGATCTGCGCCGTCTCGGCCGCGGCGACGGGCGGGAACCGACTGTCGCGCGAGGCGGATTCGACGGTCATGAGCCTGACCGACTCGTACAGCGGAGGCAGTTTCGACGCGATCTCGGGGAACGGGATGCGCCCGATGCAACCGCGGAGCGCGCCATCCTTCGTGAGCGTGACGAATACCGCGCCCGGCGCACGAAGGCGGGGGGTGATAGGGAACATCTTCTCGAAGTTGCCGGGCACCTGGCCGGTCTTCGCGAACGTGTTGAGGGTGGTCCGCGCTATGCTGAGCAGTATCTTCCGCTCCTCCGCGGTCAGGCTGCCTCCCGCCTCGCCCGCCGCGAACGCCACGGCGACATAACTCACCGAGTTCGACCAGTCTCCCGTGCGGTTGCCGGATGTATCATACTGGAGGAGTTTGCCCTGGGCGTTGCCGGGCAGCGCCCTCAGGAGAATCGAGATCGGCCGATGTCCGCAGATCGTAGCGCCGGTCTTGCCGATGTACGACGCGAAGCCGGCCGCGTCCTTCCTGACGATGAACTCGACCGCGCCCATGTCGAGTTTGCGCAGGTTGTCCCTCACGTTCTCGTTGAACGGCACGTAGTCGAAACGCGGACCGTAGTGGGTGAAGTCGCTGCTGACGACGATGAGCGTGCGCGCGCTAATCCAGGGCCGGAGCGCATCCGCCACGGCCACGTCGTCGCCCGGCGCCAGGTCGCCCACGAGTACCGGCACGAGCATGAAATTGCGGAGCGCGCGCTGAAGGAACGGCAACTGGATCTCGATGGAATGCTCCATCCGCTGGGCGTCATCCTGCCGCGAGTGGAGCGGGTGAGCGCGCAGCCCGGCGCACGCCTCAGCGTCGAGCGGCACGTCGCCGAGCGGCGTGGCAAAGGCCTCGACCTCCATGATGGAGAAGCCGCGGAAGGCCCCGTGGTGGCTGGGCGCGAGGATGATGACGCGGTCGAAGGCGCCGGGTCTGACGGCGCGGTATGCGCACGCCGCGACAGGGGCGGAGTACTGGTAGCCGGCGTGCGGGACCACGATGGCAAGGAGCGGTCCGGCGATCTCCGGCTCCGGCGCGCGCTGCAAGTATTCGTCAACCGCCTTGCGAAGCGCAGCGGGGTCCCCGGGATACCACGTTCCCGCAAGAGCCGGTGGTCGCACACGCCCCGCGGAATCCGCGCCGAGCGCGACGGCCGAGAGCAACGCGACGAATCCGAACGCCTGGTGAAACAGGGTCATCCTGCACATGTGGCTCACCGCTCCATGTCTCAGCGGACCAAAGATCTGAAGGCCCTCAGTATCGCCTCTCCATATTTTATCGCGACGAACCCCCCCACCAACAGCAAGAGGAAAACGAAGGTGAGGAGGTTGAAGTATTTTTCGATGAACGCGCGGACCGAGGGACCGAAGCGGCGGATGAGGGCCGCGACGAGGAAGAACCTGCCCGCCCGGCCGAGGACCGACCAGAACACGAACGCGAGGAAATCTATGCGACAGACGCCGGCACCCACGGTGATGACCTTGTAGGGGATGGGCGAGAAGGCGGCCCCGAAAACCGTTAGCGCCTTCCAGTTCTCGAATGCGTCGCGCACCCTGATGAACACTGCCGGCGTGAAGCCGGGCACGTACTCGAACAGGACCGCCCCACCAGTTATCCCGGCGCTCACGCTCACGGGGTCCGTGGGAGTGCCCAGCGCCTGCCACAGTCCCCACCCTATGGCATAGCCCGCGATGCCGCCTGTCACCGAACCGATCGTCGAGATCGTGGCGTACCGGAACGACTTCCGGGGTATGGATATCGCGAGCGCGATGAGGAGGACATCCGGCGGGATCGGGAAGAAACTGCTCTCCGCGAAGGCCAGAAGGAAGAGCGCGGCCGGGCCGTAAGGGGTCTCCGCCCAGTGGAGGACCCAGTCGTACAGCCGCCGGAGAAGGTGCGGCTTCCGGGCGAGCGGGGCACGTGCGCGCGATGCGGCGTCTGCCTCGTTGTCATTCATGGCTATCGGTGCAAATCATCCCCGGGTACCGGCAGCGGCAGTGAACCTTCGGCATTGTGCATCGCACGCGCCGGAATCTCAACCCTCCTGGGAGGTCCAGAGATCGTAAAGCCGCTCGAGCGCCGCCTTTACCTCGGCGTAGCGCGCGGGGAGCGACCGCGCCTTCTCCGGGTTGGCATAGTTGGCGGGGTCGGCCATGGCGGCCTCGAGCGAAGTGCGTTCCCGTTCCAGCGCCGATATCTCCTGTTCGAGGCGAGCGAGCCTGTTCTTGGACAACCGTGGCGCGCGGCGAGGGCCTGACTTCGGTCGGGGGGATTCCGCGGGGGCCGGTGGGCGCCGGGCCGCGTCGCGCTCCGCGGCGTAGTCGGCGTATCGGCCGTGGAACACGCGAGCGCTTCGCCCATCCATGACGATCAACCTGTCCGCTATGCGGTTCAGGAAGTACCTGTCGTGGCTGACGGCGACGATAGTGCCCGGAAAGTCGGCCAGTGCGGCCTCGAGGGCCTCCCTGGAGGCTATGTCCAGGTGGTTGGTCGGCTCGTCGAGGAAAAGGAGGTTGGGCGCCTCGACGACGATGAGAGAGGCGAACACGACGCGCTTCCGCTCGCCACCGCTCAGGTCGCCCAGACGTTTCAGGACGTCGTCTCCGCTGAACAGAAACCTGCCCAGGAGCCCGCGCACCTCGGCCTCGGTCAGGGTCCTCCTGCGTTGCCATACCTCGTCGAGGATTGTCCTGTCAGGGGCGAGGTCGGCGATGATCTGGGGCAGGTAGCCGACGACGACGTTCTGGCCGATGCGGACACGACCGGAGTCGGGCGGAAGGAGACCCAGGAGCGTCTTCAGTAGAGTCGTTTTCCCGCACCCGTTGGGGCCGACGATGCCGATGCGCTCGCCCCGTTTCACCTCGAGGTCGAGGTTCTGGAAGAGGAGCCGGCCGCCATAGCCCTTGGCCAGGCCCTCTGCGCGAAGGCAGATCTCGGCGGGGTCGCGGCGAAGTGCGAACTCGAGCGATATGGAGCGCTCGTCGCGAGGGGCCTCGAGGCGTTCGATGCGTGCGAGGCGCTTCATGCGCCCCTTCGCCTCGCGCGCACGTTGCGCCGCATGATAGCGCCGGTAGAACTCCTCCTCCTTTGCCACGAACGCCTGTTGCTTCTCGAAGGCCCGCTCCTGCGCCCTGAGTCGCTCCGCCTTCAGGGCGACATACGCAGCGTAGTTTCCCGGGTATTCGGCGAGGCGACCCTCGCTCAATTCCGCGATGCGGGTGACGGTGCGGTCGAGGAACGCGCGGTCGTGGGCCACGAGGACCACGGCGCCGCGGTATTTCTTGAGGAGAAACTCCTCGAGCCACTCGACCCCCTGGAGGTCGAGGTGATTGGTGGGCTCGTCGAGGAGAAGGAGGTCGGCCTGGTGGAGCAGGATCTGTGCGAGCGCGAGGCGGCTGCGCTCGCCGCCGCTGAGGCTCGCGACGGGGCGGTCGAGTTCTTCCTGGCGGAATCCCACGCCCGCGAGGACGGCGGCGGCGCGGCTCTCGCGTTCGTAGCCGCGGGCGTGTTCGAAACGCTGCTGGAGGCGGCCGAGTTCCTTCAGGAGTGGCGGGCGTGCGTGCGGGGAAGCCTCGGCCACAGCGCGCTCGATCTCCCTCATGCGGCGTTCGATGGCAGCAACCTCGTCGAGCGCGGCGAGAGCCGCCTGGAGAACGGTGCCGTCCCGCGGAAGGTCCGGTTCCTGCTCGAGCAGGCCGATCCTCAGACCGCGACGGACATGGACCGCGCCCGACTCGGGCACGAGCCTGCCCGCGATGACGCGGAGGAGTGACGTCTTGCCCGACCCGTTCGCGCCGATCAGTCCAACGCGGTCGCCGCGGTGAAGCGTCGTCGAGACGCCCTCCAGCACCCGTCTCGCGCCGAACGAGAGATTCACGTTGCAGAGTTGAACGAGGGGCATGAACGCGGGTCCCTTCCCGTGCGGGGTGTCCGCCGCATCAGGCGGCGCTGCGGCTTCCGCGAAGGCGGGCCACGGCTCTCCGGCACATCTTCGCCGCCTCGCCGGCCACCTTGAGCAGGATATAGCGGATCGGCCAGCCGTGGGAGCAGAAGTTACGCCAGATGAACCGGAGGCTCGGGCCTGACCATTTGGAGCGGCGGAGCGCGGCGAGCGTGGCCCGGCGCGCACGTGCCCTTTCCTCGTCGCTTCGCGTGTCCTCGAAATACCCGCCGTCTCTCTGCGCCACGTATGGCAGTTCGGCCAGTAGCGGAAGATATATCTCACGGAGCCGTTCGCCCGCGCTCTCGACTATGCTCCGCACCTTCGCGCGCTTCCTCTCGGGCCTTATCTCGGCGCGGTAACTCAGGCGCACGATCTCGTACAGGAGTTGTTCGAGGGTGAAACGCCTGGGGACGAGATTCAGCGCGGCAGCGAGGCCCTCCCTCCTGGCGCCGAGCACGGCGCTCTCGACAGCCGGGCTCTGGCGGATCGCAACGATCGGCTTCTGCATGCGCCCCTTGACGGTCCACCAGTCGGAGCGGCACAACTCGACGAACTCGGCTTCGCCGACGACGGCAAGTTTTATCTCGCACGAGGGACCGCGCAGCGAATAGAAGAGCGGGCCGCTCCTGTTGAGCGCGATCTGCTCCTCCGCCGTGCTGGGGATATTGAGGCCCGTGCGGTAGAAATCCGAGTTGTCGCGGTGAAACGCGACGGGGTCGCGGGTGATGAGCCAGAAGTCGCAGGCGCTGCCGGCGCGGGGCTGTCCGGCAACGCGCGACCCATAGGCCAAGAGCGCCGCGATGTGCGGCCCGTACCGGTCCTCCAGGTAGGCGGCGGCGGAACGCACGAGCGGGGAGATCTCGTGTTCTGTCATGCGGGTGCGGCCGCCTCCTCGAGACGCCGTCCCGCAAGCCCGGAGAGGAACACCTCGAGTACCTGGTTGATGCCCTCCTCTCCATCGTAGAACAGGCTGACGATCGGTACGTGCGTCTCGGCCTGTATCTGGCGGCACAGCGCCGACGTGATGGTGCCGGGCATGCAGCCGAAAGGCGCGACGTTGACCACGAGCGCGGCGCCCTGCTCTGCGAACAGCCGCGCACGGCCCAGGGTGAGGATGGCCTCGCCGAGGAAGTTCATCGGCACGTACTCTTCGCCGGCGGCGAGGATCCGTTCGATCGCTGGTTCGACCCGGTCGGCGAGGAAGGGCCTCGCAAGTTCCACGTAGCGGTGCTCGAGGTCGCTTATGATCCTGTTCTTCGCCCAAGCGAGGAACAGGTCACCCAGGCGCAGCGGCCGCTTCATCGCACACCAGCGGTGGAGGGCGGTCGTGTAGAGGATCCATTCGCTGATAGGCGAGAGCCATGCCTCCCCGCCCAGGCGCTCGATCCAGCGTATGAGCCGGTCGTTGGAGTAAGCGTTGCAACGGACGTAAATCTCCCCCACGATGCCCACGAGCGGCCTGCTGCCGGGACGCTCGACGCGCACCTCGGCGAGACGCTGGATGGCCTCGCGGAACGGCGCGCGGATGTCCTCCCTGCGCTCGAGCAGTGCAGCGAGCCGCACGATCTCCTCCGCCGCCACGCGGTCCGTCGTGCCGGGTTCCCTCTCGTAGGGACGCACCTTGCACACCGCCTTGAGGAGCAAGTCGGCCGCGAGTATGGCATGCCAGAGCCGCAGGCGCAGGCTCTGGCTGAGTCCCATGTAACTGTCGCACGAGGAGGGCGACAGGATGGCCACATCGCCCAGGCCGATGCGATTGAAGATCAGCCGCTGCAGCGTCGCGTACTGGCCGAAGCGACACGGCCCATCGGCAGTGGGCATGAAGAGCATCTGGCGTTCGGGAGGCAGTCCAAGCCGCCGCAGCGTGGCCACGAAGGCGCCCGTGGTGCACGCGGTCGGCAGGCATTCGCTGCCGCGCGTCAGCGACCGCCCAAGATCGAACGTCTCGCGGGTCTCCTCCGGCAACGGCTCGGCGTCGTAGCCATCGGCGCGGAATGCCCCGGCGTAAAGCGGACCACCGATGGGATGCATGTTCGGGATCCAGACCCTCCGCTCCTTCCGCTCCCGCGGACCGACCGCTGGCACGGGGACGCTGAACTGTCCGAGACACCTCGTGGGGCACGACCTGATGACGTCCTGGAACGCCTCGACGCGCGTGAGGTATCCGGCGTCGCCCCCGTGTTCGTCGAGTTCCAGCGTGAGGAACGGCTTCTCGCCCATGATCTCCTCGACGAACGAGAGGAGGAAACTGTCGGGCCCGCAGGAGAAGTTGGAGAAGTAGATGCCGTAAAGGTTCGGATGCTGTCTGATGAACTCGGCCGCCGCGAGGATGTGCTGGCCGTAGGACCAGTACATGTTCCGCCAGGCCGGGTTCAGACGTTCGATGTCGTAGGGGAGCATGTCCATCGGCACGACGGTGAGGCCGAGGTCGGCGATCTTCTGGGGGAGAGCGATGTTCGCTCCGAGGTCGAGGGTGTTATAGGGGCGGCCGATGATCACCACGGCCTTCTCATCGCGGGCCTCGATCTCCCTGAGCAGGCGCTCCCCCTCGGCGCGGCGCTCGCTCTCGAAGGTCTGCTGGGCGGCACGGGCGCGCCGCCACGCTCGCCGTATCGCGCGCGGGGTCACGCCGAGCGGCCCGCACAACGCCCTCGCCAGTTCCTTCAGCGTGCCCGCGGGCCGGAGAGAGAAGTCCACCACCGGCGTCAAAAGCCTCGCCGAGTCCACCCCGCGCATCTTCAGCGCTGACCGTACAACGCTCGGCACCGCCTGCACGTACGGGCAGAAGTAGCTGTTGGTGGTCCGCGGGTTGGGCTCCTGCGAGATCATGTGCGGAAGGAAGAGGAAGTCAACGTCGTCGCGACCGGCGAGGGCGGAGGCGTGGCCGTGGAACAGTTTCACCGGATAGCAGAAGTCGGCAGCGGACAACTCGTTGCCGGCGCGGACGATCTCCTCGTCGGTGCGCGGACTGAGAAGCAATTCATATCCGAGTTCGGCGAAGAACGCCTGCCAGAGGGGGTAGAACGAGAACGTCGTGAGGCAGCGCGGCAGGCCGATGGTGCCGCGCACGGTGCCTCTGATCTCGACCCGCTTCCTGAAGAGGAGCCGCTCCCGGCGGCGGAACGGCTCGAACTCCTTCCGCACCCGCACCTGCGCGGAGTCGGGGTCCCGCCCGCACATGTAGCCCCACGAGGGGCTTTCCGATTCGCCCTCGATGTCGGCGAACGTTATCTGGCAATGGTTCTGACAGAGGGCACACCGTTCGGTGCGAAGTGTTATCCTGCGGCGCGAGAGGTCGAGACCCTTGAACGTGCTGCGTTCGCGCTTCTCCTCGCGCATGAGCCGCTTGGTAAGGAGTGCTGCCCCGTAGGAGCCCATCACGTGGCAGTAGGGCGAGACGACCATCTCGGCGTCGAGTAGTCTCTCGAACGCCGCGACAAGCCCCTTGTTTCGCGCTGTCGCGCCCTGGAAGAATATCCGGTCGCGGCTCACGTGGCGCCGCCCGACGACCTTCGTGAAGTAGTTCTTTACCACGCTGCACAGGACCGCCGCCATGCACTCCTCGCGCGTGAAGCCCTGCCGGATCAGGCGATCAACGTCCTGCTCCATGAAGACGGTGCAGCGGTCGCTGGTCACGGGCGGGGCGATGCCCATCACTATGTCGCCCACCTCCTCGAGGGCGAACCCCAGTTTCTTCGCTTGCTCCTCGACGAACGATCCCGTGCCCGCAGCACAGACGTAGTTCATGTTGCTGTCATATATCCGCCCGTTTCTCGCGTGGATGTACTTCGAGTCCTGCCCGCCTATCTCGAAGATCGTGTCAACCTTCGGGTCCACGTGCATCGCGCCGGCGAGGTGGGCGCTGATCTCGTTTACGATCAGGTCTGCGCCGATGACCCTGCCAACGAGTTTGCGGCCCGAGCCGGTGGTGCCCGCCCCCAGGACGCGGAGCCGCGTCCTCTTCCGCGCCGCCAGTTCCTGGACCGCGAGGAACAGCAGTTTGGTTGCCCCGATCGGGTCGCCGGCCGTACGACGGTAAACGTCGGCCAGCACACGTTCCTCCTCGTCCATGAGAAGTATTTTCGTGCTGGTCGAGCCGACGTCAACACCGATATAGCACGATACCTCGCCCGCCTCGGGCCACGTGGTCACGCGCACCTCGTTCTGGTGCTCGTCAACGTAGGCCTCGGCGACCTCGAAGGACGGGTAACGGGTCTTCCGGAACTCGAGGCGCTCCCTGCGCGGCGCCTGCCCTGCGCCCCCCGTCCGCTCCCGCAGCGCCTCGATAGTCGCCCGCATGTCGCTCACCTGCCCGTTCGTCAGATGCGCAGCCCCTATCGCGCCGCTGTAGGGGGCATCGTCGAATGTGCATACCTGATCCCCGTAACGCGCCTTCAGCCACCGCATGACCTCTGCGTTCTGCGACACCCCGCCCGTCACCACCGTCAACCCGTTCAGGGGCCGACCGCGCAGAAGGGTATTCAGGAACGTGCCCGTCATGCTCTTGCACAGGCCGCACCAGAGCGCATCCTTGCCGTATCCCTCCTGCTGGCGATGGATGAGGTCCGACTTCGCGAAGACCGAGCAGCGCGTGGCTATCGGCGGAGGCGAAGGATGATGGCGCACCTCACTGAGCCGCTCATAGGTCAGGCCCAGCCGATCCGCCTGCTGGTCCAGGAACGACCCCGTGCCCGCCGCGCAGAGCGAGTTGGTGCTGTAATCGAGGAACCGACCTTTCTCGTCGAGGGCGATGAGCGTGACGGAACTTCCCCCCACGTTGATGATGTTTCGCACCTCGGGGAAGACCCTGCGGACAGCGGCTATCTCAGCGCTCACGTGGTTCACCGGCGTCACCGCGAAGCCGGAAGTCACGAGGTGCGCGTACTTGCCGGTCACACCGACAGCGACGGGGCCCCCGAGGTCGAAGCGCTGAAGCGCCTCCCCGACCACGGCCACCGGATTGCCGTGGTGCCTGCGCGACTCGCGAGCGACGACCCGGCCCTCCCCGTCGAGCACGACGATCTTCGCGAAGACACCGCCCACGTCGATGCCGATGCGGAGCGCGGCGGCTCCCTCCGATCCCTGCCGCGCGACGACTTCGGTAGCGGGCGAATTCATCACTTGTCGCATGGTCCCCGGGGGACACGCATCCCCGCGCAGATAACCCGACGGCCCCTCCAGGCAACCTATTTTATGGCCCCTTTTCAGGACGGTCAAGGTGAAGTCAGGCCGGCATCCGGCCTCGCCTTCGCGAACTTCGTAGCCCATCTTGCGCGAAGGCGAGGGTGGACATGAACACGAACGGAAGAAAACACCGAGGCAACAGACGTCGCCCGACCTGCCGGGCCGCTGAGCGACCTACATCACGTTCCGCGGAAACCGGTGTGTTTCCCCGCCACACGCCGGAACTGCGCGACACCGCAGGCGCGAAGGCCCGATGCGAGGAAAACCCTTGCGAATGTTGGGATACATCCGCAAGGGTCTCTGTCTGGTACCCCCTACGGGACTCGAACCCGTGTCTCTAGACTGAGAATCTAGCATCCTTGGCCGCTGGACGAAGGGGGCATCGAGTTTTCTACATTGTACCATCCGGTCCGACGGTGTCAAACCTGTCGCGGAACAGCGAGCGCGGTTCGCCATTTTGCGCTTGACTTGAGGGAAACGCCGCTTTTATAATCCTGCCTGCCGGGCGGAAGAGCGTGGAGCGTCGTTTGAAACCGCCTCGAGTGGGTTTTCGGCAAGTCCGGAACTAAGGAGCCTCCCATGACGTTCTGGGCGAAGTTACTCACCATAATCCTCTTCGTGCTGAGCATCGCTTTCGCGGCAATGTCGGGCGTGGTCTTCTCCAAGCGCCAGGACTGGCGCCTCCAGGCATCTCGCGCTCAGAGCGAAAAGGAGCAGATCACCAAACAGAAGGACCAGGAGATCGCTGGGCTCCGGATGCAACTCGAGGCGCGGACCGCTGACCTCAACAACCTCCAGTCGCAGGTGCGCGACCTGACCAACGAACTCGATACGACCCGGCGCGACCGCGAGGACCTCGCCCGCAAACTTCGCGATCAGGAGACCGCCAACGCCGATATGCAGGCGACGCTGAGGCAGAACAACCAGGCCCTCGAGACGATCATGACGCGGAACAAGGAGGTCGCCGCGGAGAACCGCAAACTCGAACAGGAAAACCGCGACCTCATGGGCCGCCTCACCGAGGCCAATGTCCGCCGGAGCGAACTCGAGAAGCAGGTCGCCGAGATGACGCAGGACCTCCAGAAGACCCGGACGCAACTGGCCGACGCCACGGAGCAACTCAAGTTCAACGAGGAGATATTCGCCGAACTCTCGCGGAGGAACGTCGAGTGGCGCAACGTCATCCAGGACCTCCAGGCGCTGCCGGACATCCGGGCGAAGGTCCTCCAGGTTGACCCCGCCGCGAAAATGGTCGTCCTCAACGTCGGACGCAATCAGGGCGTAAAGAAGAACTTCACCTTCACCATCTTCCGCGACGCGAGTTTCGTGGCCTACGTGAACATATTCGAGGTTGGCGACGACATGTCTGCGGGGTACATCCAGGTGGCCAAGCGACCCGTCCAGCAGGGCGACGACGCCTGGACGCGATTGCCCTGACGGGAGGCGAAAGAGCGATGACTCCAGCGCTCCGCAAATGGTCCCTCCGGCGGTCGGAGGCCGGCGCCACCATCTATCATGCCATGTTGGGCATCGCCTGCGCGGCCTTGGCGATTGCGATCTTCTTCCAGGTCTACGAGTACGTCGAACTTTACACCGGTCCTGTGCGGCCCTATAAGTTCACCGAGGCGGGGGGTGCGCCGCCGGTCGTAGTGCAGCCAGCGGCGACGCCTCGGCCGAGTCCGGCCCCCGCACCTGTTCAGCCGGCCCCGGGAGCCGGCGAGGCGCCGCAGCCGGTGGAGGAGCCGAAGACCGAGGCCCCCGCCGCGGCCCAGTAGGGCGGGCATCCCGTCCTGTCGCCCTGACCGCTTGGCCCGCCTCTCCGGGTCTGAAGGGCGGGCTGACCAGGCTGAATAGGGTTCGTCCGTATGTTCCTCAATCGTATCGCTGGCTGGTTCTCCAGAGACATGGGGATAGACCTGGGGACCGCTAACACGCTCGTATGCGTGGTGGGCGAGGGGATAGTCCTCTCCGAGCCCTCCGTCGTCGCCGTCCGCCGCGGCACCAACCACGTCCTCGAGATCGCCCCAGGCGTCAAGGCCGTCGGAAACGTCGCGAAGGAGATGCTCGGCAAGACCCCCGGCTCCATCCAGGCGATCCGGCCCATGCGCGACGGGGTGATCAGCGACTTCGAGATCACCCGCGCCATGCTGGAGTATTTCATCCAGAAGGTTCACGGACGACGGCGCTTCATCGGTCCGCAGGTGGTCATCTCGATCCCCAGCGGGATCACTCAGGTCGAGAAGCAGGCGGTCGTGGAATCGGCCGAGCGCGCCGGCGCTCGAAAGGTCTATCTCATTGACGAGCCCAAAGCGGCGGCGATCGGCGCCGGGCTGCCCATCACCAGCCCTGTCGCCAACATGATCGTCGATATCGGGGGTGGCACGACAGAGGTCGCCGTAATCTCCCTCGGCGATACCGTCACCCGTCAGTCCGTGCGGGTCGCCGGCGACGACATGGACGAGGCGATCATCAACTACATGAAGCGGACATACAACCTTCTCATCGGGGAGCAGACGGCGGAGGCGATCAAGATCGAGATCGGTTCTGCGGTGCCGCTCGAGAAGGAGATGACGCGCGTGGTCAAGGGCCGCGACCTGATCGCCGGCCTCCCGCGCTCTATCACCGTGACGAGCGAGGAGATTCGAGAGGCTCTTGCCGAGCCGATACAGGTCATCGTGGACGCGGTGAAGCGGACCCTGGAGACCACCGAACCCGAGTTGGCGGCGGACCTGGTTGACAGGGGGATCGTACTGGCGGGCGGTTCGGCCCTCCTGAGGGGGATAGATCGGGTCATCGCACGCGAGACCGGCCTCGCCGTGCGCGTCTGCGAGGATCCCCTCACTGCCGTCGCGCGCGGTACCGGCGCGGTGCTCGAGGAACTCGACCAGGTCAAGCATGTCCTTCAGGGGTCCGACGACCTGGGTTGAACCGTTCTGCGCCGCCGCAGGTGCGGGGTCGCGCGGGGTTGAAGCGTCCGCCCGCTAACGGGTAAACTCCGGCGATGAAGGGCATCCCACGCCGATTAGGCCCGGCGCAGCGCAGATTCCTGCTGTACCTCGGCCTCTCCCTCCTCATGCTCCTCCTGCCCAGCGCCTGGACCGGCGCGGCCAGGCACGCTGCGCTATGGCCTTTCACGCTGGCCCAGCGCGGCACGGTCCGGACGACGCGCGCCGCAGTCTCCGTTCTGCGGAGGATCGGCGCCGGCGGGGCGCCTGCCGAGGAGGTGGAGCGCCTCCGCAAGCGCGTGGCAGCGCTCGAGGCGCAACTTGCCCGTGAAACGTACCTCCGGCGCAGGGCCGAGGCCCGCCTGGAGCACTTCCTCGGACTCCCCCCGGAGGAGCGGGCGCGGGGTCTCCTCGCGTCCCTCGCCGGCTATGACCCCTCCCCCCTCCGGTGCCGCGCCGTCCTGGACAGAGGCGCGGCCGACGGTGTCCGCCGCAACTGCCCCGTCCTGTGGCAGGGTGCCGTCCTCGGACGCGTGGTCTCCGTCGGGCCGGCCTCGTGCACGGTGGCGCTAGTCGGCGATCCCGATTGCCGCATCGCTGTCCGCTCCGAGCGCACGCAGGCGCAGGGCATCCTCCAGGGCCTCGGCGGAGGTCGCTGCGTCATCAAGTATGCCGACCGCACGGCCGACGTGCAGCCGGGCGACCGCTTCCTCACCTCCGGCCTGGATGGGATCTTCCCGGCCGGTCATCTTGTCGCGGTGTGCACCGACGTGGCCGCGGGGACCGGTGAACCGCACAAATGGGTCGAGGCCGAGGCCGCGTGCGATCCCTGGCGCGTGGAGGATGCGACGATACTCCTACCCGTGGAGGATCCGTGACGTGCGCACGGTGTACTGGTCGAGCCTGTTCCTCGTCGCGGCTCTCCTCGCCACGTCCGCCCTGCCGGTGGTCTTGCCGGTACGATGGCGGCCGGACCCGTTCGCGATACTCCTTGTCTTCGCGAGCCTGCACGCCAGGCGCGAGGACCTTGTTCGCGCCTCGTGGGTGATCGGGCTCGCGCGGGACCTTGCCGCAGGAGGCCCGGTCGGGTATGGCGCACTGCTCTACCTCGTTGCGGGCGCGGCCATCTCGGCGGTCCGGGGGACGCTGAACGTTCGCCATCCGTTGGTCAGTGCCATCATGGCATGCTGCGTCGTTGGCTTCACGGAGGCGGTCCCGGCAGTCCCGGCAGGGCTCGGCATGCCCCTGCCTGCGGTCCGGGAAGCGTTCAGGGGGGTCGCCGCGGTCGCGACGGTCACCGCGCTGGTGACGCCGCCAATCCTCTGGGCGCTGGACCGGCTGAGCCGATGGCTGGGGTTCGGGAGGCGTCCGGCGTTCCAGGGTGGATGAAGAGGCTTGCCCATGTTTCGACGGCGCCTGCGAGTCCTCTACCTCATCCTGTGCGTTGGCCTCGCGGCCATCGTGGGGCGCCTCTTCTATCTCCAGGTGCTCCAGGTCTCGGACGTGGATCCTGACTTTCGGCTCGTGCCGCGGGCTGACTGGAAGGAGATACCGGCCGTGCGCGGCACGATTTACGACCGCAACGGCGTGGTGCTGGCCGAGGACAGGCCGGTGCTCGACCTTGCCCTGGAGTATCGGGCGCTGGAGGAGGCGGTCGCTGCGGATGACAACGTCGGCACGGCCGACGCGCAGGGCGAGACACCAACAGATGCGCCTGCATGGATGACGGAGGTGAGCCGATATACTGGCCGCAGCGTGTCGGAACTGAAGGCCGCCTGTCTCGGTATCGTGACACGCGTCCGCGCAGTACGGGAGGCGGTGGTCGCTCACGCTCGCCGCAGCAGACGGAGGATCGGGCGGGTTTACGAGGAGACGGTTCCACACACTGTCGTCCGGGATGTGCCGTTGGAACTCGCCGCCCGGATCGAGGCGGATCCCGAGCGGTTTCGGGGCGTGGTCATCCGGCCTGCGCTCGAGCGCTATTATCCGGAGCACTCCCTTGCAGCCCAGGCCCTGGGGTATGTCATCGAGGCGCCTCGCCCGGCAGGGGGCGGCGCGATCCGGGATGACCCGTCCATAAGGCCCGGGGACCGGATCGGGGAACTCGGCGCCGAGCGACAGTTCGACGCATGGTTGAGGGGCGTCCCCGGCTACTACGAGATGCGAAAGGACGCGAGGGGCGCGCTACAGCGGCACCTTCTCATCGAGCCCGAGCAGGGAAGGTCGGTTTATCTGACGCTGGACTCGCGTGCGCAGCGTGCGGCCGAGGAGGCGTTCGCGGGGGCCATGGGGGGCGTCGTGGTGATGGACGTGCGGAACGGAGAGGTGCTGGTCCTGGCGTCCGCGCCGACCTATGACAACAATGACCTGGCCGCGGCCTGGAACGCGGCTGCGGCCCATCCGGAATGGCGGCTATTTCTTTCGCGCGCCATGCGCGACTGCGTGCCATCGGGCTCCGTGATCAAGCCCATAGTGGCACTGGCCGCAGCGAGCGAAGGGATCGTGACGTCGCGCACCACGCACTTCTGCGACGGCGTCTTCCGGCTGGGCGGACGAGTCGCGACATGTCCGGGCCGGCACGGGACGACGGACATGGCAGGGGCCATAGAGCATTCGTGCAACATATGGTTCTTCAAGGTTGGCCTTGCCGTGGGCCCCGGGGCCATCGTGAGCATGGCGAGACAGTTCAACTGGGGCGAGCGGACGGGCATAGACCTGCCTTTCGAGTGGCCGGGCCGTTTGCCGTCGCCCGGTCCCGGTTGGCATCCGGGCCACACGCTCAACCTGAGCATCGGACAGGGCGATCTTCTGGTGACGCCGCTGCAGGTGGCGGTGCTGATGGCCGCGATCGCCAACGGCGGCGACGTTCTCAGGCCGCGAGTTCTTCTGCGCGTGGAGCCGCCGGTGGACGATGCGGTTCCGGGTTCGCCGGTGGTTCGTCACGTGCAGGTTCCCGGGGATGCGCTCGCGGCGGTTCGCGAAGGGATGAGGAGGGCCGCCCTCACGGGTACGGCCAGGCGCGTCGAGGGTCTCGGCAGGCTGCGGGCGGCGGTGAAGACGGGCACGGCGGAGACGAGCGACCCCGATGTGAACCATGCGTGGATCGCCGGCTACGCGCCGTGGGACTCGCCGCGCTACTCGTTCGCAGTCGTGGTGCACCGGACGCCCGGCACTGGCGCCGATGTGGCAGGCCCGATCGCGGTGAAGGTCCTGGAGTCTCTGTTCGGCGGACAGGCCGTCGCCGGCAGATAGAAAGGGAAGACTCGTGACAGAGCATTCGGTTCCGGTGCCGTGGCTGGTCGTGGGATTCGTCGGGCAGGCGCTGTTCGCGGGCCGTTTCCTCGTGCAGTGGATCGTCTCGGAGCGAAAGGGGCGCTCGGTCGTGCCGATCCAGTTCTGGTTCCTCAGTCTGGCGGGGTCCGCTATCCTGCTGGTGTACGCGATATACCGTCTGGATCCCGTCTTCATCCTGGGACAGGCATTCGGCGGGGTGGTGTACGTGCGGAACCTGATGTTGTTGCGTCGGGGCGGGCCGGGCGCGCCGGCGAGATGAGGTGCGGGTCAGGAAGCGCGTCCGGTTTTCGGCCCGCGTTTGCCGCCGGGCGGCCTGCGGCCCCCGATCATTTTCTGGAGTTCGGCAAGTTTCTCGAGCGCGTCGAGGGGCGTGAGACGAGTGAGGTCGAGCGCGCGGATGGCCTCAACGAGGAAGTCGGTCTCGGAGTCGAATATGGTCAGTTGCACGCCGATCGAGCGGGCGGAATGGGGAGCGTCGGGAGAGGCGGCGAATCGGGGGCGATTTTCGGAGTCGAGGGTGACCGCCTCGAGGTTGGCGAGTATGGTCTTCGCGCGTTCGATGACCTCGCGCGGGACGCCGGCGAGCCTGGCGACGTGTATCCCGTAACTCTTGTCGGCGCCGCCCTCGACTATCCGCCGGAGGAAGATGATATCGTCGTGCCATTCCTTGACCGCGACGTTGTAGTTCCTGATGCAGGGGTAGAGGGCGCTGAGTTCAGTGAGTTCATGGTAGTGGGTGGCGAAGAGGGTGCGGCTGCGGCATCGGTTGGCGATGTACTCCGCTACCGCCCAGGCGATGCTGAGGCCGTCGAAGGTGCTGGTGCCGCGGCCTATCTCGTCGAGGATGATCAGGCTGCGGTCGGTCGCGTTGTTGAGTATGTTCGCGGTCTCGAGCATCTCGACCATGAAGGTGCTCTGTCCCCGGCTGAGTTCGTCAGCGGCGCCGACGCGTGTGAATATGCGGTCAACCAGTCCGATGCGGGCGGAGTCGGCCGGCACGAAGGAACCGATGTGTGCCATGAGCGTGATGAGCGCCACCTGACGGATGTAGGTGGACTTTCCCGCCATGTTCGGGCCGGTGATGATCGCCACCCGCACCTCCTCGCCGTCGAGATGCGTGTCGTTGGGCACGAATGGCTCGGAGATCGTGCGCTCGAGCACGGGGTGGCGGCCGTTGCGGATGATTATCTCCCGGGTGGCCACGATCTCGGGGCGCACGTATCTGTATTCGGCGGCAACATCGGCGAGCGCGGAGAGACAGTCGAGTTCGGCGATGAGGCGTGCGGTTTCCTGGAGCCTGGGGGTGTACCTGGCGAGGTCCTGACGGATCCGGACGAACAGGTCGTATTCCATTTCGCGCGCGCGTTCCTCGGCGGTGAGGACGCGCGTCTCGTACTCCTTCAGGTCCGGCGTCGTGTATCGCTCCGCGTTCTTCAGGGTCTGCTTGCGGACGTATTCGGGCGGCACCTTGTGGCGGTGGGTGTGGGTGACCTCTATATAGTAACCGAAGACCTGGTTGTAGCCGACCTTGAGCGACGGTATTCCGGTGCGTTGTATCTCGCGGGCCTGGTAGGCGGCGATCCAGCCCTTGCCGTCGCGCTGAATGGCGCGGAGTTCGTCGAGTTCGGGCGAGTAGCCCTCGCGGATGAGGCCGCCTTCCCTTAGCGGGACGGGCGGGTCCGGCGCGATGGAGCGGGAGATGAGTTCCCGGGCCTCGGCGACCGGGTCGAGGCCAGCGGAGATCGAGCGCAGCGGCTCCGAGTCCGATTCCGCAAGGCGGGCCTTGAGGGCTGGCAGGGGTTCGAGGGAACGGGCGAGTGCGAGGAGGTCCCGGGCGTTGGCGCGCTCGGTGGCGACTCGCGCGGCGAGGCGTTCGATGTCGTAGACGGAGTCGAGTACTCGCCGGACCTCGACCCGGAGGGAGCCATCGCGGTGAAACGCCTCGACCGCGTCGAGCCGTCGGGCGATAGCGTCTGGCGAACGCAGGGGGGCGACGACCCAGTCCTTGAGCATACGCCCCCCCATCGGGGTCAGGGTGCGGTCGAGGATCTCGAGTAGCGACCCGCCTCGCGAGCCATCTCGCATCGCGCGAGTCAACTCGAGGCTGATCTGCGTGGTGCGGTCGAGGATGATGTGGTCTTCATCGCGGACGGCGGCCAGGCGGCGTATGTGGGCGAGAGCGGTCTTCTGGGTCTCCTGGAGGTACTGGAGGGCGGCGCCGGCGGCGGAGATGGCGGGGCCGAGATCGTCGCAGCCGAAGCCGCCGAGCGAGTTGACGCCGAAGTGTTCGAGGAGCGTGCGCAGCGCGGCGTCGCGCCCGAACGCCCAGTCGGGCCGGCAGGTGAGCATTGCGCTGGTCTCGCGGCGCAGCCGGTCGGCTGGCCCGGACGGGTCCCGGTACACGCTCTCGGGCAGGAGTATCTCCGATGGGCGAAGGCGCGTGAGTTCGTCGAGCACCTTTTGCGCGGGGCAGTCCTCCGCCTGGAAGCGTCCTGTGCTGAGGTCAACCCATGCGAGCCCGGCGAGTTCGCCGAGGGGGGCGATGGCGGCGAGGTAGTTATGGTCCTTGCTCTCGAGGAGGGCGTCCTCGGTGAGCGTGCCGGGGGTTATGACCCTGGTGACGTCGCGCGCGACGAGTCCTTTGGCCTGGCGGGGATCCTCGAGCTGGTCGCAGAGGGCGACCTTGAATCCGGCCCGGATCAATCGCTTGACGTAGAGGTGGACCGACTGGTGTGGGACGCCGGCCATGGGGACGGCGCGGTCGCCCTTCTCGCGCGAGGTGAGGGTCAGACCGAGGACGCGGGCTGCCGTCTTCGCGTCCTCGTAGAAAAGTTCGTAGAAGTCCCCCATCCGGAAGAGGAGGAGCATGTCGGGATAGTTCTTCTTTATCGCCAGATACTGGCGCATCATCGGGGTGAGGGACATTGCGGGCCGGCCCTTCCCGGGCGTCTCGGCGCTGCGTCCTTCCTGCGGTGGGATGTCACCTGGCCTGGAGGGCATCCTCGACCGAGTCATAGGCGCCGAAGAGTCGGATCAGTTTTGTTATCTCGAGTATCTGCCGGACGAGCGGCTGCGGCCTGGCCACCCTGAGGCCGCCGGAATCGCGGAGGCGCTTGTGTGCGCCCATGAGGACGCCCAGGCACGCGCTGGTGACGAATGTGACGTCGCCGAGGTCGAGCACGATGACCCTGGCGCCCTCCTCGATGCGCTGATTTATCTCCTTTCCGAGGCGCTCGGCCTCCATTTCCGCGATGTGGCCGCTGGCGGTGACTATCGCCGCGTCTCCGCGCATTTCCGATCGTACGGTGAATGGTGTCTGCGGTTTCACCTTCGCCTCGAACACGGTCAATCTGCCCACGGAGCCTTCTTCCGCATCACGACGCGGTTGCCCTTCTCGTTGTACGAGACCTCGTCCATGTAAGCGCGCATGAGGACCAGGCCGCGGCCATGTGGCAATTCGAGGTTGGCGTCGTCCGTGGGGTCGGGTACCGCGGATGGATCGAACCCCTCACCCTCGTCCTCCACGGAGATGACGCACTCCTTGTCGGTTATCGAGTAGGTCACGGTGACTTTCTTCGCCTTGTCCATCTTGTTGCCATGCTTTATGGCGTTGATGACGGCCTCCTCGAGGGCGAGCCGCACGCCGAAGAGGGCGCGCTCGCCATAGTTCAGGGCCTCGAGGCGCGAGAGTATGCGATTCTCGATGCGATGGAGGAGTTGGGGCTCGCTCGGTATGACGATGCGGTCCTCGAAGGCCCTGCGTGGGGCGAGGGAGAGGGCGAGGATGGTGATGTCCTCCGTGGGCTCGGTCTGGCCGATGTGTCCGCGGAAGTCCTCCATCACGAGTTTCACGATCTCTGCCGGGGGCGCGTCGCAGTGGGCCTTCAGGAAGGCATGCAGTCGCGCCTCGCCATAGGGCTGGCAGTCGGGGCCGAAAGAATCTATGAGTCCCCTCGTGAAGAGGATGAGTCTGTCGGTGGGCCGGAGGACGATCTCCTTCTCGCCGTAACGGGGCTCCTCGAACATGCCGCAGCAGAGGCCTTCGGTGTCGAGGAGTTCGAACCTGTCGGGCGCGCACACGACCGGCCGAGGGTGGGCCGCGTTCACGTATTTCATCCTGGATGTCTCGAGGTCGAGTACGCCGAGGAATGCCGTGAGGAACTGATTGCTCAGGGTGTGGCGCATGACCTGGGTGTTGACCTTCTCCATGATGACGCGCGGCGAGTACTCGTTCTGGCGGAAGGTGTCGAAGGCCATCCTGGCGACCGCGGTGACGAGCGTCGTGGCCAGGCCGTGGCCGGCGACGTCGGCCACGAGTATTCCGACGCAACTGTTCCCCATGTCGAAGATGTCGTACAGGTCTCCGCCCACGAGCCTGCACGGCTCGTACCGAATCGCGAAGGAGACGCCCTCGATCTCGGGCAGGGCGGGCGGGTTGAACAGGCTCTGGAACTGCCGCGCGACTGCCAACTGCTGTTCGATGCGGCCAGTCTGTTGTTCCAGTTCGTGGCTGAGGCGCTCGACCTCCTGGCGCGTGGCCTGGAGGCCCTTGAGTTCTTCCTGGAGGGGGGCGAGGAGGGCGCGGAGTCGCGCTATCTCCGACCTTGCCTCCTTCAGTTCGGCCTGCAGGATGCGCACGTCCTCCGGGGCGGAGACGGCATCCTCCCCGCTGGCATGCGAGACCCCGGAGTGACGTTCACGAGTCATTTCGTCTCGACTCTCCAGTGGCGGCGACAATGCCCCTCGCGCTGTAAGTATAGTCCCGCTTTCGGAAACAAGTCAATTGCGTTTCATGTGGCGCACGTTTAGGATGATGCCGCGAATATCGCATCGAGAAGGCGGAGTGCGGAGGAGCGCTCGGCGTGCTCGGCAGAGGGAGGGCGTGCGCGGCGGCTGTCGCTGTCGGCCTCAGTGCCTGGCTGCTCGTCCGGTTCATCGGCTCCGACACGGCTGTGGCGGGTCTGGCACTGCTCTACTCGCGACTGTCGGTGTGCGGGTGGGCGGGGCTGATCTTCGTCGGGGCCGTCTCCATCGGGATGATGGTGTTGAGGCTGGTCCGTCTGGAGCCGACGAGGGGGCTGGACTGCGCACTCTTCGGAGCGGGGCTGGGACTCGGGATCGTCTCTGCTGCGACCCTCGTCCTCGGGTATGCCGGGATCTGTGGTCCGGTTCCGCTATCCCTCATGTTGGTCGCGTTCTCGATTGCGGGTGCTGGCAGGCTGCGGTCGGCATGGCGGGATGCGATGGAGAGGCTGCGCCGGGCGAGGGGGGCGTTTCGGTGGTTCGTGTGGGCGGTGATCGGCCTCTTTTTTCTGATGAACCTTGTGCGGGCTTACACTCCGCCCCACGACTACGACTCGCTCGAATACCACGTCGCCGCGCCGGCGGCTTATGACAGGGCGGGGCGGGTGAGGTTCCTGGAGCGCAACGTCTACGCGAGTTTCCCCCAGAACGTCGAGATGCTGCACTTCCTGGGGATGCGATTGTCGCGGTCGCCCGATGAGGGGGTGCTCGTGGGACAGATGGTGGGCGGTGTGACAGGCCTTCTGGCCGCCCTAGCGCTTTACAGGATGCTCGCGGGGACGGTGGGGAGAGAGGCAGGGCTCTTCGCGGCGGCGTTCTATTACACGTGGCCAGGCGTAACGTTGTATTCCGGGATGCCTTTCGTCGAGTTGCCGCTCATCTTCTATGCGACGCTTTCGGCATGGGGGGTGCTGTGGGCGGTGCGCCGGAGGCGGACTCGACCCGGGCCGATGGGATGGACGATTCTATCGGGTGCGGCGGCGGGACTCGCGGTCGGGGTGAAATACACCGCGGCGCTTCTCGTCTTCCTGCCGCTACTCGCGTGGGTGATCGTGTTGTCCGCACTCCGCGGAACGGGACCCGCCGAGTGCCTCCGGCGGGCGGTGGTGTTCTGTCTGGTGGCGCTGGTCTGCCTCGCGCCGTGGCTAGTTCGCAACGTCATCCATACGGGCAACCCGACCTACCCGCTCCTCTACAGCGTCTTCGACGGACGGCACTGGGACGCGCAGAGGGATGCGCGCTGGAGGCACGCTCACCGTCCACACGGGATTCTGACCGAACATCCGCTGATGGCGTTGAAGGAGCAGGCGGAGGATGTTCTCTTCTTCAACGAGCGGAAGGCGTCGGTGCTGACGCTGCTCTTTGCGCCGTTCTGCCTTCTGGTTCCGAGGAGGAGTCGCGGCGTGGTCGCGTGGATGGCTGCTCACTGGTGCCTCTCCTTCCTGCTGTATTTCCTGTTCACCCAGTGGAACTCGCGATTTCTGGACGTTGGCGTGCCCCTCCTGGCAGGGATGTCCGGGGTGGGTGCTGCAGTTGTCGCGAGGGGCAGGTGGAAGGCCGCGACGCGTGCCCTGGCAGGTGCGCTGCTCATGGTGGCGCCGTCGAGGGCGATCAACTATCAGGCGGCGGGAGGGTCCATCGCGCTGGCGACGGGGGCGCAGACCGTGGGGTCGTTCTTCGAGGGATACGGTCCGTACGAGGACATGCAGTTTCTGAACGAGAACCTTCCTTCTGGCGCGCGGGTGCTGTTCCTGGGGGAGGCGAGGACATTTTATTGTCGGCGGGATTTCGTGGCGAGCACTGTGTTCGACGTAAATCCTCTGGAGGAGATGATCGCTGGCTGCACCACGCCGGAGGATTTGCGGGAGGCTTTTCGTAGGGCGGGGGTGACCCACATCTACGTGGATACGTTCGAGGTGTACCGTCTCCAGACGACTTACAGATACCGGTACCGGGGGAAAGACGACCCGGCCGAACGGGAGTACCTGGGGATGCTGGACGGGTTCGACTGGCGGCTGTTCGGTGAGTTTGCGGAGAAGTACCTCGAGACGGTCCGGGTGTTTCGGGGGCATGTGGAGCGAAGTTTCCCGTGGCAGCGATGGGAGGAGTTCCGCGCGTCATGGGAGGCAGGGCACCCGATAGCGGGGCACGCGGCTATCCTTTACGCGGTGAGGTGAGGCGGGGGAGAAGAAGCGGGCAGATCGGGATCCGCGGCGGAGTGCACATCCCGGGCCGATGTGGGGGCCAGCGCCGGGTTTGTTCCGCCACGGGTTGGCAGGCAATAAAAAAACCGCCGACTACCTACTCTCGCGGCTTGTGGCCACTACCATCGGCGATGCGGGCTTAACGACCGTGTTCGGAATGGGAACGGGTGTGGCCCCGCATCTGTGAGTCGGCGGAATGTTGTGGGACGCGTGGAGTGCGTCGCGCAGATCAGTTGAATAGCGGACACGGGCGCCTGGGCCTGCAGCGCCAGGCGGAACGTCAGAGGTCAGAAATGTGGTCAAGCCAGTCGGCCGATTAGTACCGGTCAGCTCAATCCCTTGCGGGACTTACACCTCCGGCCTATCAACGTCGTAGTCTTCGACGGGCCTGATGGGGAAACCTAATCTTGGAGCCGGCTTCACGCTTAGATGCTTTCAGCGTTTATCCGAACCGGACATAGCTACCCAGCGCTTGCCGCTGGTGCGACAACTGGTACACCAGAGGTCCGTCCACCCCAATCCTCTCGTACTAGGGGCAGGCCTCCTCAAGTTTCCTGCGCCCACGGCAGATAGAGACCGACCTGTCTCGCGACGGTCTAAACCCAGCTCGCGTACCGCTTTAATCGGCGAACAGCCGAACCCTTGGGAGCTTCTCCACCCCCAGGATGCGATGAGCCGACATCGAGGTGCCAAACCTCCCCGTCGCTGTGGACGCTCGGGGGAGATCAGCCTGTTATCCCCGGAGTACCTTTTATCTGTTGATCAGGGGCCCTTCCATCCAGCACCCTTGGGTCACTAAGCCCTGGTTTCCCATCTGCTCGACCTATCGGTCTCGCAGTCAAGCGTGCTTATGCCTTTACACTCGACGCGCGATTGCCGACCGCGCTGAGCACACCTTTGGGCTCCTCCGTTACATTTTAGGAGGAGACCGCCCCAGTCAAACTGCCCACATAGCACTGTCCCTCCGCCGGGTTCACGGCGTCAGGTTAGAATCTCAGCATAGCAAGGGTGGTATTTCACTGGCGGCTCCACGGGGACTGGCGTCCCCGCTTCACAGCCTCCCACCTATGCTACACAGGCTAGGCCGAAACCCAATACCATGCTGCAGTGAAGGTTCACGGGGTCTTTTCGTCTAGCCGCGGGTATGTGGCATCTTCACCACAGCTACAGTTTCGCCGGGTCGCCGGTCGAGACACCGCCCCTGTCGTTACGCGATTCGTGCAGGTCGGAACTTACCCGACTAGGGACTTCGCTACCTTAGGACCGTCATAGTTACGGCCGCCGTTCACCAGAGCTTCGGTTCAGAGCTTCGCCTGCCTTGCGGCGGGCTAACCCTTCCCCTTAACTTTCTGGCACCGGGCACGCGTCGGTCTGTATGCCTACGCTTGCGCGTTCGCACAGACCTGTGTTTTTAGTAAACAGTCGCAGGGGCCGTTTCTCTGCGGCCTTCTGGAGCTCCCCGAGCGAGTCGGTTCACCCCGGAAGGCTACCCTTATCCCGAAGTTACGGGCACAAGTTGCCGAGTTCCTTGACCAGCGTTCTCCCGAGCGCCTGCGGATGCTCTCCTAGCCAACCTGTGTCAGTTTTAGTACGGATTCCCGGACGGCTTGCTAGACGGCGTTTCTTGGAGGACCGTAGGGCTGCTTACGGGCATTGAAGCCCCGCACTCGCCTCCGGGGAGTTGGATGCAGCGGATTTGCCTGCTGCCTCCCCTCGGGCTTGGACCTCCCGTTACCAAGGGTTTGGCCAGCCGGAGGGTCCCCGATCCGCCAATCGCTCAAGCGCCGCCAGGAAGTACCGGAATATTAACCGGTTGTCCATCGTCTACGCCTTTCGGCCTCGACTTAGGGTCCGACTAACCCTGGGCGGATTTACCTTCCCCAGGAAACCTTAGGCTTACGGCGAAGAGAGATTCTCACTCCTTTTATCGCTACTCGTTCCGGCATAATCACTTCTCGACGGTCCAGCGGTCGTTTCCGTCCGCCTTCGCCCCTCGAGAACGCTCCTCTACCAAGCCAGAAACTAGAAACTGGAAACTAGAAACTAGATGAAGGCCGCCCGGCAGGGTCAGAACCGGAAGACCACCGCTTGCGCAGGCCGGTCAGCATTCGCCCCACTTCTCGATATCTCCGATCGAGATCCCTGTGGACTGCGACACTGATGTAGCCCAAGTCTTTCGAGAAGTCGAGCCAGATTCGCGTCTCGTCGCACGACCCAAGGGCCATGCGCAAGAAGCGAACGACGTCTTTCGGCGACTCCTGCTTGCCCATCCCTTCGCCAATGCAGACAGGAATAGATTTTGAGGAATCCCTGACCTGTTTCGCAAGACCGAATTGCTCAACTGGCGGGAACCCCAAACTGAGCCTGTGCACTTCCAGGGCGAGACGATACGCTTTCTGGAAGACTTCGAGGCGATGGAACGGCATGGCACTGTTCCTCTAGTTTCTGGTCTCTAGTTTCTAGTTTCTAGCTTCCGCGGCTTCGGTACTGGGCTTGAGTCCCGTTCATTATCGGCGCAGAAGGACATCGACTGGTAAGCTATTACGCACTTTTTAAATGGTGGCTGCTTCTAAGCCAACATCCCAGCTGTCCACGCCCTTCCACTTCCTTTCTCACTTAGCCCAGTTTGGGGACCTTAGCCGGCGATCTGGGCTGTTTCCCTCTCGACGACGGAGCTTATCCCCCGCCGTCTGACTCCCAGGGTAGTCGCCGCGGCATTCGGAGTTTGATAGGAATGGGTAGTCGGGCAGACCCCCGAATCCTTTCAGTGCTCTACCTCCGCGGCGTAGTGGCCTGAGGCTAGCCCTAAAGCTATTTCGAGGAGAACCAGATATCTCCACGTTTGATTAGACTTTTACCCCTCCTCACAGCTCATCCCCTAGCTTTTCAACGCTAGTGGGTTCGGTCCTCCACGCGGTGTTACCCGCGCTTCAACCTGGCCATGAGTAGATCACGTGGGTTCGGGTCTATTGCGTGCGACTGGACGCGCAATTAGCACTCGCTTTCGCTACGGCTCCCGACCTGAGGTCGTTAACCTCGCCGCACACAATAACTCGCCGGATCATTATGCAAAAGGCACGCCGTCACCCCAGGGGCTAGAAACTAGAGACTAGAAACTGGAAACTGGACGGGATCGTTTCGCGGTCCAGACGGCAGACGTCTCCGCCCCTCAGATGCGTCTGCCCGCATCCAGTTTCTGATGTCTGGTTTCTAGTACCTAGTTTCTAGCCCCTAGATGGGCTCCGACAGCTTTGTAGGCATACGGTTTCAGGTACTATTTCACTCCCCTGACAGGGGTACTTTTCACCTTTCATTCACACTACTGGTCCACTATCGGTCGCCAGGATGTACTTAGCCTTGGGTGATGGTCCACCCGGATTCACACGGGGTTCCGCGAGCCCCATGCTACTTGGGAAACGGTCCCGAAGAGAGCATCCCCTTTC
>Ga0272448_1000056_pt1:0-80000 | contig 153462 bp, 118 predicted proteins | sample YNPCB0191_FD_202220 | JGI IMG/M metagenome (GOLD analysis project Ga0272448, IMG submission 202220) | Hot spring sediment microbial communities from Yellowstone National Park, WY, United States - YNP-CB-019-1 | ecosystem: Environmental > Aquatic > Thermal springs > Hot (42-90C) >... | reverse complement strand
GCATCCCGTTACGAGGTGAGTGCCGGGGCGGATAACGATGGCCCGATGCCATTCACGATCGGGAATCACGTGGGGTTCGTTCTCCCGATGATCTCCCGGGCCTCCTTCGACGATTGCACCGTCCGCACGCCGGGCAATCGCCAGTTCCTTTTCGACGCCTTCGCCGTGCCCACCGGCCACTGGCGCCGCAGGAATTGCAGCCGACCCGTCCCGATGTCAACCGGCATATGGGCCGATACCTTCCTTGGGGGGTACACCCGTCGGACTGCTTGGGCCGAGATTGCGGAGCCGGGCGGGCTCGTGGTGCGGATCAGCCAGTTCGAGCGGCCGCGGAACGGCATCTACTTCTCGCGCGAGCGCGACCTGCATTTTTGCTTCTGGGGTTCCCCCGGATTGGGCTATTTCTGCCCCGAACCGTGGATCGGCGAACCGAATGCGCTGAACACACGCAGGGGCTTGATCGAACTTCCGCCGGGCGGGAGGTTCACGTGGGAGATGCGCATGAGGTTTCGTCGCCCGGACGATCGAGCGAGCGGGTGAGGAATGGCTGAGAGATTCGTGCTCCCGTTCGAGGAGCCCATACGCGAGATAGACAGGCGTATCGAGGAGGTTCGTGCGGATCCGAACCTGCGCGAGCCGGAGCGCGAGCGCGCGGTGAAGGACCTCCTGGCGCAGAGGGCGGCGAAGGTGCAGGAGATATTCTCGAACCTCGGTGCCTGGGACCGCGTCAGGATCGCCAGGCATCCCTCGCGGCCCACCTCGGCCGACTACGTGAAGATGGTGTTCGAAGAGTTCATCGAGATACACGGCGACAGGCGTTTTGCGGACGATAAGGCCATAATGGCTGGGTTCGCGCGGGTGAACGGGGAGCGCATAGTGTTCCTCGGTCAGCAGAAGGGCCGGACCACCCAGGAAAAACTTGCGTGCAACTTCGGTATGCCGCACCCGGAGGGATACCGGAAGGCCCTCCGCGCGATGAAACTGGCGGAGAAGTTCCAGTTGCCGGTGGTCACGTTCGTTGACACCATGGGCGCATATCCGGGGATCGGCTCGGAGGAGCGCGGCGTGGCGGAGGCGATCGCGGTGAACCTGATGGAGATGTCTCGCCTGCGCACGCCGTTCATCAGCATTGTCATCGGAGAGGGGGGGAGCGGCGGCGCGCTCGGGCTCGGCACGGGAGACCGCCTCCTCATGTGCGAGTTCGCGTATTACTCGGTCATCTCCCCCGAGGGGTGCGCCGCGATCCTGTGGCGGTCCGGCGACGAGGCACCGCGGGCCGCGGAGGCGCTCAGGCTGACGCCGAAGGATCTGCTCGAACTTGGCATCATAGACGGGATAATCCCGGAGCCGCCGGGCGGGGCGCACAACGCGCCCGAGGAAATGGCGGAGACGCTGAAGAGGACGATCCGCGATCTCCTCGCGGAACTGCGTCCCATCCCGCTGCCCAGGCTCCTGGAGGAAAGATACGAGAAGTACCGTCGGATCGGATATTTCATGGATGGCAAGACCTTCCACAGCACGGCGGAGAAGATCGCCGCGAAGAGGATGGCTGCCGAGAGACGCATGGGCAGCGTCGCCGAGGGTTCGACCACCGCCAACTCTCGCCGGTGCACAGCCTGACCGCATAGCCCACTCCGCGGCGAGATCCCGACTCACCCCGGCCTGATTGCCTCATGCCTGGCAACCGATGCCTTCGGGCTCCGCATTCGCACGGGACGACGCAAGAATGGGGAACGGTGCGACCGAACAGTCCCGACTGACGCCGAGCGAGACGCGCGACGCGCTCGAGTTGTTCAACTGGAGCGCGGGGCTGCGCACTTTCTACGATTCGGTGTGCGGGGGGACGACGTTCGTATTCGTGGCCTTCGCGCTCTCGCTCGGACTGCCGAAGGAGCGCATGGGCCTGATCACGTCGGTGGCGAGCGTGGCCTGCGTCGCCCAGATGCTCTCCCTCGCGCTGACGAACTACGTGCGGGACAAGAAGGCGTTCGTCCTCTCGGTCGGCCTCGCGGAGCCGGTCCTCGTGATTGCAATGGTTCTCTCCGTGCCGTTCCTGCCTCGCTGGATGAGGCTGGGCGCGCTGGCGGGGGCCGTGTTCTTTGCGGCTGCCTCGCTCCACCTCACGCGTCCGATGGCCGACAACTGGGTCGCCACGGTCATCCCGGCGGGGTTGCGGGGGCGCTACCTCGGGAGGCGATTCCAGGCCATCAGCGCGTGCACTATCATCAGCACCCTCATCGCGGGGTATGTCGCGGAGCGGGTTGACAAGTCGAACTCGTTCGGGCTCGGCTGCATACTGGCGGTGGGCGGTCTCTTCGGAATATTCTCGATCCTCGCGCTTCGCGGAGCGTCCATGCCGGCGCTCTCTTTCGCGGCCCGCGTCAGCAGGCGCGACCTCGTGAAGGTGTTCCGCAGCACGGAGTTCCGGCAGTATCTCTACGGGACGCTGATATATAACATCCCGTTCACAGTCGCCGTGCCGTACTACCAGGTGTTCAACCTGCGGGTCCTTCAGATGCGCGAAAGCGTGATAGCGTTGATGATGTCGGGCTATTTCGTGACGAAGATTCTCACCACACCGGTCCTGGGGCGGTATGCCGACAGGAAGGGGGCGCGGTGGACGATGTTCCTGTTCGCGCCGATCTACGCCGCGTTCTTTGCAATGTTCGTGCTGTCCGTGCCGGGCAGGATCTGGCCTGTCGTCGTGGCGTGGACGGTTGTCGGAATGGCCGACGGCGCCTACGGCGTCGCCCTCACGTCCGCGCTGTATGCGACGGTGCCCTCCTCCCTGTCCCGCCCGGCCTACTTCGCGGTGGCAAACCTTGCCACGATAGGGATATTCGCCATCGGGTCGCTCGCTGCCATACCTATCCTGCACGCATTGCGCGGCGTCTCGCTATCGGTGGGGCCGCTCGTGCTGGGACAGTTCCACTGCTTCTATGGCCTGTGCGCGCTGGCTATGGTCGGCGCCGCGTTCGGGGCAGGGTTCATGCCCGCGCGACGAGAGGCCCGGCGTTCCTGCGGCGATTCGTGAAGCGGTTGGCGCCCGAGTTGTGGAAGTGACCTTGACAGGAAAGGCGCGGCGGGGAATTATGTATGTTCTTTGAGGGCGCGGCGCGCGGTGGCGTGCCGGCGCGGCACCCTGTGCAGCATGAGGTGCAAGCGGGATGATCGAGGCGAAGTCGCTCCGGAAGGCCTTCGGCCCCATCGTGGCGGTGGACGGCGTGTCCTTCAGCGTGGCGCGGGGGGATGTCCTCGGTTTCCTCGGCCCGAACGGGGCGGGGAAGACCACCACGATCAGGATGCTGAGTTGTTTTCTGGCGCCCGACGGCGGGACGGCGAGGGTGGCGGGTCATGACATTCGGAAGGACCCGATCGCGGTGCGGCGCTCGGTGGGATACCTGGCAGAGAACGCGCCGGCCTACGACGAGATGACGGCCGAGGCGTTCCTCCGGTTCGTGTGTGACGCGCGCGGGATAGACGGTCGTGCCCGTCGCGACGCCATCGAGAGGGTGGTGGAGTCGTGCGCGATCGCTGGCGTGATGCACCAGACCATCGGGACTCTCTCGAAGGGGTACCGCAGGCGCGTCGCGCTCGCCCAGACGCTCGTCCACGACCCGCCGGTGCTCCTCCTCGACGAGCCGACCGACGGTCTCGACCCGAACCAGAAGCACGATGTCCGCCGCCTCATCCGCAGGCTGGCGGCGGAGAAGTGCATCGTCGTGTCAACGCACATCCTGGAGGAGGTTGACGCGATCTGCAACCGGATAATCATCATTGACCGTGGTCGGCTCCTCGTGGACTCGACGCCGAACGAGTTGCGGGAGATGGAGACAGGCACGCTGGAGCAGATCTTCCGGCGTCTGACCACCGAGCACCGCGGTCCGCGCAGGTCGGGAGGCGAAAGATGAGAGGGTTCCTCGCAGTGTTCAAGCGCGAACTGCGCGGCTACTTCGCCACGCCCCTGGCGTACGTGTTCCTCGTGATATTCCTGTTCTTCAGCAGTTTCCTTGCGTTCCAGCAGAACTTCTTCGAGATGCGCCAGGCCTCGCTGCGGCTCTTCTTCAGGAACATGCCGCTCCTCTTCATCTTCCTTTCGCCGGCGATCGCGATGCGACTGTGGGCGGAGGAGCGGAGGACGAACTCGATCGAACTGCTCTTCACGCTGCCGATAACCCGGGCGCAGGCGGTGCTGGGCAAGTTCTTCGCGGCGTGGGCGGTGATCGCGCTCGCCCTGGTGCTGACCGCTCCGATGGTGGCGATCGTGTGCTACCTGGGCGATCCGGACTGGGGGCCGATAGCGACCGGATACCTGGGGAGCCTCCTCCTGGCCGGAGCGTATCTCGCGATAGGGAGTTTCTTCTCGTGCCTCACCCGGAATCAGGTGATTGCGTTCGTTCTATCCGTGGTTGCGTGCGCGCTGTTCCTGTATGCCAGTAGCCCGGCCGCGATGGAGTACTTGGCCCGCTTCCTGCCCGTGCCACTTGTCGAGGTCGCGGAAGGGCTCAGTTTCCAGTTCAGGTTCGAATCGCTCCTGCGCGGGGTCGTCCAGATCCGGGACGTCGGTTTCTTCGTCATCCTCACCGCCGGCTGGCTCTGGGCGAACATGGTCGCTCTCGAGGAAAGGATGGCCGCGGGATGAAAAGGGCGCTGCGTTCGGCTCTCGCCGTCATCTGTATTCTGGTGATCTCGGTCTGCCTCATACTCATCCTGAACAGGCTTGCGGGCGGGGCACGGGTTGACCTGACCGCGGAGAGGCTCTACACGCTCTCCGAGGGCACCCGCAACATCCTCGCCAAACTCAACCAGCCCGTGAGGCTCAAACTCTATTACTCCCGCGCCGCCGCCATGAAGGGGCCGGAGGAGATCCGCTTCTACAACACCTACTACCTCTATGTCCGAGACCTCCTCGAGGAGTACGTCAAACTCTCGAATGGCCGGCTCTCCCTCACGGTGATAGACCCCAGGCGGTTCACGGAGGACGAGGACGAGGCCATTGCCCACGGGGTCAAGCAGTTTCCGATCTCCGAGGACGAGAACTTTTTCTTCGGGCTGGTAGCGCAGACCGAACTGGGGAAGGAAAAGGTCATCCCGTTCTTCGAACCGCAGCGCCAGGAGTTCATCGAGTACGATATCTCCAAGCTCATCGCGTCGGTGACCCAGCGCGAGAAACGCAAGGTCGGGGTCCTGTCGCCGCTCGAGGTCATGGGCACCGGCATGTCCCCGTACATGATGCAGATGCTCCGCATGCAGGGGCGCGAGCCGTCGGGGCCGTGGACGATCATCAGCCATCTTCAGGACCGGTACGAGGTGACGTCGGTTGACAAGGACGCCGAGACGATCCCCGCCGACATAGATTTTCTGATGGTGGTGCACCCGAAGGACCTGCCGGAGAAGACCCTGTTCGCAGTGGACCAGTTCGTCATGCGCGGGGGGAAACTCGTCGTGTTCGTTGACCCCCACTGCCTGGCCGACCGGCCGATGCAGCCGATGATGTACGGCCCCACCGAGCAGCGCACTTCATCCGACCTCAACGCGCTCCTCAGGAAGTGGGGCGTGGAGATGGAGCCCGACAAGATCGTCACCGACCGCGCGCTCGCGATAAGGACCATGCTCGGGCGGAACCAGCGGCCCGAACTCCTCCTCACCTACCTGAACCTCGACGATAACTGCATGAACAGAAAGGAGGTCATCACCGCCGACCTCCACTCGGTGAGAATGCTGTTCGCTGGCGTGCTGAAGCCCCTCTCCGTTGACGGCGTCAGCGTGACGCCGCTCATGACCACGACCCGCGAGGCGGGCACGTGGACGCCGAGCAGCCCGTTCGATCTCATGATGCCGAACCCGCAGACGATACGCGAGCGCTCGCAGGACAGTCCAGAGCCTATCATCCTCGCCTGCCGCATCACGGGCCGGCTCCATACGAACTTTCCGGAGGGCCCGCCGGGGAAGAAGGAGGAGGCGACCTCGTCGGAGAAGAAGGGGGAGAGTGGGGAAGGCCACGAGGCGAAGGAGATAGACCGGCAGGACCCGCCGGACTCCGGCCCGGAATCCGCGAAGGCGGAATCCGCGACGTCGGGCGGCGAAGCCGGCGAGGCCGAGAAGCCTGCGAGCGGTTCCGAGGGTGAGGCGGCCAAGCCCGCCGCGAAGGTCATCGCGGAGTCGCCACCCGATGCCACCGTCGTGGTGGTCGCCGATGTGGACGTCATCACCGACCTCCTCGCGTATCAGGACACGTTCTTCGGAATGGCACAGGTCGGCGACAACGCCTCGTTGCTTTTCAACTGTCTCGACTTCCTCAGCGGGACTGCCGATCTCATCCGCATCCGCTCCCGCGGCCAGATCAGCAGACCGTTCAAGGTCGTTGACGAGATAGAACTGGAGGCGGAGAAGGCCACGGCCGACAAGGAGGCGGCCGTGAACGAGAAGATAAAGGAGTACGAGGAGAAACTCCGCAAACTCGGCGCCGAGGCGGACGAGAAGAACATCCGGCTCGTGGCGAGCGCGGCGCTGGCGGAACGCAAGAAACTCCAGGAGGAACTCCGCAAACTCCGGAAGGAGAAGCGGGAACTCCTCGCCTCGAAGCGAAGCCGCATCGAGAGGCTGAAGGTCCGCCTCCAGACGCACGCGATGATCTGGGCGCCCTCCGGCGTCCTCGCCATTGCGATCGTCCTGGCACTCGTGCGCTACATCAGGGCGAGGAGGTACCTCGCACGGAGGATCGAGGGATGACGAATCGTTACCTCTCGGGACTGGTGGTTGCCGCCGCCGGTCTTCTCGCTTGCACGGTGCTGCTCTACTCGGGGCCGCGGCGCGCGGTCTCTCAGTTCCAGCCCGGCACACCCCTCATACAGGGGCTCGACCCGGAAAAGGTCAACTCGATATTCATCCGCAAGGGCAAGGACACCGTCACGCTCCGGCGCGAGAAGGACGGGTTCGTCGTCGAGGAGCGCGCGAGATATCCCGCCGACACCAGGCAGATCAACGAACTCATCATCAAGTGTCTGGACATCGCCTGTGCGGAGAAGGTCACGGACTCGCCCGCGAATCACGCAGAACTCGGCGTGTCGGAGAACTCCGACGACGCGGTCTCCGTCACGTTCCGCGGGCAGGACGATACTCCGCTCATCGGCTTCATCAAGGGCAAGAGCGCCGAGCGCGGACTCGGCGTTTACGTGAGGCTCATCGGCAACAACACCGTGTACTCCACCGAGAAGTATCTCTACATAAGCGCCGCCCCCATGGATTACGTCGAGAAAAAACTCGTGTCGGTCAAGAAGGAGGACATCGTCCGCGTTGCCGTGGAGACGCAGAAGGGGCTGTCGGTGATCGCCCGCGGGGACGACGGCTCGATCGCGCTCCAGGACATCCCGGAGGGCAAGCGCGCGAAGGGGACCGACTACGAGCGAGTTTTCGAGGCGCTGTCGAATCTCGAGATGATCGACGTCGCTCCGGCAGCAGAGCGTCAGCCGGCGTGGGACGCCACATACACCTGCGCGCTCAAGAACGGGCTGACGTACGCCGTGAAAACAGCGAAGGAGAACGATAAGTATTACGCCCATCTCTCGGCCAGCGCGCCCAGGGTCGGAGAGGTCGCTATCACGCGCACCGAGTCGGACGAGGAACTGAAAAAGAAGGAGGAGAAGATACTCGCCTCCGAAACGGCGCAGAAGTTCACGGCGCGCCACCAGGGCTGGGTTTACGAGATATCGAGTTGGACCGCCGAGAAGTTGAGGAAGACGCCGGAGGACCTCCTCGAGGATATCCCGGCTGCGAAGGGACCGGAGGAGATCGGCGCGAGTCACATACTCATCAGTTACAAGGGAGCCGAGCGGTCCGAGGCCACGCGTTCCAAGGAGGAGGCGCGTGCCCTCGCGGAAGAGGTTCTGGCCAAGGCCCGCGAGGATGGGGCGGACTTCGCAGCGCTCGCACGGCAGTACTCCGACGGCCCCACCGCCCAGAACGGCGGTGACCTCGGTACCTTCGGCAGGGGCAAGATGGCGCCCGCGTTCGAGGAGGCCGCCTTCAAACTCGAGGTCGGGCAGATATCCGATATCGTCGAGACCCCCTTCGGATTCCACATAATAAAGCGTACAAAGTGACGTCGCTCCGTTTGCGCGCCGGGGGCCGCGACCGTATAATTCCTGGCGAGGGCCGCCGGACAACGGGTCCGGTGTGCCGCTCTGGGCAAGCCTTTCGAGGAGTGTGCTCATGGGCAAAGTCATTCTGGCCGTCGTGGTGGCGTTGAGCATGGTGCCGTTCGTCTGGGGCTGCAAGAAGCAAGAGCCCGCAGCGGGGAAGCAGATAAAAGGGGCCACCCAGAAAACCGAAAAGATGGGCAAGGAGGCGGAGGAGGCCGGAAAGAAGGCTGTGAAGGACGTCCAGGAGTAATTGCGTGTACCGGCCTCGGGCGCTGCCATGCCCGCATGGGCACGGCAGCGCCTTCGTCGTTTCATTTCCCGGGCGCGCTGCTTCTCACCAGGCCCGGTGGATCAGTTCCTGCTTGAGGCGCCAGAGGCCGTCGGTGAGCGAAACGTGATAGACGTGGGGGTTGACCAGCCGCCGCACGCCCGCGTCGAGCCTTTCGAGGTCCGCCTGGCGAAGAGCGCGCATCTCGTCGAGGGTCGGGCGCGGCGCAACGATGCGCCCCGTCCTCATGACCTCGACGAGTAGCGGTTCGATCTCCGCCACATCCGTCCTCCGCAAGGTGCGATGCTTGGTCTCCTCCGTCGGGTGATGGAGGTGGATCTCGTCCATCCTGTCGAGGTCCTCGTTCTCCAGGCCGAGGACGTCGGCCACGGCTTTGCCGCGCCTGTCGTAGAGGCGCCAGACTCGCTTGTTGCCGGGGTTGGGGGTCTTGGCGGGCGTCTCGGAGACCTTGATGGCTGGGAGCCACTCCTGGCCGCGTCGGATTGCGACGAGTTTGTAAACGCCGTCCAGTGCGGGTGCGCCCTCGGACGTTATCAGGCGTGTGCCCACACCGTAGATGAGCCGTCGTATCAGTGCCTCTGGATCCACTCCGTACCGGGGCGCCTCCGCGCGTATCTGGCTCAGAATCTGCCATATGACGAGCTCATCCAGCTGGTTGGACAGGACTATCCGCGTGTCGGGGAAGCCGGCCGCATCGAGCATCTTTGCCGCCTGTATGCTGAGGTAGGCGAGGTCGCCCGAATCGAGCCTTATGCCGAGGGGCCGGTGCCCCTTGCGACGCAGTTCCTCGAAGACCCTTATCGCATTCGGGATGCCGCTCTCCAGCGTGTTCACCGTGTCCACGAGGAGGATGCAGTCGTCAGGGTAGATTTCCGCGTATGCGCGGAAGGCTGCGAGTTCGCCCTCGCCGAGCGCCATGAACACCTGGACCATGCTGTGCGCGTGGGTGCCCTTCGGTGGCAGGCCGAGCGCGTGAGAGGCCCCGGCATACGAAGTGAAGTCGGCGCCGCCGATCAGTGCAGCCCTCGTACCTGCGGCAGCGGCGCGGCCCTGGGCGCGACGGAGGCCGAACTCGAGGAGAAGCCCTCCCCCGCCGGCCTCGCGGAGCCTGGCCGCCTTCGTCGCCACAAGCGTCTGGTAGTTCAGATGATTCAGGAGGGGTGTCTCGAGTATCTGCGCCATCGCGAGCGGCCCCTGCACCACGGTGAGCGGCACCTGTGGATGGACCACGCGCCCCTCGGGCACGGCGCGGATGGAGATTCCCTCGAAGGACCCGTTGCGGCGGAGCCAGTCCAGAAAGTCGTCGGCGAAGAGGCGGCGGCCCGTCTGGCCCGTCTGGGAGCGCAGGCACTCGATCTCTTTCTCTCCGAAGCGCGCCTCGGCCATCCAGTCGAGGAGCCATTCGAGCCCCGCGTTGACGCAGTATCCGGTCCGGTGCGTCCCGTAGTCGGGGTAACTGCGGAAGAAGTGATCGAACTGCGCCTCCCGCTCGTGAAGCCCCATCCGGTAATAGAGCTGCGCCATGGTCAACTGGTACTGATCGGTCAGGAGGATGCCCTCGGCGAGTTCGTGGTCGAACCTGTGCATGGGAGGCGCTATCCGCGATTTTTGGTGACGCGGGATCTGGCCCGCTCCAGTTCCGCGAGGTTCTCGCGATAGGCTGCGGTCACCCGCTCATCCACCCCGGGCTTGAAGCGGCCCTTCAGGCAGAACTCCACCACTGAGCCGTCCACCTCGTAGCCGCCCTCGCTTATGTACCGGTCGTCGGGCACGTAGGCCGTTGAATCGCAGTAGCCGATGAATATGACGTCGTTTTGGCCGAACGCGCTCTTCACGAGTCGCTTGACGGGATATGTGACCTCGCCGCAGAGGGTCGCCACGTAGAGGCCGTTGCCGATTCGCAGGATGGAGGCGTTGAGAGGGATGACGTTGCCGGTGCAGTCGTACCTCTCGAGGACGGTCCTGGCCTCGTTCTTCAGCGGTCCCGGCGGGATGTTCGGGTCGTTCACGATCTTTTCGAAGTAGGATTTCGGATAGACCTCGGTTTCCAGCGGTATCGAGAAGCGGCGGCCGGCGATGTCGGGGGCGACTTGCCGGAGCGCCCCGGAGGTTACCGCCTGCCCGACGGTGCGCGCCATGTCCGACGCCATCGAGTCGAGTTCCTCGAAGGAGCACTTCTTGCGCTGGCCGCCGGGCGCAGCGACGGCAGGTATGGAGCAGCCGCCCGCGCTCTGGAAGAACAGCGCCGTGCTCCCGTAAAAGGCGCTCTCGAGTATCTGGCAGAGCCTTCCGGGGTACTCGGCCGAGATCCAGAGCGTGTCGCCCAGGGTGACCGGATGGCAAGAATAGTTGAGGAGCACGGCGCGCAAATTGCGGTCGTCGTCGGTGACGGAGAGGATGGCGAGTTCGCGGTCGCGCGGAGCATCGTAGTTGGGCGCGTTGCGCCACACGTCGCCTATCTTCTTCCTCCGGCAGACGTTCCAGTCCCCCTCGATGCAGCCGTAGGCGACGGTGCCGCGGAAAAGGTTCGCGAATGCGCGGTCCACGCAGCGCCGCAGGCGCTCGGCCAGGAACGCCTCGTACTCGTCGGAGTGCTGGCCCGGGTCGTATCCCCTCACCGCCGGCCCTGCGTGAGTGTGGGTGTAGGAAAGGACGAGGTTTGACCTGGGCACCGAGTATCGCTCCTCGACGTAATCGGCCAGGTGCTCGGTGAGGTCGAAGTCGTGGAACAAGAGGTCGCACGTGACCAGGAGGGCCTTGTCCCTGCCGTCGTCGAGAAGGAGGGCCTTGGCGTACAGGTCGTCGTGAATGCCGACGAAGTACTGGCCGTGGAGAGAAGCGTAGCCACCCATGTGGGTCTTTATTGGCGGAGTGATGAGTTCCCGGCCGACACCGAAGGGCATGGCTCTGGCTCCTCGACCGGTCATCATGCTACTCGCGCGCGGCGGGCAGGTCAACGATTCGGGGTCGCCGATGCGCGGGCGTGGGTGTTCTCGCTTGACACGCCGAGGTGAATGGCCTAGCATCGGTCTGCCGGTCATGCCCCTTTCCGGAGGATTCCCCGCTGGTGACGCGTGCGAGGCGTAGCAGGTTCCACGGCGTATTGCAGGTCTACCGGTTTGCCATACGCTACTGGCCGGCCATCGGCCTCACGATCGCGTGCATGGCAGCGTTCGCGTCGGCGGAGGGGTACTACCTGTATCTGATGCGGCCCTTCCTGGACGCCTTCGGGGACCTCCTGAAGCGACGGGGGGCCGCGGGGCTTCCGGCGGATCTCCACGCGCTCTACGCGGTTGGCGAGCGCGCAATACTCCTGGCGCCCGTCGTCGGGGCCCTCGCCCTCGCCAAGGAACTCCTCACCGGCTGGGTCATCTGGCGACTAGTGGCGGACCTCCGCAACGCCATCTGCACTGCCCTGCTGCCGCAGTCGTTGCAGTTCTTCGAGGATCGTCGCAGCGGCGACCTGATGAGCCGGATAACGAACGACGTCGGCCGCTCGCAGATGGCCTTCCAGATGATCTTCGAGAGCATTCCCGAGGACTTCTTCCACTTCCTCATGGGCGTCATCATAGCCGTCATCTATGGCAAGGAGTTCCTGCTGGCGGCGCTGGTGGTCGTGCCGGTGGTGGTCGTGCCGGTGGGGTATCTCGCTCAGCGCATACGCCGTTACGGGAGGGAGAGTCTTCAGAAACTTTCCGACCTCACCGACCTGATGAGCCAGATGTTCGCCGGCATACGGGTTATCAAGGCGTTCAAGATGGAGGACGCGGAGGCGCAGGAGTTTCAGCGCGTCAACGAGAAGTTCCTCGGCAAGATGGTCAAGGTCGCGAAGATGCGCGGCTTCAGTTCCGGCACCCTCGAGATCATCGTCAGGGGATTCATCGGCGCTGCCATCATCCTATCGGTCTGGCTCGTCTCGCGCGGAATACTCGACCTGACCCCCGGCGCCGTGGTCATAAGCATCGGGGGTATCTACTACTCCTTCAACTCGCTCAGAAAACTCGTGAAGTCCTACAACAGACTCCACGAGACGATCCCTGCGGCCGACCGGATCCTCGAACTCGTTCAGCATCCGCCGGCGCTCCAGGATGATCCGAACGCCCGCCCGTTGCCACGCATCCAGGAGAGCATCGCCTTCTGTAACGTCTCGTTCGCTTACGACAGCGAGCCGGTCCTGAGGAACATCACGTTCGAGGTCAAACCCGGCCAGAGGATCGCCATCGTCGGCAAGAGCGGGGCCGGCAAGTCAACGCTCGTCGCGCTCCTCATGCGCTTCTACGACCCCACCGAAGGCTGCGTGGCCTTCGATGGCGTGGACATCCGGCATGTCACCCGGTCGAGCCTTCTCGACCACTTCGCGATAGTGTCCCAGCAGACATTTCTTTTCAACCGCACGATAGGCGAGAACATCCGGTACGGCAGGCGAGACGCCACGCAGGAGGAGGTCGAGCGCGCGGCCCGGCTCGCCAACATGCATGATTTCATCGTTTCGCTTCCGGAGGGTTACGACACCCTCTGCGGGGAGTTCGGCGCGAAACTCTCCGGCGGTCAGCGACAGCGCATAGCCATTGCCCGCGCGATACTGAAGGACCCCGACATACTGATACTCGACGAGGCGATGGTCGGCCTCGACTCCGAGTCGGAGGCCGCCGTCCGATCGGCGCTGGAGAACCTCATGCGCGGGCGGACCACCTTCGTCGTCACCCATGACATCGCGACGATCCGCGATGCGGACAGGATCCTGGTTCTCAAGGATGGCCGGCTCCTCGCCGAAGGGACCCACGAAGACCTCATGAGAGACTGTGAGGAGTACCGCGTCCTGTACGGCCTTCAGGTATGAGGACTCCACTGCGGAGCGCGGGTAAGCCCCGGAGATGAGCCAGTTCGGTTATTTTGCCCGACGTTACGGGGTCTGGATGCTCATCGCGGCCGGCGCCATCACGGCGGTCGTAGCCTGGCGCGCCGCACGCATCGAGATAGACAACGACGTCGCCCGCTTTTTCCGGCGCGACGATCCGCGCCTCCGCGAATACAACTACTTCGCCACGCGCTTCGGGATAACGGATGTCCTGGTCGTGGTCCTGCGCGGGGAGACGATGGAACGCGCGGAGGCGCTACGCGAGAGGCTTTCCGCGTCGGGCTTATTCAAGCGCGTCGCGGTGACCCGCGTCGCGTCGTCCACCCGCAGCGGCGCTGGCGGGGCGGAGGCCGTATCCCCGGTTCGCCGCGGGGCCTGTCTCGTCATCGCCTCCCCCGTCGGCAGGAGCACCGACGTGATCTTTGTGGAGAAGATGTGGCGCTTCGTCCGCTCGCAACTCGATGCGATGGGGATCGAGGCCGACGTCGTCGGCGCGCCGATAGAGGTTCTCCAGGCGAGCAGGGCCGTGCGACGCGACATCGCGTTCACCGGCACCCTTGCGTGTCTGGTGATCGTACTTCTTCTCCTTGTGAGTTTTGGAGACGTGGCGGTTGCCGCGCTCTCGCTTCTTCCCCTGGCTGCTGGCATTCTCTGGGTGCTCGGCGTCGCGGAGGTCCGACTCGGCGTGGTGAACATCCTCAGCGCGTCCCTGCCCACGTCGCTCGTCGGCATAGGGATAGACTACGCGCTGCATCTTCATGCGGCTCACAGGCGCTGGCGTCATGCGGAGCCGGCGCGGGCGTGGGCGCACGTGTTTCGGCGCGTCGGGCCACCGTTGCTGATCGGTGCGCTGACGACCGCCGCCGCGTTTCTGGCGCTCATGGCGGCGCGGCTCGGGGCGTTCCAGGAGATGGGCTGGCTCGGCGCGCTGGGGCTGGCGATCATCTTCCTCCTGAGCATGGCGCTCCTGCCGAGGCTCCTGGACTGGGGCTATCGTGTGCGCCTGCGGCTTCGCCCCATGCCGATGGGGTGGCTCGTCCGCGTCGCGGACTGGGCGACCCGCAATCGTACCGTGGCCATCGCGGCCTTCCTCGTGGTGACGCTCCCACTGCTCTGGCTTGCGTCCGGGATGCGGTTCGAGAACGATCCGACCGCCTACGAGGATCCTTCCGTGCGAGCCTTCGCCGTGAGGCGGAGGGTCACCAGCGAGCTCGGCCTCAACTTCAACGTGATCTGGATCGCCACGCGGGACATCAGGGCGGAGCGCGCGGTGCTCGGGATCGTGCGTGAATACGTCCTTCTGGGCGATGCGCCGGCGAGCGAAGCGCCTGCCGAGAGGAAGGTCTTCAAGGCCGTGGAGTGCCTCTCTACACAACTCGAACGCTCCGCGCTCGGTGGGGCTGCACAGGTTGGCGTGGATTGGTTCCGGGCCAGCGACGGGACGGAACTCTACATGAACCTGTATCCCCGCGACGTGCCATACGAGGGGGATAACCTCCGCAGGCTCACCTCGGTGCTGAGGGAGATCCGCGAACGCGCCGGCGACCAGATCGTCGCGATCTCCGGCGGGCCGGTCCTCGTCGAGCACGCGCTCGACCTGGCCCACGGCGACCTCCTGAGGACCGGTGCGATCGCTGCGATCGCCGTGACGCTCATATCCGCCTTCCTCGTACGCCGACCGGCCGTGCTTCTCGCGGCGCTCGCCCCGCTCGCGGGCGGCATCGCGTGGATGCTCGGGATCCTGCGCCTCACAGGTTCCAACTTCAATCTCGCGAACGTCGTGGCGATGCCGCTCGTCATCGGGCTCGGAATAGACTACGGTGTCCACATCGTCTATCGCCTCCGCCGCGAATCGGTCCATCAGGCCATGGCGGGAGCTGGCAGGGCGATCGTCGCATCCGCTCTCACCACCGCTGGAGGGTTCTTCTGCCTGTGCGCGGCCGGCAACCGCGGCCTGGTCGCCATGGGACTCGCATCAGGTATCGGAATACTCTGCTGCACCTTCTGGAGCATCCTCTTCCTTCCCGCGCTGTTCGGCCAGCGACCTGCCGCGGTCGGACGCCCCGCTTCGCCGGGGGAGTTCCGCAGATGATCCGCGTCGGCATGTGCACCATCGCGTTCGGCGATCGGCCGCTGGGCGACGTCTTGAGCCTTGCCGCGGCGACCGGGTTCGACGGCGTCGAGATATGGGGCAGGCAGCCGCACTTGCCACCGGGGACTCCAACGGACGACGTCCGCAGGGTGCGCTCGCAGGCGGAGGACCTCGGACTGGCGATCGGGGTCTTCGGCTCCTACGTGCATCCCCTGATGGATGACTTCGACGCGGAGAGCGCCGATTGCCTTCGCATCGCCGGGGCGCTCGGCGCGCCGCTCGTCAGGGTGTGGGGGCCGCCGGGCTCCCCGGGAAGCCTCGACGCCGCGACCTCTGCGGCGGCCGTCCGACGGATGCGCGAGTTCTGCCGCCGGGCCGCAGACCGCGGTCTCGTGCTCGCCGTGGAATCGCACGACGGCTACATCGTGGAGACCTCTGCCGGCATGCTGCGTTTCCTCGAGGACGTGGGCGAAGCGAACCTGAAGGTGAACTGGCAGGCCTCGTTCCGCGACGGTGCGGAAGATCCCTACCGGAGCCTTGCTGCGCTTCTACCGCACGTGGTGAACGTGCACGCCCAGAACTTCGGTGGGCCCGGCCGCGAGCGGCGTCGGCTCGCCGAGGGAACCCTGGACTACGCTCGCATCCTGCGCGAACTCGGGCGAGGTGGGTTTCAGGGATTCGTGGAGGTCGAGTTCGTCAACGGCGACGATCCCGTCGCCTGGCTGCGGGACGATTTCGCATTCCTCCGAGGGCTTGTTCAAAATTCGCGGTGGGCTGGCGCGGCGAGGGTCTAGGTCCTGAAACCCTCGATGAGCCGCCGCTCGCTCCTTCCCGCGCATATTTGGGACAGCGCTCCCGTCCCAAGAGTCGGTGCAACCAGGGGACCTGCGCGACGGTTGCGACACCGTCTTGCATGTTCACGCGACGTCTCGATGCCGCAAGGTCATATGGCAGGGCGGACCACCGGCTCCTCGAGGAAGTCGGGCGCGAAGAATTTTCCACGGGCAGGGTCAACCCTGCGCGACAAAGCGAGCACCCGCCGCTTTCCGGGGTCCACCGTGACCACGGACCCGTTGACGCGGACTTCCTGCCTGTTGCTGTCCAGGTTGTGCACCTCGACCCGCTGGCTGCGGACGCTGAAGAACGCGATGTCTGAATAGCCGTCTCCAGAGTCGAAAGACTTCAAGTCAACGAGCGGATCCTCGGGCAGGAGCACGAGCGCGCCCAGAGAGTAGGCGATGCGAAGCGAGTTGGCCGGAACGTCGAAAGCCTCCGTCAGTCGGCCGTCGATCCACAGTCGCACCCAGGCTGCGCAGTCGGGATCGGTGTTGAGCATATAGATCGCTGTCACCTTCCGTCGCGCGGCAGGGTGCCGGCCTTCGTAGACGGCGTAACGGACCCGGTCGGAGGCGAGGAGACGGATGTGACCCTGTTCGCCAGCCAGGATTGTCCGGATGATATCTGCGGTGAAGAGCACCAGCCCCTCGTCGGCCGGGTACTCCCAGGCCGAGACCAGGAATGCCTTGCCTTTTCCCAGCGAGTGCTCTGTGAGGATCGGCTGGCTGGCCAGTTTCTCCGGCGTGATATTGAAAAAATCGTCGTACCCGCTGATGACGCGCGCGCCCGCCAGCTCGACCCGCGATGGAGTGAACTCGCCGAGGAACCGGGGGTCGGTATTGATTCGCCAGAATGGGAAGCGATACTCGAACAGGGTCGAGGGTGCCATGCACTTGACGCCCCACACGTCCTTCTTCTGTCTGCCCAGGATGCGGAGACCGAAGAGATCTCGGAAATCTCCATTGCGATAGAGCCTGATCGGCCTGGCCCGGTCTGTCTCGGTGCTCAGGTGCGGCAGGAACATCAACAGGTGCCCGCCCTGTTTGACATACTTCTTCAGTTTTTCGTAGATCTGGTCGGTCATGGTGTTCCAGCCGAGGAAAAGCAGGCACCTGTAAGACCGCAGCACCGACAGGGGCGCCTCTATCGGGACAACGTCGTATTGCCCGTAGGGCGGATTTCCGGAAAAATCCAGGTCACCCTGCACGGACTCCTTGTTCCAGTCCTCACGGCGATGGAACTTGTCCACCAGACGCCAGCCGCGCTCGGCGGGGCCTTCCAGCCATTTCTTGCCCTTGAATTGCCCCCAGACGTAACGGTTCCAGAGGCCCGGCGCACCGTCCAGGTTTCCGTGGACAACTCCCAGGACGACCTTGGGAGCGTTGGAGGGCCGAGTATGGACCCGCGAGAACTGAAAGGCCTCGCGCAGGATCCGCCTCACTCGTTTTGTCTCCGGACTCGAGAAATCGAACTTCTGGATATGGCGCGAGTCATAAGTGTAGTGCCCACCCTCGGGCCAGATGAATCCTGCCCCGCTGATGTAGGCATGATAGACGGATGTTTTCCATCGCTTCATCCACAATTCGTCGAAACAGACCCCGCCATAGGCGGCCATGGCAATATGAGTCCCCCATGGCTTGTCATATGCTCTGGCCGTCCCGCGGATGGCCGCGTGCATGAGGTGCGGATCTCCAGGCAAGGACTCCAGGCAAAGCACGTCGATACCCAACTCGGCGTGGTACTTGAACACCAGGGAGCTCTCGACGTCCATCAACGGCCCTTTGCCCAATTCATGGCGCTCATAGTCAATGAACTTCTTGAGGTACTCGAGGTATGCTGCTTTGGCTTCTGCCATTGTGCGTACGTGGGGGAGGTTGCGGTATTCGCCCGCACGCCGGTTGATCGTGTAAGATTTCGGCCAGTAAAGAACCCCGCCCGATTCGCCAATCGTCATGCGTCCGCCGTAGTATTCGCCCGCGGCGTCAATGATCTCTTCGAGATCGGCTTTGGTATAGAACTCGCTTCGAGGGATCCTGCGGCGAGCGGAAAAACAGAGGCCTTTATCCGTGTCGCCACGGTACAGCAACTCTGCAAAAAAGAGGCGAATCCTGTGCCTCCGGCAATATCGGGCGACGGCGAGCGCCTCTGACTTCTCCATTGGCAAAAGCGTGAGGACGCACTCGCCCAACTTCAAAGCCCTGAACTCTTTCAACGCCTGAATCCCGCAGGGTACGCTCGCACCGATGAGAGTGCGCTGAACCATGCTGGTTGCCTCCTCCGAAGCGGGAGTATGTTCCGCACGATCATGCTCTCGGGCCGCGAGGATTATTCCTCGCAGTCCCTGTAACCCGGACCATGTTTCCTCGTCCGGTACCAGCGGGTCCTGTCCTCGGCGTGGATGTCGTAATCTATGGCGTTCCAGTATGGAGGGGATGTGACGGTGAGCGAGACGGCGCCGTCGTCCAGTTCGGGCATACGTTCGCAGGAATGGCGGAAGATGGCGTTCATCGTTCGGTGCCTCGTGCATGGCGCCGGAGGGGCGGGCAGGCCGTGCCCTCGACTGTTCCCCTCGGCCCTGGCGGGGCCAGCATAGCGCGGTGCGCGCGGCGGGTCAACAGGCGCGCCGACTGGCCGCTTGACAGGTGGGACGGCTCCCGGTATTATCTGGAATGTTTCCACAATTGGAGGCCGGATGAGCCGGACGGGCGACATGGCGCTTCGCCGGGACGGGGTCCACGACCTGACCGGAAATGCCGCGGTCCTGAGGGAGGTCAACACCGTCCGCATCCTGAGCCGGCTGCGGCGCGCGGGGCCGTCGAGCAGGGCCGACCTCGCTCGCGCGACGGGCCTGGATGCGAAGACGATCACGAACCTCACGGAGGCGCTTGTCCGGGAGAGTCTCGTCCTCCAGGGCCTTCCTGCTGCGCCACGACGTGGACGGCCGGCGGAGGTCCTGTCGCTCAATCCCGATGCCGCCTCTGCGGTGGGCGTGGACTTCGGCGCGAGCCAGGTCAGCGCGGTCCTTCTCGATTTCGCGGGCGGTGTTCGGATGCGGTTTCGCGAGGAATACGCCGCGCCACGGGGAAGGGCGCATCTCCTGCGCCGCGCCGTCGCGGCTGCGCGCCAGATGATCGAGTCGCTGCCCGCGCCGGCGAGGAAGGGGCTGGCGGGCGTGGGCATATCGGTACCCGGATTGCTCGACCGGTCGAGGGGCATCGTGAAGAGTTCCGTCAACATCCCCGGCTTCCGGGACGTTCCCGTCGTGAGGATATTCGAGCGCGAGTTGCACCTGCCCGTGATCCTCGAAGAGGCGTCGCGCGCGATGGCGCTGGGGGAGGTCTGGTTCGGCGCGGGCAATGGGTGCGCCGACTTCATCTGCGTGGACCTGGGCTACGGTATCGGCATGGGGATAGTCCACGATGGGCTCCTCTACCGCGGCGCCAACGAGATGAGCGGCGAGATCGGCCACACGGTCGTACGGCCCGGAGGGGCCAGGTGCCGCTGCGGCAAGCGCGGCTGTCTGGAGACTGTGGCGAGCGGCAAGGCGCTGGCGCATCTTGCGCGAACGATGCTGCGGTCGCGCGGCGGCGCGAGGGCCCTCTGCGAGGCGGCAAGGGCCGGTAACTCCCGCGCCCTGCGCGTGGTGCGCGACGCGGGAGAGGCCATCGGCGTCGCGGTGGCGAATCTCATCAACCTCTTCGATCCGGGTCGCATCGTCCTGAACGGCGGACTCGTGAGGGCCGGCGACCTCCTCGTCCAGCCCATTCGGGAGGCGGTCCGCGAACACGTTGTCGCTCGCGTGGGCAGGGAGTGCCCCGTGGAGGTCAGCGCAGTGGGCGATTTGGCCGGAGCGATGGGCGCTGCGATGCTGCCCCTCCGCTCCTTCTTCGAGTTCGATAACATCCGTATCTGAAAGGAGGTCTGCACCCAGATAGAGACCGAGGCCGCACCGGGAATTGGCGTATTTCCTAGGAATGTGAGGAGGACAGTCTCATGGCCGAGAAACTGGCTATCAATGGCGGGCCGAAGGCGATCCCGAAGCCGCTGCCCGGCTGGCCGCAGTTCACCGAGGAGATAATCCAGGCGGCGACGATTCCGCTCAGGGAGGGTGCGCCCAACTACTGGACGAACCGGAAGGGCAAACTGAAAGACGGGAAGGTCGGGTCGCACGGGATGGAGTTCGAGGAGAAGTTCGCGGAGTGGGAGGGCTCGCGCTACGCCATATCCTGCGCAACGGGCACGGCAGCGCTCCACATCGCGCTCGGCGGCTTCAACATCGGCCCCGGCGACGAGGTGATCGTGCCGAGTTACACCTTCATCGCCTCCAGCATGTGCGTCGTGCAGATCGGGGCCATACCCGTCTTCGCCGACGTTGTGCCGGACAATCACACCATAGACCCGAAGGACATCGAGCGGCGCATCACGAAGCGCACCCGTGCCATCATACCGGTGCACCTCTACGGGTGCGTGTGCGACATGGACGAGATAATGGCGATCGCGAGGAAGCACAACCTCATCGTCATCGAGGACTGCGCCGAGGCCCATGGCTCCACGTACAGGGGCAAGAAGGTCGGAACCATAGGCCACGCCGGCGCCTTCAGTTTCTGCCAGTCGAAACACTTCACCACCGGCGGCGAGGGCGGGATGGTCGTGACCAACGACGAGAACGCAGCCTGGATCATGCGCTCATTCCGCGACCACGGGTACGACGTCGAGAAGCGCATGAGCCTCCTGGAACTGGAGGCGCACCTCCCGTACATCCACAGGCGTATCGGGTGGAACTACCGGATGACGGAGATGCAGTCGTGCATCGGCATCGCGGAACTGGCGCGTCTCGACAACTGGAACATCCCGCGCCGCGTCCGCAACCACAGGATCCTCGTCGAGGAACTCAAGAACGAGCCCGCGGTCGCCAACGTCGAGTACGAGAGCGACATCAAGAAGTGCGTGTTCTTCGTCTTCCCGATCATCCTCGACATGGAGAAGTTGACCTGCGATATCCACCAGTTCATCAAGGCGCTGGAGGCGGAGGGCTGCCCCTGCGGTCCCGTCCTCTGGCCGCAGAGTTACAAGGAGGACGTGTTCCGCAAGCACGTGGGCCTCGGCAGGTTCAACTTCCCGTTCGAGTCGAAGGAGTACACGGATCCAGAGTCGGTCAGATATGCCGACGTCCACCTGCCGAACGCGGCGAGGTACCAGACGAATACCTTCTTCACCGTGGTGCATCCGATGCTCGAGGAGGAGCACATGAGGCAGATCGCGAGGGCCATAAAGAAGGTCCTCGCGGCATTCGCGAAGTGACGAAGGCGGCAGTCGTCGTGAGCCTCGGCCCACGCTCGATTGCGCGGGCCGAGGCCCATGCCCCCGCATCGCGGGGTGAGGCCCGCGGTACGTGGGTTTCCCTCCTCCACAAAAGCAGGCGACCCCGCCGAAGCGGGGTCGCCTGAACATCCCACCGTCCCACGTCCGCTACCGCATTACTGCGGCTGCAGATCCTTGAACGGGGTGTACGAATTGGTCAGGTTGTTATAGTACGTGGCTGTCGTGTTCGTGGGCTGAGTCGGATCCGTGCAGTCGGTGATGAACGAATCCGTGTCAGCATGCCAGGCCGTGTGAGAGTCCCCACCCGTCCCCGACTCCGTGTAGATGTTGTCGTTCACGTCGTTGGAGACGTAGTTGGTCACCTGGAACCTGACGGAGCCATCCACGTACAGGACGTTCTGACCTCCCGTGTGGTTCTGCGTGGACGTATCGCGGTTCTTCTGGTACGAGCCATCCATGTCGGCGAGGATCGCATGGTTGGACACGGCCGCCGGATAGATCCGGCAGTCGTACCCGTAACTCGTGTTCACGAGCGTGTAGTTCCGCTGCGAGAAGATGTACTTCTGCGCATTGCTCGGAGACTGCGCGTTGAACTCGGTCATGTCGATCTCGCCGTTGGCGTTGGTATCCCACGTGGTGCTGTACGTCCGCGTGGTGTTGGCACGCGAGTTGGGCGTCGCGGGATCCCATGCCTGGCCCGCCGGCAGGTTCTGGAGAGTGAACGGCTCGTTCTCCGTGGATGGGCACCTGAAGGACTTGACGGTGTAAAGATACTCCGGATAGATGTTCGCGAGAGAAGTCATCGCGTCGTTGTTGCTTCTCCCGAGCGAATCGGCGTTGGCGGCATCGTTGCCGAACGCAGCGCACCAGGAGAACGGGAAGTACTCCTCGTTGTTCTGCGTGTAGGCGTAGATCGCCTTGCCGATCTGGGAGCAGTTTTCCTTACACGCGGCCTTCCGGGCTTCCTCACGGGCTCTCGCTAGGGCCGGCAACAAAAGGCTGGCCAGGATGGCTATGATTGCGATAACGACCAACAGCTCGATGAGGGTGAACGCCGAAAGCCATTTCCTCATTTTCTTTCACCTCCTTTCCGTTTTTTCCTGAGACTCCCCTTCCTCACTCATCGCACCCCAAGCACCCGCTATTATACCGTTTGTCAGGCGCGTGTCAATACCATGTTGCCGAGTTAATAAGCCTGTCGCGGAAGTATCGAGGGCCCCGGGAATGGCGGGTGGGAAGCGGGGATTTGCAATGTGCGACGAGCGATTTGCGATCTGCGATTTGCGATGCGCGATTTTGGATTTGAACGGAGAGGAGGCCGATGTGCACCCCGACGCGCCTCGGATACTGCGTCCCCCAGCCCCTGAGTGGCGATAAAGAATGGACAGTCGAACATCGAGAATCGCAAATCACCAATCCGTCATCAGAAATGTCAGCCCCCCGGCATATAATCAATTTGAGGAGCATGTGCCGATAAGCACACACGTCAGGAGGGCAGAGGTCGTGTTCGAGGCTGGTACTGCGTTTCGCCCGACGGCCGCGATGCGACGCTACGCGGAGGCGTGCGCGTCGGGGGAAGCGGACGAGGCTGCGCGATGCCGCGCGGCGGGCATCCAGGAGACTCTCTTACTCCGCTGGCGCCGCGATGCGCGCTTCGTGGAATGGCTCCGCGACGAGGTCCACCGGCGGATTGCGGGCGAGGTGTGGGAGATATGGATCGCGCTCCACCGGCTGGCCCGCTCGGGAAACGTGCAGGCGGCGAAGATGGTCCTCGAGCGCTTCGACCCCGAGGCAGCGAGGCCCGCCGATACGCCAGCGGCATTCTGGGAACTGGCGCGACTGGCGCAGGAGGCGCGCCTCCAGGGGTCGCCCGACAGAGGGATGCCCTCGCCGGTGGACGAGGCGACCGTCGCCGCAGAATCCGTCGGCGCGTCCGCATGAGCCCGGGTTGCTGCTATCGCGATGCGCGACGCGTCCATTGAAGTACCCTGGCGGGATGTCGGCGCCCTGGTGCTCCTCCAGTGTCGGCGGGACCCGCTCTTCTTCAGTCGCCACGTGGTCGGCGGCGAACAGCCCTGGTCGCGCCAGGCCGAGATACTGCACGCTCTGCGCGACCACCCGCGCGTGGCTGTCCGCAGCGGTCACGGTGTCGGCAAGACCTGGACCGCCGCGCGCGCGGCCATATGGTTCCTCTACACTCATCCGCACTCCATTGTCCTGACGACCGCCCCGACCCATCGGCAGGTGCGCTCGATACTCTGGGCCGAGATCCGCCGCCAGGTGCGCTCGGCGCGGCTTCCGCTGGGTGGCCGGATCACCGAGACCCGCCTCTGGCTGGACGACGACTGGTTTGCGCTCGGTCTCTCGACGGACGAGCCGGAACGCTTCCAGGGCTACCATGCGGAGCACCTGCTTCTCATCATGGACGAGGCGCCGGGCGTGCCAGACATGATCTACGACGCCGCGCGGGGTGTCCTGACCTCGAGCCACGCCCGGGTCCTCCTCATCGGCAATCCGACCGCCTCCTCTGGGCCATTTTACGAGGCCTTCCGCAGCCCGGAGTGGCGGCACATCCGCGTGCCCTGCACGGACTGCCCGAACGTGGCGACGGGCAGGCTCATCTACCCGAAACTGGTGACGCGGGAGTGGGTGGAGACGCAGCGGAGGGAGTGGGGCGAAAACTCGCCTGCTTTCATGTCGCGGGTGATGGGCGAGTTCCCCGCCGAATCGGAGAGGCGACTCGTGCCGCTGGCGTGGCTTCAGGCGGCGCAGGAGAGGGCCGAACGCCTGCCTGCGGCCATGCGCAGCCCGAGGCTCGGGGTGGACGTTGCGCGGTATGGGACCGACAGGACCGTCCTTCTCGTCGCCGACGACCGCGGGGTGAGGGAGGTGCACGAGGCCGGGGGCCTCTCGACGATGGAGGTGGCCGGACGCGTCCTTGCGCTGGCGCGGGCGCACGGGATTCCGGCGGAGCGCGTTGCCGTTGACGACACGGGCGTCGGGGGAGGTGTCGTGGACAGGCTGCGCGAGCAGGGGTTCCCGGTCTGCGCCTTTCGCGCTGCGGCCCGCGCGTCGAGCGACCACTTCGCGAACCTGCGAGCGGAGGCGTTCTGGCACCTTCGCCAGCGCCTCTCGCCCGATTCTCGGGGGCCGTTCGCGGTGCCGGCAGCCGAGAAGCGTCTCTGCCAGGAGATCGCGGCGATGGAATACGGATTCAATTCGCGGGGTCAGATCGAGATGATATCGAAGGATGTCATCCGCGCCCGCCTGGGATTCAGCCCCGACGCCGCTGACGCGCTGGCGATCTGCCTGGCCACCGCCGCGATGGTGCGCCAGCCCAGGGCGTGGGAAGCATGATTCGATTGCCGATCGTGGATTTCGGATTGCGGATTGATGACCACCGGATACCGCAACCGTGAATCGTCGTCACGCCCGGCTCTGCGCCACGGCGCGTCCATACTTCTTCGCTGCGGCGAAGTAGCCTTGTCAACCTCCTGCCTCCGGGAGGCCGCGAGAAGGCGCTCGCGATGGGACATTCTGCCGCGAGGCATTCCGGATCTCCATGAAGAGATCGGGCGCAGGTTACCAGGCGACGGATCGCGGCGTCAAGCGCCGGGCCGGTAGCAATAAGTCCGTGATCCATCGACGGTTGACGAGAAGCGGCGACCTTGACTTGGGTGGGCGCACGGGCCTATAATTCTTTATGCGGATAGGGCTGATCCGATGCGGTGACGGGCCTCTGCGGGGGGCGCGTCAAGGTGGAGTGCCGCCATGGCTGATCAAACCGAGAAATCCCTTGGGAAGGCCCTGATCGAGAAGGGGATAGTCACCGAGGAGCAGATCGAAGAGGCCTTTTCCATCCAGAAATCGCGTCCCGAGATGAGGCTGGGGGAAATACTCGTCTCGATGGGCGCCGCGACGTGGGAAGAGATATACGAATCGCTGGCCGAACTCCTCGGGTACAAGTATATTGACCTCCGGGCGACGCGGATACCGGCGGAGGTGATAGAGGCGGTGCCGAAGAGCATCGCGAGGAAGTATCGCCTTGTGCCGGTCGGGGAGGAGGACGGGGTCCTGATAGTGGCGATCACCGACCCGTTCGATCTCTATGCGATGGACAACCTCCAGTTCTACCTGAACCGCGACGTCCGATGCGTCCTCGCGGCCCCGGACGCGGTGGACGAGGCGATAAACAAGCATTACGGGATAGAGGAGTCCACGGTGGACAACATGCTCGCGGAGTTCACGGAGAGCGACCTTGGCCTCGATGTGAGCGAGGAGAAGACGGGCGCCGAGGAGGACGACTCCGCGATGATCCGGCTGGTGCAGTTGATCATATCCGAGGCGGTGAAGATGCGCGCGAGCGACATCCACATAGAGCCGCTCAAGAACCGCCTGCGGTTGCGCTACCGGATAGACGGGAACTGCCAGGAGATGGACTCGCCGCCGAAGAAGTTGCAGGGGCCGATCATCTCGCGCGTGAAGATAATGGCGGGGATTGACATCGCCGAGAAGCGGCGGCCGACGGACGGCCGGATCGGGATGCGCGTGGCGGGGCAGGACTTCGACATACGCGTCAGTTGCTTGCCCGCCCAGCACGGCGAGTCGGTCGTGATGCGACTTCTCATGAAGGAGTCGGTCCTCATCAACCTCCAGGAACTCGGCTTCCACGAGTCGGACTACCGGCGGTTCGAGTCCATCATCAAGCGGCCGAACGGGATATTCCTGGTGACCGGGCCGACGGGAAGCGGCAAGACGACGACCCTTTACGCGGCGCTTAGCGAGTTGAACCGGCCCGACAAGAAGATCATAACTGCGGAGAACCCGGTCGAGTACAACCTGTCGGGCGTGAACCAGTGCGAGGTCAACGAGAAGATCGGATTGACGTTCGCGCGGATCCTCCGCGCGATGCTGCGCCAGGCTCCGAACATCATCCTGGTCGGCGAGATCCGCGACACGGAGACCGCCGAGATCGCTATCCAGGCTGCCCTGACGGGCCACCTCGTCTTCAGCACGCTACACACCAACGACGCTCCCTCGGCCATAACGCGCCTCATTGATATGGGCGTCAAGCCGTTCCTCGTCGCGTCGAGCGTTCAGGCGATCATGGCGCAGAGGCTGGTGAGGCGCATCTGCGAGGGGTGCAAGACGCCGACCGAGTACGAGCCGCGAGAACTGGCCTCGGTCGGCCTGAAGCCGGAGCAGGTGAAGAACGTGACGTTCTACAAGGGCACCGGCTGCAACCGGTGTCGTCAGACGGGCTACCGGGGTCGGACGGCGGTCTTCGAGTTGATGGAGATGGACGCGACCCTTCGCGAGATGGCGTTCCGACGAGAGCCGCTGTCCAACATCCGTCGGTACGCGCGGACGCACGGGATGGTCACGCTCCGCGAGGACGGGGTGAGGAAGGTCCTGGCGGGCATCACGACGATCCCCGAGGTCCTGGAGTGCACGGCGCGGGACGAGGGGACCGAGGCCGAGGTGATGGCCGCGCACGTCTTCTGAACCGTCGGTCGGCGCTATCGAGCACGACGGGACAGTTGCACCTTCGTCGGGGGCGCGGTGCCTGAAGCCGCCTGCGCCCGCGGCGATCATCGGGCCGTTCTTGGAGAGTCGCTGCCGATGGAGATCAACAAACTCCTCCAGACTGTCATCAACAAGAATGCATCGGACCTCATCCTGACCGTGAAGGCGAAGCCGCTCATCCGTCTGAACGGGCGGCTGATACCGCTCCAGACGCAGGAGTTGACGCCAGAGGACACGGTGAGCCTGATGAAGAGCATCGCGCCGGAGCGGGCCCAGCAGGAGTTGCAGGAGGTCGGGTCGAGCGACTTCGGCTTCTCCTTCGGCGACAAGGCCCGTTTCCGCGTCGCGATATTCAAGCAGCGCGGATACGTGGGCATTGTCCTCCGCCTCATCCCGTTCAGGTTGATGACATTCGAGGAGATCGGCCTCAGCACGCACATCCAGCAACTGCTGTGGCGTCCGAGAGGGCTCATACTCGTCACTGGCCCCACCGGCTCGGGAAAGTCCACGACGCTCGCCACGATGATCAACTACATCAACGAGAACCGGGACGTGCACATAATCACCATCGAGGACCCGATAGAGTACTTCCACGAACACAAGCGGTCGGTCGTCACGCAGCGCGAACTTGGGGTGGATGTGCCGAGTTTCGCGGAGGGCCTCCGCCGGGCGCTCAGGCAGAACCCCGACGTCATCCTCGTCGGCGAGATGCGCGACCTGGAGACGATGGAAACGGCCATCTCCGCCGCCGAGACCGGTCACCTCGTTTTCGCCACCCTCCACACCAACTCCGCCGAGGGCACCGTGAACCGCATAGTGGATGCCTTTCCGGAGCAGCAGCAGGAGCAGGTGCGCATACAACTCGCGTCCAACCTCGTCGCCGTGATCTGCCAGACGCTCATCCCCACGGTGGACGGGCGCGGGCGCGTGGCGGCGTTCGAGATCATGATCCAGACCCCCGCCATAGCCAACCTCATACGCTCCCAGAAGACCTATCAGATCGAGTCGGAGATACAGACCGGTTCCAAGTACGGGATGATCCTGCTCGACGACTCCCTCGCGCAACTCTACTTCCAGGGCAAGATAAGTCGCGAGGAGGCGATGAACAGGTGCCGCAACATGCAGGAGATGGCCAACAAACTGGAGAGCGGCCCGAGGGCGCTCGCCGGCGCGGTGACGGCAGGGGTGCGCAGACGGCCGATAGTCCAGATCGAGACCGCGCGGAACGCCGCAGAAGGCACGTGACCGGAAGTATGGCATTCACGGCGTGCGCGGATCGTGATATGATGTACGAGACCCTGGACGTGCCGACCGGCGCGTCGCGTGACAGGGGGCGTGCCCGCCCCGTTGCGGGACGCCGCTAGGCGGTCCGCCAGGCGCTCTCTTGGAGGCGTGTCGTCATGGCGAAGGAGAAGAGCGCGAACCCCGCTGGAAAGGGGGCGCCGAAAGGCGCTCGCGTGGAGGAGACGAGGACGTCGAAGGGTCCGGCCCCGCAGGAGCCGCGCACCGAGGAGCCGGTCGCTCCCTCCACCGAGGCCGAGCCGCTCGAGATCAACCCCGAGGCCCTGACCGTTCCGGAGACCGAGGTCCGGAAACCCCTCGGCCAGATCCTCAAGGAGATGCGCCTCGTCACGGAGAGCCAGATCCAGGAGGCCCTCGCCATCCAGCGCCAGCGCGGCGGCGCCATCGGCACCATCCTGGTGAACCTCAACTACGTAACCGAACAGGAGGTCCTCACCGCCCTCGGCATCCAGGCGGGGATGGAGGCGGTGGACCTCGACACGATGGACATCACCGACGACGTCATCCAGCGCGTGACGCCCTCCATCGCGACGGTTTACAGGGTCATCCCGGTGAAGTTCGAGAACAACGTCCTCACCGTCGCAATGGCCGATCCCCTCAACGTGAAGACCCTCGATGACCTCAGGTTCCTCCTCGACTGCGAGGTCAAGGGGGCGGTGAGCAACGAGGCAGCTGTGGCCCGCGCGCTCGACAGATATTACGCCGGTATGCAGGAGTCCGTGGAAAGCCTCCTCGCCGAACTCGACGACGGAACGATGGCGGAGCTCGCCGCGGACGCGAGCGAGTCCATAGACCTCGAGACGCTCGAGGAGATGGCCGACATGGCCCCTGTGAGGAAACTCCTCAATTATGTGCTTCTCGTGGCCATCCGCGACAAGTCGTCCGACATCCACTTCGAGCCGTTCGAGGACGAGTTCAAGATCCGTTACAGGATAGACGGCGTCCTGTACGAGATGGTGCCTCCGCCGAAACAACTGGCGCTGGCGATCTCGTCGCGCATCAAGGTGATGTCGAACCTGAACATCGCCGAGCGTCGCCTGCCACAGGACGGCCGCGTCGAACTCAACATAAGCGGCAACCCCGTCGAACTGCGCGTCTCCATCCTCCCCACCATGTTCGGCGAGAGTTGCGTCCTCCGCGTCCTCGACCGGTCGGTCGTCCAACTCGATATCACCAAACTCGGCCTGCGCGAGGATGAGATGCGCACCTTCCGGTCGCTCCTCGCGCTGCCGAACGGAATCATCCTGGTCACCGGCCCCACGGGCTGCGGCAAGACGACCACCCTTTACGCGTGTCTCAACGCACTGAACACGATTGACGTCAAGATCATCACGACCGAGGACCCCGTCGAGTACGACCTCGAGGGGATCATGCAGGTACAGATCAGGCCGGAGATCGGTGTCACGTTCGCCACCTGCCTCCGCAGCATACTCCGGCAGGACCCCGACAAGATCCTCGTCGGCGAGATACGCGACGTCGAGACGGCGCAGATCGCCATACAGGCGTCGCTGACTGGCCACACGGTCTTCAGCACTCTCCACACCAACGATGCGCCCAGCAGCATCACGCGTCTCATAGATATGGGTGTCGAGAACTACCTCATCACCGCCACGCTGGAGGCCGTCATCGCGCAGCGGCTGGTGCGGCGAATATGCGAGCGGTGCAAGCGGGAGTTCACCCCGACCGAGGACATGCTCATGGAACTCGGCCTCACGCCTGCCGACGTCCGCGGCAAGCGATTCTGCTACGGTCCGGGGTGCGACAACTGCAACAACACCGGTTACAAGGGCCGCATGGCGATATTCGAGATACTCCGGCTCGATGACGACATCCGGGAACTCATCATGGCGCAGAGTTCGCACCAGGCGATCCGCGAGGTCGCCCTGCGAAAGGGCATGCGCTCCCTGCGCGACTCCGGACTCCTCGCCATCTATGATGGCTACACCACCATAGAGGAGGTCGTCCGCGAGACGCTCCTGACCCGGGCCGAGGCCTGAGGGCGGGACTCGATACGCGCGGCGCGAGGGTACCCCTTGCGCCGCGCGTGACACAGCCGAACAATATTACGGGAACGATGGTCCCCCGAACTCGATAAGGAGGTCGGCCGATGCCAGTCTATCGCTTCGAGGCCATGAACGCGCAGGGCCAGACGATAAAGAGCGAGATTGACGCGGTCAACGAGGAAGAGGCCATTCAGAAGATCCGCGCCCAGAAACTCTTCCCCACCAGCATCAAGCAGCGCGTCGAGCGCGCGGCGCGCGGCGTCGTCGCCAAGAAACGCGGCAAGACCCTCGCCATCGGCGGCGTCAGCGCGAAGCAGTTGACGACCTTCACTCGCCAGTTGAGCACGCTCCAGGACGCGGGTCTGCCTATCGTGAGGAGCATCAAGATCCTCGAGGGCCAGCTGCGCCCTGGCGCCCTCAAGAACACGCTGATCAGCGTGGCCGAGGACGTGGAGGGCGGCATGACGTTCAGCGAGGCGCTCGGCAAGCACCCGCGCGTCTTCGACAAACTCTACGTCAACATGGTCCGCGCCGGCGAGGTCGGCGGCGTCCTCGACGCCATCCTCCAGCGCCTCGCTGACTTCCGCGAGAAGTCCCAGCGCCTCAAGCGCAAGGTCATCGGCGCCATGGTCTATCCCGCGTTCGTCCTCACCGCCGCCACCGGCATCGTCTCGGCGATCATGGTCTTCGTCATTCCCAAGTTCAAGAAGATGTTCCAGGAACTGGACGTGACGTTGCCGAAACTCACCCTCACGCTCCTGGCCATCGCTGACTTCATCCAGTACCGCTGGTACTGGGGGGTCATCGCGATAGTGGGGGTCTGGCTCGTCATCAAGGCCATCGGCGCCACGCGTCCCGGCCGCTACGTCATAGACAAGATCAAACTCAGCCTGCCCGTCTTCGGGAACCTCGTCAACAAGACCGTCATCGCGCGGTTCACGCGCACGCTGGGAACGCTCGTCGCATCCGGCGTGCCGATACTGGAGGCGCTGAACATCACCAAGGACACCGCGGGCAATGCCGTCGTTGCACGCGCCCTCGGGCACGTCCACGACAGCATCCGCGAGGGCGAGTCCATCGCCGAACCCCTCGCTCAGAGCAAGATCTGCGACGACATGGTCGTCAACATGATTGACGTCGGCGAGGAGACCGGCGACCTGGACAAGATGCTCCTGAAGATCGCCGACCAGTACGACGAAGAGGTGGACGCCGCCGTCGCCGGCCTCACCAGCCTCATGGAGCCGGCCATGATCATCATACTCGGCGGCATCTGCGGATTCATCGTGGTGTCGCTCTTCCTGCCGCTGATTCAACTTATGAACAAGATGGGTGGCAGCTAGCCGCGATTTCCGCCCCTGCTGCGGCCCGTCCTCGACGGGCCGACCGGGCTTGCGACGCGCGCAGTCGGGCGCCGGGGCGCGGGGCGCAGTTGTGAAGGAGTGGCCGATGCGACATGACCTCATGGCAGGACTCCGGGCGTTCCGGGCCTGGCTCAGAGCCTTTACGCTCATCGAACTGCTCACCGTCATCGCGATCATCGGCGTCCTGGCGGCCATCCTCATACCCACCACCCAGACGATCAGGAATCACGCGCGGAAGGCGGTCGCCAAGAACGACGTGGAGGTCGCCCTCGGTGCGGCCATCCGCGCGTACATCAACGATTTCGGCGCGCCCCCGCCCGACAGCAACGCTCCACTCCCCCACGAGGCGGGCGGCAATCGCTTCGAGAACATGGACACCCCCATCGAATGCCTCGTCTGGTTCCTCACCCGACAGTACTCCACCTCCACAACCGCCGCCCAGGTCGCCGGCAGGCCGTGGGACGCGAACGGTGGCTGGACGGTACCGCCGTCGAATGCCGAGATCGTCTATGCGCGCAAGGCCGGCGGACCCTACCTCGACCTCTCCGGCAAGAAGAAACGCGACTACGACCAGGATGGCTTCTACGAGATGGCCGACCCGTGGGGAAGGCCGTACCTCTACCGCGCATACCGACAGCGAAAGATACTCAATATTGTGTATGACGCGGGCACGGGCAGATCCCGCGTTTACCTCGAAGGCAAGATACCACCCGGCGGCGGACAGGTGACTATCTCGGGCACCAGCAACAACGATGGCACCAAGGACGTCGTCGCTAGCGGCGACACCTGGTTCGAGTTCACTGGCGGCGTCAGCGAGGCCCCCACGGCCGGGATGGCGACGATGGAGAAACTCCACAACGCGAACAAGGAGTTCGACCTTTACAGCGTGGGCATCAACGGGAAGACGCGCAAGGCGGCGGTCGTCTTCGCAGCCCCGTACGGCCCGGCCCAGACCTCCGCCGTCTGGGGTTCGCCTGAAGATGGCAACGACCTCGCCCCGGACCAGGGCGGCAACGATTCGGTGCCCGAGCGCGACCGCGACGACATCTGCAACTGGGCCGATTGAAGGGCAGCGAAGCGAGGCGCGGCCTGACGGAGGGCGAACGATGAGAACGGTCCCGCATCTCTTCCGCGCTCGTGCGCAGATGGGGCTCACGCTCATCGAAATGCTCACCGTCATCGGCATAATAGTCTTCCTCGCCGCCGCCATCGGCGGCGCCTCCTACGCCCTCCTCAGGGGCGGCCAGCGAACTGCCACCGAAAACCTCTTCGAGCATATCGCCCATGGCCTCGACATGTACCGCGTCGAACATCGCATGTACGTGCCCGGCGATCCTGCCAACACCTACGACGCCTCCTCGCGTCCCCTCTGGTATGCGCTCGAACGCGAGGGTCATCACGTCGAGATACCGGGCAAGTTCAAACTCAAGGAGTCCCGCGCCACGGACCCCGCCACGGGCGAGACGATAGATTTCTTCATATACATTGACGGTTGGAAAAAGCCATTGCGCTACGAGTGCGACAGGCCCTGGCAGAAGTACAGGCTCGAATCGGCCGGCCCCGACCGGAAGTGGGGTACAGCGGACGACCTGACGCGCGAATAGCGAATAGCGAGTGCTGAATAGTGAGTGGAGAACCGAGAACGAACAGCGGACCTGGTGCGGCGCGTTGCGCGTGCGCGAGGATACTCTGCACTCGCCATTCGCTATTCACTGTTCTGCGCTCTCGTCGCGCCTTCACCCTCGTCGAGATGCTGGTCGTGATCGCGATCATCGGCCTCGTCAGCGCCCTCGCCCTGCCCCTCTTCACCACGCTCATGCGCGCTGGAAAACTCGGTCAGGGCGAGGACATCGTCAAGAGCGCCTGCCTCGTCGCCCGCAGCCGCGCAATACTCGAACGCCGCAGGTTCAGCGTCACCCTCCTCGAGGCCGAACGGTGCGTCATCGTCAACGACTACGACCTCCTGCGCAACGTCCTGCCCGTCAAGGAGACCGGCCAGGCCGCCGGCGGCTCGGCGACTACGCTCGTCCGCGACGGGAAGACAGCGTCGTGGACCGGCTACTACGTCACTCTGGCCAGCGGCACTGGCCTGGGACAGCAGCGGCGCATAGACCGCTGCGATTCGGAGACACTGACAGTTGACGTCGCCTGGACGCCGCAGTCGTGGAACCCATCGTCAGGCGACTACGACTGGAAGCACCCCATGGCAGGCGACAGGTACGTCATCGGCGGCAAGGATGCCGCCTGGGTCTGCCCGCACTACCTCGGCAACTACGCCGACGAACAGCAGCGCTACGAGATCCTCTCGACCTTTGCCGTGGACCGTGTTCGCACGCTTCCCGAGGGCTGCCGCTTCGACCTCGATCGCGACAACTCCGATCCGAATACGCCGGAGCCGCAGGGCTGGACGTATATCTTCCTTCCGACCGGAGGCGCATGGACGCTCACGACAGAGGCCGTCAACGAGCGTAACGACGAGCACTGGTGCGAGACGACCTACATGCCTCCGCCGCGCAACAGACCATCGGGCCCCGTCATCTACGCCCCGCGCGACAGGGACTCGGCGACCGTGGTTGTATTCGCGATGAGCGGACAGGCCGTGACGGAGTAGCCGAATGCAGAGCGCAGAGTGCAGAGTGCAGAGTGCAGGGCAGCCCCGCTGCAACACCCGCAATCTGCGCGGACGGACAACTTGTTCCGCGTTCTGCGTTCCGCGTTCTGCGTTCTTCACTTCGTCCCGTCGTTCGCAGTCCGGCCTCACCCTGATGGAAATCCTCATCGCCCTGTTCATCTTCATGCTCGGTGTACTCGGCGCGATGAGCATGTTCCCCGTCGCCATGCACACCGCCGGCGTGGCCATGGGGGAGACGCGCGGCGCGATACTCGCCCGCTCCGCCCTCGACCAGATAACCGCCGACTGCCGGGCCCCCTATTACCGGGGCACCGTCGCTGGAGTGACAGATGACTCGCTCACCGCCGTTGGCACACCCAACTGGGACAACGACCGCTGGCAGGACTACTTCGTGACCATCGTCGGCGACGGGGCCGGCGGCCAGGCCGCGAGCCAGTGGCAATCGCACCGCATTCTGAGCAATACGGCAAACACCCTTACCGTCTGGCCCGACTGGAACCCACGGCCGAACGTCGGCGACGAGTTCGTCATCACCCGTCTAGGCCTCCCGTCCCTGCCACGTTCCGTCGTGGACGTTGATTGCTCCGCAGGGGATGACACGTGTAGCGTCAGGGGCGTCACGTGGCTCGACAACGAATGGAACGGTTACACGCTCCTCGTCCTCGATGGACCCGCGCAGGGTCAGCGCAGGCTCATCCGGGATACGCGAAACGGAAACATCCTCGACCTTGTATCCGGGTGGGTCGCACCGGCCGTCCCGAGGGCTGGCGACCGGATTGCGATCGTGCGCGCCCAGCCACACGACGGATTCATACGCGAGATACCCGATGCCATGGGCAGCAAGGTCCGCGTGGGCAGGGCCGACGACAACTACGATAACGTCACCGCGCTCAACTGGACCTCGGACAACTACTCGCTCCTTCCGCCCTTCAAAGGTTCGTTCGCCTGCGATGGTGGCACGGCGAACACGCTGGAGTGCGCCTCCGCCGCGGCCAACTGGCGCGGCATGCTCGTCCGCCTCGCGAGTGGGGACGGCCAGGGCCAGGTCAGGCTGGTAACCGATGTCTCGGGCACCACCGTGAGGGTCTATCCCGAGTGGGTAGTCACGCCGAGCAGTGGCAACGAATTCGATGTCCTCAGCCAGACCGAATATTTCCTCGTCATCACAACCGGCCGCTCCGCAGGAAGGGCTTTCCGCATAGACGGTCACTCGGCCCATGCCGCCGGAGACGAGCTCGATTGCGGCACCTTCGCGTGGCTGGAGAACGGGGTGCGCGAGGCCCATCGCCGCGTCGGCGGGACCGACGAGTGGAAGGTTCGCAACGCCTCGGCGTTCCTCATCGCGGGCAGTCGCTCGTGGCTCGGGACGGTTTTCCTCAAGCCCAGGCCCGGCGCGAACCCGGGCGAGGTCAAGAACGAGTACGAATATTGCTTCGACACGTTCGGCTGGCCGAAAGCGGACCGTGTCATCACCGGCGGGGAACCGCAGACAGGCCCCGATTTCTCGATCCGGAAGGCCTCGGGTACCTACAGGATGCTCGAGGACTCGACGTTCTCGATCATCTGCATATTCGGCGATTCTGGTGCGCTGCCGGACGGCGCCGTGCGGGTGGATATCCTCGTCTATCGCGACTTCGACAGCGCGAGGCCGCTGAACCAGAACCGCCAGCCGGTGGCGTTCCTGACCGGATACGTGGGAAGACCCTGAGGAATGCAGAATAGTGAGTGGTGAGTAGTGAGTGCAGAACGAACGATGTCCGTCCGGCCTCGCCTGGCGCGTCGCGCGCGGAGGGGAAGGCTCTGTATTCGCCATTCACTATTCACTACTCCGCGCTCTCATTCGGGGTTTACCCTGATCGAACTCATCGTCGCCGTCGGACTGATGGCGATATTCATGACGATGCTCGCGACGCTCTTCGGACAGGCGGGCGCCGCATTCAGCATCGCGCGCGCATCGGTGGAGATACACCAGAACGCCCGCGGCGCGTTCGACGTCATGGTGCGCGACTTCGCCGCGGCGAGGCTGTGCAGTTACGAGGACAGGATCGGCTACTTCGCGGTGGGCTGGGCGGAGGAACCGGAATGGGCCGCGGCAGGCGCCACCGACCCCGCAGTGCCCTTCATCGCCTTCACCACCCTCGCCGAGCAGCCCGGCGCCAAACCCCTCGTGCCGGGCGTCAGTTCGCAGGTCGCCCTGGTCCGCTACGCGCTGCGGTTCAATGGCGGAGCGGTAAGGCTGCCCGACCCCGATAACCCCGAGAAGACCGTGGAGCATCCCACCTTCGACCTCATAAAGCAGGTGCGCTTCCCCCAACTCGCGTACTCCACGCTGGACATCGAGAGTTTTCCGATGCCCGGCGAGCCCGACGACGTGAAGCGCGCCCTCATTCCAGACGAGACCTGCACGACTGACGTCATCGCCGTCGGCGTCATCGAGATGCGCACCCGGATCCTCTACGCTGGCCACTACATAGAGGTGCTCGACCATGGCCGCGCCACGCGCGACTCCGGATTCGTGAACGAGATTCTCCGGCTCGCCGACGGGAGCGACAAGGCCTGGCCGGCGTCTCCCGGACCCATGCTGCCAGCCAACACCGACGTCCGCGTCGTGGGCGGATATGGTGCGCCCGCTGTCGCGGAAATAAACCGGCCCGCCTCGACAGCCACGGACCTCGTGGCGACCGCCGGCTTCGCCGCCATACCGAGGGCGCAGAAGACGGCCTTCCGCATCGAACAGCGTTACCCCGCGTCCGATCCGCCGTACTCGCGGACCGACTCGGACGGCACGGGCACGGCGGACGGCCTGCCGGTCTGGCTGGAGCCGCCCGCGCGCGACGAGGAGGTCGTCGCCGGGCGCACCTACTCCTCGTGCAAGATGTACCCGATGCTCGTCATCGAGCGCGTCGCGCACACCGGCTCGAACGAGATGGAGATAAGGATGCCATACGTCGTGGAGGTGACCGTTCGCATCGCGGACCAGCGCACGGGAACGGGCAAGGAATTCACCTTCACCGAAAGGTTCCACATCAGGTCGTCAACGGACTGAACGGTTCAACACAAGGGACACTGAGCACACAAAGGACGGAGGAACGGATTCAGGGTTAACGGGATGGCCTGGAGAAGGCGAAGGGCCCGACACCTGTCCGAGATTGTCCGGAAAGAAGGTGGGCCTACTGCTCGACCTCGACGTCCTGTGCATGAGCGATGGCATTCGAAGAATGGTCTTGTGAGGCTGAATGCGATGGCGCTTCCTGTCGTTGCCGTTGTTGCCTTTCCGTTACCCGTGGCAGTCCTTCTTTGTGTCCTTCGTGTTTTTTGTGGTGACTGCCGTCTTTGCCGTGCCGTTAGCGTTGTGGTTCGTTCTGTGTGGCGAACGCCGTAGCCGTCTTGTGGTGGGTCGTAACATGATCGTGAACCGTCGCACCCAACGCGCCGCCGTGCTCATTGTGGTGGTCGCTGTCCTCGCGCTCCTGAGCCTCATGGCGGCCACGTTCGGCATGCTCATGAGCATGGAGCGCGCGGCGAGCCGCAACGTCAACGAGTACGAACTCGCACGCCAGGCCGCGCACGCCGGTTTCGAGTACGTCCTCCAGGAGATACGCGCCACCCCTCGCGCCGTCCTCATGGCCAGCGGTCCGCCTATCATCTGCCAGGCCCCCGATGACCCGAAGGTCAGCCCGTTCTACAGCATGGAACTCTACAGGCGGGGCGGCCTGAAGGTGGGGGCGCTGACCGCGAAGGTCGAGCGCAACCCGCCGGTCCACGTCGCCCTCGAGGGCAAATCCTGGGCGGAGGGGGTCGGCGACAGCGGCGCCGGCCAGTTCAACCTCAACGGCATGGGCCACCTCGGCGATTATGGCTGGGACCCACACAAGGGCATCAGATACACATCGCACGAGGCCAGCCTCGCCAGGGTCCTCGACTCATGCTTCCTGGCCAACCTCACCGCGCAGGACATCGCCGACATCGAGGCGATACGCGGTGCGGGTTACTGGACGCCAGCCCAGCGCCAGCGTCACGCGCGCCTCCTCGCCGACGCGATCGTCGCCCACCGCTACGGCGAGGACGGCCTTCCCGGGACCTTCGGTCGCGAGGAACGCCATCACTCGCATCTTCCCGAGTATTTTGTCTGGCAGGAGTTGTGGCGCTCCTCCGCCGACGCCGGCGTTGCGGTGCCAGGCCACTGGTGGGGGGCGGCAGGCTCCGGATGCACCACGACCAGACTGTACGCCGATACCTCCCAGATCGGCTGGCGCAACTGGGCCGTGAACAGGTGGCAACCCGCCGGTGGCGTGACGTACCTCGCCTACGTCGGCTCGGGTTCGTCCGCCAGAGAGAATGGGACTATCTCTTCCAGCGATGCAACGAGCGTCACTCTCGGGGCCGCCATCTCCGGCGCGCCGCGTCCGGGCGACCGCTTCTGCATCGTCCCGGACGTGACCGGAAACGCGGTCGGCAGCGCCGACACCGCTCCGACCGCCCTCCTCTGGCCCGACGACACGCTCGTCTGTGAGGAATACGTCGAGCCGCGTCTCTACTTCTACGACAACGGCACCTCGCTCGCGCCTGCACGCGGCACCATCATCGCCATCCCGTCCGACAACGAGGTCACGCTCGACAAGGACCTCGGCGACCTGACGGGCCTCGTCATACGCGTGGTTGACGGAGCGGGCCGCGGCCAAGTCCGCAGAATCGTGTCGTCGAGCGGCAGAACCCACAGGCTCTCCGACGACTGGGCGCCGCGACCGGCGCCGACGTTCTCCTTCGACACCGGCAATGTCACCGTCGCGGTCTCGCAGGGCTCGAACACGATCACCGATGGGAACAAGTCGTGGAGGCCGCACGAGCACGTCGGTCGCCGCCTCCAGATCCGCGACGAGTCGTTCCGCATCGAGGACAACGATGCGACAACCCTGACGCTCTCCGGCACGATCCAGGAGTCGGGCGGCTACCCGGTCGGCACCGCGTACAGCATTGTGTGGCAGGAATACCGGATCGAGTACGGCGCGATGGCCGACGGCACCGGATCCGGCGCGGGCAGCGCGTTCACCGCTGACGGTGCCCCGGGCTGGGCCGCCGACCAGTTCCGCGGCTGTGCGGTGAACATCTATGGCCCCGCCGCCAATCCGGCGAAGGGCCAGACGCGTCTCGTCGTGGGCAACAACGTGAACACGCTCACGCTCGCCAGGGCGTGGAGCATCCCGCCTCCCGCCGGAAGCCAGTTCGTCATCCTGATGCCCGAGGACTTCAAGTACCGGCCGCAGAACCTGCAGGGCGACGATCGGATATATCGCTCGGTCGCGGAGATATTGCCGGTCATGGTTGACGCCCTCCAGGACGACGGCCTCACCGTCGCTCAGGCGGGGCAGGTCGCGGCGATCCTTTACAACGGGTGCAAGGACGCGCTCAGCGTCGCCAACCAGACCGCCAGCCGGAAGGGGGAGTCGTGCGGCATCAACGATCCGGCCACCGACGGCCTCGACAACAACGACAACGGCGTGATAGATGACGAGGCCGGGATGAGCGCGGCGGAGCAGGCGCGATATCTGTACGAGCAGTTGGGCCTCCGCGAGTGGGCGCACTCGAACGAACACGCGGGCATGCAGCCGGAGGCGATACAGTGGGCCGCGCAAATCGTCGCCAACATCATTGACTTCCGTGACCCGGACGATGTGCCCACCCGCATCGAGGCCGCCGATATCGGAGAGGGCGGGGCCTACACGGGCGCCGTGGTCGGGGCCGAGGGCGTTCGCCTCACCGAGATCCTCGCGGCGCGGTCGCCGGTGTGGCTCGCGGCCAACAGGAATACAGAACCTGGCAATAACGATTTCGAACTGGTTGACGATGGGGGCGCGACGGGCCTCGACGAGCCAGTCCCGCCGAATCCGGACATCAACGGCGGCGACAACGACAACGATAACGACCTCATGGCGGCCACTGGTGTGCGTCCCGACCTCGACGGATGGGACTGGAACAGCGCCGGCTATTGGGAGGTTGTCGATCCGACGGGTGTGGCCAATCCCGTCAGGGGCATCTGGGCGGTGAACAACCTTCCCGTAAAGAACGGGTGGTACGCCATACGCCTCTGCGGCCAGACGGGCGATTCGTTCCTCTTCCGCCAGATAGGGGGTGGCTCCGGCCAGACGGGAGAGACCATTCCCGACGGGACGGGCTGGGGCTACGTCAGATATAACTCGGATGGGCGTCTCCTCGCGGTCAGGGTGGAGAATGGGCGGCTTTCGTTCGAACTGACGGCGCTGACGAACTCCGCCCGGTTTTACGGTTTCCAGTTGGTGGAGCAGTTCGTGGAGGTGACGAACGCGGCCGCGCACGACGTGCCGCTCGATGCGATCGTGGTGGACTCCGGGGCAGGGCCGCAAAGGATCGCGCTGCCCGTCACCGCGAAGATTGACGGCGCCTCGGCGGACGGCAACTTCCCCGTGAACTACGGCACGTTCGTCATCGCGCTCAGCGAGGACGCGTACGAGCGCAACTGGACTCGCGGCATAGGCGAGGCCTCGAGCGAGGACGGGCGCTGGGGCAACGCCAGGGGCGAGGATTACCCTGTGGTCTTCCTCGGCGACAGGTTCCCGGGCGAGACCGATAACTCCGCTTGCAACGATCGCGCGAAGTATTTCCTCTTCGATCTCGGGCTGCCAGATCCGGCCTCGCCGACCTACGATACCGACCCCGCGGCGGTCAGCCCGGTCCTGAAACTTTACAGCCGCGGTCAATGCGTCGCGAGCACCGGTTCCGACGGGTTCGACGGCGATGTCGGCGCATGCGCCAATGGCCGCTCCAGAGAGAAGGATGTTCATCCGTGGTCAACCGCGTGGGGCGATTACTCTCCGGCAGCCGGAGAGAACGTGGCTGACATGCTGGCCTCCCAGAACAAACTCAGCAGTACCACTCCCGGTACACCTCGGCACAACCTCAATTCCTCCTTCGTCGCCCTTTTCAGCGCCTATCCGGATTTCGAATCGCGGGCAGGTTTCGCGGACAGGAGCGACTACACCGCGGCCAACTACAATCGCGTCTTGCCGGTCATCCTGAATCGCCCCTACGCCACGCCCGCGTGGCTCGGTCTCGTGCCGACGGGCCGTCTGCCGTGGCGCACGATAGATTACGATCCGACTCCCTCCGATCCTCCCTCGCGGGAGTACCCGGAGGAACTCCTCGGCCTCCTCATGTCGCGCGCCCGCACAGGCGGCATGTATGCCCGCATCAACCTCAACGCCACGTGGCAGACGCTCCTGGAACACGCCCTGCGAAGCATAATGAGCGACTCCGATGCGGCGCGGCTCGCCAAGCGCGACGCGGGCACCGTGACCGCAGGAGGCGCGAACACCCTCCGCGACGCGTCGAAGACCTGGACGAACGACGAGTGGCGGGATTACGTCGTCAACATCGTGCAGGGCGTGGGCAAGGGACAGGTGCGGAGGGTCGTGTCTAACACGGCCGACACGTTGACGGTTGACAGGAACTGGGACACGACGCCCGATGCGACGAGCCGCTACCGGATATCAGCCGGCTTCAACTGGGATACGCTCCTCTATGCGCCGGTCGTCCAGAAGTTGAGCGACGCGACCAACAGCGAGGACTCGGGGGCGGGCACGTACGCCGACGATTTCCTCGACGACCCGGACGAGAAGGAGGAATGGGCGCGACGATACAGCGCGCTGGTTGACGTGGCCTCGACCAACTTCAAGTACGTCGTCGCGGGCCTCGCCTACCGCGAGGACGCACCGGCGGGCGAGCCGCCCGTCGCGCAGGTGCGCATCGAGTTCGAGATAGATCTGTCCGGCGATCAGCCGAAGGTCGTCAACTTCAGATACGTGACGGAGTGACGCGGGCTGACGGCCCGGGTTCAGAATAGCGAGTAGTGTAGTGAACGCAGAACGAACAACAACCGGCCGCTTCCGGTTGCGGCGCACCATGCGGAACAGCAGATTCCCCACTCGCCACTCACTATTCACTACCCTGCACTCGTTTACGCTGGTCGAGATGTTGGTGGTGATGGGGATCATTGGCATACTCGCCGGCGTCCTCTCGGCCGTGTTGATCTCAGCCCGGCGCGCGAGCATACAGGTCGAGTGTGCCGGCAACCTGCGTCAGATCGGCGTCGCCATGAACGCCGTGATGCTATCGAAGGGCCTGGCCTATCCGCCGCTCTACAACACGTACGATTCCGATACCGGCCGGTGGACGGTCGTCCGGCAGTCGGTGACTCCCTGGGACGGCACGAACGGGGTACCGTGGTGGGCGAGGGTGTACGAGGAGATGCAGGGGGCGTCGCGACTCGACACGGACCCCGCGACGGTCAACGTGGTCGAACTGCCACGGCAGTTGCCGCTGACCTTCCGCGTCTTCCACTGCCGCGCCGCGCCCGCGCTCCGGCAGCCCACCCCGGGAAGCGCCAACGATGCGAACCTCCGCAACCTCGATTCCTCGATCTCGTATGGCCTGAACTTCGACGTGGCCCACGAGGAGGCCACGTGGGAGCCCTACCGCTGCGTGCCGAAGACAGCGCCGAACTACCCGGCGCTCGACAATCCGCCGACGACCGCCGGCGATAACGATCCCGACCTTCTGTACCAGAGCGAGATAAAGAACGCGTCGGAGTTCGTGCTGGTCTCCGAGGCGGATGTCGAGGGCGGGCGCGGTGGGCGCATCGCGGCGCGCGCCACCAACGCCGGAGCCGGCAACGCGCTCTATCCCGCGCCCGTCGTCGGTCGCCACCAGGGCAAGGCGAACGTGCTCTTCGCTGACGGCCACGTCGAGGCGTGGCAGGCCCCGTCGCCGGCCGAGTGGCGCGCGGTCGGCGCCGACAACGGCGGCTGGCAAAAGTCCATCAACAACAATACCCCGCTATGGACGCTGCCCAATGATTGATCCGGGAGAGGTCTCGTCCGTGTGGAGGAGCGCGAATGACGGTGGAGGATCTCGAGATCTACCGCCAGGTGCGCACCGTGCTCGTCCGCAACTGGGTGAACCTTCAGCGGCTCGATTTCGGCCGCACGGGCGGCACGGTTTACGTGCGCGGGCGCATGAGGCTCCTGTGCGAACCGCCGAGCGCCGGCCGTGAGGAGACGGACAGCGAGGGGGTGACGGCGACCTTCCTCTTGCACCTCGAGCGGGAGATACTGCGGATCCCTGGCGTTCGGCTGGTGACGTGGGACCTGAACGGCTGGCAGCGCACCGGCCTCGGGTGGCAATATCAGGGCAGGATCTGAAGGCGCTGCGGGCGGCCGGTCGCACCGGCGAAGGCCCGGACTGGAGAAACCATGAAACGCACCGTCGCCATAGGCACCGCCGTCGTCGGCGAGGGCAAACCGCTGATGCTCGTCGCCGGGCCGTGCGTGGCCGAATCACGCGATATTTGCCTCCGCATCGCGGAGGAGGTGAAAGGACTCTGCGATGCGCTGGGGCTCGCGTTCGTTTTCAAGGCATCTTACGACAAGGCGAACCGAACCTCGATAAACTCCCCGCGGGGGCCCGGACTTGAGGAAGGCCTCAGGATACTCGACGAGGTGCGGCGCGTCGTGGGCGTACCGGTCATCAGCGATGTGCACCTCCCGGGCGAGTGCGCGACCGCGGCGGAGGTCCTGGACGCCCTCCAGATACCTGCCTTCCTCTCGCGGCAGACGGATCTCGTCGTCGCAGCCGCCCGCACCGGCAGGCCCCTGAACGTCAAGAAGGCGCAGTTCATGGCGCCGGAGGACATGGCGCACGTCTGCGCGAAGGCGCGATCCGTGGGCAACGGAGCGATCATCCTGACCGAGCGCGGCACCGCTTTCGGCTATCACAGGCTCGTGAACGACATGCGCGCCATCCCGCGGATGCAGCGTCTCGGCTGTCCGGTCCTCTTCGATGCGACCCACAGCGTGCAGGAGCCGGGCGGGGCGGGCGACCGGAGCGGAGGCGAACGGGAGATGGCGATACCGCTCAGCCTTGCGGCGGTCGCGGCGGGCGCGGACGGGTTGTTCCTGGAGGTGCATCCTGAGCCGGAAAAGGGGCTGAGCGACGCCGCGACGATGCTCCCGCTGCGAGCGCTGCCGGACCTCCTTCGTCGCGCGGCCCGGATCCGCGAGGTGGTCGCCGGAGAGTGACGAACTGACGGTCCGCCGGTCGCCCGCCCGGCGTTCGGTCTGGCCTGCGCGTCCAGTCGGTCACTCCGGCCATCCCTCCGACCCGATGAGCGGCACGAATACGCAGCCGCCGAGGGCCCGCTCCGACCACCGCCCTGCCGTTCGCTCGATGAGGAACAATTCCTGCGCGTAGCGATCCCCGACCGGCATCACGAGCCTGCCGGATTCAGAGAGTTGCTCCATGAGCGGCCGTGGGACGCGGGGGCCGGCGGCGCTCACCACGATCGCGTCGAATGGGGCAGCCGACGGCCAGCCCGCCGAGCCGTCGCCCACCTGCCATCGCACGTTCGTGCACCCGATGTCGCGCAGGACATCCGCGGCGCAGGCCGCGAGCGCCTCGATCCGCTCTAGCGTGTAAACCTCGTCCGCGAGGAGCGCGAGGATGGCCGTCTGATAGCCCGAGCCGGTACCGATCTCCAGGACCCTGTGGAGGGGCCCGGACAGGATGCTCTCCAGCATGAGAGCAACGATGTACGGCTGAGAGACGGTCTGGCCGTAGCCGATTTCGAGAGGCGAGTCGGCGTAGGCCCTTGCGCGCGCAGAGGGTGGGACGAAGCGATGTCTCGGTACGCTTCGCAGTGCGGCGAGGAGTGCCACGTGGCGTATGCCGCGGTTCTCGATCTGCTCGCGGACCATAGCCTCGCGCTGGAATGCGTAGTGGCTTTCGGCGTCCTCGTCTCTCACCGCCTGCGGCCCTCCACGCCTGATCCGGGGCAGGCACCGATCTTCATGTCGCGGACCTCCAGTCGCAGGCCTTCCTCGCCATGCCAGCGGTCGGTCCGGGGGACGAAGGCGATGGAACAGGTGCGGGAGCGTTCGAGCGCGGCGGCGCGTTCTCCCTGCCCGAACGCCACAGCGCGCGCCACGGCGCCGTCCTGGCGCACCCAGAAACCGAGATGGCGGCCGTCGGAGCCCATCCGGCGGACTGTGCCGGTCACCTCGACGTCGAAGGCCGCGAGGAGCGGCTCCGGGTTGCCCTCGCCGAAAGGCTCGAACGACTCCAGTTCGCGGACGAGGGCGGGGGTGACGGCGGAGAGAGGCACTTCGGCCTCCACGGTCAGCGAGGGGACGAGGTCGCGCTCGTCGAGGCGCGCGGCGGCGGCGCGCTCGAAGGCCGCCCGGAACTCGTCCAGCGCGTCGCGCCGTATGCGGAGGCCAGCGGCCCTGGCGTGGCCCCCGTACGAATTGAGGTACCTCGCGCACTCCTGGAGCGTTTCGAAGAGGTTCAGCCCCCCGATGGAACGCGCCGAGCCGTGGGCCACGTCGCCGTCGAGGGTCAGGAGTATCACCGGCCGGCAGCAATCGCTGACAAGGCGGGCCGCGACGATGCCGAGGACCCCTGCGTGCCAGCCCTCTCGCGCGAGGACGAGGGAGCGGCACCGCGCGACATCCTCCGCGGCGAGCATGGCGCGGGCCTCCTCCAGTATCTTCTCCTGCAGGCGCTGGCGTCGCGAGTTTTCCTGATTGAGTTCGGCCGCGATGTCGGATGCCTCGCCGGGGTCCGAGGCGATGAGTAGTTCAACGCTCCGGCGGGCCGAGCCCAGGCGGCCCGCAGCGTTGAGACGTGGGGCGAGTTTGAACGCGACGTCCCACGCTCCTATTCGTGCTCCGTCGAGCGCAGCCGCAGTGCGGAGTGCGCGCAGGCCCGGGGCGTCGGACTCGGCCAGACCCCGGAGGCCGAACGAGGCGATGACGCGGTTTTCGTCGGTGAGCGGCACCACGTCGGCGATGGTGCCCAGGGCCGCCAGCGAGAGGCTGTCGAGCAGGAAATCCCTGAACTCCTGCGAGACCCGCCGCCCATTCGAGAAGCCCTTGCCGATGGCCCAGGCGAGTTTGAAGGCCAGACCGGCGCCGGAGAGGTCGCGGAATGGATACCTCGAGGATCGGAGTTTCGGATTGACGAGGCAGTTCGCGTCGGGCAGATGATCGCCTGGCTCGTGGTGGTCGGTGACGATGACGTCCATTCCAGCGCGGCGCGCCTCGGCCACTTCCTCCACCGCGCTTATGCCGCAGTCAACGGTGATGAGGAGCCTGATGCCTTCGCTGGCGAGCCTCTTCACTGCCTCGCGGTTGAGGCCGTAGCCCTCGTCGAGCCGGTCGGGTATGTAATAGGAGACCCTGGCGCCGATGAGGTGCATGCAGCGGAGGAGTATCGCCGTCCCGCTCACGCCGTCAACGTCGTAGTCGCCGTAGATCGCTATTGGCTCGCGCCTGGCGCACGCATGGCGGATGCGCACCGCCGCGGCGTCCATGTCGGGCAGGAGCGAGGGATCGTGCAACTGGTCGAGCGATGGATTGAGGAAGGCGAGCGCCCGGGGATGTTCCGAGATCCCTCTGTTGAGAAGCATCTGCGCCGTGATGGGTTGCAGCCCCAGGCGGCCGGCGAGTTCGTGTGCGGCGCGGGTCACCTTGCCCAGACGCCAGACCTTGTCCGGACCGATGGCCATCGTTCGATTCCGACGAGCGGTCAGAGAAGTCTCCTGCGCACGTACGATACCGCGTTCGAAAATATGCGCGCTCCGTCGCCCTCCGGCCTGGCCTCGCCGCGGGTCCAGCGGGGGTGCTGGACCGGCAGGACGTGGCGCTCGGGGTGAGGCATGAGCCCAAGTATGCGGCCCGTGGGGTCGCATATGCCTGCGATATCGGCGACGGAGCCGTTCGGGTTCCACGGATAGCCGGCGCCGGGCCGGCCATCGGGGCCGACGTACCTGAAGACGACCTGGCGGTTCTTCTCGAGTGCGCGGACGATGGGAGCCGGCGCGACGAACTTGCCCTCGCCGTGGGCGACGGGCATCTCCAGCGTATCGCCCGGCGCGACGAACGCACAGCGGTCCGTGTCCACCCGCAGACGCACCCAGCGCGTCTCGAAACGCCCGCTGTCGTTGAGCGTCAGCGTGGTGGTCACGCGACCGGGGGGCGTCCCCGGGAGAAGGCCTGCCTTGACGAGGACCTGGAATCCATTGCAGATGCCGATGATCAGCCTGCCCTCGTCGAGGAAGCGGCGGACCACATCGTCTAGGCGGAATCGTATCTCGTTCGCGAGGAGTTTGCCCGACGCGATATCGTCTCCGTAACTGAATCCGCCGGGTATGGCGAGTATGTGATAGGCGAGGAGGCGGCGGGGGTCCTCGACCAGGCGGTTGATGTGGACGCGTTCCGCGACCGCGCCGGCCCGCTCGAAGGCGAACGCGGTCTCCTCGTCGCAGTTCGTGCCGGCCGTCCGCAGGACGATCACCCGCACGGCGCCGGTGGAGATCATGGCTGGAGGGTCTCCTCGGGAGAACGGGCAACGCCAGATGAAGGATATCCTCGCCCGCGCCGCGAGGTCAAGTCTCGCCGCGGGCCACGGGCGAGGTCACAGTTGCCCCCTGTCTGCGAGGCTCGCGTAGCCTTCGTCAGCCACGATGACGTGGTCGAGGAGGCGGATTCCGGCGAGTTCGGCGGCCTGCTTGACGCGGCGCGTGAGGTGGATGTCGTCGGCGCTGGGGGTGGGATCGCCGCTGGGGTGGTTGTGGACGAGAATTATCGCGTTGGCGGCCTCGGCGATGGCGGTGCGAAGGATCTCGCGCGGGTGGGCGAGGGACGTGGTCAGACCTCCCCTCGAGACGGCGACCTCCCTCATGACGCGGTTCTTCGCGTCGAGGAGGAGGCAATAGATGCACTCCTGCCTTTCGCCCCGCAGTCTCAGGTGGAAATGCTCGAAGACGCTCCTGCTTCCGGTGAACGAGCGGCCGCGTTCGAGGCGCTGCGCTGCCAGCCGGCTGGCGATGGCGAGGGCCGCCTTGATCTGCGCGGCCCGCGCCGGTCCGATCCCCCGTACCTTGCAGAGGTCAGCGAGCGGAACATCCGCCAGTTCGCGGAGGCTCCTGTGCTCGTGGAGGAGACGCCGGGCGAGGTCGAGGGCGCTCTCCTGGCGAGTGCCGTCGCGGATGATTATCGCAAGGAGTTCGGCGTCGGTCAGGGTATCCGCGCCGTGCTGGAGGAGCCGCTCGCGCGGCCGCTCTTCGGGCGGGATCTCCTTCAGCGTGAGACGCTTCAGCGACGGTCCGCGGCCGACCTCGTAATCAGCCATCGGCATCCTCCGCCGGGTCCGGCCCTGCGGCGGCTCGCTACCGGCGTTCCTCCTCGCCCACGCTGGCAAGCGCCGCGGCCACTATCTCTTCTGGTTCGTCCGCCACCGTCACCAGGTTCAGGTCCTTCCGCGCGATGTAGCCGCGCCGGAGGAGTTGCTGGCGGATCCACCGGAGGAGACCCCCCCAGTAAGCGCTTCCCGCGAGGACGACCGGGAAGTGCGGGTGCCGATTCGTCTGGATGAGCGTGAGGGCCTCGAACAGTTCGTCGAGCGTGCCGAATCCGCCCGGGAAGATGACGAACGCCAACGAGTGATAGAGGAACATGTACTTGCGGGCGAAGAAGTAGCGGAATCTCAGAAGGCGATTGACGTAAGGGTTGACCATCTGTTCGGTGGGCAGGTCTATGTTGAGGCCAATCGAGACCCCGCCGACCTCGGCGGCACCGCGGTTCGCGGCCTCCATGATGCCCGGGCCAGCGCCGGTCACGATGGCGACGCCCCGCCTGGCACAGAGCGCCGCCACGCGCCGGGCGAGCCTGTACTCTGCGCTGTTGCGCCTCGCCCTGGCGCTGCCGAATATGCACACGGCCGGCGCGACGTCGGAGAGGTCCTGGAAGCCCTCCACGAACTCGCTCATGATGCGGAATATGCGCCACGGCTGCTCCGCGAAGTTATTCGGGACCGCTCTTGCCATGCTCTGCTTCCTGTCGATTCCGGCCGCCCGGCGACCCGTCCGGCGCAGCCGCAGGAGCGCCCGGGGCCGCAGGCTTCTCGTGCCTCGCGACCGGGCCTCTCGTTCACGCCTTCCCTGACGCGATGGCGTCCGCGACGAGGTCCCCGACCTCGCTGGTCGAGTAGCCCATCTTTCCCGCGGCGAGGGATTTCAGTTTCGTGGCCGTCACGTGCATCACGGCCCTTTCCACGTCGCGCGCTGCGGCGGTCTCGCCGAGGTTCTCGAGCATCATCCCGGCCGCACATATCGCCGCAAGCGGGTTGATGACGTTCTTGCCGGTGTACTTCGGCGCGGAGCCTCCGATCGGCTCGAACATGCTCGTTCCCTCCGGGTTGATGTTGCCGCCCGCCGCGATGCCCATCCCGCCCTGGATCATGGCGCCAAGGTCGGTGATGATATCGCCGAACATGTTATCGGTGACTATCACATCGAACCATTCGGGGTTCTTGACCATCCACATGCAAGTTGCGTCAACGTGGGCGTACTCGCGCTTGATGTCCGGGTAATCCTTCTCGCCTATCTCGTGGAACGCGCGCTCCCAGAGGTCGAAGGCATAGGTGAGGACGTTCGTCTTGCCGCAGAGCGTGACAGTCCGCTTGGGGTTGTTCCGCTTCCGACAGTATTCGAAGGCGTAGCGGATGCATCTCTCGACGCCCATGCGGGTATTGATGGAGGTCTGTATGGCGACCTCGTGCGGTGTGCCCCTGCGGAGGAATCCGCCGGCCCCTGCGTAGAGGCCCTCGGTGTTCTCGCGGACCACGACGAAGTCAACGTCCTCCGGTCGCTTTCCCTTCAGTGGGCAGTCAACCCCCGGGTAGAGTTTCACCGGTCGCAAGTTGACGTACAGGTCGAGTTCGAAGCGGAGACGCAAGAGGAGTCCCTTTTCGAGGATTCCCGGTTTGACCGCCGGATGTCCGACCGCGCCGAGGAGTATCGCGTCGGCCTTGCGGAACTCATCGAGAGCCGAGTCCGGCAGAACCTCGCCGGTCCTGAGGTATCTCTCCCCCCCGAAGTCGTACGTCGTCGTCTCGTAGGCGATGCCATTCTTCCGGCAGACCGCTGCCAGCACCTTCAGCGCCTCGCGGATGACCTCCGGGCCTGTACCATCGCCTGGGATTACAGCAATCCTGTACACCGGTCCCTCCTGACTGATTGACGTGTCTCCTGTGGTGTCATGAGCCGCGCGATGTACGGGGGACCTCCTCCACGACGAGGAGGCACCGGCCGATGCGGACGGCGCAGCCGGGCCGGAGGGGCGCCTTTTCGACCTTGACCCCGCCCACGTACACGCCGTTCCGGCTGTGGAGGTCCTCGACGATTACGTCGCGCGGACCGAAGCGTATCTCGGCGTGCCGCCTCGAGACCGACGGATCCTTTATGACCACGTCGGCCCTGTCATCGCGTCCGATCACGTTGCTGGTGCGCGAGAGTACGAACGCCCGGCCCTTGAGAGGTCCCTCCACGCAGGTGACCTGGAGTTCGCCCGGTCTGAAGCGTCGCAGCGGCCTGTCGGAGATGCTGACGGCCTCGGGCACGTCGCCAGGCGTCCACTCGTCCTCGTCGCCGGCGGGCATCACCTCCGCGTCGTTTGGGATGTCCCAGTCGTGCTCCTCCGCCTCAGGTGCGACCGCTGGCCGGGCGGGCAGTCCGCGCGTCGGGGCCGGCCCGCCGACCTGCCGTTTCACCTCCTCGATCTGCGCTGCCGTCATGTACGCCCGCCGCTGCACCACGTCCCACAGCCGCTGGGTGCTGCCGACCCGCTCCAGCGCCACGAGCACCTCTATGCACTCCTCGAGGTCCTCCTGCCGGAGGTACCCCCTCTGCACCGCCAGCCGACCGAAATTGTAGTCAATATCCAGCGGCATATCAGGGACTTACACGCGCCCACCTTGCCGGGCGAAACGCGATTATAATCGCCGATCGGCGAGGTTTGCAACCACGGGCCGTGGCAAGGGCCTCGCTGAAGCGCTCGACGTCTCGACCGTGCGCTGCCGGCCGCGTTAGCGTCCGGGACCGCCAGGGCCATCGCCCGGAGGCGATGGGGGTCGGGCGGCCTGGAGTAGTCTGGAATCCCGGATGAGATGCGGGCAAAATTGACTTGATGCGACCGAGTTGTTCTAATACCCGCTCGTTTGCGCGGGGCGGCGCGTCCCGCCCCTCCGCTCCGAGGTGATGGCGTTGTCCAAGTTAGTCATTGTCGAATCCCCTGCCAAGGCCAAGACCATCGCGCGTTACCTGGGACCCCGCTACAAGGTTCGCGCCTCGATGGGGCATGTTCGCGACCTCCCGAAGTCGGGGATGGGAGTGGACATGGAGAACGGCTTCAGACCGACCTACCACATCCTTGCCGGACGCCGGAAGGTGGTAGAGGGGCTGCGGAGGCTCGCGAGCAAGGCTGACGAGGTCTATCTCGCGACCGACCTCGACCGGGAGGGGGAGGCGATCGCGTGGCACCTCGCCCAGGCATTGAAACTGCCGGAGGAGAAGACTCGCCGCGTGGTCTTCAACGAGATAACCCGCGATGCGATAAGGGCCTCCTTCGAGCATCCGCGCGGCATTGACATGAACAAGGTCAACGCCCAGCAGGCCCGCCGCATCCTCGACCGCATCGTGGGCTACGAGTTGAGCCCGCTCCTGTGGGAAAAGGTCCGCCGCGGCCTCTCCGCCGGTCGCGTCCAGTCTGTGGCCGTCCGCCTCATCGTGGAGCGCGAACGCGAGATCGAGTCCTTCCAGCCCCAGGAGTACTGGGAGATACACGCTGACCTCGCGCCGGAGGCGGCAGGCGAGCAGGGGAGTTTCCGCGCGAGGCTCACCGAATACCGGGGCGCCGAGCCCGCCCTGCGCGACGAGGCCGCCGCAAGGGCTGTTATCGCCGCGCTCGAGGGTCAGGCCTTCGTCGTGAAGTGCGTCGAAACCAAGGAGACGTACCTCGATCCGCTACCCCCGTTCAGCACCAGCACACTCCAGCAGCAGGCTTCCGTCCGCCTCGGCTTCAGCGTCAAGAAGACCATGGCCCTGGCCCAGCAACTGTACGAGGGCGTCGAACTCGGCGACGAGGGATCCGTGGGCCTCATTACTTACATGCGAACCGACTCCCTGAGGGTATCGGAGCAGGCCATCGCGGACTGCCGGCGCTACATCGGAGAGGCTTATCCCGACTGTCTGCCGGAGAAGCCGCACCGTTACAGGTCGGGCCGCAGCGCCCAGGAGGCGCACGAGGCGATACGGCCGACCGCGGTCGCGCGCACGCCGGACTCGGTCGCGCCCTACCTCGAGAAGGACCTCCTGCGCCTCTACGAACTCATCTGGAAGCGCTTCGTGGCCAGCCAGATGTCGCCCGCGCGGTTCGCCGTCACCGAGGTGAAGATAGTGGCCGGCGATGCGGTCTTCTCCGTCAGGGGCAAGCGACTCGACTTCGACGGGCACCTCAGGGTGGCCGGCTACGATGCGAAGGACGACGTCCTGCTGCCTCCGCTGGAGCCGGGCATGGCGCTCAGACTCCTGAAACTGGAACCGTCGCAGCACTTCACCAAGCCGCCGCCGAGATACAGCGAGGCGAGCCTCGTGCGCACGCTGGAGAAACTCGGCATCGGACGCCCGAGCACATACGCGCCGATAATCACCACGATCCAGGAGAGGGGATACGTCAGGCTCGTGAAGCGCAGGTTCCACGCGACCGACCTGGGGAAGATAGTCACCGACCTCCTAGTGAAACATTTTTCCGACGTGATGAGCGTCGAGTTCACCTCCAGGATGGAGGAGCGGCTCGACGAGGTCGAGGAGGCGAGGGCCGACTGGGTCGAGACGCTCCGGGCGTTTCACGAGCCATTCGCCGCCGACCTCGGGAAAGCGAGGGAAAACATGAAGCCGCCGGAGCCGGAGATTACGGAGTTCAAGTGCCCACGTTGCGGCAGGGCGATGCTCAGGAGGTGGAGCCGTCGCGGGGAGTTCCTCGGGTGCTCCGGCTATCCGGAGTGCCGCTACACTCAGCCCCTCGACGAGGAAGGCAAACCGGTCGAACGGCCAGAGCCGCAGATCCTCGAGGAGAAGTGTCCCGAGTGCGGCAAACCGCTCGTCCGGCGCCACAGCCGCCACGGCCCGTTCATCGGATGCTCCGGATACCCGAAGTGCAGGTACACGCGCAACGTCGAGGAGCGCATTGAACTGCCGGAGGAACTCAGGAAGTGCGAAAAGTGCGGGGCGGATATGGTCATCCGCCGCGGGCGCCGAGGAAGGTTCCTCAGTTGCTCCGCGTACCCGAAATGTCGCAACGCCAAGCCGCTGCCCGCGACGAAGGAGACCGCTCCACCGGCCGGGGACTGAATGCCAGCGCCGGACGCGGCGCATCCGCTCGCGCCCGCGTCATCGTACCTCTTCGATCGCGCTGATGGAGAGGAGGAGCACGTCGTCGGGAAGGGAGACCTCCCCGCACCACTCCATGATCCGCCTGTAGATGCGTTCCGGCAGGTTCGCGCCGGACCTCCTCGCTTCGCTCGCCAGGAAGCCGGCGAGTCCGCCGGGCCCCAGAAGCTCTCCCCCCCGTCCCCGCACCTCCGTCGCTCCGTCGGTGTAGAGGAGCAGCGTATCGCCGTCGCTGAGCGCGATCGAGTCCGCCCCGTAACTCTCCCCGGCCGCTATCCCGAGCGGAAGACCGTGGGCCTTCAGTTCCTCGACCGCTCCGTCGGCCGAGCGGAAGCGGATCGGCACCGGGTGACCCGCGTTCGCGTACGAGAACGCGCGCTCGCGCTCATCCAGCACCCCGTAGCAGGCGGTGGCGAAACTGTCCGAGACGACGTATCTTGCGAACTCGCGGTTCAAGGCCTCGAGAAAGCGCGCGGGGTCCTGTCTCGATACTCCGGCATCCTCCCCGGACATGATGCTCATCTCCAGGCTCTTCAGCCACATCGTGTAGAGCGCGGCGGAGACCCCGTGCCCGCGGACATCGGCTATCAATATCCCGTATCGTCCGTCTCCCACGTCCAGGATATCGTAGAAATCGCCGCCGACCAGGTCGTGAGGATAGTATCTGAATTCGAGGCGCAACCCCCTCAATGAGGGTGGAGCCGCCGGCATCAGGTGGCGCTGTATCTTCTGCGCGAACTCCATGTCGCGCACCTGCCTCGTCTCGTCGCGGAACGTCTCGATGCCCCCGATCACCCGGCCATCGGCGTCGCGCAGCGGCGCCGTGCTAACCGATACCGCCACGCGCGTTCCGTCCGGCCGCGAGGCATACACTATCTCCGGCTCCGCGCCCGGCCTCTCGAGCATCATCGCGCGGTAGAGCGGACACAACCTCGTGTAGCACAGGCGATGCCCGTGATGGTCCACGTGATTCAGCACCTGCTCGTGGCAGGTCTTGCCCACGACGTCTTCCGCGCGATGGCCCGTGATCTCCTCTGCCTTGCGGTTCCAGAGGAGTATCCTCCGCTCGCGGTCCGTCACATATACACCCATGTTGAGTTGATCCAGGACCGCGCGGAGCGAATCGAGATCTATCGGGAACGTCTCCTGCATGGCCATCGCCTCGAAGGGTGACCCCCACCTGAGGATAGCCCATACCGTCGGCGCGGGACAAGTCAACGGCCGGGACCTGACCTGCGCTTCACGGCCGCCTGTGTACGCGGTTGACATGCCGCGAGGTGCGGCATAGACTAACCTTTGCCGGGCAGTTCTTTCCGATTCCCTGGCCGACCGCGGGCCCGCGGCCGACGAGGGGGAGGATGTCATGTCAATTCGTTTCTCCTGTTCCTGTGGCAAGGCCCTCAAAGTCTCCGACGATCTCGCCGGCAAGCGCGTGAAGTGTCCGAACTGCGGGAAGCCGGTGGTCGTTCCCGGTCCCACGGGCAATGAACCGCTCGCGCTCGAACTGGAGGCGCCGGCGCCGGAGGTCTCGCCCGCGCCTGCCGCGCCTCCGGCTGCGGAACAGCCAGCGCCCCCCGTGCTCGAGGTGGGGCCCGGGCAGACTCTCGCCCCTCCCGCCTCCGAGGAGGTCGTCGAACTGCAGGAAGCGGCTCCGCTTCCGCCCCGACCGCAGCCGACCGAGGCCGCCGGAGAGGCGTATGCCCTCGCGAGCCAGCCGGCGGCGCCCGCGAGCAAGAATTGTCCGAAGTGCGGCCAGGCCCTTCCGCCGGGCGCGGTTCTGTGCGTGAACTGCGGAGAACGCCTTGCGGGGGCCCCCGCCGGGACCGTACCGCGCGTCGCTCCGCGCGTGAAAAGGAAGAAGAAGGAAGAAGAGGGCCGCGGCGCGGGCAAGGCAGCCCCTGTGGGCCCTGCCAAGATCGTGGCGGTGGCGGTGCTCCTCGCCGTGGCCGCGGGATTCGGCATCTATCGCCTTCGCAGCCTGTTGGGACCGCCGCGTCCGCCACGCGCTGTCGGGCAGCGCGAGGTTGCGAAGAGGCCCTCGCCCCAACAGCGGACCGGGGCGAAGCCAGCACCAGCCCCCGCGCCGGCTGCCCCGGCCGGGCCTGCGCGAGAGGCGCCTCAACCCGCTCGCCAGCCCACGCCTGCTGCGGCTGCGGCGCCGACCGTGCCACCCGCAGGCGAATGGCAGGGGTTCGCCGACCCGACCCTCGCCGTCAGAGACAGGCTCGTCGCGCTGGGGCGCGCACTGCGCGAGCGCATGGCCTCGCAGGGCCGTCCTCCCTCGGATGTGAATGAACTCGGCCTGTCCGCGGACGCCCTGGCCGATCTGACCGTGATTCGCGTTGACCTGCCCGCGGGCGCGCCATTCCAGCCGGTCGCCTACGCGAGCGAACCGGATGCCGAAGGAATTCAGCACACGCTCTTCACCGATGGTACCGTCCGGCCAGTTCGAGCAGCAGACCTCCAGCGCATCATACCCAGGTCAGACCTGAATGGTCTCACCCCGACGGATTTTGCGCTCCTCTCCGACCTGGCGCCGGCTGTCGCGGTGCAGAATAGGCGCTTCCCGCGCGTCGTCGTTGCGATTGACGGCAAGGACGCTGGCGAGGTGCCCCACGAGGGGACCCGGCGCTTCTCGCTCTCGCCCGGCAACCACCGGATCGAGTTCATCACCGACAAGGGTCGCACGGGCGAGATACAAATTCGAGCCGTTGCAGGACTGGTTCACAACTACTCGCTTCCTCGCCATCAGGACTGTCCCGCCGTGCCCGTGAGGTTCTACCGGAGCCTCATCTCCCAGCGCTCCGAGACAACTTTGGGCAGCGCGCCGCATCCGTACGAGGTGGAGTGGAAGGCGCGGACCGCGGCACGCATCGTTGCACCCTTCGAGACGATAATATTCGAGGATGACGGATCGCGCGGCGCCATCGCTGCCGACTACGGCTCGATACGCGCGCGGATCGAACGCCCCGGACACGTCCTTATGGGTCCGCCCGGAAAGCCTATCGGCGTCAGTCCCCTCTCGCGCATGCAGGAGGGTATCCTCCGCGACGACACGGGACAGGAGGTTGCGTACACGGCCACGCCCATCGGGACGCTCGCGCTCAGCGTCACCGTGAACCCGCGCTGCACGGCGCTCGCCCGGCTCAACATGCCTGTGCGCCTTGCCTCCTTTGGATATGGATCCACCGGACGACACCGCGGTGCGGGCATGCCACCCTTCTCCGGCGAGCCGGCTCCGTTCGCGCCGGGCGCCGTCCAGCAACCAACGCCCGGACTCCCGCCGGGGGCCGAGACAGGCGTCGCTGGTCGCACGACGCGGGCGTCGGTTCCCGCCAGGCGCTGGGTCGTGCCGGACCGCTCCTTCACGCCGCAGCCCGCCTTCGAGAGACTCGACCCCGCCATGCGCAAGATGGCGGCTGCGATCACGCCGCACCTGATGTCGCAACTCCGGGCCATAGCGCAACGCGCGACAGCCGAGACGCGGGAGGTCGGCGGACGGACCGCCGCGCCCGGCGAAGGCCCGATGGAACCCGGGAGACCCGTAGCCCCGTTCGCACGGGAGTTACCCTTCGGTGGTCGTCGGATGCCGCCCGGCGTCGAGATTCCCCCCGGACCCGGCATGGGCGGGCCGGAGTTCGAGATGGAAGGGGAGCAGCGGCGCGTGTGGCGCGCGGGGATAGACCCTGCGCTGATCACTGGCGACCTGACCCCGCCGTCGGCGTTGCCACCTCCGGCGTCGCCGGCCGACGTCCTGGCCGCAGTCTCCGCCTTCGCGGACCCGGCAGCCTTGCCGGCGCTCCACGAGATCGCCGGCAAGATCCCCTCCTCCGACCCGGCCTACGAGCCGCTCGTCGTTGCGCTCGCGCGGTGCGGTGGGACGGCTGCGCTCATAAATGTGAGCGCGGCTGCCCAGGACGCGCCGGAAGCCGCGGCGATCGCCTTCACGCTCATAAACGATCCCGCCGCGGCCAAGGGGCTGCGTCAGGTCGTCGCGAACTGGAAGGCGGACAGCGTGGCCCGCGCGGCGAGCGCGTGGCTCGAACTGGCCGGACCTGCCAGTCGCGGCCTGTTCATAACGATCGTCGGCGAGACGCTGCCGGACCTGCTCGACGACCCTGTTGCGCTCGATGCGCTCCTGCGTCTGGACCCCTTCGTGACCGAGCAGGTGCTCCTGCGACGGTTTCTCGCCGAGGGCGGTCCCAAGAAGCCGGAGGCGCCGGGCGCTGCCGGAGAACGACCGGAGGGAGAGCGCCCCGAGGGGGAACCGCTAGACCGGGGGGCGCCAATGGACGAGTTCATGCGGGACCGCGAGATGCTGCCGCGCCGCGAGGGTCCGCTCATGCCGCCCGAGATGGAAATGTTCGAGGGGCGCACCGTCGAAATCAAACCGTACGACGCTCCCCTTTCATGGCGGGTCCTCGCTCGCTACCGGAATACCGAGGCGGTGCGGCGGCTGGTCGCCCTGCTCGGCGACTCTGACCCGAAACGGCGCAGGCAGGCCCTGCGGGCGCTGGCGGAGACTCGCGACCGCAACCTCGAGGGGCCTGTCCTCGCCCGTATCAAGGACGCCGATGCGGGCACCAGGTCCGATGCGATATACGCGCTCCTGCACGTCGGAGGGGCCGAATCGCTGGCAGCCGCGAAGGAGGCCATTGCGCGCGACACGATGACGGAGGATCTTCCCGACGCGGTCGTGGCGCAGGCCGACAGGATAGGCCGTGGCCTTGCCGCGGAGATACTCGCCAGGATGCTGACCGTGTCGGTCGAACCGGCCGGCGCGGGCGAGAAGAAGGAAGGTGCGGAGGAACGTCAGCGCGGTATGCCTCCGCGCCCTGGCCTCTTGCAGGTGGAGAAGGAACCTGCGAAGCCGATGGCGGTGGTCGTGCTCGATGCGATAGCGCGTCTGGGCGCGAGCAGTCAGGCGCTCGACGATGCCATCGGGGCCGCGCTCAAGGACCGCAATGCTGCGACGCGCGCGGCGGCCTATCGCGCGCGGGCGGCCCTCGGCGCCCCAGCGTCCGCCGTCGCCGCGGGCGACCCGGTCCGCGGACTCGTGAAGATGTTCGGCAGGTTCGCCTCCGTTCGCGTGGCGCTCCCGGTGGGTTCGACGGCTGCGTCGCAGGCGGCCCTGGGCGACGCTGAGGCCTCTGTGCGCTCGGAGGGAATCCGCGGTCTCGCCGGAGCGGCGGCCGAGACCGCCCTACCCGCGCTCCAGCAGGCCATGAAGGATTCCGACTGGGTGGTCCGGCGCGCGGCGATGGAGACCGTCGCGACGCTGGTCGGGGCCAGAGAGGGTCTGGCGAGCCTGATCGCGCAGGGTCTGCGCGACGATGATCTGCGCGTGGTCGCTGCGGCCGCGGCTGCGGCCGAGCGCATCGGCGACCGTTCTCTCGGCAAGGTAGTGGCGGAGGCGCTGAACCGGCCGAACCTGGAGGGAGATGATGGGAATGCGGCCGTCGTCGCGCTCGCGCACGCGGCTGGTGCGCTGCGAGCGACGGAGGCATCCGGGGCGCTTCAATTGCTCCTGGCGGGCTCCAGACCGCCGGCTGTCCGGGCCGCGGTGGCGAGGGCGGTGGCCGAGATGCGCGACCCGGCGGTTCTGCCGAGCCTCGCGCGCCTGGTGGACGACGCACAGCCCGAGGTTGCCCTCGCGGCGCTGAACGCGCTTGCGGACGCGGGTTCCCGGGACGCGGCGCGGGGGTTCGTCTCGCTCCTCCAGAGGCAGGACCTTCCGCCGGAGGAGCGGCGCGCGCTCCTCGGGAGATTCGCGCGGATGGCTGCTCGCTCGCAGGAGTTCGCTCGTCTGGCCGCGTCGGGTCCGGCGCTCAGCGTTGCCGATTTGCGCGCGCTCGCGGCGCTGGCTGCGCGCAGCGAACCCGGGGACCGCGGCGGCTACCGCGTCATAGCCGAGCGTTACCTTGCCAGGCCAGCAGCGGAGAGCGGCGCGTCGCAGGGTGAGCAGCGCACCTCGACCACCACCACGAGCGGAACAACAACAGCGAAGCAAACCAAGGAATCGCAGGACACGCCTCGCCGTGCAGCGGCGTTCATCCTCGCGAGCATACCCGACGATCCTGAGGCGCTGAAGTTGCTTCTCGACGCGCTCAGGAACGACGCCTCCGGCATCGGAGAGCCGGTTGCGGCAGCGATCAGGCGCATCCGCGATCCCGGTGCGGTCTCCATGCTCCAGGCCCTGTACAAGGAACTCGTGGAGAGCCGCAAGCCCGGATACACGAGGTATCCCGGTTACGCGAAAGCAGGGCAGATGGAGAACGAGTTGCTCTGCCGCGCGATAATGGAGGCGCTGGCGGGGATACCTGGTGACGAGGCGCTGGAGGCGTTGCGGAGGGCGACGGCATACGAGAGCCGCGACGACCTGAAGGCGCTGTTCATAGATGCTTACGAGAAGCGGGGTTCGCCTGCGGCCGTCGCGTGCATCGCGGAGTTCGCGAACAGGTCGCAGATGTATTACGAGGCAGTGGCGGAGTCCCTCGGCCGCGTGGGTCACCTCAACCCGGAGGTGGCGCAGAAGGCGCTCCAGGGGATAGCGCAGAGTCCTCGCTCGCCGGTGCGCGCGGCTGCCATCGCGGCAGACGCGCTGGACGCGCTGAGCATCCGGCTCGCGGCCACGACGCAGTGATCCGGATCACCGTCCGATGACCCCCGCGCGGAAGGCGAGGGGGTAGAAGACCAGGCTCTGAGCGTAGTAGTCGTCGAGGAGAGCGGGGGCGCGACGCTGGCGGTCGAAGGCAGCCTCGATATGGGGTGGCGGCGGAGCGCCGGCGGCCTGGAACGCAAAGAGGACCATCGCGGTCATCGCCAGACTCTCCGATGGGTCGGCTCGCCCGCCCCAGTAGGCATACACCGCTGCCGGCAGGTCGCCAGGGCCGGAAAGGTCGTTTCGGAAGAAGCGGACGACGTTGCGGCGAAGGAATGCGCGGGCTTCGGCGCTGTCATGGATCAGGGCGTCCATTCCGGCGCGCATGGGCACGCGCAGGGCCTCCCAGCCGAAAGCGGGCACGCGGTTGGCCGGCGGCGCTACCTCGCCGTCGGGCATCACGACGCACCAATCGGGCGGCAGCCCAACGCCCCGCATGCGACCGAGTCGCTGGCCGGACCGTCTCCAGAGCGCGTAGGCGGAGGCCGCAAGGCGATTCCAGCGCCTGTCGCCTGTCTCGCGGGCGAGCATACGGAATGTGGCGGGCGAGAGATATGACGGGTTCACCATGAGGGAGCCGTCGGCATCGGATCCCCACGTGCCAGGCGCGAGGAGCGGTCCGAGGCGCGTGGGGAAGACCTCTTTCTCGAGGACGTCCGACGCGACCGCGAGCGCGGTGGCGCGGTACGTCTCGTCGCCCCATCGCTCGTGCGCCATGAGCAGCGCCATGCAGTAGTCGAGGTCCGCATCGCTCGAGGAGTTCCAGTCGGTCACGGCACCCTCGCGCCAGTGCCAGGCGAGGAGACGGTCTCCAAAGTGCCGCTGTCGGCTGAGGTTGGATTCGGTCCACGAGAAGACGAGGTCGAAGGTCTGGCGGTCATCGAGCAAGGCGGCGGCGATGAGCGCATACGCCTGGCCCTCGGAGACGGTGTCGCCGCCATCGCGGGGCCGGATGACGCGCCCCTCCGGGAGGAGGAAAGACTGCCGATATTGCGACCACCATCGGGCGAGTTCGGCAATGGCCTCCGGGCCGGGAGTGGGTCGCGGTGACGCGGTGCACGCCGCAGACAGTGACACGAGGAGCCCGATGCCGGCGATGAGCAACCGTCGGCATCCCGCGAGATGAGATCCGCCTCCCTCCGGTCGCGCGCGCACAGGATGTCGTCCGCTCCCCGTCGGCAATATCTGCAAAGGGGCGGGAACATCGGCCCGTCAGGGCTGGACCCGCGCCCACGCGGGCCGATGGTATCATGTGAGCGGGGGCAGCACAAAGCGAACCGGAGGGCATGCGCTTGAACTCGATGACCGCGGGCGTTTACTGTATGGTCTGGTGCAAGCCAGGAGCGCGAATGGCGAGTTCACCCCCGGAATCATTCACCTGGGTTGACCCGGAGGTCCTCGCGGCCATGGGATGGCCGGAGAACCTGCGGGAGACGATGGAGTTCCTGAAGGATTCCGACGTCAGCGTGATCGTGTCGTTGACGGAGACGCCGCTGAATCAGGCGCTCATCGAGGAGTTCGGTTTCGAGTATCACCATCTTCCTGTGCGCGACTTCACAGCGCCGAGCCAGGCGCAGATCAGACGTTTCATCGCGCTCGTCGGGGCGGCGCGGCAGGCAGGGAAGAAACTCGTCGTGCACTGCATGGCCGGCCGGGGTCGAACGGGCACCATGGCGGCGTGCTACCTCGTTAGCAAGGGCATGGACGCCGCCGAGGCACTGCGGGAGATACGCGCGCTGAGGCCGGGTTCGGTCGAGACGCGCGAGCAGGAGGAGGCGGTCCGGCGTTTCGCCGAGCGGATGAGGCGCCGCGGCAGCGCCTGAGCGGGCCGTCGAGGGGTCTGGCCGACGTCGGGGGCAGGATTCCATGATAGTCCAACCCGCCGATTCTCGTCCGTCGCGCACGGCCGTCGTCGGGTACTTCATCGCCATCTTCATGCCCCTTGCGCTGCTCGTGGGCGGGATAATGGCGGTCATCAGTCACCTCGAACAGCGCTCCGGCATCGCGCTGATCGAGAGCGCCGAGCGGCAGGACGTCGCGCTGAACCAGAGCCGCCTGGTGACGGAACTTGCGGGCACGATATCCGACGCGGTGTTCCTCTCGCGTCAGTCGAGCCTTCTGCGGTTATTGTCGGTGGGCGGCACGGAGGAGCGGGAGCAGGCCCGACACGACCTCGTCGCGTTCGCCCGGACAAAACAGTGTTACGACGCTGTGCGCTGTTTCGACGCGAAGGGCACGCCCGTGATGCACGTCAGGTTCCAGAGCGGGCGGCCCGGCGTGCCGGAGGATGCGGGACCGGAGGTCCCCTCCGGTGAGACCCGATGGGAGGTCTTGCTCGACCCGGGGGAGGTTTACCTCTCGCCGGTGGAGGTGGTGTCGGGGGCGAATGGTCCGGGTGTCCCGCCGAAGGCGGTCATCCGTGTCGCGGCGCCGGTGTGCGACGCGGATGGCAATCGGCTCGGGTCTGTTCTCCTGGATTACCTTGCGAGCGTGATGTTCCAGAAACTGCGGCCGGAGAACATGCTCGTCCTGGACCCGTCGGGGCAGATACTTCATGGCGGTCGCTCTGGCGAGCGGTTCGGGATCGCCACCGGCTCCGGATACACCTTCGGTAAGCGTCACCCGGCGGTGTGGGAGGAGATCGCTGGGAGCGAAAGCGGTCAGACGCGCGTTGCGGACGGGCTCTTCACGTTCGCGACCGTGCGGCCTCTGTACGATGCGGCGCGGGTGCTTCCCGAGGGCGTGGTCTCGATGCGCTCGAAAGCGAACGGAGAGTCCAGGGGGTACTGGTGGAAGATCGTGTCGCACATCCCCCCGGAACGCCTGAGCGGCGGGGCGCGCCGTCTCCGCGGCGGCTTCCTCTGGTTCTATGCGGTGCTCGTTACGATGATCGCCGTGGTCTCGTGGCCGTATGCGCGACTCATGGCCCGGCGCAAGGAGATGCAGGAGAGGCTCCGCGAGTATGCGACCACCGATGCCCTGACGCGCGTTTACAACCGCGCCTACGGGCTGAGCATGCTGGAGAGGCTGATGAACGAGTGCAGTCGCCTCGACAGGAAACTCACGGTCTTCATGATAGACGTGAACAACCTGAAACGCATCAATGACACGCAGGGGCACAAGGCGGGCGACGCAGCGATCCAGCGGGTCGCGCGGGCCCTCCGCGACGGCCTGCGCGTGGTGGACGTCGTGAGCCGTTTCGGGGGCGACGAGTTCCTGGTTGTCCTGCCATTCACGAGCCTGGATCAGGCAACGGGCGCGATCGAGAGGGTGAGGCGGAACCTTCGCGAGAATGCGGAGGCCGACGGCTGCCGACCCGACTTCAGTTACGGCGGTGCAGAGTACGACCCTGCGGAGGGCATCACGATGACGAAACTCCTCGAGATCGCCGACAAGCGCATGTACGAGCAGAAGCGGACCGCAGGGGCTGGCCGGACCACCGTAGCGATGGCGCAGGATACGCGCGCAAGATGACGTCGGCGGCGCGTGCGTTTGACATCCACCGGGGCGCGCCGTAGAATCCCGCCGGACGCTTCGGTTTCACCGAGATATACTTCGGATCTCTCGATGTCCCCCTCTGGACGCCCGTCCGGGATACGTACAAGACCGGACCGATCTTCCGCCAGGAGAGCGCCGCGTTCCTCCGGCGACCGCCACGCTCCCGTCGTCGAAACGAAGGGCGCTGAGCGGGTCGCGCGCCGCACGGCAGAGGAGATGGCCGCGGAGCAGCGCGAGATATCCGTGAGCGAGTTCTTCACGAAGAACCGCCACCTCCTCGGTTTCGACAACCCCCGGAAGGCGCTGCTCACTTCGGTGAAGGAAGCGGTTGACAACGCCCTGGACGCCTGCGAGGAGGCCGGCATCCTGCCGGAGGTGAAGGTGGAGATCCATCAGGTTGACGGCTCGGACGAGGTATTCAGGGTGGTGGTGGAGGATAACGGTCCGGGGATCGTGCGGGAGCAGGTTCCGCGGATATTCGGGAAACTCCTCTACGGGTCCAAGTTCCACCGCCTCAAGATGTCGCGCGGCCAGCAGGGGATCGGAATAAGCGCGGCCGGGATGTACGGCCAGTTGACGACGGGTCAGCCGACGCGGATACTCTCGCGGACGTCGCCGAAGAAGCCTGCCTATCTGTGCGACGTGGTGCTCGATACGAAGAACAACGAGCCGCAGGTCGTCCGCGAGGAGGAGTGCGACTGGGAGAGGCCGCACGGGACGCGGGTGGAGATACAGTTGGAGGCGCGGTACTCCCGCGGGCGGCAATCGGTCGAGGAGTACCTGCATCAGGTCTCCATCGCGAACCCGCACGCCACTATCGTGTTCCAGGCGCCGGGGGAGATACCGTTGACGCTCGCGCGCGCGACGGACGAGTTGCCGCGGGAGCCGCGAGAGATAAAGCCTCACCCCTATGGCATCGAACTCGGCATGCTCATCCGCATGTTGCACTCGACCAGGGCGCGCAACCTGGCCGGGTTTCTGCACAGCGACTTCTCGCGGGTGAGCCCGCGCGTGGCGGAGGATATATGCCGCCGTGCCGGGCTCCCGCCGAACGCGCGCCCTGCGCGGATAGCGAAATCGGAGGCGGTCCGGCTTCACAGGGCCATCCAGGCCACGAAACTCGTGAAGCCGCCCAGCGATTGCGTCGTCCCGATCGGCTCCGAACTCCTCCTGAAGGGACTCCAGCGCGGCGTAAGGGCCGATTTCTATCACACCGTCACGCGCCCCCCCTCGGTCTATCGGGGCAACCCGTTCCAGGTCGAGGCGGGTCTGGCGTACGGTGGCGAGATGAAGCCCGATGAACCATGCCGCATACTCAGGTTCGCTAACCGCGTCCCGCTGCTCTACCAGCAGTCGGCCTGCGTCATCTCCCGCGCCGTCGCGTCTTGCTCCTGGCGCAACTACGGGGTCCATCAGACCGCGGGCCAGTTGCCGGTGGGGCCTCTGGCGATAGTGGTGCATATTGCGAGCGTGTGGGTGCCGTTCACGTCGGAGAGCAAGGAGGCTATCGCGCACTATCCGGAGATACTCAAGGAGGTCAAACTCGCGCTCCAGGAGTGCGGGCGGCACCTGGGGCGATATCTCGGTCGGCGCCGCAGGGAGGCGGACGCCGAGCGAAAGCGCCAGCACATAGTGAAGTACATACCGCACATCGGCATCGCGCTGAAGGAGATCCTCGACCTCTCCGAGCGTCAGGAGGGAGAGGTCGTGGACAGGCTGAGGGAGATGCTCGAACGGTCGAGGGGGTCGTGAGGGAACGGGCCGGCGTCGCGGATGCGCGGCCCGAGCGAGGAGGGGTGGAGACCATGCGCAGAATCATGGCGGCGGCGCTATGTGTGGCGATGCTCCTCGAGGCGGGATGCGCGATCGTCAGCAGTGAGCGCACCCGCAAGGACGAACACGAGGAGTACACGTTCAGCATCTGCGGAATTCCGCTCTACCACACGAAGAATCCTGTCGAGCCGGCCCCATCTCGCTGAGCCGGGGGCCTCCCGGGCACAAGGGAGCCGAGCGGTGCCGGACGCGGTGAACCACGTCTATTTCGCCGACAACCTCGATATCCTGCGCTCGATGCGGTCAGGGTCTGTCGATCTGATATACATAGACCCGCCGTTCAACACGGGCCGCCGGCAGGTTCGAGCGCGCCTGAAAACGGTGAGAGCGGCGGATGGCGACCGGACGGGCTTCGGCGGACGGCGATACGCGTCGCGCGTCCTCGGGCGAAGCGCCTTCGACGATCGCTTCGAGGGGTATCTCGACTTCCTCGAGCCGCGCCTCCGCGAGGCGCGCCGCGTCCTCGCGCGACACGGCTCCATCTACGTCCATCTCGACCCCCGCGAGGTGCACTACGTCAAGGTTCTCTTGGACGGAATCTTCGGGCGGGACTGCTTCCTGAACGAGATAATCTGGGCGTACGATTACGGCGGGAGGGGGCGCCGTCGCTGGCCTCCCAAGCACGATAACATACTCTTCTATGTCAGGGACCAGGGACGCTACACCTTCAACTATGACGCGGTGGAACGGATCCCCTATATGGCACCGGGCCTGGTGACGCCCGGGAAGGCCCGGCGGGGCAAGTTTCCGACAGACACCTGGTGGCACACGATAGTCCCCACGAACAGCAGGGAGAGGACCGGCTATCCGACGCAGAAGCCGATTGGCATATTGAAGCGCATCATCGCGGCCTCGTCGAACCCGGGGGAGACCGTGCTCGACTTCTTCGCGGGCAGCGGGACGACCGGCGCAGCCGCGTTCGAACTCGGCCGTCGTTTCGTCCTCGTGGATAACAATCCCGAAGCGATCGCGGTCATGCGAAGGCGCTTCGCGGGGTGGCCCGTAGAGTTCCACGAAGGGACGACCCGGACCCGGCCGGCGTGAAACGGTCGAGAGGCAGACGAGAATGGCGGGCCAGGTCGTCCTTGCCGGATTCCCCTGGCCCGCCACTGGTCGCTGCGTGCGGCGATCACTCGCCGTACGCGATCACCTTCATCTCCGCGTAAACCCCCATGACCTGCATGTACTCGTAATCGGCGCAGTTGACGTGTTTCAGGTTCCCCTCACGGGCAGCGGCACGGATCGAGCCGTCGCCCCACGTGAAACTCGGATTGATGATGAAGAGGGGCACCATGAGATACTGTATCTTCGATTCCCCCTTGTAGGGTCCGACCTCGGTGTTGTGGAAGTCGGTCGTGAGCGGGGCCTTGTACTGGGAGTAAACCCACCCGGGGGGCATCATGACCACGGGCGCGACATACGGCGGTGCGGCGCATGCCCCCACGAGGAGGGCCGCGACGACGCACGCGCATACGCTCAATGACCTCATAGGTCTCCGCCTCCTTCGGAAAGAAGCCGCGTGAAAGCGAAGCCTACTCGCCGTAAACCACGGTCGTGTACTTGCTGAACACCCCCAGGACGTTGAAGAAGTTGTAGTCTGCGTGCTGGACTCGCGTGATGTTGCCGTCCTTGGCCGCAGCGCGCACCGAGGCGTCGCCAATGCTCACGAGGCCGAGCACGTTGATGCAACTGGACGTGCCCTTGCGCTGCTCCATGGGCGTGTTGTCGAGGTTGGTGTCGAGCGGAGCGTCGTACGAGGTGAACACGAGCGCCGGCGGAGGAACGACTGGCGCCCAGACGAACCCGGCACATCCCACCAGGAGCGCGCACACGAACGTCGCAACGAGCAACGCGATCGTCAGCCTCATCCCAGGCCTCCTTCTATGAACCGGTCGCCCCCCGCGGGCTCCCACGATCCCGATATTCTAGCGTCCGAAAGGCTCTTTGCAAGCGGTCGCTCTGGTGCGTGCCGTGCCGCGACCGTATAATGTGCACCGGCGTCAACCGTTTCGCGTACCCGTTTCCATCGCCGGGAAACCGGCAGCGGCTGCGTGACCGGAGGTGAGCCATGAGAGGTGCCCGGGCGGGAAAAGCATCGTTACTGCTCGCGTTTGCGTGCACAATCGCTTGCGCCGTCGTTGCTCGAGCCGAGGAGATGTACGTGGTCCCGTTCGACGTGGACCCGCCCATCGTGGTGGACGGCGAACTCGACGACTGGGCGAACGTGCCGAACGCCATCGTCCTCGACCGGCGGGAACAGGCGACATACGGCGCCGACCACTGGAGCGGCCCCGCCGACCTGAGCGGCGTGATTCACCTGGCGTGGCGTCCCGAGGGGCTTTACCTTGCCGCCGAGGTCACGGACGATGTGGTCCAGCAGCCCTACACTGGCTACGACATCTACAAGGGCGATCATGTGAACATCTGGCTGGACTGGACGCCCGAGGCGGAACCGGAACGCGCCATGTTCGGCGAAGGACAGGTGCACATCGGCCTCAGCCCCGGAAACCTGGGCGCAGACGAGCCGAGGTTGCCGCCGGAGATAGTGCTCTTCCGGCCCACCACCCTGCCGCGCGAGGGTGGCCTGATCGCCGCGCGACGCACCGACAATGGATACGTGCTCGAGGCGTTCCTGCCCGCCCCGTGCCTCGGCGTGCCGGCCATTGCGATGAACCGCGATGCGACGTTCGAGGTGGCGCTGGGCGACAGCGATTCGCAGCCGGCGGTTCAGGAGATGTTCCTCACCCGCGACACCCGACCCTGGACCTATTCCCGCGCGCGCATGGCGCCGGTCATATTCGGTGACGGCAATGGCCGGGCTACGCCACCGGCGCGGGTCCAGCGTCTCGCGGAGCGCCTCGAGGTGAAGCCCGGGTCGGAGCAGGCGATCGGCGCGAGCGTGCGTCAGTTGCCCGAGGGGAAGAAGCCGTATCTGTTTTTCAGAGCGCGAGCGAACTACGCGCGCCCTGCCGGTTTCGTGGCGCAGGCGCTGACGGTGTCGGTGAACGGGAAACCCGTCGAGGGCGCCCGCCTCGCCAACCGCCCGCCAGTCTCCACCGCTGCCGACGGCCGCGAGTTCACCCTGGTCCACAAGGACGGTGCGATATCGGTATGGTACACCCCCGACTTCGACGCGGTTGACAGGGACCCGCACTATGGCCTCGTGGGCGGCGTGAAGGCGTGCGAATACGAGTTCGACCTCGATGGCCTCCTCGCGCAGGGGGAGAACCGGATACTCTTCCGGAATCAGGCGCAGCCGGTAGCCGACGCGGACCGGACCGTGCTCATCGCCGATGTGGAACTGCGTTACCGCACGCCCCCTCCTGCCGCCACCGCTCCCAGGCCGGCGCCGACCGGAGAGATACCGGTCGTGGAGCCGCGCGAGCCGCAGCAGGCCTGGTCCGACCTCTCCTCGCGCGGGGCGGAGATCGAGTTCAAGGTCCGCGGCCAACCGGTGCGCGTGCGCAGCCGCTTCTCGGCGCCCGATGGCAAGTGGTACGAGGGCGGAAACGCATTCTATCGCCACGCGCGCAAGGTCACCGGTCACACCGAATGGATAGAGGTGCGCGATACCTTCACCAACCTGACGGGCGAGAGGATCCCCGTCATGCAGGCTCACCGGTGCAATCTGGGGTCTCCGGTCACGGGTTCCTGGCTCGCGGGCGTGCAAAACTACTCCTCGGTCGGGAGGGCATCCGAGGCGGCCAACCCCAGCGTCTTCGGCGTGGCCGGAGAGATAGGCGTCGGGCTGGTCGCGCTGAACGATGAGTTCCGCGTGCACATCGAGCAGATGGTCTCGGACGGCGAGATAGAGATAGGCGACTACTCCTTCGTCCTCGAGCCCGGGCGCGAATACACGGCCGAGTGGGCGATAGGGCCGGTCGCGAGGCCGGATTTCTGGGATTTCGTGAACGCGGCCCGGCGGATGCTCGACGTCAATTTTCCCCTCAAACTGTGCTTCGCGTTCTGCTTCAAGGCGGAGCCGGTGTACCAGTGGAGCGATGAGACGTTCCGTTCCTTCGTGGAGAACAAGGGGGCCAACTTCCTCGTGCAGTCGCTCTACGGGGTGACCTACAAGGGCTATCCCGCGCGGGCCACGGCGTGGATGATGGGCGACCTGAAACAGTACCGCGACTTCCAGAAGCGAGTCAGGCGACTCTACCCCGACCGCTCGGTGAAGACGGGTATCTACTACGACTGCTTCCTGGACATGTACGAGCCGAACGAGGAGCGCTTCGCCGCCGACCGCGGCCTCGACAGCAACGGAAACCACATCCGTTACGGCTCCGGCGGTGTCTATGAGGTCATGAAACTCTATATCCCAACGCTCGAGAACGGCTGGGGGAAGGAGATCTCACGGTGGATAGACGTCATCCTGGACGACGTCGGCGCCGATGGCGTTTACCAGGACGAGTTCACCTATTCCGTCGCGCGGTACGTCTATAACATGTACGATGGCTGCAGCGCCGACATAGACCGGCGGAGTTGCAAACTCATGCGCCTCAAGGGGAGCGTGCCTCTCCTGAGCCGCGACCATCGTGCCCGGAACGTCCAGCGCATCCTCGAGCGCGGCGCCCCGTTCATCGCCAACGGCGCACCGCACACCCGGACCCTCGCGCGGCTGAAGTTCGAGGCCTTCACCGAGACCGGTTCCATGACCAACTGTCGGCACATGCTCCTCTACTCGCCCGTCGCCCTGGGAGACCACCTCACGGAGCGCGAGTACGCCGACAGTTACCGCAATATGCTCCGCGCCCTCGACCACGGGTGCCTGTTCGTCTGGTACACGCACATCTTTCACGACTGGAAGGCCCCCACCGCCTACATGTACCCGTTCACCCCGATCGAACTCCATCAGGGATACGTGATCGGCGAGGAGAGGATAGTCACGAAGGAGAGCGGCTTCTTCGGCTGGGGCGACACGTCGGAGTTCGACGCATACGTATGGGACCGCGACGGCAAGCCCACGAAGGCGATAGAGGTGCCCCGCGTCATCCGCGACGGGAAGGCCTACGCCGAGGTCCGCCTGCCCGAGGGCTACATGGCGATCCTCGTGAGGAGAAGATGAGCCCCCGCGGACCCGCGCCGTGGCAATGCGGGAAGGCGAGCCACCGCCTGGCTGTTCTCATGGCGGGCGTCCTTTTCGTATCGCTCGGCGCGACGACGATTCTCGCGGCGGACGCAAGCGAGGGCCCATGCGCGATCAGGGGGAAGGCCTCCATCCTCCTCGGGTTGTACCGCCCGGAGGATGTGCGCCCCGCGGAGTTCGTGGCCAACGTCCCCGCCTTCGACAGCCATAACAGGCCCTACATCCGCAGCCGGGGCGGCGACGTGCACGGGACCGGATTCGTCCAGACGCTGGAGGGCGACGAGTGGGTGAACCTCGACCTCCTCGGAGCCGTGAGGGCCGAGTTCCCGGATTTCGTCTGCACCGAGTTCTGCGGCGGATGGATGAGCGGGCGCGTGGTTTTCGACCGCGACGACGACACCTACACCCTCCTGAGGATAGTCCTCGCCGATGGTTCGCGACGCCATCTCCTCCTCTACTCCCGCGACCTCTGCCGGACGTGGCAGTGCCTGGTTCTGCCCATGGAGCGAACCGGGGCGGACCAGTACAGGAAGCCTGTCCCGGGCGGGAAGCCGTTCTATCCGATGCGCTGGGGCGCCTGTGCGATGGAATTACCGGACGGTCCGGAACCGCTGCCCGGGCCCCCGGTGATAGCGCTCTGGCACCTGGTCGCCGAACATCCCGCGCGATGGGCCGACAGACACGTCCTCCGGATAGTCGTACCTGTCAAGACCGACCGCGGACTGGAACTCGGCGGGATTGTCGAGGTCACCCGCGACTTCATCGGATACACCCAGCACTCGGGCGGTGCCACCTGTTTCGTGACCCGCAACGGCAGGACGCACTTCGTGTGGGGCGAGGTGGGCGAGGACGGGGCACCGGGCGTGCCCATATTCGCCGCGACCCTGGACCGGCGGACCGGCCGGCTGGGGCCTGGGGTCTTGCTCGCCCATGCGCCTCCGCCCAACGACGTCCATTGCACGCCCGGCATCGCGATGGACCGGGCGGGACACCTCCACGTCATCACTGGCGCGCACGCCGACACCTTCTACCACCTCGTGAGTCTGCGGCCCGGGGATGTCGCAGGCGGATGGACGAGTCCCGTTCCGATCGTCACCCGCGGCTGGCGACGGTCACCGGCCGAGCCGGAACGTGGCCGACAGACCTACCTCGCGTTCGTCCGCGATGCCGACGATACCCTGTACGTCGTCTCGCGCCAACTGCGTCGGGGGGTTGACGGCTACCACATGGGCCATCCCTATCGCGCCCTGTCCCTCGTGCGTCGCAGGGCCGGCGGCTCCTGGGAGGATGCCTGGCCGCTCGTCGTGCCTCCCGCCCCTGGCTACGCGATTTATCATCACCACCTGGCGATGGATCGCGATGGCCGTCTCTACCTCGTGTTCTCCTATTCTCCGCGCAAGGATGACGCCGAGGACGCGGGAAACCCATACACCTCGGCGCTCCTGCTTCGTTCGGCGGACGGCGGCGAGACCTGGCGTTTGGCGACCACTCAGGATTTCCGCGCCGGCCTGCGATGATGCGCCATTTTCCTTGACATTCCTTTTCCGGCGCTGCTATATTGCCGGCGTGGCGGGTCGCGATCCCTGTCGGGTCAGGCCCCGGACGGGAGTGCGACTGCCCTCTCGGGGGAGTTCAGAGATGTCATCGAACCGCATCGTCAGGGCCGCTTCCTTCGTGGCTCTGGTCGCGTCCCTCCTGGCCAGTGGCCGCGCGCTCGCACAGCAGGCCTCTGATCCGATGGCCGACGCGATCCAGTGTCTCAAGGCGGCAGCGGACCGCGAAAAGTCGGCCGAGCGCAACTTCCGCACCGATTTCGCGCAGGCGCAGCGTACCCTCGCCGAAAACCCCGATAAGTCGCTGCCGTACCTCGTCAATATGCTCAAGACCGAGAACGTGACGCAGCACCGCATCAACGCTGCGATCGTCCTCGCGAACATCGCGGCATCTGTGGCCCGGCCATCGCCCGAGATGATCGAGGCGTGGAAACTGTGCGTCAACGACTCGAGCGATGCGGTGGCCTACTGGGGCATGGTTGCGATGATGCAGGCGAAGGTGTCGGACGAGGACAAGAACGCGGCGGTGGCGGAATGCCTGAAGTTGACCCGCTCCCGCATACTCAGGATCGCCACTGCCGAGGCGGTGTCCTCGGCGGGCTTCAAGCCAGCGGTGCCACTTCTCATAAAGCACATGCAGCAACTCCTCGAGCCATATCGCGAGCAGATAAAGAGCGTCATGGTGAGACGCGTCGAGGGGGAACGCTTCATGGAACGCGGCATCCCGGGTGAGCGCATGCCCGGGTACGAGGGTGCACCCGGTGCGATGCCAGCCGGCCCAGCCGCGCGGCCGCCAGCGGCCGTGCCGCCCGGTGCCGTGCCGCCCGGGGGACGAACGATGACGCCCCCTGGCGCGCGCGCCACGCCGGGAATGCAGCCGCTATCGCCTGCTGCCGCACGCCCGATGGAGCCGGCCGCGCCAAGGGTCCCCGGTGCCGTCGCCCCCCGGGAGGGGCCCGAGGGCGAAACGGGGATGGGGCCCGTCGTGCGCTACGAGCCCATAGACCCCGAGAAACTCACTTACGACGAGATCGAGGCGCTCCTGCCCTCGCTCCAGGCCTTGCCGGTTTACGAGGAGTTGCACCTGGTGGGGATATGGTGCGAGACGCTCGTGATAGCCAGTCCGACCGACCCCGGGTTCGGGTTCCGCTCCGCCCCGCCATGGGCTCTGGACAAGTGCGTCGAGGCGGCCGTGGCGTGGCTCCAGGAAAGGGAAAAGGGGCAGGCCGCGAAGTGACCTGCGCCGCGAGACGTCCGCATAGCCCGGCCCACTCCGGGAAAGGGTGACCTCTCAGGAATGATGTGGCTGCGGCGCCTGATCATAGTGCTTCCGGTCGCGCTCCTCTCCTTCTTCGCGATCGCGTTCGTCGGGGTTCGCCTCTCCGCCCCGAGAAGGCTCAATCAGTTCGTCGCCGGTAGCATCGGAGAGCCGGAGACGCTGAACCCGATACTCTCGACAACCACCGCCGCGGCCGAGGTCGAGGGCCGCATCTTCAATGGACTCATCAGGTACGACGAAAATCTGGAGATCGTCGGGGACCTCGCCGAATCGTGGACGATCGCCCAGACCAGCAGGCTCTTCTATGGTTCCGCCGCTGATGCGGCGACGGCTGCGGCACGCATACAGGCTCATCGTCCGGAGTGGCCCTCCATCGCCCTCCAGGACGCGAGCGCCGAGGGGAACGCCGTCTCGCTTCGCTTCACCTCCGCCGGCACGTCTTACAGGGACAGTCTCCTCGATTGGCTCGGCGACCGCCGACCGATGGACGTGACTTTTCTCTCCGTCAGGATCGAGACGGAGCGAAAGTTCCCCGACGGTGTCCAGGCGAGGAGCGATGAACTCCTCGCGCGGCTCGACCGATTGCTGGAGCCGCGGCCGGACCTGAAACGGCGAATCATCTACACCTGGACCGGTGGTGCGTCCGGTTACGCGGAAATCGTGATGTCCGGCGCGACGGGCGAGGTCGAGGGGCTCCTCGACTACCTCCTCAGCACCGCCGACGGCAAGTCCGTTCTCGGAAAGGTGTCGGCTGCCGAGCCCGAGCCAGCCCTCGACGAGCCGGAGATCGTCTTCCATCTCCGCCCCGGCGTCAAGTGGCACGACGGAGAGCAGTTCACCTCCGCCGACGTCAGGTTCACATACGAGATGCTCATGAGCGAGAGCGTCGCCTCGCCTCGCCGCTCCGACTACGAACTGATACGCGAGGTGACGACGCCAGATGTCTTCACCGTTCGCGTCACCTACAAGCGGCCCTATGCTCCGGCGCTCCTCTCGTGGGGCATGCCGATGCTCCCCGAACACATCCTCAAGGGCAGGAGCACCGAATGGTGGGCGAAGAACTTCAACCGCAGCCCCGTCGGCACCGGGCCGTTCCGGTTCGACGAATGGCGAGTGAACGAGATAATCGCGCTGCGACGGAACCCCGACTACTGGGAGGGCCAGCCGCACCTCGACAGGATCGTCCTGCGCTTCATACCCGATTCCCTCGCCCTGCGCCTTTCTTTCGAAACGGGCGAACTCGACGTTCTCGGAGTCGAACCGCATGCGCTCGGCACCATGCGCGAGGACCGCAGGTACGAGATATACTCTCGCCTCGTGCCGAGTTATTCCTTCGTCGGCTGGAACCTCAAGCGCCCACTCTTTCAGGACCGGCGGGTTCGCCAGGCTCTCGCGCACGCCGTGAACGTCCCCCAGATCATCGAGTATGTCCTTTACGGCGAGGGCATACAGTCGAACGGCACGTTCCCGCCGCAGATGTGGTTCGCGAACCCGGACGTCGTGCCGTTCGCATATGATCCGGGCCGGGCGCGCGAACTCCTCGCCGAGGCCGGGTGGCGCGACAGCGACAACGACGGCATCCTCGACAGGGACGGCCAGCGATTCGCCTTCACGCTCATCACCAATCAGGGCAACGAGATACGCAAGGACATCGCCACACTGGTCCAGGGCGACCTCAAGAAACTCGGCATAGCGGTTGATGTGGAGATATACGAGTGGGCTGTCTTCATTCGCGACAAGATTGATGCGCAGGACTTCGACGCGTGCGTCCTCGGCTGGAGCCTCGGCTACGACTACGACCAGTACCAGCTGTGGCATTCGTCCCAGGCCGTCCCCGGCGGACTGAACTTCTGTTCCTATCGGAACGAACGGGTTGACCGTCTCCTGGAACTCGCTCGCGGCGAGTTCGACCGCGAGAAGGCAAAGCGCTATTGTCACGAGATACAGCGGATCATCTACGAGGACCAGCCGTACCTGTTCCTCTACGTCCCGAAGGGAACGACCGCGCTTCACCGGGGCGCGTTCGCCGTCAGACGGCCCGACGGGAAGGGCGGCTGGATCGAGGAGCCGATCCGCTCGACAAAGGCGGGCATCGGGATTTACGATACCTGGTGGTATCGCACGAGTTCGGCGGGGACGCGGTCAGTAATGCCATGACCAGCGACCGGGCGAGGAACCCTGCAACGTGTTGACTTTTCTTATCAGGCGGGTCCTTATCGCGATCGTGCTCCTCTTCGTGGTGAGCGTCATATCCTGGTTCATCATCACGCTCACGCCCGGGAGCCCGTTGCCGTGGAGCGAGTTGAACCCGAAGATATCCCAGCAGACCAAGGACCTCTACCGCAAGAAGTTCCATTTCGACAAGCCCCTGCACGTCCAGTACTTCCTGATGATGCGAGACCTGATCCAGGGCAAACTCGTGAGCAACAAGGACGAGCGGCCCGTCATCCTGAAGATCGGCGAGAGGCTGCCGGCGACGCTGGCGCTCAACGGCGTGTCGCTGATCCTGACGTTCGGCTTCGGAATACCGCTCGGCATATGGTCGGCGCGATACTCCGGACGGTGGCCCGGAACGCTCTCGACGGTGGGCGCGTTCCTCGCGATCAGCCTGCCCACGTTCTGGACGAGTTACCTTCTGTGCATATTCCTGGTGAAGTACGTCCAGGTTCCAATCCTGGGCCTGAGGACGTTCGGCGTGGAGCATACGTCGTTCGTGACGCTGATGCTGGATTACGCGTGGCACCTCTTCGCGCCTGCGCTGGTCCTCGCTGTGGGCGGGATAGCGGTCGAGTCGCGTTACATCCGCGCCTCGCTCCTCGAGGCCCTCTCGGCCGATTACATCCGCACAGCACGCGCGAAGGGATTGCCCGAGGCCGTCGTCCTCTACAAGCACGCGCTGCGGAACTCGTTGAGGCCATTCATCACCGGAATCGGGTTTCTCCTTCCGGGCATGATCGGCGGATCGGTGATCGTCGAGAGCATCTTCGGCTACCCCGGCATGGGGAGGATGGGTTACCAGGCCGTCCTGGAACGCGATTATCCGGTCCTCATCACCCTGAACCTCGTCGGCGCGGCGCTCGTCCTGGCGGGCAACCTCCTCGCCGATGTCCTCTACGCCGTCGTTGACCCGAGGGTGACGCTGGAGTGAAACATGCCGGAGAGACAGGCGAAGCGCAGAGGAATGCGTCCCGGCGGCGAGCGGGGCGAGCGTGGGATGGCCGGGGAGGCGGGTTCGACCGCGAACACCGGCGAGATGGCTGGAGCCCCGCATCGCACGCCGCTGTCCGACGCCATGCGCCGGTTCCGGCGCAGCGGCGTGGGCATGAGCGCGTTCGTCGTCCTGTGCATCCTCTTCGTGGTCGGTGTCGCTTTCTTCGTGCTCGGGAGGGCCGGCGTGCACTGGCCGTACGACCCTAACGCGACGGAACTCGAGGCGAAACTGAAGCCTCCGTCGCTCGCCCATCCCCTCGGCACCGACAACCTCGGGCGCGATGTCCTCAGCCGCATCCTCCACGGCACGTATGTCTCTCTGACGGTGGGGTTCGTGGTGGTCGGCATCTCCGCCATAATCGGCACAGCCGTCGGCGCAGTTTCCGGCTATGCGGGCGGCTGGCTCGACAATGCGATCATGCGCATCGTGGACGCCCTGATGTGCTTTCCCTCGTTCTTCCTCATACTCACCGTGATAGCCCTCCTCGGACCCGGGCTGTGGAAGATAATCGTGGTGATGGGTGTCCTCGGCTGGACCGGGACGGCGCGGCTGGTCCGGGCGGAGTTCCTGACGCTGCGCGAGATGGATTACGTCGTCGCCGCGCGCGCCCTGGGCCAGCGAACCGTTCCCATCATCTTCCGCCACATCCTGCCGAACGCCCTCGCGCCGGTCTTCGTCTCTGCGGTCCTCGGCGTCTCCGGTGCGATACTCACAGAGGCGGGCCTGAGTTATCTCGGCTTTGGCGTTCAGCCCCCGCAGCCGACATGGGGCAACATCGTGGCCGACGGCAGGACCTACGTGCTCGACGCATGGTGGCTCATCTTCTTCCCCGGCGTCGCCATACTCGTCACGACGCTGGCGTTCTACCTGACCGGCGATGCGTTGCGACAGGCACTGACCCCCAGCGAGCGCAAGACAGAATGACACCTTGTCATGACATCGAGGCGAGCGGCGAGGTCAACGTGCCCTTCGAGGGAGAGTGCCCGACAAGGGATCCGTTCGGATCCCATTTTCCGGGTCCGCTCGACTGCAATGGGACGAGAGACTGAACCCCTGCTGAAGGTCGAGGATCTCGTAACCTGGTTCCACACCGACGACGGGGTGGCGAGGGCGGTGGACGGCGTATCCTTCGACATCCGCGAGGGCGAGACCGTCGGCCTGGTCGGAGAGTCCGGCTGCGGAAAATCCGTCACCGCGCTCTCCATACTCCGCCTCGTGGACAGGCCGGGTCGCATCGAGCGCGGCAGGATACTCTTCCGCGGGCGCGATCTCCTCGACCTCTCGGCGCGCGAGATGCGACGCGTCAGGGGCAAGGAGATCTCGATGATCTTCCAGGAGCCCATGACCAGCCTCAACCCCGTCTTCACCGTCGGCGACCAGATCGTCGAGGCGGTCACGCTCCACCAGAAGGTCTCCCGGCGCCAGGCCCGCGCCCTGGCCGTCGAGATGCTCTCCCGCGTCGGCATCCCGAACCCGGAACGCGCCGTGCACAGTTACCCCCATGAGATGTCGGGCGGCATGAAACAGCGCGTCATGATCGCGATGGCCCTCGTGTGCAAGCCCTCTCTGCTCATCGCCGACGAGCCCACCACCGCGCTCGATGTGACCATACAGGCCGAGATACTCGACCTTCTCTGCGACCTCCAGCGCGAGATGGGGATGGCGATACTCCTGATCACCCACAACCTCGGCACTGTGGCGGGAATGGCCCAGCGCGTCGTGGTCATGTATGCCGGGCGCATCGTGGAGGTCTCACCGACGTTCGAACTCTTTGACAGTCCCAAACACCCCTACACGATTTGCCTTTTCAAATCGGTGCCGCGACTCGACGCGCCGCTCCGCGGACGCCTCGATGCCATTCAGGGCGTCGTCCCCGACCCCAGGAACTGGCCGACGGGATGTCGGTTCCACCCGCGTTGCCCCTACGCCATATCCCGGTGCGCATCCGAACAGCCTCCGCTCGTCGAGAAGGCCCCGGGCCACAGGGCCGCGTGCTGGGTGATCGAATGATGCGCGCGGGTGCGAAGAAGGGCAGGATGATCGGCCACGGCGGGAAGACGGGCAGGCGGCGCCGCGTTGACGCGGCAGGACCGGCGGCCCTGCGAACATCCGCGGGATACGCCTGAGAGGACGAGAGCGATCCAGATGTCCACGACAGCGATGCCAGAACCCGGCGGGCTGGCCGGCGAGAGGATCGCGCGCCCCCGCACAGGGCGCTCGATACTCCCGCTCCTGACCGTGCGAGACCTGGTCAAACACTTCCCCATACGCAAGGGCCTCCTCAGGAGAACTGTGGGATGGGTGAAGGCCGTTGATGGGATATCGTTCGACATAGCCGAGGGTGAGACGCTCGGCCTCGTCGGCGAGTCCGGCTGCGGGAAGACGACCGCGGGCCGCGCGATACTCAGGCTCATAGAGCCGACCTCGGGCAAGGTGATATTCCGGGGGCGCGACCTGGGCAGGCTCACCCCCCGCGAACTGCGCCGCGAGCGGGCGAATATGCAGATAATCTTCCAGGACCCGTACTCGTCGCTGAACCCGCGCATGACCGCCGGTGCCATCGTCGGCGAGGGGCTCAGAATCCACGGTCTCGCGAAGGGGCGCGAACTCCGCCAGCGCGTCGGCGAACTCCTCGAACGCGTGGGCCTCTCCCCCGATCACGCCGACCGGTATCCGCACGAGTTCTCCGGCGGACAGAGGCAGCGCATCGGCATCGCCCGCGCCATCGCGCTCCAGCCCAGATTCATCGTCTGCGACGAACCCGTCAGCGCGCTCGACGTCTCCATACAGGCCCAGATCATAAATCTCCTCGTTGACCTCCAGGATGAACTCGGCATGAGTTACCTCTTCATTGCGCACGACCTCGCCGTGGTCAGGCAGATCAGCGACCGTGTCGCGGTGATGTACATGGGCAAGATCGTGGAGATCGGGGCTCGCGACGAGATTTTCGAACGCCCGCTGCATCCGTACACGGTAGCCCTCCTCTCCGCCGTGCCGATTCCTGACCCCCGCACGAAGCGCAAGCGCATCGTCATGGAAGGGGGCGTCCCGAGCGCCATCAACCCACCGCACTGGTGCCGCTTTTACGAGCGCGGCTGCCCGCGGCGCATGCCATGCTGCCGCGAGGCATGCCCGGAACTCGTCTGCGTGGGGCCGGACCACCTCGTCGCCTGCTTCGCTGTTACCCGGAAAGTCAGG
>Ga0272448_1000055_pt1 | contig 154357 bp, 121 predicted proteins | sample YNPCB0191_FD_202220 | JGI IMG/M metagenome (GOLD analysis project Ga0272448, IMG submission 202220) | Hot spring sediment microbial communities from Yellowstone National Park, WY, United States - YNP-CB-019-1 | ecosystem: Environmental > Aquatic > Thermal springs > Hot (42-90C) > Sediment... | reverse complement strand
ACGAATCGGGGAAAGGGATACCAAAAGGTATGGTCTGTGCCAGAAAAATGTGACCGATTTCCCGAGAGAGAACCGGCAATCGAGAACGGCTCGAAATTAGCTGGAGGATTTGGGTTTCCAGCATCCATTGCAAAGTCTCCCTCATGAAGTGTATTCTACGACTTTCTATGGTATTTCACGTCAGCCACACGGGCATACCCCTCGATTCGCCAATCCTTCCGATGTTGTTAGCGGAAATTCACGCTTATTGGAGCCCGAGGGCGCTGGATGCTGATGATTTCCAATATTCTGCTGCGCTATTCCGTCGTCTTCCCGTCGAATTCCTCATCGTCCGCCTCCGCCTCGGCGCGGGTGTGGTGGACGACGCCATCGCGATGATGCGGCGGCGCATAGAGCGTGTAGAGCTTCATGGAACTCTTGCCGGTATTGATGATATTGTGCTGCGTCCCCTCGGGCACGAGCACGGCAAAGCCCGCACTGATGGGCGTCTTCACCCCATCGAGCACCGCCTCGCCCGTGCCTTCCTCGATGCGCAGGAATTGATCGAGATCGTGCACTTCCATGCCGATCTCCTCGCCGGGTTGCAAGGCCATGACCACGAGCTGGCAATGCTTCGCCGTATAGAGCACGCGGCGAAAGTCGCCATTCTGTTCGGCGATGGCCTCGATATTCTGCACAAAACCTTTCATGGCGCCTCCTTTTCACCGGGAAGTCTACCATGTATCTCTGGCCGATTGCGTTCACTACTCTCGCCACCACCGCCGCTCTGCGTGATCATGTCCCGGCAAGTAATCAATCCATGACCGCACCTAACCCGGATAATTCATGAATAAGATGATTGCCGGGTTAGCTGAGCATTATGCGAAATGGTTATGCATAATGCAGGCTAATGCCTCTGGACATCTGTCATCTCTATGCACTAATATCAGCAGGCACCACCAACGTGCCGAATAGAACCATGGGGAGGGCAGCATGCCATCATCAACGGTCTGGTTTTACTTTGCGTTGTTGTCCGCCATCTTCGCGGCACTCACGGCGATCTTTGCGAAGATCGGGATCAAAGGGGTAAATTCCGATCTGGCCACGCTCGTGCGCACGGTCATCATCCTGGTGGTGTTGTCCGGCTTCGTATGGGCCACCGGCAAATGGACGAATCCGTTGACACTGCCCTCCAAAACTTGGCTCTTCCTCGGCCTCTCCGGCCTGGCCACCGGCGCGTCCTGGGTCTGCTATTTCCGCGCGCTGCAACTCGGCGATGCCTCCAAGGTGGCGCCCGTCGACAAGCTCAGCCTGGTGCTCGTGGCTCTCTTCGCCTGTGTCTTCCTCGGCGAACGGCCCGCATTGCGCGAGTGGATTGGCATCGGGATGGTCGCGGCCGGCGTGCTGGTGCTGGCGATCAAACGGTGAAACGATTCGTCGTGTGACTTGAGGGAGTACTACGACATGCTGACGGCAGCAATCGAGCAATTTCTACACGAGCAATGGCAATCACGTATTGATAGCAAGTTTCTGTATCGGGGCATGAGTGCCAGGGATCTTGTTGATCCGCTTGATCCGGAGACGGACCCATTTTCACCTATACGACCGCCATTACTGACACTGATTGAGCGCCTGTATCTCTTACTAGATGCCGGTTTTGAGTTCACAGTACATGAGGACCACAGCGGGTACGACTTTAGCCTGCGGGATATCCTCAATTGGACAGCTGGGGATCTCGCCAATCCTGGCTTAGATTTTACCTCGTCCCATGAGGGGGCTTGCGGATATGGGCGCAATTTTCAGGGAAGCCAGTTGCGGCAGAATTTCAAATATATCACCGAGCACCTACCCGAGCGACAGAATGATCCGCATGTGCGGCAACTATGGACGAATGAAGACTGGCAGACTGTTGGCACAGTCCATCGTTGGGTCGCAAACGAATCGATTGAGCACCAGCAAATCGTCCTCTGGGTTCGCCGTTCCCACCCCGCCTTTGAATCGGAGCGCGAAGACGGTATATTGCGAGGTTCGTGCGATTTCTTCCGGCAGAGAACCATTGCGATATTGGAGCAACGCCATTTGCCGTACACGATCGAGGCGATCACAACCGTACTTCCCCCTGCCGATTATCAATTCGACGTGCGCATGAAACACCCACTGCCGTTAGCGGATATCGAACGCATTGAAATACGCGAGTAGCCGGACACTGGCTGGACCTGTGCTGCCGAAGCCTGCGCTATTTTCGTGCAATCACTCCCATCATCGTCGCCCCATCACCCCATGGCGTTCCGGCGAGATCACTCCAATAGCTCTCGATCTGCAAATCCACTGATGCAAGTAGGGGAGCGAGACTGCCAGGTGAAAATGACCGGTTCCAGATGTGATATGCTGTCACTGTGTCGCCGGCAGTTAGGATCAGGTGCTGCGTGACATCGGTATCTGTTCCAGGGTAGAGGAATACCTGCCGTAATTCAATATAGGGGTCGGGAGACCAAAAGCCGCCGTGTGATTGAATCTCCCAATGACGCGTCTCAGCAAGCCCCACCAGATAGCCCAGTGTGAATATATCGAAAATGAAAACGCCACCGGGTTTCAAGGCTCGACAAATGCGGGGGAGCAGTTGTGAGCGCTCATCATCCGTCAGTGCGCAAAAGTCGCACCAGATGAGGCAGATCACGTCGAACTCGGCCTCGTACGCGATATCGAGGTAGTTCTGATAATGGTAGATAATCGGCAGGTTGTGTGCCTGGGCATCTGAGGCGGCGTATGCGATGGACCGTCGCGAGTAATCGATGCCCGTCACTGCCAACCCTGCTTGCGCAAAACGCCGGCAATACAACCCGGGGCCACACCCCAGATCGAGGAGACGCATGCCGGGCTGCAGGCCAAGGTGCGTGATCATCCATGCCACGGACTGCTCGATGGTCTCGGAACGGCGACTTGCGGCATCATGCGATGGGTCGAGATGCGCTGCCAGCATCTGTTGCGAGATATAGGGATCGTCCCAGAATAACACTGGAGTTCGTGCAAAGAGGCGAGGCCGCACCGCATATTGTGCCAGTGTATCAATAGCTTGTTGTATGCTATACATCGACTTGATTTCCTTACATTTCTGTCGCTTATACTTTATATCGACATTTTTCATACCTATGCTCAATAACGCAAAAGGATTTTACGTTTCCCCTTTGCGGATAGCCGCTTCCTGCCAGTGTTCAAGGGTATGCATAATGGCCCGATGGACACATTGGGAACTCTTCAAACGGAAATGTATGATTGTCGCTATTATGCGTAAGTGAAAATCTCAACACCTGCTACCCTGTCAATGGGGACCACGACGGTGTTTTTCGAAACGGTGAAATCCGAGGGGCTGGCGCATCTCTCCTACCTGGTCGGCGACGGCGCCATGGCGGCGGTGGTTGATCCACGGCTCGACTGCCACATCTATGTGGAACTGGCACGGCGGCACGGGGCGCGGATCACCCACATCGTTGAAACGCACCGCAACGAGGATTACCTCGTCGGCTCACGCACGCTGGCACAGATGACCGGTGCGCAGGTGCTGCACAGCGCTCAACTGCCGTTCACCTATGGCGCCCCCATCGTGGATGGCGACACCGTTGACCTGGGCCGCGTGCGGCTCACCGCCTGGGAAACGCCGGGGCATACGCCGGAGCACCTCGCCTTCCTGCTGGCGGATCGCAGCAGCAGCGACGACCCCGTGGCGGTTTTTTCTGGCGACGCCCTCTTCGTTGGCAGCACCGGGCGCATTGATCTCTTCCCGGGGCGCGAAGCAGAGATGGCCGGGCTGCTCTACGAGAGCCTGTTCGGCAGGCTGTTGACCTTGCCCGATGGCACGCTGCTTCACCCCGCCCATGGCCAGGGTTCGTACTGCGGAAGCGGCATCAGTGCGCGCGAAATTTCGACCATCGGCTATGAGAAAGCCCATAACCCGTCCTTGCAGCACCGCACGCGCCAGGACTTCGTGCAGGCGAAACGGCAAGAGCGGTTGGAAAGGCCACCCTACTTCGCCCGCATGGAGGCAGGCAATCTGCACGGCGCCCTGCTGGAGCGCTTCCCTGATCCTGACCGGCTGCCCGCCAGGGGCTTTCACACCCGGCAGCAGGACGGCATGGTGGTCGTGGATGTGCGGGGACCGGAGGCCTTCGGCGGGGCGCATGTGCCCGGCGCCTGGTCGCTGATGCAGGAGCTGCTGGGGCACTTTGCCGGGTGGTTCCTCCCGTATGACCGCCCCATCGGACTGGTGGTCGATGATGCAGTGCAACGCGATGCGGCCATCTGTGCGCTCATCCGCGTGGGGTATACCCGGCTCGACGGCGTGATGGTCACCATGGATGACTGGGCGGCCAGCGGGCTGACATTCGCCGGCATCCCGCAGATCTCGGTCCACGCGGTGCTCCGCCGCCGGCAGGCCGGCACGCCCTTCCTGCTGCTGGACGTGCGGTCTGCGGAAGAATTTTCACAGGGGCACTTGCCGGATGCCCGGCATTGCTATGTCGGCCTGCTGCCCGACTCCCTGGATACCATCCCGCGCGACATCCCCATTGTGACGTTCTGCAGCACCGGCCACCGCGCCGCCATCGCCGCAAGTCTCCTGCAGCAATACGGGTATGCGCAGGTGGAAAATTGCCTCGGGTCGATGCAGGCCTGCCAGGCTGTTAGGTGCCAGACGGTGGGAGAGGACTAACCTGCACTGTTACAATTCATGTTCATGCTCTTACTCATGCTCAAAAACGGATCGAAATGCAGTTTTCTGAGTATGAGTATGAGCATGAGCATGAAACCATATCGACTACGTATCCTCCTCCAGAAAGCGTCGAGTCGCAATCTGCCGTCCGGCGCCGGTTTTGAACACCTTTTCGACGATATTCCGCAGGCGGTCGACGCTCCAGTCGGGGTAGAGATCCGGGATATTCACCAGCCAGTCGGCGTCCCAGAGCACGCGGAACTCCGGGGTGTCGATGTCGCCGGCGCTGTGGTGGCTGCCGACGATGCGGCAGACATGCTCGATGGTGTCGGGGTCCAACCCGAGGTCGGTCATGACGCGCCGGGCAATCGGCGGGCCTTCGCGCTCCTGGTATGCCCCCGCGGCGGAGCCATGCCGGCGCTCTGCTTCCTGGATGCCGATGTCATGCAGCACGGCGGCGGCGAACACCACGCGGGGATCGGCCTGCGCCGTCTGCTGGATCTCCTTGGCGTATTCGAGCACCTTCAACGCGTGGGTGATGCGCGGCTGATCGTCGCCGAATTGCGCTTTCATGGCGGCAATGAGTTGATCGACCAGCGCCATCTCGCCCCCCTCGGCATCTTGCTGCGCCGGATCATACCCCAGGCACTCTTTCGCCTGCTTGCACCACTTGGCACAGCCGATGCTGACCTTCGGATTCACGATGCGGTTGCCGCACTGCGGGCAACGGCGCGCGCCATCGTTCTTAAAGAATTCTACCGCACTGCCGCACTGGCCGCAGCGGATCTCGAAGATATCCTCCGGCTTCCAAAAGCGGCTATCCTGACCGGGACATGTCCCCATACCACACCTCTCCAACTGAACTTCATGCTCATACTCATACTCTTACTCATGCTCAAAATCTATATCCAGGGTCGTTTCTGAGTACGAGCATGCGACAGGCACTATTAAGTTTACGCTCATGAATTATGCCGGCTTGCGTGTGCGAAGCAGATAGTCGGCAAACCGTTCCGCCGGCGCCGCGTGCTCGATGAAATCACCCACGACCCCGTCGAGCAGTCGCATCACCTCGTCGGGCTCGGCCATCTCGCCGACCACCTCCGCCAGGTGCGGATGCCGTCCGAGCTTGCCGCCCAGCAGCACACGCACTCCGGGGTGCGACAGGGTGATACACGCGACGGGGCAGGCATTGCGGCAGCGCAGACACCCCTGACAGGCGCGCGTGTCGAATACCGGCGGCGCATTGCCGACGGATATGGCGGTGTCCGGGCAGGCTGCCGCGCAGGTGCCGCATGCCGTGCACGCGTCCCCCGCCACCGCGGGGCGCACACACCCGACCAGCCCCACATCGGCAATCTGCGGCCGCGAGCACCCATTGGGGCATCCGGCGATGGCGATGTGCAGTTGGTGGTGGTGCAGAATCTTCCCCTCTGGGATGCGCATGCGCAACCGCTCCGAGACTCCGCTCCGGCGGACCCAGTCTTCCACGGCGCCTTGCCACTCCGCGGTGGTGATCAGCTCATTCGGGCAGTTGCTCAGCGCAGTGTGGCAGACTTCGATGGTCACCATCTCGACGCCGGGGGCGTTCTCCTTCGGCAGCATCTGCTCAAGTTGGCGCGGGGATTTGCCGCCCATCATCGCCCGAAACCGCGCCTCCGCTGCGGTGAAATCGGTGAGCGTCACCACCCCGCTACCCTGGTTGCGTGCCCGCTCCTCCAGCTTGCGCCGCACCAGCCCGCGCACAAACACCGGCATCCCATTCAGCGCCTTCTCCGCCGCTTTCTCCCAGACCACTTCAGCCATGTACTACAATCCTCCGATAGCAAGGTGGGTATCATACCCACCCCCTGCGCAAGGCATTCCGCACATCCCTGCCAGGCTTTCATGATCAGTATAGGGGCGTTCTTACTTGGGGGATATGATGAAAGTCATAGCCTGCATGATGCCTGAACGGGCTCATGCAGGCTATGATGGATGGGATACATCACATGTGGCGCAGTGGGAGGACGCCGTTTGGCTGAATGGCGAACCACGGAATGCCCAGCGTCCCATTTCGCAACAAAATCAGCAGTTCGTCATTCTCCTTGATGCGGTCATATTCGCGTCGACTGATACTGATCTCCTGCGGCGTGGTCTGCGGGCCCCAGGGGCTGACGGTGATGTAATAGGACGTACTCTTGCCCGAGGAGATGCGCTTGCCGAATACCACCGTCGTGTACGCCTTCGGCGATGAGTGGTCTGTCAGGCAATTCACCGCTACCACCGTTCCATAACCATACCCGAATCCGATGAACAATACAAAGATCAGCACCATCGTCCTTAGCCCAACACTCGCTTTTAACTCCGCTGGCCACGCTGACCAGAAATAGATCAGCAGGGAGTAGATCACGCAGATGGCGATCATCGGTATCCAGACATGATCATAGACAAGGATATGGAAATCTTTGAGGGTACGAAGAGCCAGGGCCATTGATGGAAGGGCCAACGCCGATGTGAGCGACGGCACCGGTGCGCTTCCCTTCTTCGTTGCCAGGCAGATCATCCCCTTATGCAACGCCATGACCAGGAACGCGGCAATCGGAATGCACGCACACACGGTGATGGTGATGCGATAGGGGAACGGGAAGATGATCAACCAGAGCCCCGCCACGATGCCAAGAGCATTCAGCGATTTCGTCAATGCGTTTAAGCGTGCGTTCTCCGGGCCATCGCTTGCAGGCGTTTCTCCATCCGCTGCAATGGCACTGGCCGCGCCGGGCAGGGTGAACTGCCTGCCGCAGTGCGGGCACTGCAGGGAAGTTTCATCGCCGGCAGGTTTCTCAAATGCTTCCTGACACCCGGGGCACCTGACGCTCGTTTTCATCTTCACTTGTATGTCGAATTTGTATCCCATGGTGCGACCATCCTTCCGATATCTCGCATACCTGTCATAGTTACCTGATATACGTGATCAGTCCGGGCTTCCTGTCCGGCACCGTGACGACCTCGTGCGTCTTATAACCGAGCGCTACCGACGTGTACGGCTTGTACCCGTCGGGGATTTGCAGCGCATTGCGCAATTCGGCGCCGTGTGAGGAAGCAAACGCCAGCAGGACGAAGAAGATCCAGCAGGCACCCAACCCGATGGACTCCGCGGCAAGCAGCAGGTTTTGCGTCGCGGCGGCGCAATCCGCTTCCAGCGGGATGGGGAATTGCGCATTGCCGGAGACGAGAATCAGCGTCGGCGCGCCATATACACAGTTGAACTGCGCATTATTCCCCAGCGCCCGCAAATGTGCCATCTCCATCTGCCGGGCGGCCTCTTTCGCGGCCATATTCATCCGGTCCAGCAGCACCCGGTTCTGGATGGCGGTGAAATGCCATGCCTGGTCCCCGGCATTCGGCGCATACAGCCCCGCTTCCAACACCGCCTGCAACTCTTCGTCCGTGATCTGGGCCTCCTGGTATTCTCTGATACTCCGGCGCTGTTTGATGATGCGTAACGTTTCATTGTCGATCATCGAATCCCCCCGATATGTGATCTGCCGACGGCACTGGGTGTCATCCATGTATAACCCTTCCCCAGATACCTGTCAACCCCAACAGTTACAGATTTATTGGCAGGATAACCGAGAGGCAGTCGTGTGAAGATGACCATGGCAGCGGCGACTCGAGTGCCGTGGAGCGCTTCGCCGACCCTGCCGTGCGCCGGCAGATGGTGCCCATCATCCGGCAGGCACGGGAGAAGGAAGCCTGCGCGATTAACCATCTGGAGCACGCTGTACGACTACTCCGCTAACCGGTTCCTACATTCTCCCGCCAACTGGTTGTGCCGCCTGCCCAGCCTGCTGCCGTTCAAGCAGGCAAGGCAGGTTTTCGGCGACCTTATGGAAGGCATCGGCGTATTGCCGCATCAATTTGGGCTCCGGCTCGATGAACGCATTGAAGCGCATCTGCACGGCGCGTTTCCGCGCCAGGTCCAGGCACACGGGAAGGTCATCGGCGGTATAACGGATGCCGGCGTTGCGTAATCCGGGCAGCCACGGTGCGGAGGGGATAGGGCCGGCCTGCGTCTGCAGGCGCGGGAACAGCGGGATGGGTTGATTGACATAGATGAACATGTCCACCCCTTCCGCGACGAGCGCCGCAAGGAAGGTGTCCCGGGTGACGCCCAGGGCCTTCTCCTCATCATAGCAGAAGGTGGCAATATGGTAGGTCGGCTCGATGCCAGCCGGATATTGGGGGAAGCGGACGCACGCCAGATCACCGACCAGGCTGACGAAGTGATCGCGGTTGGCGGCCCGGGCACGGTTCCATCCGGCGAGATGCGGCAGTTGATCCATCAGCAACACGCAATCGAGACCGGTCGCCCGGTAGTTGTAGCTCAGGCTGTCGGCATAGGGCAGATACTCCGCCCCCAGCCCGCCGCTGTGCGCTGACGGTTCCTCTTCCAATCGGCTGGTGTGCTGCGACAGGAGCAATGCGCGTTCGTAGGTCTGGCGATCATCCGTCAGCAGCATCCCCAATTCGGTGGCCGCCAGCAGCTTGCTGGTCATGCAGGAAAAGCCCGCGGCATGCGACAGTGTGCCGACCAGCTTGCCGCCGAGGCGCGCCCCATGCGCTTGCGAGGCGTCCTCGATGAGCTGCAGGTGGTGCTGCTGCGCGATGGCCTGCAGTGCCGGCATATCGGCCGGTTGCCCATACAGGTGCACCACGACAATCGCCCGCGTGCGCGGGGTAATCTTCTCCGCCACCCGGGCGGGGTCGAGCAAGCCGGTGTCCGGCAGCACATCGGCGAAGACGGGAACGGCGCCATGGTGAAGGATGCAGGCGGTGGTCGCGCCCCAGGAGTAGGGCGAGGTGATCACTTCGTCCCCCGGCTCGATGCCGCAGCCGGCCAACGCGCTGTGCAGCGCCCCGGTGCCCGTGCTTAACGCCAGCGCATAGCGCACGCCATGGTAGTCGGCGAATTTCGCTTCCGCTTCCCGCACCACCCGGTTGTGGCCGATCGCGTTGCCCCGCGCGGTGCAGAGCATCATCGCCACCGTCGCAATAGCCCGCCCGCTGTAGTGCGGCCATGCCGGGGATACCCGCTTGACCGTCACCGCTTTACGACCGCCCAAGAGTGCCAACTCGCTCATCCTGATCTCCCCTTGCTTCGAGTGATTAGTGGCGTTTTCGTTCACTACTCACGGTTATTCTGCGTATTGCATTACCCGTTCATCATAGTATGCGGCAACGTCGATCAATGGACAGATTTTTCTGCAACTGGCAGCGCTATGACGCTATTCCAGGTGTAATGTTGGGTCTCTCTCACATTACTTACGCCCGTACAGGAAGGATAATGACACATGATAGCGGGACGGGCGTTCTTCCCGTATGCTGTTTATCGAGTTGGGTGCAATATGACGGATATCCAATTTACCATGATTCCCTGTCGCAATCAGTTAGGGCCGGAGGTGTGGGAGGTCTGGGACCGCCTGTATCATCACTGCCCGGCGGCGCCGATCTTTCATCATCCGGAATGGACGGAGATTGCAACCCGCACCGGTCATGTCACCGACCTGACGGGTATCATCTACTTCGTTCACAAGCGCCCATTCGCCTTGCTGCCCATCCGCCGACGCACGGCCTGGACCGCGGAGATAGTCGCCCCCGCGGCGGTGGAGTACCCGGTCTGGCTGGTTGATCCCGTTGATGAGGAAGCCGCATGGACCGGGCTGTCACAATGGTTTAAACGGGCCTCCCATTTGCAGTTGCTCTCCCTGGGGCGATATAGCGATCAGGAGCGGGTGGCGCGATATGTCCACTATGCCGCACAGCACGGTCTTGCCATTTGCAGCCAACCGGTTGAGCCCGTCAATGTCCTGTCGCTGCCCGCTAGCTGGCAGGAATTCCTGAAAACCCTCGCGAAATCCACCCGTGGTAATCTACATAATACTGAAAACCGGCTCCGCCGTGATTTTCCTGATCTGTCTATTGCGATCTTCACTGCCGCTGATCCGTGGGAAGATGCCATGAACACCTTGATGCACCATGCGTATCTGCGCTGGCAACACCATGCGATCAATATCTTTGCACAAAGCCAGCAGCGGGTGTATTTCCGCGAGACGATGCGTTGGGCCGTCAATGCGGGGTATGCCGCCATCCATGTGCTGCGCGTGAACGGGATCCAAATCGCCGCCGCGACGGTCTTGCGCCATCCAAGACAGGATCTCGCACACTACTACCTGGTGGGACGGGACGCCGGTCCGGCGTATCAACATTACCGCGCCGGCATTGTGCTCCTCTCGCATATTATCCGCTGGAGCATCGACCAGGGATTGCGTGAGTTGCATATGGGACAGGGGCGTTTTGATTATAAAGCCCAGCTTGGCGCCGACGAACAGCCGCTATGGGAGCTTTACCTCGCCCACTCACCGCAGCAGGCGCACTATTGGCGGAAAATTGACGCCGCGATCCAACTGGCACGGAGCATGCCCGGTGCCATTCGCTCACGACTCCCGCGAAAAGCGGCGCTGGAAAGCGGCGAGGCGATACGGGCATGAGAGACAACCGATCCGGCGCAGTGCGCAGTGAACTCATCTCCTGTGCGGGCGGCATCAATCCCGCCGTGTCTGCCATCTTGGAGCAACTCTACACCGCGAACCCGGCGACGCCGCTCACCAGTCATCCGCAATGGTTGGCGCTGGCCGCTGAGCACGGACTGCTGGGCCCCTGGTTGGCGCTGGTCGTTATGTGCGATGACCGGCCTATCGGCATCCTTCCCCTGCGCAAGCACAACCACTGGTGCGCCGAACTGCTGGAGCTCTTCAGCGAGGATTACCCGCAACTCCTCCTGGCCCCCGGCGCCGAGGAGGAGGCCTGGCATGGGGTCGCCGCGTGGCTGCGCACCACCAGCGGTGTGGCCATGCTCTCAGTGGGCAGTTCCGGCGATGAGCAGCGTGTGGCACGCTTCCAGGCGATCTGCCAGGCGCACGGGCTCTTCGCCTTCAGCACTCCCGCCAGGCCGACGATCAATATTCCCCTGCGCGGAAGCTGGGAGCAGTATCTGGCCGGACTGGGAAAGCGCACGCGCGCCAACCTGCGGTATGCCGAGTCGTATTTACTGCGCGATTATCAAGATGTCGAGGTGGACATCATCACCGACCCGGCCTCACTCCGAGCACCCCTGGATGAGCTCATCCGCCTGTACCGGCTGCGCTGGCATGATCAGGTGGGGGGCTGCGTCTTTGACCACCCGCAACATGTGGCCGTGTATCACCAGGCCATGGCGTGGGCATTGCAGCACGGGTATGGCGCCCTGGGCATCGTGCGGATTGGAGGACAGGTGATCGCCGGGGCAGACCTCGTCTTCCGACCGGGGCAGCAGGAGTTGCATTGCCATTTCGTCGCCCGCGATACGGCGGCCTTGCCGAGTCGCTACAGCCCGGGCATTTACCTCTATACCCACCTCATTCGCTGGGCACTGGATCATGGCTTCACCATGCTGGGCATGGGGTATGGGAACGCCTATTACAAACGTCTGCTGGGCGGCGACGATATTCCCCAGTGGGAGCTCGCTGCCGCCCGGTCACCGCTGGCGGCGCGTATCCTGCGCCAGGTCAATCCCGCGCTTCATATTGTGCAACGCCTGCCCGTGCACCTGCGGTATCATCTCGGTCGTGTCGGGAAGAAGACGCCGGTCGAGGAGTGATCTCGCGGGGTTTCACCCTGTCCGGGAGAGCAGCGAGATTGTCAGGGTGACAGCGCACTGGTAGCAACTTTGCCCCTCCATGGTTGGCGAATGAACATCGCTGTCCCTTGCTTCGCGCTATGCTGGTGTATGTCGGAAGGTAGGAAAACAACGCGCGAAAGGCAGGACGCTTATCACGACCTCACGCCTGACAATGCAGACCGCCATCCTGGCGGTAGGCCGGTTCTTCAATATGGCCGCGGCGGCGGGCACCTTGATGGTGTTGTCGCGGGTGTTGCCGGATAAAGCCAGCTACGGCACCCTGTGTCAGTTGATTACGCTGTACATGGTGCTGTCGCAGATCTTTGCGGTCGGGTTGCCACAGTCCACTTATTATTTCCTTCCGCGGTACACCGGCGGGCAGAAACGCGGGTTCCTGATCCAGGTGATCATTCTGCTCACCATCTCCGGATGTGCGCTGGGCGGTCTCCTCTATGTGGGCGCCGACGCGCTGGGAAGCGTGCTGAAGAGCCCGCAGCTGCCGCCCCTGCTGCATATTTTCGCCATTTACCCGATGCTCATGCTGCCGACGCTTGCCGTGGAAGGCACACTGCTCCATGCCCAGCGCCCGCTCGCCACGGTGCTATTCAACATGGCAGTGCGGTGCGGCATGTTTGTCGCGCTGGTGGTGCCGGCCTGCCGGCATGCCTCGATGGCGCAGATGGTGGGCACCTGGATGGTCTTCTCCATCGTCATGTGGGCGATGGCCATTGGCCTCATGCTCTCTACCGTCCGGCACTTGCCCTTCGAGTGGAAGCCGGAGATGCTGCGCAATGAGTGGGCGTTCTCTTCGCCGCTGGCGCTGGCCGCTCTGGTCGGCCTCAGCACCTCCTACGTCGATCGCTTCCTGGTTTCCCACCTGTTCGGGGCCAATGGCTTTGCCGTCTACAATAATGCGGCGATTGAGATTCCCACCGTCACCATGGTGACCAATGCCGTCACTGTGGTCTTGATGACCGAGTTCTCCCGTTGTGCGTCCCAGGGCGATTTCGACGGCATCTTGCCGATCTGGCATAGCGCCGCACAGAAAACGGCGGTCTTCGTCTTCGCCTCGCTGGGGTTCCTCGCCTTCTGGGGAAACGAAACCATCTGCATCCTGTTCTCGAACCGTTTCATCGATAGTGGCATCATTTTCAGTATTTACGTCTGGTTCATTCCGTTGCGGATGCTCACGCTGCAACCGCTGTTCATTGCACGAGGCGCCACGCGCATCATTATCATTCTGCTGGTGATTGGCTTTTGCGTGGAAACGACCTTCATTGTGATATTCGGACGGTTATTCGGATTGCCCGGGATGGCGATCGGCTCGCTGATCTCGAACTATCTCACCACCGCCTTTAATATCAACTGGTATGTCAACTGGACCACCCGCACGGGCTGGCGCGCCTTTCTCCCGTGGAAAACGATGGGCACCGCGTTGCTGCTGGCATTGATTGCCGGCGGGACGAGTCGCGTGTTGCTGCTGCTTCCCCACCCGGCCTGGGCCATGATCCCGCTCTATATCCTGGCCGCCACGCTCTTCGTGCTGCTGTATGGCACCGGGCTATACCTGACAGGCTTGCTGCCCCGGGAGATCATGGCGCGCCTGATGCACAAAAGAAGTCCGCTAAAGCAAGAAGCGGCCGTATGAGGGATGCGAACCGGGTTCAGAATTCGTGCCGTGATGAACACCGATAGATGTGGTAGATCATGCCGAGTTACTGGTCTACTCATTGATAAAAAACAGGTGACGGCCTGGAGCGCGAACCTCCTGGTGAGCAGATTGTAGATACGGTGGTTAAATTATAATCTGCTCACCAGGAGGTTCGCGCTCCAGGCCAGGGCAAATGCGGAGCAACTGACGATAATTTACTGTTTATGTTATCAATGAGCGGATCAGTAAACGCGCAATAATCGTTGCAATCAATCGCTTCCGGTGATAGTTCCTGGCTCATCCAGGTCAGAAACGCCGCTCCCAACCGACTACATACGCCGGGTGCGCCCCGGTCGTACCCTGATTCGGAGGATTGGGGAGGGATGCTACGGATTTATCGTAATATACCGACACGGACCCAGACGTCTGCGCAACATCCGCGAGGACCGCGCCATACACCGAGGAGTTCCCGCCAGCACTAAATGTGGCGGTGCCCGCATCGTTATGGGTGTAACAGAACCCATACACTGTAGCATTCCCCTGCAGGGAGATACCGCCTTTGGATATCAGCGCCAAGTTCACTGTTGAGCCTGACAGGGGAGGATTCGCCTGTACTGTGCCGGCAATAGTGATGGACCCCTCGACGATGATCGTCACTGGCCCGGTAATGACCGTGTTGCCGTGGCAACTGAAATCGCCTTTGATATAGACGACAGGCGCATTGAAGTTCTGTGTGCCACCGTTGTAACTCACACTGTTATTAATGACGGCATTATACTTGGCAGCCTCATTTTTCCAGTAGGTGAGATCAATCGTGGGGAACTGATAGGCGGTGCCGGTATTTTTAAAGGTGACCGATGATTTGCCGGATGTCTTGTATGTCGTCCCATATTCCGCCTTTCCGCTGATCGAGGTATTGCTGCTCAGCGTCACTGCCCCCGCCGCGTTGAGATTTCCATCGACAGTCAGCTTGCCTTTCGCCGAGAAATTGCCATTCGTGCCCACATTACCCTGGCAATAGAGACCATTTGTGTCGAATGACGCGTTGCTGTAAACGGCGTAATCGTAGATGGGTGGGGGTGAGGGGACCCCGGTACTCGCCGGGCAATAGGACACATCAACCATGCCGGCGGCATCACGATATGCGCCACGAGCGATGATCCGGTATCCGCTCTCACTGGGCAATTTGCGCTCGAAGAGCCAGATATCCGCGTGGCTCTCATCGGCCCCCGGGAGCGTCAGCGGGATGGCCGTATACCCGGTATCCTTACTCCCCAGCACGTTGAAGGAATATCCTGCCGCCGGTTCCGCATAGGCCGTTACCGGTTTGATCGCCCCTTTCGTATCGTCATCCGCCCAATTTTGCCGCCAATAGAGGTAGTTCCAGCCGGCTTCCGCCATGGCCATGGCATGTAAGTCCTTGGCGCTCTTTGTCGCGTAAAGGAACTGCTGGGCGGACATGCGCAATAGCAGTACACCGAGCATCAACATGGTCACGAGCGATACGATCGCCAGGAGGAACACCATACCATGTGGGTTTTTTGATAATCTTCGCATGCTACACTCCTAGTTGGCACGGTCAGGATGTTGCGGAAGCGATATTGCGCATATAGATTTGCGTGGAAGACGCATGATATACCTGTTTGTAGTGCCCTTGTGGGGTATTCACGGTAACAGGCGTTGAGAACGTGATCACCACCAGATTGGGATCAGTGACCAGCACGCCGGCATGATCTGTCGGGCCATATGTAAAAAGGGAGGTCGTTTTCTCGTTTCCGGCAAAATCGGTGATCTTCGGCGTGCCGGCAATGCCCTCAATCATAATATCGGCATTCGTGTTGTTTGCTTGCTCCGGTGCAAGGTCGGTCACTCGGAAGAGGGTGTCGCCCGTGTCGCTGGGCACCGCCGTCCAAGCAGTGGGATTTCCCGGTGTGGGTTGCTTCACGCCAAGAAAGTACGTCACCAGATGCCCTGTTTGCAAGCCGATTTTACCGGTCGACCCCTGTACAATCTGGTTATAACCATCGCTTTCCTTCTCCGGTATGGCAATTTGCAATTGCGTAGCCGATGACACGTTGATGTTGAGGGCGACCGCCTGGCTGATCTCTTTCTTCAGGCGCTTTAACGCCAGTTCCTGGGTCACCTGGGGAGTCGATTGCCCGACGGTGTTGCGATAGATACGGCCGGTCTGAACCAGGACCATGATGATGGTGAGCATCACCAGGGAGAGCATGCTCACGACGACGAGCACCTCCGGGAGAGTCAATCCCTGACAAGAATCTCTTCGCATCAGTCTATTCCTTATCGTTTCGCGATCAGCGTGTCAACCTTCATCTTGGATTGCGCGCGCACACTCCCCCCCCAGGTAATGGTCACCTCCACCTGAAGGAGGCTGGCCACTGTCTGCGACGACGCCACATAATGCGTCCAGACGACCGTCCCCTGCCCACCCGGGAGTTGGCTCACCGGAAAGCTCACCCCATTGCCGGCGGGGAGCCAGGTATAGATGCCGCCGCTCTGCGTGCGCAAATACAAATCATCGGTCAATGCGCCATTGAGGCCCGTGTAGCCGTAGGACTGCGCCTTCTCCAACTCATACTGTGCGACCTCGGTGGCCAGCGCGAGATTGCGTGATTTCTGATATGTCCACATGGAGGCCAGATACAACTGGCTGAGGCCGATGAGGCCGATGGCCAGAATCACACACGCCACCAGCATCTCGATCAACGTAAATCCGGCCCGGTATGAGGTCCGTTGGTGGTGCACTTCTATCTCCCGTTCATTTTTACGCTTTTATGCTTGCTACACGCTTGATAGGCATTATAGAGAGCATCTGCTTACTGACGGGGTAAATAGTATGACAGCGTGGGGCAAATAAGTTGACAACCGTTACCACTCTAGTGGTTTCACTTCACGATTATTTCCTAACGGTTCGTCTCTATCGCTCGATAGGAGTTGTAATCAACGAAAGATCACCTCTTGATAGAGCACTTGGTTCACTTTTTGGGACACCATGGAAAATCCATGGTGTCCCTGAATTGCTGATTACGAACGACCTCCAACCGTGTGCCAACTGGCAAGTGATTCCTCCATCAAGCGCTCATGCTCACTGCTAACCTCATAGGTATGACGCAGTTTTTGTGCATCAATTGCTGCGCATTTTCGATGGTAGTCCTCCTTCATACGCTCGAATTCCTCGGTCAAGACATTACGCCTCTCTTGATGCTCAATAACCAAGGCGCGATGCTCGAGCGGATAGCGTGATTTCAGGTTCCCGTATACGAACGCCTCTGCATACGAACGCGGACCATTTCGTTCGATGCACCTGGCCAACGCTAACAGATCCGTGATGTACTGGCGGTGTGACCAACTTGTCTCATGGATACGGTCGATGATGAATGGGGATTGCACATCGGCGTAGTTGATAGGGGTATCTTGCATAGGTTGCCTCCTCTTCCGAATAAGGGTTATGAGGCACCAGGAGCAAAAAACCACCGTGCATTACACATGGTGGCATTGGAGACGTCTGGAATGGTGAGACCATGTTTCGGAAAGCGCTGTCTCCGCACATCGGGAACACTGTTCCCAAGGCACCGATGCCGTCTCCAGGCCGGTTGCCAGTCCCGCATACTCGGGACACTCCTGATGCGAATCTATTGTATAACGACTCATCCAATAATTCAAGGGGCATTAGAATGAGCATGTATTATGTCAGAAGCTAACTCGGTATCGATCACCTGCGATTAACTGCTTTCCATAGTCAGAGAGAATCCACCGCCCGCATACCAATGCATCAGGTAGACACCTGGGGTTATTTTTCAACTCTGGTGGCAATGAAAGAAGTTCCCTGCCATCAGGCTGCAGGATTCTTGATTGCTCAACAACGAGACACAACTTTGGATCAGCGACTTCAAAGCAGTTGAGTTCTTCCAGGCGTTTTGTTATCTGGATCATTTTCTCATGGGAGCCGGAAAATTCATTATACGGAGGAACTTTTTCTGCAAGAAAGCACTGCAAGGAGGGGAATGTGCGCCAGGGCGCTTTCGTCGTCATGATGAATTGGAGGATGCCCCAACCTGAAAAAGTATCAAACCTGCCATTCGGGCCAAAATCCAACCGCAAGAACCTGCCATCTTGACTATTCTTCAGATCGCACTCCAAGCCATGGAAGAAATATTTCCACTCAGTTTGAGCGATGAAGCCAAGTTGTTCGCATCCAGGAGGAATTACAGCATGATACAAAACTTCGGTAGGCAACACGCCTAGATGATCCGCAAGTAAAGGGACCAGCTCTTGTTGACGCTTAACTGCCTCACCGCAAGCACATAAAAAAGACAGTTCCAACTCAGTAACCAACACTTACTCCTTACTTGCAGTATTCGAACATCAGCGTTAACACAATTCTGATTTCGCCTTGCAAGCGAATACTACCTGCATATTCGCACTTCATATAGTCGAAAATCAACCTGCGCTACTCCGATTCACTCATGTATCCTTCCCACGTCACCGCTATCACGCTACAATAGCGCAATAGCCGGGGGAGCACCGTAATGCCGAGTACCGCACGATTGCACGACTACCTGCTTATCGATGACACCCAGCAGGTGCGCCTGCGGGAGACCGAGGCGCGCTACCGCCGGCTGTATGAGGATCCGGAACATTGCACGCCCATGGTTATGGTCAACACGCCAGTGGACGGGGTGCCGGAGTGGGAGGAGCGGCTGGCCGATCCGCTGTTGATGCTGTGTGCCGAACTGGATGCCATCCGCCCGCACCTCGCGATCGGCGATGACCGCCTGCCGACCGTGCGCGTGCAATTCGGCACCGCGCAGGTGGCGACCGCCTTCGGCTGTGAACTGGCCATCCCAACCAATAGCCTGCCCGCCGCGGCCACGCACGCACTGACTGACCTGACGCAGCTTGACGAGTTGCCGTTGCCCGCGCTCACTGCCGGCTGGTACGGCAAATTGCAGGAATGGACGGCGTTGTGGCAGGCGCACCTGCCGGCGGGAGTGCAGATTCAGCACCCGGACATCCAGAGCCCCTTCAACAACGCCCACCTCATCCGTGGCAATGATATCCTGCTGGATTTTTATGATGATCCGGAGAGGGTGGGGTGCCTGCTCGACCTGGTGACCGACTACATGATTGCGCTGGTGCCGTGGCTGAAAGGCATGATCAGCACGGATAGCGCCTGGTTTTACGATTGGGGCGCGCTGTGGAAAGGCGGAGCGCGCATCAGCAACTGCTCCATGCACATGATCAGTCCGGCGCTCTACCGCGAGCACGTGCTGCCGCGCGACATCCGCCTGCTGGAGGCCATCGGCGGCGGGCGCATCCACTACTGCGGCACCTCCGGCGGGGTGATCCCGGACTTCTTCACCATCCCCGGCGTCTCAGCCCTCGATGTGCACCCGCAGTTCCACGACCTGTGGGCACTGGCGGAGCGCACCCCGGCACATATTGCGCTGCTGTACGACATCTCAGACGACCCCGCCGCCTGGCAGCGCCTGCTGGCCGGCGATTGGCCGCGCAAGCGCAACCTGGTGCTGCAATGTACGGCCTCCTCGGTAGAAGAAGGCCGGGCGCGCCTGGATGAGCTGAAGCGGTCCATGCCGTATCAGGAGTAATCGTCTCACTTCACCGCCGTAATCCAGCGGTCGAATTCACCGGCGGGCGCGGTGGGATCGGTCTCCATGGTGACCACCACGTCCACCAGTGGGTGCAGCAGTTGATCGGTCTCCTCCAGCGTGTTCGGCAGGCGGGAGGGGGCAAGCCGGTCGAACAGGCGATGGGCGAACCAGCCGCCATCATACGTGGCTGTCGCCTCACGGAAACCGGCGGCGGCCAGCCAGTCCAGCCAGGTGGTGCCGGAGGGGTGCAGGGTCCGCCAGCACCAGGCATCGCACAGTGCAGGACGCAGCGCATCAATGATCGCCGGTGTGAGACCGGCGGCGGTCATCGGCTGGCCATGCTGCACGAAGAGTTGCTGCACCTCGACATAGGGGAGCGCGACACGCCAGTAGAAATTGTCGACATACCCCTCCGCGAGATGCCGGTCATAATAGTAGAAGGCTGTGCAATCCTCCCCGGTGATGGGAGATGAGGCATATACGTTGCCGGATTCCCCGATAGACAACTCCTGCTCCTGCCCGCGGTAACAGCCGAGAGATTCATAGTGCATGCGCAACCGGCCCCCCGGTTTGAGCACGCGCAACAACTCGGCGAGCGTGGCACGGGGATCAGGGGTCTGCTCGATGGACGATGCCGCCGCCACCGCGTCGAAGGATGCTTCCGGGAACGGCAGCGGCTGCCCGGGCGGCACATGCACGAACGAGGCATTGGCCACCTGCAAACGCGCGGCGTTCTCGCGGCATACCTCCACCCGGCGCAGGCTGCCGTCCACCCCGACCACCTCGCGGACGAACGGCGCCATGAGCAAGGACGGCCACCCATCGCCCGGCCCGAAATCCAGGATCCGCCCGCCGTTGGCATGAAGGGCAAAATCGTAGGTCTGTGCCCGATCCATAAAATGCCCGCGCTTGTGCGGATCAAACGGCTGGTAGATCACTGCCAGGCAGTAGCCGGATTGTGATGCCATCCGATCATAATGCGCCTCCGCCGCATTGGAGGGCTGGAAGGGGATGGCTTCGCGCAGATAGGCCAGGGACATTGGGCAATTCCTCCTCACTTTTACGATTCATACTCATGCTCTTACTCATGCTCATGCTCAAAACCGCGTATCAGATTGTTGCAGCGCATGAACTATATCTCTTATCGTATGAAACGGAGTGTTTGGTAAAGGGACAGACGGCAATATTGAGATGATGCAGAATCTGGCATCGATGACGCATAGACCGGCGTAATTCCCCCGAGTGTCTGATTGCTGCACAGTCCGCCTCATTCGATACCCGCCCATGACGGGTAGGATGCTCGGGGGCAACAGCGATGTATGAATTTTATACGAACCTTCCGCAGGGGTATGAAGAGGATAAGGCGCGCCTGTGGCCGGTGCTTATCACCCTGCACGGCGCCGGCGAGCGTCATGTCTCGCTGGAAGACCTGAGCGGACACCATTACTACCTGCCGGTATATGATCTCTGTTCCGAGCGGTTCCCGACCATCGTCATCGTGCCGCACTGCCCGCCGCGGGAATACTGGGAGGAAGACGAGGTCGATGCGCTGCGCGAGCACGTGCTGCGGGAGATGCGCGGCGACCCGGCGCGTGTGTATCTGGATGGCTTCAGCATGGGCGGCTATGGCACGTGGCTGACGGCCGGCAAATACCCCAGCCGCTATGCCGCCATCGCCCCGGTGTGCGGCGGCGGCAACCCGCAGGACGCGCACCGGCTCGCCCATGTCCCGACCTGGGCGTTTCACGGCGCAAAAGACCCGGTGGTGCCGGTCGACGAGACATTGCGCATGATCAAGGCCATTGAAGCCGCCGGCGGGCACCCAAAGCTCACCATCTACCCGGAAGGCGACCATGGCGTCTGGGACGAGACCTTTGCCAACCCCGAGCTCTACGCCTGGTTTTCCCAGCAACAGTTGCCGCATGCCAAAGCAGCATAAATAGTGGGCGTCCTCAAATGTGATTAACGCTCGAATGGGAGAGATGGAATTTATGTGCCGAAATCCCATCTCTCCCATTCGTCCCATATCTCCTAAATCCGAGCGTAATCTACGGGTGCCTTCGCACTCCATGGATACCGGCATGCGCGTGAGCATCACGAGCATGAAATTGACCTCCTGATTTGTCACGCTTATCCCAACTCGCCGGGCAATTGTACGAAATGCTTCAGCGACCCACCGGCTTTTCTGGAAACAGTGAGCGTGTGGACTCCCGGAGACGAAAGTGGGTCATTGGGCTGATCGTAGGGATAGCGGTGCTGGCGGCGCTGATCATCTGGCGTATCCTGCAGCAGAACGCGCAGATCGCCGCACAGGAGCGGCAGCGCGCCTTGCGGGCCACCACCCCCCCCACGGTGGAGTATGCCGTGGCCCAGACGCGGGACATTGTCAACACCTACCAGACCACCGGCACGGTGCAAACCACCCAGGATGTGCGGATCACCCCCAAAGTCACCGGGCGCATCATCTTCCTGCAGGTACATGAGGGGGATGTCGTCGCCACCGGGCAGGTGCTGGTGCGGATCGACCCCACCCAACTCCAGGCGCAGGTACAGCAGCAACGCGCGACGCTGGCGGAATCCGAGCACCGGCTGGCACAAGCCCAGGCCACCCAGCAGGCGACCAACGTCACGGTGGAGGCGCAGATTCGCCAGCAGCAGGCCGAGGTGGCCAATGACCAGGTGGCGTTAGCGCAGGCCCAGCAGAATTATGCCGCCCAGACGGCGGCAGCGCAGGCGGCGGTGAGCGATGCGCAGGCGAAAGTGGATGCTGCCGACGCCACCATCGCCAGCGCACAGGCCGGGGTGAACAGCGCGCGGGCCAACCTGACGAATGCGCAGGCGACGTACAACCGCACGTATTCACTCTACAAACAAGGCTATGTGTCGGCGCAGGAGGTGGATAACGCACGCACGGCACTCAGGGTGCAGCAGGAAGCGCTGTCGACGGCACAGGCCCAGTTGCGGGCGGCGCAATCAGCGCGCGCGTCGGCGGTGGCGCAGTTGCGCGCTGCCGAACAGCAGCAAAATGTGGTGCGGACGAACGGCACCACCGCCATTGAGGCGGCACGGACCAAATTGGCGCAGGCGCAAAGCACATTGGCTACCGCCCAGGCCAACCGGGGACAAATTCCCTCCTACCAGCAAAACCTGGCGGCATTGCGCGCCACGGTGAATATCCAGCGGGCGGCGCTGGCGAACACCACCGCGCAACTGGCCGATACCGTGCTCTCCTCCCCGCTGAACGGCGTGGTCACCACGCGCTTCCAGGACCCAGGGGCGCTGGCGACGCCGAGTCAGCCGATCCTCGAGCTCCAGGCGGTGGATACCGTGTGGGCGGTGGTGTCCGTGCCGGACGTCGTGGCGACGCGCCTCCATATCGGGCAAACGGCCTTCGTGACCTTCGATGTTTATCCGGAACGCACCTTCGCCGGCAAGGTCGGACAAATCAATCCCGCGGCGGATGTGCTGAGCCGGCAGTATGTCATCCGCGTGGCGTTGAGCAACCGGCAGCGCCTCTTCCGGGTCGGCATGTTTGCCCGGGTCACCTTTGAAACAGCCAGCGCCGCGCATGTGACCGCCGTGCCGCGCGAAGCGGTGCAGCAGGATGCCGCCGGCTCGTATGTGCTGGTGATCACCAGCGAGGAGACGGTGGCCCACCGCCCGGTGGTGACCGGCTTGTCCGACACGCAATATATCGCCATCCTCCAGGGGGTCAGCTCCGGGGAACGGGTAGTCACGCTGAGCGCCTTCGCCTTGCATGCGGGACAGCAAGTGCGGCCTGTGCCTCGCGGCAGCAGCGGGTACGGCGCACCGCAGGGGGCCGCCACGCCGATGCCGAATGTCAACGCCCAGGGGACATTCACTCCGGCGGCCATTCCGGGTGCGGTGGCCGGCAATACCACCGAATCCGCCGGCGGGAGAACACGCCGATGAATATCGCCGAGTTCTCCGTCAGCAAACCTGTGGCCGTCACCATGCGCATCGCCGCCCTGGTGGTGCTGGGAGCCATCTCCCTGACCCGATTGGCGGTGGACCTGCTGCCGAACGTGTCCCTGCCCATCATCACCGTGTCCACCAGTTGGCCGAACGTCGCCCCCGAGGAGATCGAAGCGCAGGTGACGCGGCCCATCGAGGAATCGCTCTCCTCCGTGCCGGGGCTCTATGCCATCACCTCGACCACCGATGAAGGCATTTCCAATGTCCGCGTGCAATTCCAATGGGGCACGGACATCGGGCGGGCTGCCGTGGATGTGCTGCAGCTCATCGAGCGCGCCCAGCGCAACTTCCCCGTTGACCCCACGCTGCAGACGCCGCTGGTCTTCAAGTTTGACCCGACGCAAACCCCGATCCTCATCTACGGCGTCTCCGGCATCGACGACCAGGTGAAGCTGCGCACGCTGATGGACAACCAGGTGTCCCCGCTGATCGAGTCCGCCAGCGGCGTCGCGTCGGCGACCGTCACCGGCGGCCAGCAGCGCGCGATCATCATCGATGTCGACCCGGCGAAGCTGCAGGCCCACGGCTTTTCCCTCGCGGATGTCATCCGCCGGTTGATGCAGGAGAATATCAACCTCCCGGCCGGCATCGCGAAGCAGAGCGAGACGGAATATACCGTCCGCAGCCTGGGCTGGTTTCTCAACCCGCAAGAGATCGCCAACATGCCGCTGGGCACCTACAACGGCGCCGTGGTGGTGCTCAGCGATGTCGCCGACGTGCGCGATGCGCATACGGAGACGCGCGTCTACACCCGGTTGAACGGCCAGCCGGCGGTTGGGCTGATGGTCATCAAGCAAAGCGGCGTCAACACCGTGGCGACGGCGCAGGCGGTGCGGGACCGGCTGAAGCTGGTACAGTCGCTCTATCCATTCCTGCGGTTCGGGCTGGCGTATGATCAGGCGACATACATTCAGCAGTCGATCAACGATGTGAAGACCAGCGCGGTCATCGGCGGCCTGCTCGCCGCCATCATCCTGCTCTTTTTCCTGCGCAATGTGCGCAGCACGCTGGTGGTCACCCTCTCCATCCCCATCTCCATCATCTCGACCTTTGCGCTGGTGTACCTGGCCGGTTTCTCGCTCAACACTATGTCGCTGGGCGGGTTGGCGCTGGCCACCGGGCTGATCGTCGACGATGCCGTGGTGGTGCTGGAGAATATCTTCCGCCATGTCGAACGGGATAAAATGAACGCGCATGACGCGGCGATCAGCGGCACCATGGAGATCATCTCCGCGGTGGTCGCCTCCACGTGGACGGTGATGGTCGTCTTTCTCCCGCTCTTTTTCATCAAGGGGCAAGCGGGGCAGATGTTCACGCAATTCGCGCTGGTGGTCATCTTCGCGCTGGCCATCTCGCTGCTGGATGCCACCACGGTAGTGCCCATGCTCGCCGCGCGCCTCATTCCCGGCGCCCCGGAGGCGGAGAAAGGCGAGGGTGAGGGTGAGGGTGAGGAGCGCCCGCCCGAGCGCGACATCCTGGAGCCCCCCTGGCTGCAGCGCGCCTTCAACCGCTTTGGCGCGTGGTTCGATGCGCTGGACCACAGTTACCGGCAGGCGCTGCAGTGGGCGATACGGCATCGCTGGTGGACGCTCGGGGGCGCGCTGGCGCTCACCCTGGCCAGCCTGCTGCTGGTGCCGCGCATCGGCACGGAGCTGTTGCCGGTGACGGACAGCGGCGACTTCAACGTCACCATCAAACTGCCCCCCGGCACGGCACTGGAAAAAACGAATCTGGTGATGAAGCAAATTGAAGGCATCCTGCTGGCCAATCCCAATGTGGCCACCGCCTACACCAGCGTGGGCACCGGCAGCACCCGCGGGCTGATTGTGACGCAGATTCCCTTCCAGGCCTCCGCCACCGTGCACTTGCGGGAGGACCGCACGCGTTCCACCCAGCAGGTCATCGCCGATTTACGCCGGCAATTGTCGCGCCTTCCCGGCGTGCGTCCCATCCTGTCGCAGTTCGATCTGGTCTCGTTGCTGCTCACCGGCGGCAGCCAGAACATCGAGGTGGATATCATCGGCAGCGATTTGCCCACCCTGTCGGCGTCCGCGAATCAGGCGATGGCGCGCGTCCGCGGGATCCCGGGGTTGGAGAATGTCGACGTCAACTGGCAGGAAGCGATGCCCGAGATACAATGGCGGGTGAATCGTATCGAAGCCGCCCAACTGGGCGTGAGCTTTCAGGATATTGCCAACACCATCAACACGGCAACCAATGGCACCATCGCCACCTATTACCAGGAGCAAGGCTTCCAGTATCCGGTAGTGGTGCAGCTCACCATGGTGAGCCGCAAAACCGTGGCCGCCATGCTGCAAATCCCCGTGACGCCCAGCGTCTCGCCGTCGCCCGGGCGGGTGGTGTTCCTCAGCCAAGTGGCGACGCCCGTCTATGCCGTGGGCCCCAGCGAGATCACGCGCATTAATCGGCAGCGCTATATCGCCGTCGTCGGCACCCCGACGGGTCGCTCCTCCGGCGCAGTGCAGCAGGATATCCAGCGCGCCTTGACCGGATTCCGCTTGCCCCCCGGCTATTACTGGACCTGGGGATTGGATCAGCAGCGCACCGCCCAGGAGTTCGGCGGGTTGGGGCTGGCGGTGATACTGGCGATCAGTCTCATTTACATGCTGCTGGCGTCGCAGTTCGAATCCTTCATTCACCCGCTCACCATTTTGATGTCCGTGCCGCTGGCGGCCACCGGCGTCATACTTGCGCTCTTCCTCACCGGGCGCGCCTTCGGCCTCACCGCCTTCGTCGGGGTGCTGATGCTGGTGGGGATCGTGACCAAGAACGGCATCCTGCTGGTGAGCTATACCAATACGTTGCGGCATCGCGGCATGCCGCGCGATGAGGCGGTGCTGACGGCGGCGCCTACGCGGCTGCGGCCTATTCTGATGACCGCGGCGGCGGCGATCCTCGGCATGCTGCCGCTGGCCATCGGGCTGGGCAAGGGTTCGGAGATCCAGGCGCCGATGGCCACGGCGGTGATCGGCGGCCTGCTCACCTCCACCCTGCTCACGTTGCTCGTGGTGCCCACCGTCTATATTGTCTTCGATGATCTGGGCAACCGCTTCCGCCGGCGGTCGCGCGGGAGGTATTATGGATAATCGCACACACAGGAAGGCACAACAGACCGTCATGCGCTTGTGGCTGCTCACGCTCGGGCTGGCGGTGTGCAGCAGTGCGCTCATGGCCCAGCAAGTGCCGGCGCCTCCCCCGGCGACGGAAAACACGATGCCCCTCGCGCCGCTCGAAACGCCGCTGCCCGCGCCGGAAGCCTTGCCGGCGGACGAACAGACGCCGCCCATCCTCCCGCAACTGGTGGCCACGCCGCTCCCGCCGCCGCTGGAGCTGCCGCCCTTGCCGCCGGACTGCACGGTCAATATCCCGAATCACCCGCTCACCGCCGACGAAGCGGCGCTGATCGCCTGCCACTACCAGGCCTCACTGACGACGGCGCAGGCACAAATCCTCATTCAACGCGGGCAACAGCAGCAGGTGGCCTCCGGCCTGGGGACGCAAGTGGCAATCAACTCGCGCCTCACGCAGAACTTTCCTGGCAGCACGGTAGTGGGCAATGGCGCCAACGTCAGCACCGGCTCCGGCGGCACCTTCAGCACCACCGGCGTTTCGACCACCATCACCAACGTCACCGTGCAGCAGTTGCTCTTCGACTTTTCCCATACCCGTGAGCTGGTGCGGCAGGCGGCGGCGCTGACCCAGGCGGCGCAAGCCAATCTCACCCGTGCCCAGTCCGACCTGGTTTTCCAGGTGAAGCAGGCCTTTTATCAATACGTGCAGAACCTGCGCCTGGTGACGGTGAACGAGGAAAACGTGCGCAACAGCCAGCAGCACCTGGCGCTGACGCGGGCGACCGTGCTGGCGGGCACCGGCCTGCCCAGCGACCTGGTGGCCGCCCAGACGGCGCTCGCCGATGCGATCCAGAACCTCACCGTGGCGCGCAACACCGCGGTCACCTCCCGCGTGCTGCTGGCGCAATTGATGGGCATCGACCCGCGCACCCCCATCGTGCCGGCGGAGAGCGTGGAGCCGGATATCGATACCAGCGATATGAACGGTCTGGTGGCGCAGGCACTGCGGCGGCGCCCGGAAATTGCGCAGGCGGAAGCTGACATCCGCGCCGGCACCCATGGGCTGAAGGCGGCGAAAACGAATAATTATCCCGCGCTGTTCGGCGTGGTGGGGGCGGGGCTGTCCGGCACCGGCTTCTCCCAAAATACCCAGACGTTCAACATCGGCCTCTCCCTACATTGGGTGCCGATCGATGCCGGCCTGACGCGAGGTTTGATCACCCAGGCGCAGGGCACGCTGCTGGCCGCGGAAGCCGATCTATGCACCGTGAAAGAACAGGTGGTGACGGATGTCTCCCTGGCATATGTGAATCTGGTCACCGCCCGGCAGCGCGTGACCACCGCTATCGCCGAAGTCGCCAACGCCGAAGAGCGCCTGCGCCTGGCAGTGGGCCGCTACCGCGCCGGCGTCGGCATCTTCCTCGATGTCCTCGACGCGCAAAACGCGCTGAACACCGCCAACGCCAGCAACGTCAACGCCCGCGCCGCCCTCGAACTCGCCCGCGCGGCGCTGGCGCACGCGATGTTTGCGAATACGGTGAGCTGCTCGCCGGATCAGGCCCCTATTTCAATGCAAGTATTAAAATGAGATGAGACGCTGCGTGAGGTTACCGGTGAAAGATGGCCCAGTAGTCGACATCCAGGTTCAACCATACATATTGCTCATCCGGTGAAATCAGCCCCCACTCATTAAACAGGAGTGTTTTCCCATCCGGTTGCGTGAGACATTCCCACCGGTGGCCGTGTATATAATAGTTCGGCAACGTTAATCTGGCCAGCCGTGCCCCGGAGGGGTTGGTGAGGAGATACTGCGTTTTGCCCAGCGGGGCTTTAAACACATTTTCCTCCAGGCCGGCAATGGGTTTGGCAATGAGATGCGGGGGGAAGTAGCCGATATTTTCGAGAGAATACCGTTTGTCCGGGCTGTACACCCCGGGGAGGCGCACCGGCTGATAGGGAACTCCGCGTCGATTAGGTGCGCTGTTGTAAGCGTCTACCATCTCCATATACACCTGTGATAATGCGCCGGCAATCCGGTGCCCCTGCACCAGGTAGGCAGCCGGGAGGTGATCGCTTGGATCAACGGGATAAATGAGCACGCGGCCATCCTCACCGAGCAGCAAGCTATGGAGAGATCCCGAATTCATTTCCTTCTGGGGAATGGTGGCTTGCCAGCAGAGCTGCCGTCCTTGATACACCTGCACGCGATAGACGCGTGATTCCTTCCCCAAGATGGCAATCAGCTTGCCGGAGGGGGAATAGCAGGCCGAGGTGATGAAGGGATGTGTGTAGGTGGCCACCAATTGCCCGCTCCAATCATACGCTGCCACCTCTTTGGTGATCGTAAAAAGCTTACCCTTTCGCATCAGCACGCCGCTGGTGCTGCAGTCGAACAGGCGCCCTTCGGAGATCTGTGTCACCGGATGAAGCTGCGGGAGGAAGGCCCCGCTCTGCCAGAGCCATCGGAACACCAGCAGCCCCAGCACTCCGAGGCCGGCGAGCCACCACCACCTGCCCCGGAAGCGGCGGCGCGGGGGTGCCGGAGTTGGTTCAGCAGCCGTTGGTTTCACGGCGGTATTATAGCATGCCTTGGGCACCTGCAGGACAAGCAGGCACACCATGGCCGTGACGCGCTGGGTGCGGAATCAGCGCACTGTGCCTTGCCGGTAGGAGCACTGGAGTAATATCGGGGGGGCACGAGACAGCACATCCATCTCGTGCCCACTTCGCCATTACTTTGTAATGCGTACGATGCACACGCCCCCGTTCATGTAGGTGGCCGGCAGCACGATGGCATTCGCATCCACCACTTCGCGGGTAACTACGCGATCGCCAAAGGTCACGGGCGTCATGCCGGAGTGCGCGCCAGCGAGCGCGACAAAGGTGCACTCCAGGACCGGTTGTGCTCCGCCGGCGAAAACGTGCGGCAATGGCAGCATCAGGCCCACGCCCACGCATCCCCTGGTCGCGGTGTTCACATTTAGCGTGGCCCCAGCGGCGGCACCCACCAGTTTGACGCCGATGCACTTCAGCCGTGCGGCATCGAAGTTCAGGCTGAAGCCCAGGGCATTTGTGTTGCCCGGCGCGGTGAGGGTCACCCGCACGTTGCACGTTCGACTGCCAACCGCAACCGCGGTCCCAATGCCGAGTATACACTTTGCGTTGATTTTGCTCCACGTGGTCCGCGGGACCGAGCGCTGGGCAACGGAGTCTGTAGCGGCTGCGGATGGCCCACCAGCGGGCGTCAGCGGATCCAGGCCGATGGCATAACGGTAAGCTTGCACCCAATCCGCGATGGTAATCGCACCATCACCCCGTGAAGCGCGTGGCGCACAGTCGGCACGCTGCATTTCATCGGGCATCGGCGTATCCAATGCGACGGCAAAGCGACCGATCTGCATCCAATCCGCAAACGATACCATGCCATCTTCATTCCCACGTGGAGCGACATCAGCTTCATACCCCATCAGGTTTACCGTAATGGTGACGGTCGCCACCTGCGAAACCAGTCGCAGATCAGTCGCATAATAGGTGAAGTGATCCGAGCCGACAAAATCATGATTCGGCGTGTACGTAAACGAGCCGTCGGCGTTCATCTGTAACATGCCATTGGCCGGATCACTCACTTTGACGGCGGTTATCGTGTCGCCATTCGGGTCATTGTCGTTGCCCAGCACACCCGGGGCAGAAATCGTCAGGGAGGTGTTCCGGTTCGTGGTATACATGTCTCCCACGGCGATCGGAGCGCCATTCACGGTAATCAGCACCGTGGCGACATTGGAATCGGCATACCCATCGTTCGCCGTGTAGGTGAAACTATCCGTTCCGCTGTAGCTCGCCGCCGGTGTGTAGGTAAAGGAGCCATCGGCATTCAGCATCACCGTACCATGCAACGGGTCGCTGACTTTCAGCGCCGTTAATGGGTTCCCATCGGCATCCGTGTCATTACCCAGCACACCCGGTGCCGTGATCGTGAGTGCGGTATCCTGGTCAGTGCGATAGTCGTCCTCAGTGGCTACCGGCGGAGTATTGCTGGAAGATGTATAGCCTTTGATGCAGAAGTTCGTATTGGTATCGTAGGTGGTAAGATCGGTCCACGATGCCCCGCTGGCACTGATATAACTCTCTCCGGCATTCGCGGTCGCGCCGCTGCTGTAGCCATCAATTGGATACTCCATCGCGCAGGGATAGTTATAACCCGGAGTCGTCATTTTCACTACGATGGAAAATTTCTGCCCGCTGGTTAATGTGACGGCACTCGGCAGGGGTATGGTGTAGTACCCGGCGTAGGCTAATGTTCCGGTTTTGGTAAGGGCGAGATTTCCGTCGGTGACCGGATCGCTGGTGGGATGCTGGTAGATGCGGATTTCATAACTCGCATTGGCAGCGGTGGCATACAGCCCTACCGCGGCCAATTGCTCATTCGCAGCGGCGGTGAAGATATTTGCTGCCCAGGCCGTGTCGTTGCCGTATCCGATGCTGGTCGTCCACCCGAGCGGATCATACTGGTAATTGCGCATGTAGTTCGTGGGGGCTTCCGCGTTTTTCAAGATCCCCAGGCTCTCCCCCAAACTCGTATCGTAGTAGGAGAGGTAAAAGAAGCCAAGCTCGCCCCACGCGCTCCCCCAGCTATTCTTGACGATAAACGCGCCGTTGCCGGGTGGGGTGGTACCGGAAAGGAAATTCGAGCTGGCATAGTTGTCGTCCCACCCGACAATACAGACCGCATGATTGATGGACGTGGTGCTGTTATTATAATACGAGTAGGTCATGGCATTGTAATAGGCGCTATCCCATTCGAAAGTGACATAGACCGCACCGTAATCCATCACGGCCTGCTTGATGATATCGTTGTCCGTAGCGCCGGCACGTGGCGGCAAGAGCTGCACTTCCTGGGTGTGCAATACCGGGATCAAGCCTGTCGGAGATTCACCGCTATATGGGTTGTACGGATCATCCGCCTCACTGATTGGCCCACTCCATCGCGCGAGATAGGCGGTGGACATGTAGATGTTCCCACCGGCGTCATGCGCATAGTCAAACCCGTGGGTATTTTTCAGGTTGTTTTCCGAGAAATCCCACGAGGCGCCGGGGCACAGACACGATTCCAGTGAACCATAGGTGGCAAAAGCCCAGCAGCTCCCGCAGGAACCCTGGTCTTTCACGCTGGTGAGTTTGCCAGTCGTTCGAAGATCATAACGCGCCGGCAGCGATTTGGCCTTCGCGACTGCACGCTGGGTGCGCGTGAGCGGGGGAATACTGACCGGCGACGGGATCGCCCCCAGCAGATGACCACCCGCCGACATGGATTGCACAATGGGTCGATGCTGTTGAAAGGCAACAAACGCCGGATTCACCGGAGCGATACTGGGAGTACCCTGACCGAGGGCAGGACTCAATGCCCCGAAGAGCATGAGGGTGAGTAGCATGACATACCGCTTCAGCAGCATGAGGGGGAGACAGGTCACATCCATATGACAACGCTCCTTATCTTAATCTTAGTGAGAATCACTAAAAATGCAGATTGCTCATTGCCAAACCTCACTAACCCGCTTCAAAGTAATGGCTGCCGGTGTAATTGTCAATCTGAGGAATGGCCGGTATTAAAACACTATCTCGATAGCTGTGTACATAAACGAATATCCGCAAGGTATCTTTGAACAACTTCGATGGAAACGAGACCCTTGCCTCCCCTGACACCCCGTCGCGGGATAATCAAGTCGGTGACGCTGTCATCGGATTGGAGGTGGCATTTTTGACATGGAAATACTTGTTACCCGCTGATTGATTGCCTGGTCATGGGCGTATGCCGATATCAAGACCAGATGTGCAAAATGCGAAGTTGGGGCGCTGTGCCGCTCCATACGGAACATCAGAAGCAACGATGGAGAAAAATGGGGCACCAAACCGACAAGCCGTTTAATGCCCCCCGGATTAACCATTACTTCGTAATGCGTACGCCCCCGTTCACGAAGACGGCAGGCAGCACCGTGGCGGTGGCGGCCACCACTTCACGGGTGATCACGCGGTCGCTGAAGGTGATGGATGCCATGCCGGGCGGGGCGGTCGCGAGCGGGGTGAAGGTGCATTCCAGCACCGGCTGTGCCCCGGCGGCGAAGACGTGCGGCAACGGCAGCATCAGGCCCACGCCCACGCATCCCCTGGTCGCGGTGTTCACATTCAGCGTGGCCCCGGCGGCGGCGCCCACCAGTTTGACGCCGATGCACTTCAGCCGTGCGGCATCGAAGTTCAGGCTGAAGCCCAGGGCATTGGCGTTGCCCGGCGCGGTGAGGGTCACCCGCACCGTGCACGTTCTCCCGCGTGGCGCGGTCACGCTCCCGATGCTGAGCGTGCACTTCCCTCGTGTGCTGCTCCCCGCAGCCATCGGCATACGGGATTGGGCCGCGGCACCGGTCGGTGCGCCGGTCGGCCCACCGACCGGCGCCAGCGGATCCAGGCCAACGGCATAGCGTCCGGCCTGCACCCAGTCCGCCATAGTGATCACGCCGTCACCCAGCAAAGCGCGCGGCGCACAGTCGGCACGCTGAAATTCGCCGGGAGAGGCAGGTGTATCCAGCGCAGCGGCAAAGCGGCCCATCTGCACCCAGTCGGCGATGGTCACCGTCCCATCGCCATCCCCGCGCGGGGCAACATCGGCTTCATATCCGGTCGGTCTCACCGTGATGGTGACGGTTGCCATCTTCGAGGCCAGGCGTGCATCGGTGGCGTAGTAGGTGAAGTGATCCGTGCCGGCAAAATTCGGGTTCGGTGTGTAGGTAAACGAGCCGTCGGCATGCATCTGCAGGCTGCCGTTGGCCGGATCGCTTCCTTTGACGGCGGTGATGGCATCGCCATTCGGATCACTGTCGTTGCCCAGCACGCCCGGGGCCGCGACCGCCAGTGCGGTGTTCTGATCCGTGGCATAGGCATCGCCCACGGCCGTCGGCGCGCCGTTCACGGTGATGGCAACCGTGGCGATATTCGAGTCGGCATGCCCATCGTTTGCCTTATACGTGAAGCTGTCCGGTCCACTATAGCCTGCTGCCGGGGTATAGGTGAACGAGCCATTGGCATTCAGCGTCACCGCACCATGCGATGGATCGGTGACCTTCAGCGCCGTCAAGGGATTGCCATCGGCATCCGTGTCATTGCCCAGCACGCCCGGCGCCGGGATGGTCAGTGTGGTATCCTGGTCAATGACATAGCTCTCACCGGCAGCGACCGGCGGGGTATTCACCGTGATGCTGATCGTGGCGACGTTGGAGTCGGCTCTCCCATCATTGGCCTTGTAGGTGAAGCTGTCCGGCCCAGCGTAGCCGGTCGCCGGGGTATAGGTGAATGAACCATTCGGGCTGAACACCACGGTGCCGTGCGTGGGATCGCTCACCTTGCTGGCCGTCATCGTGTCGCCATCCGCATCGCTGTCATTCCCCAGCACCCCCGGCGCGGCCACGGTGAGCGCGATGCCCTTATTGGTCAGGTAGACATCGTTGGCGGCGACCGGCGGGTGATTCACTTGCACGCTCCCACCGAGCCAGTTGACGGGCAGCGCACCGGAGCCGGCATTGACCACACTTCGCGCCGTCGGCTGGTCGCCGAAGGTGATACTGGTGGTCGAAGGCGCGCCGGTAGCGATGGTGAAGGTCACCATGGCAATCTGCCGTGTGCCGGCTGCGAACGCCGCACCTGATGAGAGCGAAATCACGATGCCATCGCGTCCTGATGCCACCTGGCTATTATTGACCAGTAGTGAGGCACCCGCGTCATCGCTGCCCAGCAGCACCACCGGATTACTGAGTGCCGCGGGGTCGAACTGCAGGCTGAAACCCAACGTATTTTCATCCCCCTGCGCATCGAGCATCACCGGCACCTGCACGGTGCCGCCCGCGATGCCGGGTGAAGAGACAATGCGGACTTGCCGTATCCCCTGCACCGTGAGCGACACGGTGGCGACATTGGAGTCGGCCGTGCCGTCATTGGCTTTATAGGTGAAGCTGTCGGGACCGGTGTAATTCTGCGCCGGCGTATAGGTGAAGGCGCCATTGGCGCTCAATACCGCCGTGCCGTGCGACGGATTCGCCACCAGTGCCGCGGTCAGCGGATTGTTGTCCGCGTCACTGTCATTGGCCAACACGCCGGGGGCAGCCACGCTCAGCGGGGTATTGTAGGAAACCGTGTACGCATCATTCGCCGCCACCGGCGGGGTATTGCCGGCGGATGTGAAGCCTTTGATGCAGAAGTTCGTATTCGGATAAGAGGTGGTGAGATCACTCCATGATGATCCGCTCGAACTGATAAAACTCTCCCCGGCATGCGCGGTCGCACCGCTGCAGTAGCCACTGATGGGCTCCTCCATCGCACAGGGATAATTGTACCCCGGGGTCGTCATCTTCACGACAATGGAGAATTTCTGCCCGCTAGTTAAAGTGACGGCACTTGGCAGCGGGATGGTGTAGTACCCGGCGTAGGTCATCGTGCCGGTCTTCGTGACCGCCAGCGTTCCGCCGGTTACCGGGCCGCTGGTAGACGCGAACCTCGTAGCTCGCGCCAGCGGCGGTGGCATAGCAGGCCACCGCGGTGAGCTGTTCATTCGCGGCAGCGGTGAAGACATTCGCCGCCCAGGCCGTGTTGTTGCCGTAGCCGATCATAGACGTCCACCCGAGCGGATCGTACTGGTAATTGTGCAGGTAATTCGTGGGGGCTTCCGCGTTGTTGAAGCTGGCCAGGCTTTGCCCCAGGCTCGTATCGTAGTAGGAGAGGTAGAAGTATCCGCTCTCTCCCCAACTGGCGCCCCAGCTATTCTTGATGATAAACGCGCCATTGCCGGGCGGGGTTTTGCCGGAAAGGAAATTCGAGCTGGCGTAATTATCGTTCCACCCGACAATGCAGACCGCATGATTGGTGGAAGTGGTGCTGTTATTATAAAACGCGTTCGTCGCGGCATTGAAGCAGGCGTTATCCCAGTAGAAATCCACATAAACGGCACCGTAGTTCATCACGGCTTGCTTGATGATATCGTTGTCCGTGGCGCTGGCGCGCGGGGGCAAGTACATCACATCCTGGACATGCAACACCGGGCTGAGCCCGGTCGGGGAAACGCCGCTGGTCGGATTGTATGGATCATCCGTCTCATTGATCGGCCCGCTCCAGCGAGCCAGATAGGCGGTGGACATCATCATGTTGCCGCCGGCATCCGGCGCCATATCGTATCCGCTCGTATTCTTCAGGTTGTTTTCCGAGAAATCCCAGGTGGCGCCCGGGCGCAAATATGATTCCAGTGAACCATAGGTCGCAAATGCCCAGCAGCAACCGGCGGGGTTCTGGTTTTTCACGCTGGTGAGTTTGCCGGTTGTTCGGAGATCGTAGCTCGTCGGCAGCGATCCCGACCGCATTGCCCGCTGGCTGGCAGCAAGCGGGGGGATGCAGACCGGCGCCGGGATTTCGCCCAACGCATAACTCTCCGCCGGCAGCGACCGCGTGGCGGACCGCTGTTGCTGGAAGGCCAGAAACGCCGGATTCAACGGCGCAGTGCCGGGGGTATCCTGGCCCAGGGCCGGGCCCAGGACCCCACACAGCAGCAGGGTCAGCAGCGCCGCACAACGGGCGAGCAAAACGTGAGGAGAACAACCGGTACGCATATGATAACGACCCTTCTCGCAATGAGAATCATTGGCAACGCAGGGGATGTCACCAGAATCAACGCAACCATATTCAAGGTACGGGCTAACGCTATAATTGTCAACACCGATAACATCCCATTCATTGCGTGGTAGCGCTATCGAAATACAACAAACCGTCGATTAATCTGTGATACTGCTGTGATATTCGCTGTGTATTATGCAGTATAGAAAGTCATCGGTGACGGAGTAGGGAGGACAATATGCGCATCATCGCAGCGATATCCATGTTATGTCTCGCGCTGGTCATGGCGCAGGCGGCGCCGCGGTATCCTATCGTCGGCACCGGGCAAACCGAGTGTTATGACGATGCCCGCGCCATTGCGCCGCCGGCAACCGGGCAGCCGTTTGCCGGGCAGGATGCGCAATACCCGCATCGGACGCCGGCGTACAAGGACAACGGCGACGGCACCATCACCGATCTGCATACCGGACTGATGTGGGTGAAAGCGCGGGGGAACAAGGTGCCCTTTGCCGATGCGGTGGCCGGTGCCGCGGGCTGTCGCGTTGGCGGCTACCAGGATTGGCGGATGCCCACCATCAAGGAGCTGTATTCGCTGATCAACTTCAATGGATCGTTTCGGCAGGAAGGCAACGCCGTGCCGTTTATCGATACGCGCTTCTTCGGCTTTGTCTACGGGGACCCGGCGCAGGGTGAGCGGCCTATCGACTGCCAGGACTGGTCCGCGACCTGCTACCGCGGCACCACCATGAACGGCAACGCCACCGTCTTCGGCGTCAACTTTGCCGACGGGCGCATCAAAGGCTATCCGCGCGAGCGCGGCCCGCGCGGGGTGCATAAGCTCTATGTGCGCTATGTACGCGGCAACCCCGACTACGGGAAGAACGATTTTCACGACAACGGCGACGGGACGGTGACCGACCGCGCGACGGGGTTGATGTGGATGCAGGCAGATAGCGGCACGGGGATGAACTGGCAAGCGGCGCTGGCGTGGGTGCAGGCACGCAACGCGGAGCAGTACCTGGGCTACAGCGACTGGCGGCTGCCGGACGCCAAGGAGTTGCAGAGCATCGTGGACTATACCCGCGACCCGGCCACCGCGCCGGCGATCGACCCCATCTTCAAAACCACGCGACTGGCGGATGGGGAATATCCTTATTGCTGGACCGGCACCACCCATCTGGATGGCCCGCCGGACCGGCGCGCCACCGCGGCGGTCTACCTTGCCTTCGGGCGGGCGCTGGGGTGGATGGCCTTCCCGCCGGATTTCCAGCTCCGCCTGCTGGATGTCCACGGCGCCGGCGCGCAGCGCAGCGACCCGAAAACCGGCAACCCCGCCGCCTATCCCCACGGGCGCGGGCCGCAGGGGGATGTCATCCGTATCAACAATTATGTACGTGCCGTGCGCGGCGGGTTGGCGCGGTGAGAGATAGACGCAATGAGTATTCCAATCTCTTCGCCCATATACTCTCATACCCCTCCGCGTTACCTCTGCGTCTCAGCGACTCTGCGGTGAACAATAACACGATATGATGGCGTGACTTACCGCTGCACGCCAATGTTCGAAATGCACCATTCCGTTCATCAATCTCTCGAAGCATGGTGAATAATACCGGTGGAGGCAGACGCATGGGCGTGAGCGGGCATGGGCTTCCGGAGGGCGGGTGATGGCCGTTCCATTGCGGGTTCTGCTCGTCGAGGATTCGGAAGACGATGCGCTGTTGATGATGGAGGAGTTGCGCGCGGGCGGGTTCGAGCCGGCTTGGGAGCGGGTGGAGACGGCGAAGGCCATGCGGGCGGCATTGGCGCGCCAGCCCTGGGATGTGGTGCTGGCCGACTATGCGCTGCCGGGTTTCAGCGGGCCGGGCGCCTTGCAAGTCTTGCGCGAGAGCGGGCTCGATCTGCCGTTCATCATCGTGTCCGGCACTATTGGGGAAGAGCGCACGGCCGAGATGATGCGCGCGGGAGCGCAAGACGTCGTCCTGAAAGATCGGCTGGCTCGATTGGCGCCGGCCATCACCCGCGAATTGCAGGAGGCCCAGGTTCGGCAAGAACGGGAGCATGCCCAGCAGCAACTGGTAGTAGTCAACCGCGGACTCCGTCTCCTCTCCGCCATCAACCAGGCACTGTTGCGTATCACGGATGAAGGGGAGTTGTTGCAGACCGTCTGCCAGATTGCCGTGGAGACGGGTGGGTATTGCCGAGTACGACGAAGCCAGAACCGTACACCCGGTGGCCTGTGCTGGATTGCGGTGTGACTACCTGAATACATTGCGGATCAGCTGGGCAGATGACGAATGGGGACATGGTCCCGCCGGCACGGCGATCCGCACCGGCCAACCGTCCATGGTCAATAATGTGGCACTTGCCCCTGAATTTGCTCCCTGGCGTCAAGCGGCGCAGCAGCGGGGATATCGCGTGGTGATTGGCCTCCCGTTGATTGTGGAGACGAAGACGGTCGGCGTCATCACGTTGTACGGGGATCAACCGAATGCCTTTACGCCGGAGGAAGTGCAGCTCCTCAGTGAAATGACCAATGATCTCGCGTATGGGGTTATGGCGCTCCGCACCCGCCGGGCCTTGCATGAGCGTGAACAACAATACCGGACGATTGTAGAGACTGCCCAGGAAGGGATCTGGGTGATTGACCGGCAATATCACACGACATATATCAACCAGCGAATGACCGAACTGCTGGGGTATGTCAACAACGAAGTGCTCGGGCGGTCGGTGTTCGATTTCGTCGATCCGGGCTTGCATGCCGACCTTGAGCAGCATCTCATTGCATATCAGCGGGGGGAGAAAGCGGTGTTCGAGTTTTGCCTCAACGCCAAAACGGGTGCGCTCTGGGTGATTGTCTCGGCCGCGCCGATCCTGGATGCGCAAGGGCGCTACACCGGCTCCTTTGCCATGCTCACCGATATCACCGAACGGCATAAAGCCGAGGAGTCGCAACGCGAGTTCGCCCGCAAAACCATCGAAGCGGCCACGGAGGGGAAATTGCTTATCCGCGATCGGGAGGAGATCGAAGCAATGGCTGGCCCACCGATGATGTCCCACGAGATTCGCGATGTGGCTGATCTGGAGGGCATCCGGCATGCCGTCGAGGAGATCGCACATACCACCGGCATGGATGAGGAGCGTATCGACGACTTCATCCTCTGCATCTCCGAGGCCGCAACCAATGCGCTGAAACATGCCAATGGCGGCATCTTCACCCTCCATAAGCTCGATGAGACGCTGCTGGCGGTGGTGACGGACCACGGCCCCGGCATCGCGGCGATCAACCTGCCCGAGGTCGCCCTGAAGCGCGGCTATACCACCGGCGTCTCGCTGGGCATGGGCTACAAGGCGATGATCTCCATCGCCGATACGGTCTACCTGGCTACCGGCCCGGACGGCACCACGGTGGCTATCGCCATGGCCCCGCACGCTCCGGCACCGCCACCGATTGCCCTGCCGGGACTGGCGGAGGAGTGGTGAACCGGGGATACCGGCAGATCACTCCTCCGGCTGCTTCACGAACAACAGATATTTCCCATCCGCGGTCAACTGCGCCGGGCAGGTGTATGGAATGGGGGTGCTGGTGAGGGTGTCGAGCGGCATCACATAGGCGGCATCGCCCCGGGTATAGATGAGCTGCTTGCTATCCGCGGAGAAGCTGATATTCTCGTAGGCCGGTCCCTTGGGCAGTTGCCGGGCATTGCTGAGGTCGCTGTTGCAGAGCCAGTATTCTTCATTGGCTCCCAGGGTCTTTTCGAGCAGATAGCGCCCGTCCGGACTGATATCGACCAGTTGCTTCACCTGGAGCCGCTGGTCTTCCGCCGGTTGGTGCAGCGTGCCGGGCTGCGCGCCCACCGGTGCATAGCAGAACACCGATTGGTTACTTTGGATCCCATCACCGGAAGGGCCATGAACGGGAATGTAATACTGTACATCGCCGGCCAGCACAGTGCCATTTCGGTTAAAGCGCAGGTTGTAGATTAAGCGGCCAAACTGGCCTACCTCGCGTACATTATTTCCATCCAGATCCATCAGGTAGAGATGCGCGGGATCGCGATAATTGGTCATCGCGGAATAAGCGACCTGCTTGCCATCGGGACTGAGGGCGAAGCTGGCCCCGCCGTCCGGGAGCCGCTGGAACTTCATATTCTCCAGCTTCAGGTAACCGGCGAGCAATGCCCCGCCATCATACCCGGACACAAAGATCTGTTGCCCATCCGCGGTGAACTGGCATTTATGAAGGCTCACGCTGCTCTGGTTGGCCGGGAGGAGCATTTGCTCGTAGTGGCTGTCTAATTCCCGGTATGCCAGCCCCATATTTCGGCAGTAACACAGGCTGGTGCCGTCCGGAGAGAGGATCGGGCTCTCTTTATCGTCGAGATCATACGTCAGCCGCTTGCACCCGGAACCATCAGGGTTGGCGATATATACTTCCCGATGCCAGGGTTGGATCTTGGTGAAATCATCAACCGTTTGCTGCGGGAATTTATAGACCGTCGCGTTCTCACCGGGAAAGCCCACGCGAATCGTGCTGTTGCGCACGTCGGCATCCGTCTCCATGCGGCCATGCAGCGCCGAGACCACTTCGCGCAGCGGCGCATAGAGCGCGGCGCGTTTCATGATGGGCGCCTGCGGCAACTCCACCGGTTTTCCATTTCCCATGGCGGTCTTCTGGTCCGGCGTGCAGGTCAGCGTATATTTCCCACGTGTAATGGTGACCGCGCCGGTGAGCAGATCTTCGCTCGCCGTCGCGCCCACGACCTCGGCGAAGGGGACCAGCGGGACATACTCCACCTGGTTGATGAAGAGCACCGTCGGGATCGTGCAGGCCACCGGCGGCATGGTGACCAGGCCGGCGGCACGGCAGCAGACAACGCAACACAGTGCAAAGAGCAACACGATACAGCGCAACATCCGGTGAACTCCTTTCAATTGCTTCTTGCGGTAAACAGTATCCGCTTGCCGTCCGGCAAAATGGAGAATTCGGCGACGTGCATGCCCGGCGTCAACAGCCGCATCCCGGAGCCATCGCAGTTGACCAGATACAGGCCATACTGGTTATACTCCTGGTTGCAGAGAATAGACATACTGTCCGGGGTGAACTGGAGACGGGTGAAGCCTGTGGCTTGTTTTGGGATAATGGTGCGGACGTTGGTCAATTCCGCGTCCGCGATGCATAATCCCGCGGCGTAGTCATAAAATACAATGAATTTGCCGTCGGCGCTGAAACTGGCACCTGATGCCAGTTGACGTTTGGTTCCCGAAGGGTCGGTGATGGTTTTCCCGGCATCCGGACCGGCTTCAATATGCACAGTGAGCGGTGCATTGCCGTGCACTTGCAACCGGCGCGTGCCATCGGGGCTGACACACTCCTCACCTGCGCGGTAGATGGGGTGTTTCCCGGTGCCATCCATGTTAATACTGTACCAGTCAGCTTGGATTGTCCTGCGAAAGGGGCGCGACTCGGTACTGAAAGCCAATGCCTGATATTCCGCACTTTTGCCGTCTGGTGAAAGGTGCAGGTTCGCAATGCTATATTCTTTGCCTTCGTCTTCCTTGGTCTGCAGCAGACACACGGGCATCTGGTTGGCGGCCTGGTGCAGGTAAATGTTTCCTCCGATGCCCTCCACCCAGGTGGCGCCATCGGCGGAGAAGGACGGGACACTGCGCGAACCCAGGCCGTAGGTGAGCCGGCGCAAGCCCGTGCCATCGATATTCATCACGTAGAGTTCGCTGTTCGTTTCGCGTAAGGAAGCGGCTTCGCCGGTCATCGTCTTCACCGGCAGCGCCATCGGTTGCGCCCATCCCGGCAACGTCAGGGTGAGCAGACCGGTGTTTCCTTCACCCACCGTGCCCTTCAAGGCGGCGATGAGCGGGCGCAACGGCACATAGCAGGTGTTCCCCCGCTGCATCGGCATCAGCGTCAATTTCCCGGGCGTTCCGTTCACCACAGCAGCCAGCGTGTGAGGCGCGCAGGTGAAGGTATTGCCTTGCCGCGCCACCGTCACCTCCCCGGTGAGCAAATCGCGCTTCGCCGTGCACCCGAGCAACGTGGCCAGCGGCTGCAGCGCTACCACCTCTCCGGCGGGATAGGCTATGACCTCCGGGGGAAACGAGGGCAGCGGGAAATCACCGGCCGCCCATAACGGCATGGACAGCAGGCAGCAGATGCCCAGCAGGAGCATCCGGCGCAAGAGCGGAGTGGACATCCAGGTCACCATCCTGTGTGGTAGATTGCTAGCTATAGCATAGCTTCAGGTCACCTGGACTGTCAATGGGCGTGGCGGTACGTTTACCCAGGGCTCGGTGCCGCATGCCAGAGAGCAGCTTTCCCGCCTGCCGCTCTATATAGCGGGTGTCCGTAAGGTAGGGCTTACGCTCGGATGGGAAGTATAGGACGAATGGGAGGCATGGGATTTCAGCACAGCATTCCCATATCTCCCAGATACGAGCAGAGCACGACCGTAATCGAAATTTTGGGACACGCTCTATGGGCGCGATCACGCGCCCCTGCTCACCGACTGAAAGACGTGCAGGTATTCTACGCAACTTTTGGCCACAGCAACTCCATGTATACAACCACGCCGTTTGGGGTACACCACACCTGTAACCGGCAAGTCAACCCCGGCTCGCCGGATATGTTATCCCCCCCGGCATCGCACCTGTATACAGATCCATCTGCATGCGCTTATTCAGCCTTCCGTACTTATGTGTCTGGCTCGCGCTCTTGCTCGTGGCCCCCATCTGCCCACGTGCGACGGCCTCCACTGATACCGTGCCAGCTTCGGTGGCGGAACACAACGCCACCTCTTCCGGAGCGACAACCCCTGGCGATGCTTCGGCAGCGCACACCATTCATGTCTTATCGCAACGCCAGCACTTCTCGCCGGATGTCGGACAGTACCAGTTTGTCGGCGAGGTTAGCATCGAGGTCTCCACCACCCAGATTACGGCGAACGAGGTCATCTACGACGCCCCGCAGGAACGGCTCGAGGCGGCGGGCAGCGTGGTGCTCACGCGCGGGGGCACGCAGTACCAGGGCGAACGGCTGGAATATACGCTCAAAAATGGCTCCTGGCGTTTTCTCGATTGGAAAACGACTCTGCCTGCGCCGGCACTCGATGCCCGTCTCACCGGATCCCTCTATTTACATGGGCATGACGCCCAGGACATCAGCGCAGGGTACCGCATGATGCAATCGCACCTCACCACCTGCGATGCGGAGAAGCCGCATTACGAACTGGTGGCGAAACAGGTGGATATTTACCCCGGCAAGCGGCTGATCGCTCACGACGTGGACCTGTATATCCTGGGCAAGCGCGTGCTGCACCTGGCCTGGTTTTTCCTGCCGCTCAACGGCGAGCGCCCCACAGTGCTCCCCGAAGCGGGGTATAATAATGTCGAGGGCTGGTTCCTGCGGATCCCCTATCAGTATGTGCTGGGGGAGCATCAGATGGGGATGCTGCGCCTGGATCTTACCGAGAAGCGCGGGATCGGCCTGGGGCTCATGCATGAGTATGACGTGCCCGGCGGCCAGGGGTCGGCCCGCCTGTACGACAGCCTGGGCTCCGGGGATTACAGCGTGCTGTTCACGCATGACCAGCATCTGCCGTTGGATACCACCCTGAAACTCACGCTGGAACAACAGCGCGATTCCGTGTATCATGACACTCCACTCACAACCAACATGGCCCGCGCCGAGTTGCTGCGCACGACCACCCATACCGCGACAGACCTTACCTACTCCACGCAGCAATTGGACGCGACCACCGACAGCACCAGCGTCCTGCTGCACCACCAGATCACCCAGCCGAATGACGTCATCCAGTTTGACAGCGGGTTTTACCTGAATACGTACCTGACGCAGGCGACGCAACAATTGCAAAACCATCTGCAATGGACCCACAAGTTCGGGGTGGGGGACACGCAGGTGCGCCTGGACGACCAGGCATTCACCACCAGCACCGGGGCACAAATCCTGTCCTATTCCATGCCGCAACGGCTACCCGAACTCACCTTTACCACCGATAGCAACCGCCTGCACCTGCCGGTGCTCAACGCGCTGCCGCTGACGGCGACGTTCGGCTGGGGGCTCTACCGGGAGCAGGCGAACGCTCCTGCGCTGGGACGCTCGCTCATGGACCTGCGGCTGACACCGTTCGTGCGCACGCTGGGCGCCACGCAGATTACCATGCAGGGAGAACTGCGGCAGACCGTGTATGGTGATCCCAGCGTCAGCGCGCAGTATCTGGCGCGCACCGATCTCACCGCCGTCAGCAAGCTGGGGAAAACGACCAATACCTTCCAGTATGACCGGCAGCTCAACGACGGCTATACCCCGCTGGTCATGGATGCGACTTATCCTTCGCATCGCCTGTCCGATGTGCTGCAGTACCAAACCACCGGATTTCAGGCGAGCCTGTCCGGGGGACGCGATCTGCAGTTGAACAGTTGGAACGACCTCAATCTGCTCCTGGCCGCGCAACCCGCCAAGGCGCTCACCCTCAGCTCCCAGGTGGAGTATGATCCGAATGCCCACCAGTTCCGTGATCTGGTCAGCCAGCTCGCCTGGGATGATCACCATGCGCTGGCGGCCAGCCTGCAAACGCGCTACGCGCTTGATGCGCACTCCCTGCTCACCGCCGACCTGGCGCTGGACTGGAAGCCCGGCCCCTGGCGCGTGCAGTGGCAGGTTGGCCTGTGGGGCGGCACCAGCACCCTGTACATGAACCGCTGGCAGGTGACGCGTGATCTGCATTGCTGGGTGGCCGGCGTCTATGCCGATCCCATTTCCCAATCCTACGGCTTTATCTTCCAACCGAAAGTCTTCGGCGATCTCACCTTGCCGTCCCTGTTGCTCGGTGGTTCACAAACCGGGATCAACAGCGGCGTCAATTGGGCGTTCTGAATCGCGTGATAATTATCCCTCACCCCCGGCCCCTCTCCCAGAGGTAGAGGGGGGAGACAGCGCTGAAATGCGATAAACCTCTCACCGTTAATAGCAATGCTACTCCCCTCTACCTCGGGGAGAGGGGCCGGGGGTGAGGGATGACTACCGGCAAGCGAATCACTGCTCGGTCTTCCGATACACCATAATGTGTATGTCCACCTCGGTGGTCAGTTCATTAATGGTTTCCAGTCGCTCGCGGGTCGGGGCATCGATATGCCGGCTGTAGGGGGTCATATTCACCAGGTCAAGCAGGTCCGCGGTGTTGGTGATGTGGATATCGAAGGTGACCGGGATGGACTCGATCAGGTGGAATCCGTCGGTCACCGTGCCTTTCGGCCCAAGGTCTTCCGGTTGTGCATACATGAACTCCCGCAGTTGAAAGAGATGCCGGGGGCCGGGAGCGGCCACGATCAGCGCCCCGTGTGTGTTCAGTACCCGTGCAAACTCCGCATCCTTCCGCGGGGCGAAGAGGCAGACAAGGCAGTCCAGGCTGCCGGGCAGGAAGGGGAGGTGAAAGGAACTGGCGACGGCGAAACGAATACCGTTCCCTCGCTTGGCGGCATATTGGATGGCACGCTTCGCCACGTCGATGCCATAGAGGTATACCGGTATGTCCGGCAGCCGGGAGACCAGCGTGTCGCGTAATCGCCAGGTATAATACCCCTCGCCGCATCCCGCGTCGAGGATGTTTACTTCCGAGCGAGGCGGTATGGCCTGCAGCTCCGTGGCCACAATCGCGTTCAAGCGGTCTGAGAACGGCGCGTAGTATCCCCGTTGCAGGAAGGCTTTCCGGCTTTGCAGCATGGGGATGGTATCGCCGGGTGTCCCTTTCCCCGTATCGCGCGGAAGCAGCAGGTTGACATAGCCGGCACCGGCGATATCAAAATGGTGCTGGTTGTCGCAGGCGTAGCGCGTGGCCTCCTGAAATAACGGCGTGTGACAGACCGGGCATTGCAATACCGTCTTCTCATGCATCAGCGATACCTTCTTTCGCACGGGTCACGTGGAGGACACCTAAAATGGGGCGAAGATGCTCGATTCTAACGCGAGGATGCCTGCCGTGTAAAGCAGGCGACCATGAGGGCGCTGCAAAGCGCGTCCGCCGACGGGTAAACTTCCCCGTTGGGAAGCTTGCCTGTCGACGACGCGCTTTGCAGCGTGACAACCCGGATTTCGGTTCACCTGGTGTTACGGCGCCGGGACGATTTGCCCATAAATGATCGCGCCGCTGGCTGTTTCCACCGTCAGCACCGTCTTCGATTGCAGCATGGCATCAATCGCATCGGGGAAGGACGAAATGCCGGACCCCGACTGCACCACAAAGTTGGCACTGCTTAACTGCACGCTAAACGGCGAAGTGAGCGTACCGCCGGTGGGATTGCTGAACAGCGTGAAGAGCAGTGGACCATTGGTCACGCCCCCGGAGCCCAGGCGGATATTCATCGCCGTAATCGTATCCGGCAATCCCTGGTGCGTCAGTTGCACCATGATGGCCGTCTGCATGTCGTTCAATTTCACCGATGCCGACCCGGTTGCTGATGTGCCGGTGCCGGTCAAGGCCACCTGGAATGCCGTCGGTCCCACTTGCCCGCGGATTTCGCCGGTGGGATGGGCCGATGTCAACACCATCAGGTAAGCGTTCCCATTCAAAACGTCATCGATCGCCTGGTCGTAGGTCAGCGGCCCGCCGGTGGCCAATTGCGCAAAGTCATTCGCCGACATGCGCACGGACAGCGTGCCGGTGTATAACGACCCGGGCATCTGTGTGAACAGATTGAAGATGACCGGCCCATTGGTATTGACTTTCCCGTCGTTGAGCGTAATGCCCGTCACCGAGGTCATCGACAATCCGGTGGTCTGCAGGCGCACATCGACTGTCCTGCGCCCTTTCATGCCGAGAATGGTCGGCTCGCGATTCACCGTGACGGAAGCCGTACCGATGGCTGCCGTCGCGACGGGCGGCACCATCTGCCCGCCGCTTAACCTGGTCGCCGCTAACTGTCGGTGGGTCGTGTTCAAGCTATTACCGCTACAACCGGCCAGCCATACCGCCAGTATCATAGCTATTCCGAACAGACCCAGCCTGCTTGTCCATAAACGCCTCCGCATCCTGAGAGCCCTCCTTTTGCCTTCCATGACTATCCCCGTCCCAGCCTAGATGGGATATATCTTACTTATACCTCATCTGGCCGCCAACATAAGTGCAATCTCAAACGAGTGGTTCATATTGTGTGACAAAGAAGGGGGAGAGTGGGAAAAATGCTGAGGCGTTGGTCTCACACCGGACGATGATCGGATATCAGCTCTGAGAAGCCGTCTTGCGGTAGGAAGAGTCACTCCGGTCACGAATAGTATAGGGGTGAGGTGGAAGGTCTGATGGCGTATTCGCAACACAATGAAGAGCAGGCGGCTGTCTGGACGGCCTATGGCGAGGGAAAGCCGGTGCGCGTTCCGGTGAGTATTTTCGCCGGCGAAAGCATGATTCTCCTCGAACCGGATCTGAACCCGCAGGGATATACGTTCCAGGATTGCTTTACCGATCCGGCGGTGATGTTTGCGGTGCAGTTGCAGACGCAATACTGGAATGCGTTCCACCTGCCCGGCGACCGGCCACGCGGGCTGCCGGAGTCCTGGGCCATCACGCCGTTTTTTCAAAACATCACCGATGCGGCCTGGCTGGGCGCGCCGATTCATTTTTATGACACCGACGGCGCCCCGGTCACCCGCGCGCTCCTCACCGACGACCGAAAGCACCTGCTCTTTGACCGCGGCATCCCCGACCCATTCTCCGGCATCCTGGAGACGGGCCGGCGGTTCTACGAGTATTATCGCGAGCGCGCGGCGAAGGAGACCTTCCACGACCGCCCCATCACCGTGACGGAGTTCTACCAGGGGTTCAGCTCCGATGGCCCCTTCACCGTTGCCTGCAACCTGCGCGGCGCCACCAACTTTTGCCTCGACCTCTATGAAGACCCGGAGTACGCGCAGCAGTTGTTGAGCTTCATTGTCGAATCCACCATTGTCCGCCGCCGCGCCTGGGTGGAGTACTACGGCCTCCCGCGCGAGCGCGGCGGGCTGTATCTGCCCGATGACAGCATTGCCATGCTCTCCTGCGAAGCGTATCGCGAGCTGGTGCTGCCGCATCATAAACGGCTGTCCTTTGCAGACCGCGCGCCGGGACAGAAGATCAATGTCCACCTCTGCGGCGACTCCAGCCGCCACTTCCGCCTGATGCGCGATGAGTTGGCGGTCGGGCTGTTTGATACCGGTTTTCCCATCGACCACGGCTGGGTGCGGCGCGAACTGGGGCCCGAGGTGACGATTCAGGGCGCTCTGCAGCACGATGTCCTGCTGCACGGCACGGCGGAGGAGGTGGCGGCGGAAACCCGGCGTGTGCTGCATTCCGGGGTGATGGAGGGTGGGAAGTTCATCCTCATTGCTGGCCTGCTGGGCGGCGCCGGCTGGCGCGCCCCACTACATCGCGAGCCGGCACGCACGCCGCTGGATAACTTGCAGGTGATGTATGACACCTGCCGAGCGGAAGGGCGCTATCGGTAGCGTGCCCCCAACGAACGGCATGCATCTTGACCAAACTTGCATCCTTGTCCTCTTGCTGACTGCCGAATTGTCGGCAGTCTTGCTACACTGAGCGAGAGGGATCAGCCATGGCCGATTTTACCGAAGAGCGTATATCCACCGGTGTCTCCGGGCTGGATCAGATCTGTAACGGGGGGCTGTTGCCCCAGCACGCCTACCTGGTGCGTGGGGGGCCAGGCGCCGGAAAGACGACACTGGGGTTGCATTTTCTCACCAGCGGCACGGCGCGCGGGGAGAGTGCGCTGTACATCAGCCTCTACGAACCGGAACAGCGCATTCGGGAGATTGCCCGACGACTGGGCTTTCCGCTAGAGCAGGTGCAGTTTCTCAGTCTCGGGCCGGTGCCCGATCTCTTCAGCACCATGGAACCAGGGCGCATCTTCGCCCCGACGACGGAAGAGCCGGGATCATTCACGCAGCGCATTGGCGAAGAGATCACCCGGTTAAAGCCCCAGCGCATCTTCGTTGATGCCATCACGCAGTTCCGTTTCCTCTACCCCGATATCTTCCAGTTCCGCCGGCAGATGCTCTCCTTTTTACATTTCCTCACCGAGCAAGAGGTGACGGCGCTGCTGTCCTCTGAAACGAGCGCGCAGACGGTCGACGAGGACCTGCAATTCATGACGGATGGCGTGATTACCCTCGAGCAGAGTGGCACGGAGCGCTGGCTGAGCATCAGCAAATTCGTCGGGTCCGGCTTCCGCGCGGGCCGGCATGCGATGAAGCTCACCAATACCGGGATGCTCGTCTTCCCGCGCCTGCTGCCGGAGGAGCACGGCAAGGTGTTCAAGGCGGAAACGATCCCCTCCGGCGTGCCGGAGCTGGATGAGATGCTGCATGGCGGCATCGAGCGCGGCACGGTGACGCTGATCACCGGTCCCAGCGGCGTGGGGAAAACCACCCTCGGCCTGCAATATATGAAAGAGGCCTCCGGGCGAGGAGAACGCTCGGTGACCTATATCTTTGAGGAAAGCCTGGAGACGCTCGTGCATCGCGCCGAGGCCATCCAGATCCCGGTAACGGCGATGATGGAGCGCGGCACCCTGGCGGTGGTGCCGATCGATCCCCTGCGGTTAAGCCCCGATGAATTTGCCATGCTGGTGCGCCAGGAGGTTGAAGAGTGCAATACCCGCATCATCATGCTGGACAGCATTGCTGGCTATCGGCTGGCCTTTCGTGAGGAAAACCTGGTCACCCACATGCATGCACTGGCGAAATACCTGACCAATATGGGGGTGACAGTGGTGTTGGTGAATGAGGTGGAGTATATCACCGGCAATTTCCGCATCACTGACGTGGGCATCAGCTACCTGGTCGACAACGTCATTTTCCTGCGCTACCTGGAAATGCGCGGGGAGATCCATAAAGCCATCGGAGTGTTGAAAAAGCGCATGAGCAGTTTTGAGAAAACCTTGCGCGAAATTGAGATCACGCGATACGGCATCAAAGTGGGCCGCCCCCTCACCGAATTACGGGGCATTCTCACCGGCACCCCGGAAATCATTGGACGCCGTGAGGACGCGACGGCGTGTGGTGAATCACTCCGCGAGCGGTAAGGCGATGGTGAAGGTGCTGCCCTGTCCCACGCCCGGGCTGGCGGCGGATACGCGCCCCCCGGAGAGCTCGATGATGCCGCGCACCAGGGCCAGGCCGATGCCCAACCCACGGGTGGTGCGGGTGCGCTCGAGCTGGTAGAAAGGGCGAAAGAGGCGATGCAGTTCCTCGACGGGGATGCCCCGTCCGGTGTCCTGCACCTGGATGACCGCATACCCCCCTTCCCGGTAGCCGCGCACGGTGATGCGCCCCCCGGGATCGGTGAATTTCAGCGCATTGGTCAACAGGTTGTTGATGACCTGCCGGATGCGAATCGGATCTGCCTTGACCGGCAGCGGGCAATCTGGCCCCTCCAGCGCCAGGGTGATCCGGCGTTCGTTGGCACTCGGCGTGATGTCTGCCATGGTGTCGGCCGCCTGCTGCCAGAGATCGATCGATTCCGGCTTGAGGATTATCTTCTGGTGGGTGACGCGCGACATATCCAGCAGATCGTCGACCAGTTGCTTTTGCCGGGTGGCATTGGACATGATGATGGACAGCGCTTGCGCAGCCAGTTCGGGGTCGCCCTGTGCGGCTTGCGCCCAGCCGAGGATATTGGTGAGAGGATTGAGCAGTTCGTGGGAGACGATGGCCAGAAATTCGTCTTTCGCACGGTCTGCCTCTTTCAACGGGGTGATATCCTGAATGGCGATTACCGCGGCGACCAGTTCGCCATTGAGGTAGATGGGCGCGGCATGCATGAGCACGGGCACTTCCAGTCCGACCGGGGTCTGGATGATCGCTTCGACGGCCATGGTGATCTCGCCATGCAAGGCACGCACGACCGGCCATTGTTCAACCGGCACCAGTGCGCGCGTCTCCGACGTCAGCATCACGCCTTCCCATAAGGCCTGTCCCTCCCGCGCCCCGAAAAAGTCGAGCAGCGCCTGGTTGCAGCGAACCACCGCCATATCCGGCGCAACAAACGCCATGGGGAACGGCAGGATATCGATGGCCGAGGTGCAGAAGGCACGTTCCCGTTTCACCAGCTCTTCAGTATGTTTTCGCTCGGTAATATCGGTGGATAAGGTGGCGAACGTCCGGACATCCAGCCTGAAGATGGACATCAGCAGGTGGCGGTCCAGCTTGGGAAAGAATACCTCGCGGCGCGCCGGTTGCCCGGTTTCCATGACCTGCCGGAAAGCATCGAGCAACAGCGGACGTTCAGTATCACGACCATACAGCGTACTGGCTCGTTTGCCGATGACCTGGTCACCTGGTATGCCCATTACCTGCTCATATGCCGGATTAACCTCCAGTATGACCCAATCGGTGGGGTTCTCGTTCTCATCGCAGATGAGCATATCCCGTGCCAGCGCTTCACTCATGTGCTCAAAGAGCTGGCGGTACTTCTCCTCGCTCTCGCGCAGCACCTGTTCGGCACGCTTGCGCGCGGTGATATCCTGGTTGACGATGAAGGCGCCGATGATCCGACCATCCTGATCGCGAATGGGCGCCGCGGAATTCAAGATGATCTTGTGGGTGCCGTCAAACGCCTCGATCTCGATTTCCTCGTTGATGGAGGTTTCGCCCTGGCAAATGGCCCGGGCCGCCGCCCACTCCTCCGGGGCGATCAACTTGCCGGTATCCACCCACCAACCTTTATATACGCCGTACTGCGGGACATCGACATATTCGGCGCCTCCCCAAATGCGCTGTCCGGCCGGATTACCCTGGACAATCCGGCTTTCCCTGTCGATGAGCCAGACGCCCACCGGCAACAAGTCGAACACCGTCTGCATGGTCATTTCGCGCTCACGCAACTGCGCTTCCGCGCGTTTGCGCTCCGCGATGTCGCGCAGCGTCGACTGATAACGTCCCGGCGCAATGCGAGTCGCTGAGTAATCGACCGGCACCAGGATGCCGTCTTTGCGCTGGATGCAGAACTCCCCCGCCATCTGCCCGTCATGCCGGAACTCCTCATACTGGTGCCATGCTTGTTCACGCTCAAGCTCAGGGGCGATATCTATCACACGCATCGTGAGTAATTCGTCCCGCGTATAGCCGGTCAGCTCTTCCGCGCGCCGGTTGGCATCAAGGAAATGGGCCTCCTCATCGGTGATGAGAATGGCGTCCAGCGAATTGTCGAATACTTGCCGGTATTTTTCTTCTGCTTGCGATTTTGCCGCTTCTGCCGCCTTGCAATCGCTGATATCATGCACGGCATACAGCATGGTGCCATGATCGATACGCACCTTCTTCACCGTGACCAGAACAAAATGTGGGGTGCCGGCTTTGTCGATGATCATGCGTTCGTTATTCGGTATCACGCCCCTCGCGTTCAATTCCGCATACTCGACGACCATATCTCCCAGCAGACAGTCGATCGTGCCCATGGCGGCCACCTCAGCTTCAGAGTAGCCAAAGAGGATATCAACATTCGGGCAGATGAACGTGAATACGCCGTGTTCATCGGTGATGAACACGGCATCACTGATGTTCGAGAGCACTAATCGGAATAGCGCATCAGACGGCCCCACGGCATGGGTGTCGTCATGCACGTCACCCTCATTCATTCAGTTGATCCTGGTGAGCCGGGAATAATACCTATTGTAGCCCGGACTCATGGCAGTAATGAATCGAGGTTTTCACATCCACGCGCTACCGGGCTGTTGTGTCAGCTGAGTAAGCAAATTACAGATGTGAGAATCCAAGGCACTTTGTGAGGAACTGCGGCAACCTGCCCGCAGGCGGTTCTCGAATGTCGGGGTACTATTGCAGCAGGATGGACATTTCGTCCGGCTGGGACGAAAAGGAGCAGGACGTGAAAGACATTGAAGCCGCCATTGATATTGATGCATCGCCGGAACGCGTGTGGGGCATCCTCACCGACCTTCCCAGCTATGTGCTCTGGAATCCCTTTATCCACCGCGCCTACGGGTTGGTGCAGATGGGGGAGAAGATCGAGGTGCATATGAAACTGCCGGGGGCAGAGGAGTCGACCTTTTTCCCGACCATCACCCTCATGGAGCCGTGCCGGGAGTTGCGCTGGTCCGGGCACCTGTACGTGGCCGGCCTCTTTGACCGGGAGCAGGATTTCCGCATTGAGCCGCTTGGGGAGGACCGCGTGCATTTCGTCCAGCGCGAGGGGTTCACCGGCGTGCTGGTGCAGTTGATCATGCCGAAGCTGGAAGATGCCGTCCGGCAAGGGATGGAGGCGATGAACATGGCGTTGAAAGAACGCGCCGAAGCGCCGGCGATCCCCGAGCATAAAGCGGCATAAACGGCTAACGTGTTCCTGACCACTTTTGCCGGTCGGACCGCCTTGGCGCGTCCGACCGGTTTCACGCATCTGGCAGCACCCATAAATGAACTCCGGCAGGAGATTTCGCGCGTCGGCTTGAAATGATATCCAGTTTCAAGACAAGGAAGCACCTGTCAAATTTACGGACGTTGGACGTGAGACGTTGAACCTTGAACTAACACAACCCACCCTCATCATCACCGGTGCGTTTGGCAGCGGGAAGACGGAGTGCGCCATGGCGCTGGCGGCGTGGTGTGCAGCGCGGGAGGCGGTGACGCTGGTCGATCTCGATTTCGTCAACCCGTATTTCCGCTCGCAGGACCACCAGGAGGCACTCCACGCACTGGGGGTGCAGGTGATTGCCCCCGAGGAGCGCGTGGCGCAGATCGATGCCCCGGCGATGCCGCCCTCCGCACGGCAGGCCATGGTGCATCCCACGGGCCGCACCATCGTTGACCTGGGCGGCGACCCGGCCGGCGCCATCGTCATCGGGCAGTACGCCGCCGACCTGGTGCACTATGACCTGTGGGCAGTGGTCAATTTCGCCCGACCCACCACCGCCACCCCGGCACAAGCGGCGCCGCTGTTGCGCGACATTGCCGCCGCCACCCGCCTGCACTTCACCGGCCTGGTCAGCAACACGCACTTCGGCGAGTACACCACGCCGGACGATATCCGCGACGGCCTGGCGCACGCGCAGGAGTTGGGGCAGTTGCTGCAGGTGCCGGTGGTGCTGGCGACAGTCCCCGCCGGTGTGCCCGCGCCGTCGCTCCCGCTCCCCGTGCTCGAAATCGCCCCACGCCTGCGCAAGCCCTGGGAGCGGTGAAGAAGGAATCGCAGTTATAGAGAATGAACCACAAAGACACGAAGAACACAAAGATTTTATTGTTCCCCTGCGGGATGGGGCTCATTGGGTGAGCGTTTGGAGTGAATTTGTACAGCGGTACAACTGACTTGTCAGACGAACGCGCGAAGCACAAAACATTCCCTTTGTGTCCTTTGAGTCTTCGTGGTGAAATAAAGGGAACTGTCCCCTACTCCCATACGAGGGAACCCATTGAACCAGGAACAAGGAACTTTGAACGACAATGCTATCCCGTTTTCGCCTGCTCATTTTTGATATGGACGATACGCTGGCTGCCAGCGGTGCGCTGTGGCGCCGGGCGGAGAGCCGGTTGTTTGCGCAACTGGGCCACGCGTATGATCCGCAAATTGCCGACCGCTACAAGGGGATGAACGCGCAGGGGGTGGGGCAGACCATCCATGCGTTGCTGCAGCCCCCCGGGTATTCCGCCGATGCGTGCGGCCGGCTCTTACGCCAGTACCTGCTCGAAACATTCGCCGGTCCGCTTGACCCGATGCCGGGGGCGGATGCCATGGTGCGCTGGGCGGCCGGGCGGTTCACACTGGCGCTGGCGTCCGGCTCTCCGCTGGAGGCCATCCAGCAGGTGCTGGCACGCTTTGGCTGGACGGCATTGTTCACCCTGGTGCTCTCCAGCGAGGGGATGCGTGGCAAGCCGGAGCCGGATGTCTTCCTGGAAGTGGCCCGCCGCCTGGCCATTCCGCCTGCCGAGGCCGTGGTCTTTGAAGACAGCCTCAACGGCGTGCGCGCGGCGAAACGGGCGGGCATGACCTGCATCGCCATCCCCAGCAGCACCGACCCGCGCATCCGCGAAGAGGCGGACTGTACCTTCACGTCGTTTGACGAAATCATCACCGCCATGCACGAGGATATCTGCCATGAGCAATACTGTTAACTGGTCTAACCCCTATGCCTGCCGCGACGGGGCCTGGCTGCGCGGCAATCTGCACACGCATACCAGCCCGGCCAGCGGCTGTGGGGAGGTGCTACTGGAACGCGTGCTGGAACTCTATGATCGCGCCGGCTATGACTTTCTCTCCATCTCGGACCACATGACGTTAACCCCGGCGCAACATGCACGGATGACGTGCATCCCCGGCGTGGAGTGGAACTCCCCCACTGGCGAACACACGGGGGTGTATGCCTGCGACCCGGCGCTGCCGGCGGCACAATGCTGCGTGAGCTGTCAACCCGCATTACTTGACGGACTGAAAGACAGCGATGCGCTGGTGATCCTCAACCACCCGAACTGGCAACTGCGCCCGCACTATCGCCGTGAAGAGCTGCTGGCGGCGCAGTACTATGACGGCATCGAGATCTTCAACGGGGTGATCCGTCGGCTGGACGGCTACGAGATATCCACCGACAAATGGGATTACCTGCTGGCCCAGGGGCGCCGGGTGCTGGGCTTCGCCAGCGACGATTCGCACTGCGAAGGCGATATCGGCGCCGCCGCCATCGTCGTGCGCTCTGTAAGCCGCACCGCAGAGGATATTCTCGCCGCCATCAAAGCCGGCAACTTCTACTGCACCAGCGGCGCCATCATCACCGACATCCGCCGTGACGGCAACCACATCGAGATCGAGACCGACGGCGGGCAGGAGATCCAGGTTACCGGCGTCGGCGGCACCCTGCTTCACCGGGTACACGACCACAGCCTGCGCTATGAATTTGCGGGCCAGAGCGGGTATGTTCGCTTCACCGTATACGGGCACGGTTCGGAGATGGCGTGGACGCAGGCGTTTTTTACGGAGTAATGGCTTTCCCTGATGAATTATCAGACACATAGCTGTAGTATAGTGCTAACAATCGGAGGCGGAGCAAGCGTTGACACAAGATCCGTTAGAGCATATAATCACTCTACTGACTGGCGTTGATTCTTAAGTGACCATAGGCGGGGTTCGCATATTGGGCACTTGCATGTTCCCTGTTCTTTCCTTCTTCCGCTATACAGTTGGTCAACATGCCTTGTGTGGATGGTTTATGTGTCGATATGCATTCCTGCCCCATGTTTGCCATTCGATTGGGGGAGCTGCGCTTTGGATGACGAGACGAAGCTGCGCATCCGTAACAAGGCGAGAAAATTCGCCCGGTTATGTGATGAGACGAAACACTCGATGATCGAGACTATCGGAGAAGAATTAGATAAGAGGGTCTACTGGAAGACAATTCCATCCGCTCAATGGGCAGAGAATGAATTTTCCAGTGACAGAAGTGTAACCCTGAAGCGCGATAAGACGAACTCTATCTATATCTTCACCAAGGAAGCGGGCAACGACTTCGCGCCCGCCTTTGCAGCAGCGCATGAAGTGGCGCACCTTGCTTTAAACCACTTACTGAACGATAAGCTTAGTTTTGGTTCTGGGGAAACACGCAAGGAAATGGAGGCGAACTATTTCGCGCTGGTACTGTTGCACCTCTCGGAATATGCCGTCAACCTTGCCGAACCCGCCGGTCTGACAAAAGAACAACTCGTTCCGCAGGCTGTCAGATTCATCTCCGGCCTATTTCCGGTTAAAGATGCGGTTATTGAAGAATTTGAAGAGATAGATCGGTCTGAACAGGGTATAAACCAAGAGATGCAAGGTGAGCATCAACTGATATCATAATAAGCGAGCATCTCTCTGGTTGATTGCAACGACATCATTCGTCACATATTTGCACGAAGAATTTTAACGCAATCTTACGTGTGTACTATAATTATGGTACACACGTGATTCGAAAGGCTGGAATTGTTCATTGTCTACAATTCTGGCGGGAAGGGGCTGCTTATGAACACAAAGTCGCCAGATATGAAAACGGTCAATATTAACAGGGTTCCTGAACTCGTCGAATTGGAAGTCGATTCCGCGATCACTTGTGGTGTCGATAATCGAGATGAAGCGATCAGGATTGCGACGTTCTGTGCCAAGGTACTGAAGAGCATGGATGAGAGCAGGGGGAAATCTCTCCGGTAATCCGCTTTTCTGATTAATCTTGTTCAAAAGTGGTGTGCATTTACCTGAGTAGAGCACACCACTTTTTTATTGGTGCCGTAGGTCAGATAAAATGAACGTTTTCACCCAAGCTGTAGCACCACTCACTGTTCTCTTTCACCGTATCCGCTCGACATGCTACAATTAGCATATGGATATCGACTGGGAACAACTCTGGACCGTTGCCGCCGCGCAGTTTGCGCTGCCGGCGGATTCCATCCATGGCACCGCGCACTGGGGGCGCGTAGAGCGGCATGGGGTGCGGCTGGCGGAAGAGAGCGGCGGCGATCTGCTGGTAGTGCGCCTCTTCGCGGTGTTTCACGATGTCTGCCGCCTCAGTGATAGCATCGATGACCAGCACGGCGCCCGCGGCGCGGAGCTTGCCGCCCACTGGCGCGATTGCTATTTCGCCCTCTCCGACGCCCAATTTTCCGCGCTCCACTACGCCTGCACCTGGCACACCGCCGGCCAGGTCAGCGACGACCCGACCATCGGCGCCTGCTGGGATGCCGACCGCCTGGATCTCTGGCGCGCTGGTTTGACGCCGAAGGAGAAGTACATGAGCACCGAGTATGGGCGGATGCTGGTGCGGACGGGGCAGGTGGGGTTGCAGTATACGCCGAAGGCTGGTCTTTAAACGAAGGATTCGCCGCTTCAGTACATAATCTGATCTATCTGCTATACTTGGAGTCGAGGCTATCGCCTCAGTCAGGATGAGCCATGGACTCGTGGGACACGTTTACACTACAGGTGCGCATAACGCCACAAGAAGCGCTGGACCGCCTCCTCAAATCCTCAAATCAAGTGAATCACGGTTCAGACAATTCACTCAGCAACTGTGCCTCCGCAATCCCCTCATACACCTCATCCCTTATCTCCCCCTCTTCCTCCAGTGACCAGCTCAGCGAGAGCACCTTGTCGAGCAGGGTGGCGCGGAGGATGGCTTGAGGAGTGGCGTGCAATTCCTCGGCGAAGATCGCCGCGCGTTCCGTGAGGCGTTGCGCCGTTTCCACCGGGGAGAGGGTGGACGGCAACTGGTTATGCATGAAGCGGGCCACGTTCAGGCAGGCGTCGCCGATGACCCCTTTGGGGTCGATGGCGAGCCAGCCATGGCGGTCGTCGAAGAGGATATTTTCGTGGTGCAGGTCGCCGTGCAGCAGCACATCCTGCACTTTGCCCCGCTCGATGTCGGCCAGCGCCGTTTCCGCCTGCTCCACCAGCCGCCGCCCCAGCGGGCCGGCGTCCGGGCCATAGGTGCGGCGCAGGCGCACGAAGGCGCGCTCTACCCATTCGGCGAAGGTCGGCAAGTGGTGGGAAGGCGGGCACGGCACGGTCAGCGTGCGCATGATGCCGGCGGCGATGCGCGTTTCCCTAGCGTTGTCGCCCACACTGGTTAGCATGCGCCCAGGGCGCAGGCGTTCCAGCAGCATGGCCCCGAGCTCCAGGTCAGCATCGAGGCAGCGCACCATCCCCCGGCCGGCATACCACTGCAGCGCTTCAATCTCCGTCTCCAGTTCACGATGCGGCACCCCGACCTTGAGCACCACCGCTTCCCCATCGCGTGTGGTGGCGTAGGCCAGGTAGTTGATGGACAGGTGTGACACCGGCTCCCCCAGCGTCAACTGCCACCGCGCCGCACACTGCGCCAGAATCTGCGGCAGCCGCTCCAACCACGCCTGACCCTTTGTTCCGAAGATACGGGTGACCGTTTCGGCGATATTTGTTGTCATTGTCTGAACCAGGATTCACTTGATTTGAGGATTTGAGGATTCGTTATTTTCATCCTCTCCCTACATCGCCAGAGAATTTCTTATTATGCACTCGCTTATATTCTAAGCTCTCTGCGCCGAAATTGAGGAGTAATCCCACGGGGAGATTATACGCCTCAAGATAATTCTTTCCTTGCGCCAGGTGAACGTCCTCAAGCTGCACGATGGCTTTGATTTCCACCATGATCAATCCTTCAACAAAGAAGTCGACTCGTCGTGTACCGATTTGTTGCTCGCGGTAGAAAATCGGCATTTCCATTTCCCGGGCAAAGGCCAGGTTATGATACGGCAGTTCAATCTCCAAGGCTCGCTGATAGATCACTTCCTGAAATCCATTACCGATCGTCGAATGCACTCGCATCGCTGCCTGAATCACTCGCCTCGTGATATCCCCATACAACATGACCAGGAAATCCTTTCATTCCATGGAATGGATTATGTAATATAACACCCGTTGTCCAGCAGAGCAACCATATTATCGGCTGCAATAGATGCACAGGGGCTGAAAAAGAACGAATCCTAAAATCCTTTAATCCTTAAATCCTGGTTCAGACAATTCACAACCCCGTCTTCAACAACACCCCCGCCGCGCGTACCGAGCACTTCTGATACCGACTGTATTCCCGGGCGGCGCGTTCGTGGATGCGCTGGGGGGATTCGCCGCGGAGCCAGCCGTCGAGGGCGGCTTTGAAGGTGTAGGCCTCCGGGCACATCACCTGCGTGGTCCAGAGCAGGGGGTAGGCGCCGGTTTTCTCCAGCCACGGTTTGAAGTAGGTGCAGCTCACGCAGCAGAGGAGCATCACCTCTTTTCTTTTACCCGGAGCGCGGGTGATCTGCAGGTCCAGCGGGAAGTCGATGAGGCCGTCGTGGCCGATGTAGGTGAGAAGATCGGCGCCGCCGCCGAAGATGAAACGGTGGCTGTTGATGGCGATGGCCTCCGGCGCCTGCCCGGCGGAGGCGGCGATGGTGTCGCTGATGGCTTGTTTAATATACGCGCCGTCATAGGCATCGGCCACCAGGTAGGCCTTGCGCCCGAGATGGGTGAAGATCAGCCGCTCCAGCACATGCGCCTTGGGATTGGGGAGATCCGCCAGCAGCTTCCAGTCGCGGCTGCGCAGCATATGGGTCTTCACCCCGTAGCGCGCGCCCCAGTAGAGATTGCGCGCAGCGTCCTGTCCATTCCCAATCGCCGGCGGCACCGGCGCAATCCCCTGGTGCTGGTTGTCGCACAACGCCACGAAGACGTGGATCTTCTTATACCCGCCCACCTCATCCGTCATCGGCGCCGCCGCCACGGCCCGGCGCACCGGCGAGGAGCGGTGGAACAGCGCCACCGTCAGCCCGATCACGAGGACGATGAGCAGGCCGAAGAAGAGTATTCGTCTGAACCTTGATTCAAGGATTAAAGGATTTGAGGATTTGTTCTTTTTCACCCTCTTCTCATCCTCGGGTGAGTATTCATTCATGGGCTCTCCTCAATCGCGTGACAGTGGACGATAACAATAATGACATATGCGTCCTTCGCCAGTCTGAACCTTGATTGCGCAAAGTGAGGAAAGGTCAGTAAAAACCGAATCCAAAAATCCTTTAATCAAGTGAATCATGGTTCAGACAACGAAATCAAGGTTCAGACAAATACCCCAACAACTCCCGCAAATTCTCCCTCTTCACCCAATCACGTTCGATCAACAGTTCCTGCTTTTTCTCCGGTTGTTTCTCCAGCGAGGCGACCATTTTGATCATGGTGCGGTCGAGGAAGGACATGCGCTCCAGTTGATAGCGCCCGCCCACGGGGAAGACTTTGAGCTGTGATGCGATCTCCGGCGGCAGGCTTTGCGGCACAAACTTCGCCACTTCCTCCGGGTCGGCGGTGACATTCACCAGCATCAGCACCACGCGCTTCCCCTGCAGTGCCGGCCAGTGGGCGACGATCCACTTGGCCAGCGCGACATGGCCGGCGAAGACGCTGGAGCCGATCACCACCGTGTCATACGCGCGCAAATCCCGCGGCGCCTGCCGCACCTCATACAGCGCAAACCCGGTGGCCTCGCGCACCCATTCCGCATACTGCCGGGTCGAGCCGTAGCGGGATTTATAGATGATGATGCCGTTCATACCGGTCTCCTTTTGTCTGAACCTTGATTGAAGGATTAAAGGATTTTAGGATTCGTTCTCTTTCACCCTCTTCCTACCTCGCGCAAAATATCTGCTATTATGCACCCGTCCCGTGATATCCCCGTAAAGCATCACCAGGAAATCCTTACATCACATGATTCACTCGTACCTGCAATAGAACACTCACCGGTGGGGAGAGCGAGCCATTCCATATACCGTAATACGTGATCAGCGGTGGAAGAAACAAATCCTATAATCCTTTAATCCTTCAATCATGGTTCAGACAGTATCTGGATGCTGGAGCCCGCGAAGTCGTCACCGATGGGCTCGCAGCGGCCGCCCAGGCAGTTGGCCAGGAAGCGCTCGGTGATGGCATAGAAGGATAGGTTGTTTTCCGGGCGGGCAAAGCCGTGGCCTTCGTCTGGATAGAGCAGGTAGGTGACGGGGAGGCCGCGGGCCTGCATGCTCCGCACTATCTGGTCGGACTCCGCCTGCTTCACCCGCGGGTCGTTGGCGCCTTGCGCGATGAGCAGAGGCTTGCAGATGCGGTCCGCATAGGTAATCGGGGAGTGCCGCTCCAGCAGCGCGCGCCCCTCCTCGGTGCGCGGATCGCCGACGCGGGTGACCAGCAGGTCCAGCATCGGTTTCCAGTAGGGCGGGATGGATTCGATCCAGGTGACGAGGTTCGAGATGCCGACCATGTCCACGGCACAGGCGTAGAGGTCGGGGGTAAAGGTGAGCCCCGCCAGCGCGGAGTACCCGCCGAAGCTGCCGCCCAGCACCGCCGTGCGTGCGGGATCGGCGATTCCGGTTTGCATGGCCCAGCGGACGGCATCCACCTGGTCATCGATAATCTTCCCGCCCCACTCGCGGTCGCCGGCGTTGACGAAGGCTTTGCCGAAGCCGGTGGAGGAGCGGAAGTTGACGGACAGCACCGCATAGCCGCGGTTAGCCAGCCACTGGTGCCAGAGGTTGAGCCCCCAGCTATCCCGCCCCCACGGCCCGCCGTGCGGGGTGAAGACCATCGGCAGCGGCGCATCCGGGATGCCATCGCCGTCGCGGTCGCTGCCCACCGGCAAGGTATAGTAGGCCACCAGTTCCAACCCATCGCGCGCGGGGATGACCACGGAATGCATGCGCGCCAGCGGCAGGTTTTCGAGCGCCTGCCGGTTGGTGAACAGGAACGCGGCAGTGCGCTCTGCACGGTCGTAGAGGTAGAAGCGGACCGGCCCATCGTCAACCACATACTCGATAACCCAGTATCGGTCATCGAGCGAGCGGTCGGCGATCACCAGCTCACCATCGGCCACCGTGCGCAGGAAAGCAAAATCCGCTTCGACGGATGGGTCGAGCACCCGCCAGCGCAGACGCTCATAGATGAAGGAGACGGCCTGGATGCGCTTATCGGTCGGATGGCGCAGCACGCCGGTCACGTCGACGCCGGGGTCATCGGCCAGCACACGCGATGCCTTCGTCTCCGTATCGATGGCCACCAGCGCGGCGGTGTTGCGCCCGCGGCTGTCGATCATGAACATCGTCCGGTTGCTCCTGTCGAACCCGACCAGCGAGGTGGTGAGCATATCCTCGGCGGGCATGGTATCCCATAACTGCCAGTCGCCGTCAACGGGGGAGTAGAATTCCACCCCACCGTCCGCGGTCATCTGCTCCGCATAGCGTAGGTGATAGTCGTTGTCCACGGACACGCCCGCGAACCGGTCATGTTGCAAGAGCAGCGTCATCGCGCCGGTCACCAGGTTGATCCGGTAGATATCATGCCAGTGCGGATCGCGGTTGTTCAGCCCGGCGATAATCTCCTCGGGGAATTTGGGGTCGGCAGCCTGCGGTTGCGCCATGACCCCCTCAAATGGGGTGAGGTCCCGCACGGCGCCAGTGGCCACCTCGACGGCAAACAGCCGCCAGTTCTCATCGCCGTTCCGGTCCTGCAGATAGAGGATATGCGCATTGGTGAACGCCCAGAAATAATAATGGATGCCGCGCCCCGCATCGCGGGTGACCGGTCGCGCCGTCGAGAGATCCTCGCGCGAGGCCACCCACACATTGAGCACGCCATCAACCGGCGCCAACCACGAAAGCCAGGCGCCGTCCGGGCTGATATGCACAGATGCGCGGTCCGGATTGCTGAAGAAACGCCGGCGAGGAATCAGCGGGATATCCGTCATGGTTGTACTCCTTGTACCGCGAAAGTTGGCATTGTAGACGATCTGCCTCTGGTGGTACAGTAGCACTGTGGTATTGGGCTGTCAATCTGTGCAAACCATTCTTCAGGTATGATGTCTCTGCTGCCGATCATACGCCGCAAAGTGCGCAATAACCGGCAACAGTAGAAATGTGCTAAAATACCACGCATGGAACCACAACTGCCGGGAGCACCTGAAGTGACGATGATCCCACCAACCCTGGCGCCCATCGCCGATTCCGCATGGACGTCACGGCGACCGGTGTGGGTGACCGTAGCGGCGGTAGAGATGCTGGTGGTCGGGGCTCTTGAGTTCCTCTTCTTCCTCGTGGTGCTTATTTCCGGCTTTCCATCGACACACAAATGGAGTGCGGATGAGATCCTGGGATTATGCATCATTGGTGCGCTTTGTCTGGCGGGATTGGTAAAGGGTATCCTTGCCATTCGGTTATTAAAAGTGTCGAATGCGGCACGTATTGGGAGCATCATCCTCTTCTTGCTTGAAACTGCTGTTGCCTTATTGGTGGCCATTATCGGCGTAGCCGGAGAGACCACCGTGCAAATCGGCATACTCATCGTTGGTCTGGTTGCCGTACTGGCATTCGTGCTGGACATCTTGCCGATCATCATCCTCACCCGCCCGAAGATCGCGCAGGCGTTTCGGAAGTAAGGTCACCCATGCTCATTCGCAAACTGGTCAACGACGACCTGCCCGCCCTTGCAGAACTCTATACGCAGTTCTGGGGCGAAGATTCGTCACTCGAGATGATGCACGCGACGTTCCAGCGGCTGCAAAGTAACCCGAACTATATCTTGCTGGTTGCCGAAGGGTCGGAGGGGAACATCGTCGGGTCGGTGATGGGCATCATTTGCGAAGAGCTCTACGGCGCGTGCCATCCCTTCATGGTGATCGAGGATGTGATCGTCGACGCGACACAACGCCGCCAGGGTATCGGCTCCGCGCTGATGCGCGTGCTGGAGCAACACGCGTGTGATCGCGGGTGTGGCTACATCCTCTTCGTCACCGAGGCGGAACGCACGGACGCGCACCGTTTCTATGCCTCGCTCGGGTATCAGTTGCATACGCACCAGGGGTTTAAGAAGCACCTGTGATGTCTCGAAGATCCACTTTCGGATTATAATCCATGCTGCCCGCGGGAGCCTTTCGGTTCGAATAGTGTTTATTTGCTGCATTTGCTGCAAATGCATAGAGTTTAGCAAAGAAAAATGGCCTCGTGAATTACAAAATACGCTCCAGTCTATTGCTTCTGCTTTGCTTTATAGTCTCATATCATAGCATCTTGTAGCAATAAAGCTCACATTGTCTTATCTCGTGTCGACAAGTACCCATCTGGAGTATCGTCTGCTTCCGATGTTTTGAATTCGTTGCTCCTTATTAGCCAACCGGAAAAGGAAGTTATGTATCTTTGCTTTCTTCTGCGCCTCTGTTAACACTTCCGGCAGTTTATCGAGTAGCAGTCGATCTATATCTTCTCGGCTTACTGGTTGGTGCTCTCGCACAAGCCTGATAATCAAATCCATATAGTATTGATCATTGAATCCCCGATCACGTATATGTTGCGCTTTTTGGTCGGTCAGTGCCGCGAGTCTGGCGGAAATAATCAGATTGGGATAACGTCCTTCGACGAATCGTAGAGCTTTTAACCGCCGATGTTCCTCGCGACTTACCGGCTGATGCTTTTGTACCTTGTCGAGTAGGATGATGGTCTCCAGACTGAGGTCTGTTCGCTCCATGAGTAAGCGTGTATATCTTTCATCCAATATACGACCGCCAATGGATACTACTACGCGATCGGGCTGCGAAAGATCGTAATCAGGCAGCGGGAAGAAACGGCTGCGTTGTTTTTGGAACATACGCTTGATGCCGCCGCCTTGTGTGTCGATGAGGTTGAGATTGACCATTGCTTCGGCAAGGAATGGATTTCGATAGATTTCTAATGGTGCATCCTGCTGGATAACTGTCTCTATACTTCCTGGCAGGAACGAACCGGCATTACTCAATAGGAGCGCGGTTGGTGTTTCCACGACGTTAATGCGACCTCGCAGGTTGTAGTCCTGATGCGCTATACAGTTATGCAGAGCTTCACGGATAACCCACGGGTCGTACTGTGTCAGTTCGACAGGGAAGAGGGTGCCACTAGGAAGTTGCCTAATAGTCAAATTGCGAATACGAGCGAGCACCTGGTCCACTGTCAATAAGAACGGCGGACCGAAATGCTCGTAATCCAGTTCCTCGTTGCGATCATTTTTTAATATCCAACTGATGCGCGCCACTGCCGGAGCCAACAGGGTAGAGGATTCCGGTTTGCCTAGCAGCAACAAGGCAGTATTTGTAATGGCGCCACGAACCGTCACCTTTGCTTTGTTTAGGAATGTAATATTATCCCATATATCAACTTCATCTGCTTTAGATGGGTATTTTGTTTTATACTCCTTCCGTGCTTTAGCCAGCGCTGCTTCGTCTAAGTCGGCCACGCTGGCACGCTCACAGATAAGCGCACTCCAATCCGTACGACTCTGCCAGATACGCCTCTCTTTCTCAGGATATTTTGCTAATTCCGTTTTGGAAGAGCCATCGCGAATGAAAGCCGTATCTTGAAATTGTACTGGGCGATCAAAGGCAGGATGGATTTAAAAGAGTACAACACGTTTCCCATGATATTCGAATGGATGTATCTCGAATCCAACGTTTGGGCGTAGATTAAGCGAAAGCCATAGTGGTAGAAGTTGTTTCCCTTTCCCATATTCTGCCGATGGGTCGAAGGTTGTACCAACAATTGCATGGGTTCCATCCGCGATGCCAAATACCAGGTATGCACGTGGTTTTCCCACTAAACAGGCAGCGTTGGCCAGTGCGGATAGGTATTCGCCCAGCACTTGTGGCTCGAGATGATTAGCTTTAAATTCAAGCCATTCCTGTTCGTGTGGCTCTGCGCGTAAGCGGTCCAGTAAAGCGGTTAATTCCTGTAGGTTCATTTCTTAATACGCACCTCGCGATGCTTATGAATCAGAACGGTTCTGGCATTCGCCCGCTCATTAGAATATAAATTCGTCACAATTGGTTATCAACCTGTTGATCGCGAATAATTATGGAACATAAGTCATAACATGGGGTTAATACCGCCAATCCTCATGTTATAATGCACATCAGGATTATCCAGGCCAGCGTGTACGCCTGGAGATCAACCGAGTGATACTTCATGCTCATTCGCAAACTAATCAACGACGACCTCCCCGCCCTTGCGGGACTCTATAAGCAATTCTGGGGCGAAGACTCGTCACTCGAGTTGATGCACGCGACATTCCAGCGGCTGAACAGCAACCCGAATTATATCTTCCTGGTTGCCGAAGGGCCGGAGGGAGGCCTGGCTGGGTCGGTCATGGGCATCATTTGCGAAGAGCTCTACGGCGCGTGCCGTCCCTTCATGGTGATCGAGGATGTGATCGTCGACGCGGATCAGCGCCGTCACGGCATCGGCTCTGCACTGATGCGCGCCTTGGAGCAACACGCGCTCGACCGCGGGTGCGGCTATATCCTCTTCGTCACCGAGGCGGAACGCACGGACGCGCACCGTTTCTATGCCTCGCTCGGGTATCAGTTGCACACGCACCAGGGGTTTAAGAAGCACCTGTGATATGCCAAACCAAAACCAGCCCGACTATTAACTCTTCACCTCCGACCACAAGGATTTTCCGCCAGTGCTCGGAAGGTATAGTGTGGAGGAACCTGCCCCATGACCCCGCGTGAAAACCTGCTGCGTGCCGTGCGCTTTGAGCGGCCTGACTATATTCCCATGGGCTTTCATATCAACGCCGCCTGCTGGCATCATTATCCGCAGGAGGCCTTGCAGGAGTTGATGCTCGCCCATCCCCTGCTCTTCCCCGGCTATCAACGGCAGGAGACGGTGGAACCGGCCTATGGCGACACCGCGCGGGCGGGGGAGCGCTTTGTGGATGGCTGGGGGTGCGTGTGGGAGACCACCGACAATGGCATTGTCGGGGCGGTTACCGAGCATCCGCTGGCGGACTGGGTGGCTTTTGAACACTACACCGCACCGGACCCGGACACCGACATCGACTGGGCCGGCATGGCCGCGCATCAGCAGGCCTCACGGCAGCGGGGCGACCTCTGCGCCGGCTCGCTGGCCCACGGGCATACCTTCCTGCGCCTCTGCGATATCCGCGGGTACGAGAACGTGATTCTGGACATGGCGGATGAGGACCCCCGCCTCGACCGGTTGCTCGCCTTGGTGGAAGCTTATAATACCGGCATCGTCCGCCGCTACCTGGAGCTGGGGGTGGAGTGGATGGGCTATCCGGAAGACCTGGGGATGCAGGTGGGGCCGATGCTCTCTCCCGCGCAGTTCCAACGCTCCATCAAGCCCGTCTACGAGCGGCTGATGGCGCCGGCCCGCGCGGCAGGCTGCATTATCCACATGCACTCCGATGGTGACATCCGCGACCTGGTGGACGACCTCATCGATGACGGCGTGGCGGTGATGAACCTGCAGGACCTGGTGAACGGCCTGGACTGGATCAAAGCCCACCTGGCTGGTCGCGTCTGCATCGATCTCGACATCGACCGCCAGCAGATCACCCGCTTTGGCACCCCCGCGCAGATCAACGCCCTCATCCGTCAAGAGGTGGAAATGCTCGCCACCCGCGAAGGCGGCCTCACCATGATCTTCGGCCTCTACCCCGGCACGCCATTGGAAAACGTGGCGGCGCTGATGGATGCGATGGAGGAGTACATGGGGTACTACTCGGGTTGATTCATACTCATGCTCTTACTCATGCTCATGCTCAAAAAAGCCATGCATAGAATCGGTTTTTTGAGCATGAGTAAGAATCATCCCATGGGCCGGGGCACACGACCTTGGATGGCAATTTTTACCGCGCTCCGGCCCCGAACCTGTCGGTATGGCACCCGCGTAGCCGCATCCCTTTCAGGGTGCGCGAGCATAGGGAAGGTGCGGAGAAATAGCCCATTGAGCACGGGCACTAAGATCGCGCACAATTATCAGGGGTGCGCCGAATGTCGGTGAGGTGCGGAGAAATAGCATATCGGGAACGGGCACTAAAGTCGCGCACCCATAAAGGGATGCGGCTACGAGGCACTATGGCAACAAACGACGCACTCGGACGAGAAGCCGAAGAGGGTATTTTCGAAGGAGCATGAAGCAGTGGCGATAAGCCTTTCTATTGCCGTTTTTGGTGAACCTTTCGGTGAACTGATTGGTGAACCACCCCGTTTCTCCGACGTTTCCGGCAATTGAGTAATTTTCTCCGACGTTTTCTCCATACGTTCTTCTATTTGTCGGTGAACCGTAGCGGTAAACAGGCAACCTTCCTGATCATCGGTGAAGCTAATACTTGGCCAATCCGCCAAAGCCCGCTTGATGCCTGATCCCAATCCCCGATACGGCAACATCCCTTTAGCCACGTAGGAGACCAATATCGGGTTGCGAATGTTGGAAATCCCTGCTTGAATGCGCTCAATCGTCAGGTTATTCGGCAGATGACCGGGACTGATGGTCTCAATGCGGTTATCGAAGATAAAGAGGCGAATGCTGGCGCTAACCAGATATCCACGTCTACTCACACCAATCTGCTCTGTACTCGATGGAAACGCCGTAATTTAATTCTATTCGTCCAGCTTCCCTTCCATTCGATATCTTGTCAGCCATTCGGCTGAGTTCTGCAAAGAGTCGTTCAGCATCTGCTAATGTAATGGCCATTTCAAGCACTTTCGTTGGCATGCGATATGCCAACGGTGGCTTTTGAGGCGGTGATACGCGCGGAGGGTAATCGATAAACAAGCGGAGAAACGTCAGCTTCGAGGCCCCCACCTTGAAATGGCGGTCACCATTCGTATAGATATCACCATGATCAAGCCCGCCCCGATACTTCGTGGCATCGATGATTTCCCTCTGGAAGTATCGAAGGCCATCGAGATCTGCATATACGGCAAACTTACCGTTTCGTTTCTCGATTATTGCCAAATGATATCCCTCTTCATCAAAAGAAGGTATATTACCGAATTCTGGCATGCTATACTCCACGTTGCTGTGAAGGGCAAGGTAAGCTGAAACTGTCCTCGCATTCTACCATATATCGAGGACGGGAAACGAGACTGCACCAGGTCATTTCAAACAGTACAAGGTAACGGGCTCAGCACGGTTTGGAAGCCGATGGCCATCGCGCACCGGGTGGAAGAAACAGCATTCGTGAGCATATCATGGAGTGGAAACGAATGCAGAAATACCCACACGGAGCGCGATGGCCATCGGCTTCCAGACCGTGCTGTGCATACTACCCGCATCTATCATTACTGCGTTGTAAATGTACCTGCATCCAAGCGAAAAGGGACCGCCCCCCATCCACCGAGAGCGGTCCCCAACATGCGTTATAACGAAGCGACTATTCCACCGTCGCCGCCCCCCACTGGGCTGGTTCGAGGCGGATTTCGCTCGGTACGTCGTTGGTGACGCCGGAGGAGAAGCTGGCGTTGTTCCAGTATTTGCGCACGCCGATGGTGTTGCCGGTTTCGTTGCCGAAGAGGTAGCCGACGTCCATCTTCACCGTGGTGCCGGGCACCGGTTTCCAGCCCAGTTTTGCCAGCGGCAGGGTGACCACCGCTTCGAAGCCATCATTGGTCTTGGCGTAGTCGAGCTTCACGTCGTTCCACACCTCGATGGAGTCAAGGTATTCCTTGCCGGTGGGCGAGGTGAAGGGCATGGGGTCGCCGGTGAAGCCGGCCACCTTGGGGCGATAGACCACCGCGAGGGGTTTCTCGTCCCGGCGGGTGATGAGCACGCGCAGGTCGCCCGGCGCCGGCGTCGTCCGTTTCGCATCGGCGTTCGGGTCGGTGGCGATCTGCAGGTCGAGGCAGTTGCCACCTTTGAAGAGGAGCTGCGACTCCTGGATGCTGTTCGTCAGCGGGTTATTAGTGCTCACCGTGTATTTCAGGTAGAGATTGGTCGCATCATAGGCGGTCTGCACGGTGAACTTGCGCTTTTCATCCAGGTCGAGCTTCACGCCCTTGATGGTCTGCCAGCCGGTCACGTCAGGCTTCCCCTGTGTGCGAGCCACCACCAGCGACTGCGAGCGTGCCTGCTGTGACGACCATTCGATCAGCGCATCGGCGGCGGCTTTGGCATCCTGCGCGGAGATGGTATACTCGCCGGTAAAACGCTGCAGCGAGTTCAGCCCCGACACCTCCAGCACGCGGCCATCCTGGTCGCCACCGAGCAGGTACCAGCGCCCGTCTTTCAGCTTCACAAGCTGGCCGGTGAACCACTCGCAGTTGATGCGGTCCGCCCCGGAGTCGCCGCCCGCCCGGCCATCCTGCATGAGGGTGCCGAGGGCCACGCCATCGGTGGTGAGCAGGTGGATGAAGCCGAAGTAGCTGGAGAAGCCGGTGATGCCGTCGGTGATGCCGATGTTCTTCGTGCAACCCCAATACTGGTCAGGCCGCGCGATGGGGAAGTTGTACATGTCGTACCAGCGGCAGCCGTTGCGGAAGCGCCACAGCAGCTTGCCATCCTTGCTCCAGTAGGTGAGCGGCCAGGTCTCGGTCGAGTCCATATACTTAATGTCCGCGCCGGCATACATCAGCACCGAGCCGTCAGTGGGGTTCACCGCCGTGTCGCTGGTGTAGCAGACGCCGTTTTTCGCGTAATCGTAGTGGACGATGGTCTTGTCGTCGTACAGCGGCACGCCGTCTTTACGGATGGTGGCCGGGGAGATGCGCTCCCAGTACAGGTCAGTGTACATGCCGGTGCAGTACATGTTCAGGCTGGCATCGAAGACGCTATGCGCCTGGTTAGGCTGCAGTTTCGTCGGGCGCGTCTCATTCTGCTGGATGATGCCGTCGCCGTTCAGGTCCTCCCAGAGCAGGTTGCCGATCTTGCTGACCTCTTCCCAGGTGGTGGCGCCTTTGCGCCAGCTCAAGTTCGCCCGGGCGCTGATGATGCCGGCGACGCCCTGGAAATGATCGCCGCGACGGACGTAGAGGATATTACCCGGGCCGCCGTTGGCATGCATGTACTGCATGCCGTTCTTCGCGGTGAAGACGATATTCAGCACCATGTGCGGCCAGAAGTACGGGGCATCCTTGCGCGCGTCGATCATCACCGCGCTGGGCTCCCAGGTGCCTTTTTTCAGGTCGACTTTCCACTCCACGTTATTACAGTAGACGTGGGTGGGGTCGGCGGGGTCCATGGTCGCCGGCGTGGAGACGTAGGCAGGGCCGAACTTCTCTTCCAGCAGCTTGCCGCTCTTTGCCTCCCACACGCTGATGCGCTTGGGCTGGAAGTCATCCTCCGTCACCCACAGGCGGCCTTTGGGGTCCAGCGCCAAGCCGGCGGGATTGATCATTGCCGTCGGCTGCCACTTGCCGCGCACGGTCGGGCTGATCTCCCGCGTACTGCTGGGATCAAAGAGTCCCACCGGCATCATGCGTCCACCGAGCTTGCCGATGCTGCGCTGATACCGGCCGTCCTTGTTAAACACGGCCACGTTCATGGTGACGCCGGCGTTGCCCACATAGGTGGTGCCGTCCGCACCCACGGCGATGCTCAGCGGTTTGTCGAGATGGTTGGTGATCCACAGGGTCTTCGTGCCATCGACCAGATTGACCTTAGCCACGGCGCCGTTGCTGATCACCGCGAGCGTGTTGGCGTCGATCGGCGCCAGGCCGTGGGCGTCCTCCACCTTCAGCGTGCGCAGGATGGTACCTTTGCGCGCGTCGTACTCGGTGATGGTGCCGACCTTGGCATCGGAGACGTAGAGCTTGCCGCTCAGGTAGGTCATGCCGGTGCAGTTGGTCGTCTTCCCGGCATTGTGCTCGGCCCACAGTTCGCCGCGCAGGAAGTTGATCTGCTTGCCATCAGCCACGGCGTAGGCGCGAATCTGCCCCGGGTCGCCGGGCAGATAGGCGTAGACCCACTCGCCGTCCGTCGCCACCGCGGTGACGGCATAGCGACCGCCCCACTGCTTCTTCTCATTACCGTCCAGCACGATGAGCCCGGGGCCCGCCTCGGAGCCGGACCAGGCGAGCACCGCCTTGTCGCCGGCAAAGGCTACCGCCACCGGGTTGCCCCAGTCACCGCCCCAGGCACCCTTGCCATCGGCCGTGGGATAGCCCGGCTGGCCGGAGTTCTCCACCGAGAGGACGTACTTCACGCTGAACGGGTCATGGGTGACGGCCTTCCAGGTATATTTGCCGGCCGGCAGCACGCGGCCCGCGTCGTCGATGCCGTCCCAGGTCTCGGTGACAGGGCCGGCTTGCTCCGACTTGGCGACGACGATGTGCCGCACCAGGTCGTTTTTCTCGTTAAACAACGCCACGGAAAGCTGCTGGGCTTTTGGCATATTGAAATTGAAGTGCAACGGCAGCTTGCGCACTACCGGCTGGTCGTCGCCGACCTGCGTGAGCTCCTTCGGCAGATGGCCTTTCTCGGCGATGATCACCTTGCCCCAGCACTCGGTGCTCTGATAGCTGAACCCGGCATGGGCGAGCAGGTCTACCCCCCAGCCACCGCTGGAATTGCTGCCATCCGGATTGCTCCACTGCTGCTGGATGGCGCCGGCCACCAGGTCGCCGCCTTTCAGCGGCGCCTTGGCGCGCAACGTGCTCCACGGAATGCGATACTCAAAGGTGTAGCCTTTGCCATCCGGCCAGGCTTTGTAGGCGGCCTGGAATTTGTCCTTCGGCACGATGCCTTTGGGGTATTCCGGCGCATCGTGAAAGTCCATGCCGAATTTCATGTGTAGCACTGGTTGCTTGCCCTCTGTGTAATACCACATGGTCATGTGCACCAGCGATTCATTGGGATTCCGGTCATAACTCCCGATCTTCAGCGGATAGCCCAGGGCGGGATCCAGATTCAGGCGCAACTGGAAGGCATCGGCATCCCAGCCGAAATCCGGGTTCACCGCGGGATCCCATTTGCTCTTCATCGGCGAGGGATCGCCGATGCGCCCCGCGACATAAAAGGCATCCTTGTCGTACATCATGGCCGTGTGTGTATACAAGGTGTTCTTCGTCGGCTCGGAGACGTAGCAGTAGATATCACCGCTCAAGTCCCAATCCGACAAATCGCCATCAATCACCACCGGCCCGGGGGTGGGCACCACGAAAATTCGCTGATTGCGGAATGTGCCCTGGGCGAAAGCCGCGGCGGCCAACGCCAGGAGAAACAGCACGGCAATCGTGCGGAGGCGGAGGAGCGATACAGTAGGCATCAGTCAGTTTCTCCATCAATGCGAATTTGCGCCAGCCGGATTGCCGGACGCTTTCCTCAATAGACACCGGAGAAATGGCATAGTTGCGGTAAATTGGTTGATGAAGTGCAATCGTTGGCATGTAATTTGAAAATAGTGGGCGGAATACCAACAATTTACGATTGATCGCTATCGGCACGATCGGTTAATGCTAATACAATCGGTTGCGCACTTGCCTGCTCCGCTGATAAAATCAGTATGCTGTATAGACTATACTTCATTGGAGGAGCGTGCGATGGATTACCGCGGCATCGGAGTAGGCGAACAGCATACGGTGGCCAGTACCCCGGGCGGGGTGACGCTGAACATCTTCAAGTGGCTCTACTATGACCCGATCTGGCCGTTCCTCTTCGCCGTGCTGTTACTCGCGTTGTTTCCCGTACTCAAAATCATCCCCAGCAGTATCGGCGCCGGCTGGATGATGGTGGGCATGGTGCTCAACGTGGGGTATTGGTCGCGCGCCATCGGGCGGTTCAAGGAAGGATGCGCCAATCCCGGCATCATCATCTCGCTCTCGCCGCTGCTCATCGCCGTGTATACCGATATGTCCAAAGGCGACGGCGATTACCCGGCGGTGAAAATTATGAAGACACGGATGCCGCGCGTGGGGAAGGCGCCATTTCAGGTGGGTATGCGCGTGCCGACGGTGGCGCTGTATTCGGCCGGTATGCTGTTCAGCGGCATGATGAAGCCCCATTGGATCGATTTCTACCCCGTGCCGGTCGCCTGCGGCTCCTGGAGCGACCGCGAAGTGGAGCGCGTGAAGCAGGCGATCCCGAAAGAGGAATGGGAGATGTTGGAAACCTGGGTGAAGGAGCACCCGCAGACCGCGCAGCCCGGCCTGTACTTCTTCGCTGCGCCACAGGCGGCGAATGCCGGTGAGTGACCACCACACCGGTTATGGCGTGGCTTGCGCGCAAAGTAACCGCGACAGCGCCCGCTGGAACCCCTGCAGCAGCAGGCGGTGCGGCCCGAGCATCCAGCCGGCGCCACCGAGCAAGCCGCTCAAGGAGGCGCGGGCAAGGGCGCGCGGCAGAATCCCGTGCCCGGTGAGCCACCAATCCGCCAGTAGGGCGGCGATCAACGCGAGCCAGATGACCGGCGAGCGGAGAGCCGACACGCGCAGGCGAGGCATCTGCCAATCGCCGGCGGCATACATCCCCCGCCCCAGCAGCGCCCCGCCATACAGCCCGAGGCAGCGGGCACATAGCGCGCAGGGGTGGCCCCACAGCCACCAGCACCGCGCCGGAGCCTGGTGACAGCTTCCGACGAGCACCAATCGCAATTGGTGTCCGAGGATGCCGGCTCCCCAGGCCTCGGCGCAGGGAGCCAGCACGGCGATGGTGATGGCGGCAACCAGCACCCCGGTAGTGGCGCCATCGATGACGTGTGCGCACAGCGAGGGCACGCGTTGCAGCGGGAGCATTACGAACCGACCGGTGTCGCCGGGACATCGGCCGGGCGCGACTGGGTCAACAGGGCGATGGCCGCATTCGCGTCATCGGGCGTCATCTGCCCCGAGTAGACCAGCCGATTATGTTTATTCTTGTTTTCGCTGCCATTATCATTCCGCGTGATTTCTACCCAATAGACCTTGCACTCAATAAAATTCGCCTTCTTGCAGCGGCACTTCGAATGCACCACATCCACCCGCTCATCATCGGATTCCCAGCGCGCTCGATCCGGCAACCGGCGCAGGAGGGCGTTATAGTTCCAACTACGTTCCAACAGCGTGAGCACCACTGGTTTCACCTGCTGGAGCGGGAAGCGCGCGACCACGGTATCTTTCAGATACTCCGAACACTTTTCGCAGAATTTATAATCCTTGACGGCGGACGTCGACACGGCAATGGCAATGAGCAATGAGAGGACCGCCATCACCCCGCCATAAATGTACAGCTTATACGGTTCATCCAGCATGGTCGGGTGAATGGCCGAACAGGATTTCATGCTAATATCGAAGCCTTCGCCGATCACCGTCAGTATCGGCCCCACGGCGAAAATCATCACGCCCGCGGTGAGCAATCCCAGGATGCTGGACATGACCATCGTGACCGTGGTGCTGCGGCAACGGCCCCATTTCGTCGATTTGCCGATATAGATGCCTTGCGCAATGGGGATGGCGATGGGCGCCAGGAAGTAGAGCGCCAGCGCACCGAGGAAGAAGGCGGGATGACACCGGCCCATCATCGCCAGCACTTTGAAGACGCCAACCGTCACCCCGATCGTCGCGGCGGTGATCAGGCTGCCCACCACCCACCCGACGACGCTGCCGGCGATCAACAGGGGAATCGACTGGGCTTCGAATGCGCCACTCGGCTCATAGGCTGTGACAACTACCGGGGGAACGGCTTCACGGCAACTATTCACATCAGCGATCTTCTTTGCCGTCTTCGCGGAAGGAACACTCATGATACATGCACTCCTCTGCTTATGAGTTATATATGGGAAATCCGGTGAAACCTGCGGGAAAATAGTGCTGCTGCGTGGGGACCAATCCCATGCCTGGCATGCATTATACAAAGAAATTTCATCTATTGCATAGCCATGGGGATAGTTTATCTACCAAAAGGGTGTCACGTATGACAGGTGCCTGCTTATCGGCACCGGCGCCTTCGCCGTTTCCCGCGCCCCCGATGCCGGACCCGCAGACCCAACCCCAGCAGCACCAGGCTGGCGCCCAGCAGCGGGATGCCGGCGAGGGGGCGGAGGACGACCCAGGCGACGGCGATGGTGAGGAGGGAGAGGGCGGCGCTGATGCAGGCGGCGGTGAACAGGAAGACGAGATCGGTGATGTCACCCAGAATGGGGATGATATTGGCCACCGCCGTAGTGGGGCCGAAGACCAGGCAAATGCCGAACAGCATCACCAGCCAAAAGACGCCGCGCAGCACCCAGGTTTTAACAGAGTTCTCTACACGGGCGGTGTGGAACATATTCGCAATTGCGACGGTGCCGGATGCCAGCAGTACCACCTCGCCATGCGTGGTGGGATAGGGGGCAAAGGAGGCGCCCGCCTGTTGTGCCACCAGGCTCACCGGTCCGGGGAGGATAACAGCGAAGGCGATGCGGACATCGCCGACCTGCGGCGTATCAGGTTGCTTTCCGCGGTAAAATCGCCCCTCTGCCACCTGCAGGGTGTCTCGCCGGGCCTCCGGTACCTGCTCCAGCATATCATCCGTGACGGGCAGATCGGCAAACCACGTCATCTTCTCCAGCAACACCGGCGGCAGCTTGAACGCGCCGACATGTACGCGTTTCGCCGTGAACACCTTGGTTTCAAACGGCTTCGTCGCCGGGTTCGTATGCCCCTGCGGTTTGCGAAACGAGCCTGAGCTGATGAGCGGATCGGACCACTTCTTCTGGTAATGATAGGTGGTGATGGTGTGGCTGCCGCCGCCGAAATCCTTGATCGTCCGCGAGTCTTTCGTCTCGTCCCACTGGTACATCTCCACCGTGCGCCGCAGCTTGAGGACGCGCCGTGTGATGCCGAAGACGGCGTCCGCCACTGTCCCGCCGGTGGTGGCTTCCCCGGTCAGGTACACCAGCTTGCCTTCATCTGCCGGATTCACGCTATTAGCCGGCACGGTCACCACCACCTGCTGCGCTTCCCACAGCGCCTTCTCCCGCTCCAACGACCGCTGCTCATTCCACCACAACAGCGGAAACGCCGCAATAAACAGCACCAGCCCGAGGATGGCGCCGATGCACGAGCCGATGAAATTTCCGCAGCAGGAGTTTGCAGTGACTTCGGTGTAGCTGTCGTTGTCCAGTACCATGGTTCACATCCGTTAGCTTGCGCGCTCCCTCACCCCCAGCCCCTCTCCCCGAGGAGAGGGGAGCACCGGTGTTGATACTCGAGTCGACCTTTCGTATTTATACAAGCTTACACCCTTCTCCTCGGGGAGAGGGGCTGGAGGTGAGAGGAACATCCACTTTATGCCCCTGGCAGATACCGCACCTCAATCGCCGCAATCCCGCCTAACCCGGAGGGGCGGCGCGCTTCTACGATCAGCGGCTGGCCTGCTGCCAGATTGATTTGATACGGGCCGAGGGCGTGCCAGGTGCGTTCGTCCTGCGGGTGGTAGTCATCGGTGTGCACGCCTTGCAGGTAGAGCTGGAAGGCGGCGGGCGAGCCGCAGAGGTGGGTGTTGACAGCGTAGATCGTCACCTCAGCGCGCTCCGCCGGGCGGCCTGCGCGGGGGATGGTGCAGGTGGCATAGCGATGGGGGTCGAAGTGGGCGCGGATGTTAGCGAAGGAGCGCAGCAGCGGGTCGAGGTCGCCCGCATCGGGCACGTGCGCCAGGGTGCGGATGCGCATGTCGATGACCGCGCCGCTGGTGGCCTGGATGGCGGAGGAGGCTTCGCCCTGAAAGACGCGCTCCCTGATGACCACCGCGCCGCCCTGGATGTTGACGCCGACCATTTCCGCCGGGAGGGGTGGGGTGGTGCGGGCGGTGACCGGCGCCGACAGCGGGCCGGGGTCGCCATCTACAGTGAACGGCTGCACGGTGTAGGTGTAGGGATGACCCGGCTGGCCGGCGGCGTCGAGATACTGCGGCGGGCGGGTGAAGTCCGGTACGTCGACCAGGCGCTCGTCATCGCGATAGACGCGATAATACCCCGCATTGATGTCGGCGTCCCAACTGACGCAGATCTCATGGTCGTTCAGCGGCATCGCCGTCACGTCGCGGAGGGCGCGGGGAAGCTCACGCGGCGTGATGTCGCCGTAGTTGCCGGTGCCGAACTCCACCTGGCTCACCGTGAGGCCGTAGTGTCCGCGCCCGCCGCCCATGGTGAAATTGCCGGAGGAGAGCAGCCAGGCGGTGCGGCCATCCGCGCCGAACCACTTCGTCGGCAGGCGCGGCTGGTAGTCGCTCGTCGGCCCCCAATCCTCCTCGCGGTAGACCAGCGCCCATGGCCCCCACGGCTCCGGCGCTTCAAAAATGGTGAGTTCGGCATGCCGGGAGCCGATGGCATAGTTCACATAATCAATGAAGGCCCAGTTGCATAGCAGGTAGCGCCCGAGGCCGGAGTGATAGACCACCTCATTCTCGTTGCACTTGCGCGGGTAGGCGAAGACGGGGCACGCCTGGTCGAGCGCCGGCGTCCAGGCGGGCACCTCCGGCGTGCCACAGAAGAATTCCCACGCATCGCGCTCGAGCAGGTGGTGCCGGGGCGCGCGCCCCAGGTACATGACATCCCCGGCATTCCAGCAGGCGATCCCGTCGTCATCGGTGCAGGAGTAGGCATAGACATATTCGTCGCGCGCGCCGGCGTAATCGCGCCCGAACTGCAGGAAGTGCGGCGAGGCGAACCGCCCGCTGAAGAAGGCGCGTTCTGCTCCGGTCGGCGTCGGGCTCCACGTCGCCCCATGATCGTGCGAGGTGATGAGCCACGCGGTGAGGTTGATCTGGTTGCCGCGCGGCCCGCTGATATAGGCCATGTCCTCCACCGCCAGGTAGAGGACCCCGTCGATGCTGATGATCCCTGCCGGTTTCAGCGAATCCGCCCCGGCGCTCATCGGCACCTCCCACAGGTGCTGCATGGTATGCATCGGGAAGCACTCGAACGCCGGTGGTGTGCCTTCCACGCGCCAGAAGTTCAACCCGTGCCAGTCCGGCGTGAAACCAGAGTTGTCTCCCCCGGAAGTATAGAGCTGATCGTCCTCCGCCCAGGTAATCGGCCACATATCGCCGAAGCCGATGGTGAACGGCTCGGTACGCCGGGTCATGCCGGGGACGGCGGTGCTCAGCGGATACGGCGGCAGCGCGCGCAACAGGTTCATGGGCTTATCCTCGGTCAGTATAGTTCGGGGGGAACGTTGCCCTATCCTGCACATGGAGGATAGGTAAGCGGTATAATAGATGCAATGATAATAACTCAGGAAGGTGGGCACGGGAGGGCGACGCTCCTGCGGAGCCCGATTATAGTGCATGGTCTCCTACGATAGTAAGGTTTCTGCCAGGGCACGAACTATAATCGCCGGCCTGGCAGGAGCGTCACCTTTTTACGCAACTGTGTACTATGATCGGCTCCGCGGGAGCGTCGCCCTCCCGAATTGCCCTTCCGACCGAAAGGTTCAATCATGATGATACCGTCTGAATGTCGAAAACATCCGGCCCGTGGGGTGAAAGATATCCCGAATCAATCGACCATCGTAATGGTGACGACATGTGCGAAAAATCGGCAACTGAACATTGCGAATGCTGAAGTGCACCGTATACTCGATGAATTGTGGCACGAGGCAACCGGATGGCGCGTTGGAACGTATATGATCATGCCGGACCACATCCATTACTTCGTTGCACGAGGCTCGATGGATATCTCGCTGGAGCGCTGAAGCCGATACTGGAAATCACAGTTATCACGGAGGTTACCGGCAATGAAACATTATTGGCTTCCGGATCACTGGGATACGCGAATCCGCAGTGCTGAGGACTATGCCGAAAAACTGGCGTATGTTCGGATGAATTCCCTCCGGCGAAAGTTGGTGGCGAATCCGGAAGATTGGCCTTATCAAGGTCAGATATTCGAGTTGCAATGGTACAAATTGTGATCCCGGAAGGACGCGGTTCGGGAGGGCGACGCTCCTGCGGAGCCCGATTATAGTGCAAAGTCTTACGCGATGGTGAGGTTCCTGCCAGGCCACGAACTATAATCGCCGGCCTGGCAGGAGCATCACCTTTTTACGCAACTGTGTACTATGATCGGCTCCGCGGGAGCGTCGCCCTCCCGGACCGCACCCTCTCGAGACATTCACATATCTCACTTGATCGGCAACGTGAACGAGAACGTGCTCCCCTTGCCGACTTCGCTCTCCACCCAGATGCGCCCGCCGTGGGCTTCCACCAGCGCTTTGGTGATGTACAGCCCCAGCCCAATGCCTTCCGCCTTGCGCCCGCGTTCTGCCCGGTAAAAGCGCTCGAAGATGTGGGGGAGGTCGTCGGCGGGAATCCCCTGGCCCTGGTCGCTGACGGAAATCACCACGGTGTGGTCCTGCCGGCGGGCATGGATGCGGATAGGCGTTTCGGGGGCGCTGTACTTCTGCGCGTTGGAGAGCAGGTTCATGAAGATGCGCTCGAGTTGTGCGGGATCGGCGATTACCGGGGGCAGGTCGGCCGGGATCTCCGCGACCATGCGGTGGGTTTCGAGCACCTCGGCGCACTGCGAGAGCAGATGGTCGATGTAAGAGGCGAGCCTCACCGGTTCGGATGTGAGCGTCACCGCCTGGGCTTCAAAGCGTATAACCTCGGTCAGGTTGTCGATCATCCGGTTCATCCGCTGAATGGAGCGCTGGACGGCCTCGATCTGCGGGCGGAAGGGTTCCGCCATGCCACTGGTCTCCAGCAGATCCAGCAGCAGGCGGATGTTTCCGTTGATGATGGTAGCCGGCGCGCGTAAATCATGCGCCACGGTATACAGGTAGCGGCGCTCCTGCTCCTGCAGGTCATGCAAGGCCGAGATATCGGTGAAGGTAGTGATGGCGCCGATGAGCGTCCCATCCGGCATGCAGATCGGCCCCGAGCTGGCGGAGACCCAGAGGGTGCTGTGGTCGGGCCGGTGCACCACCTGGGTGATGCTGCGGAGCGTTTCGCCGCGCAGCGCACGGGTACTCAAGGCTTCCTCATAGGTAAACGGGGTGCCGTCAGGTTTCGTGAGCTGAAGGTAGCGGAAAAGATTCGGCACCGCAGGCCCCAATCTTTCCTGTGCCGCACCGAGTAATCGTTCCGCAGCGGCATTCACCCGTGCTAATTGGCCTTCGGAATCAAAAATCACCACGCCATCGGCGATGGAATTAATGGTGGCATCCAGTTCTGCCGCATGGCGTTCTACCTCGACCAGCAGGTGCTCCCGCTCCTGCTCCACTTGCTTACGCGCGGTGACATCACGAAAGAGGACGGTCATATTATCCGGACCGGGATACAGGTGCACCTCGACAATACGGTCAGTGACGATCGATGGGGCCTCAAAAATAGCGGGCTTACCGGTTAACATGGCTTGGCGGTACCCGGTTTCGAACACACTTCCCCTGAAGTTGGGGAAGACATCGAAAATGGTCCGCCCGATCATCTCCTCGCGCGTCCGGTGAAAATAGCGCAATGCCGGGTCGTTAATATGGATGAAGCGCCATTCCCGATCAAGGGCATAGAAGCCATCGGCGATGCTGTCGACAATGACCGCCAGGCGTTGCTGTGACTCGCGCAACGCTCCCAGCGTTCGCCGTTTCTCCGTGACATCGTGGAACACCAGTACGATGCCGCTGACCTGGCCATCGGTTTCGATAATCGGCGCCGCGCTATCTTCGATAGGGATCTCGCGACCATCCGCTGTGCACAGTGCCGTATGATCGGCGATCACGACAACCTGGCGTTCATGCAAGGCTTGTGCCACCAGATCATCGACCGGCTCGCGGGTCTGCTCGTTGATAAGGGGGAATACGCGTGCGACCGGCTGGCCGACCGCACGCTGCGGTTCCCAGCCGGTCAGCGAGACGGCCACCGGATTCAGGAAGGTGACTTTGCCATCATAGTCACTGGTAATCACCGCATCCCCAATACTGCTGAGGGTGATACGCAGCCACTCCTCATTCCTGCGCAACTGCGCCGTGGCGGCGCGCTGGTTCCGGATCATCCGTGCGAAAGCATGCCCCAGTCGATCCTCTGTGGATTGCGGAGTCACTGTGACGGCCAGATCGCCTTCGGCGATCTGCTCAGCTACCTCGGTCATCTGCTGCAGCCAGGCGATCAGATGCCGAAAACTTGCCTGCAGCCTCCCCACCTCATCCTGCCGGTGTTCCGGAGGCAACTGCACGGCGATATTTCCATGAGCAATCTGCTCGGAGAGCGCGGATACCTTCCTGAGGGGGATGACGACATGCCGGTGCAGGATGACGGCCAGCACTCCCAGCAGGAGCAGGATCAGGAGGATATTGAGGGTGGTGATCAGCAGGGTGCGACGTGCATTAGCTTCGATCTGCTGATTGCGCACGGCCAGGAGCTGCTGCTCTTCGCGCTCCATCTCCCCGACGGTTCCCCGAATCTCGCCAATAAGCTGTTCGTCATGATCCGTCAATATCACCAACCGACCGGTATGTAATCCACCCGCTGCCTTGCGCAGCCTGATGATCTCCTGCTGTTCGGCTGTCATGGTGTTCACCAGGGTCGCCATCTGGTCGAGTCGCTGGCGTTGTGCCGGGCTTTCGTGTATCACAGCGCGCATCGTTTGCATACACGGCGGGATGTTCGCCAACGCGGTTGTGTAGGGTTGTAAGTAGCGTTCCTCCCCGGTGATGATAAAACCGCGCTGTTCGGTTTCCGCATTGCCCAGCAAGATGCGCAGCTCTTCCAGCGTCTCAATCCCCTGGTGGGTATGCATCACCTGGTGGTCGGCGGCAACCATCGCCCGGGTGCTGATATAGGAGAGCACCCCGATACAACTCAGGATCAGGAGTGCCAGGCTGAAGCTCCCCATGATTTTCGCGCCGACGGATCTCACGCACCTTTCTCCTACGCACGGTTGACCAAGTCTATCGCACCTCTCGGCTTCTACCTGCGCGCTTGTCCGACATTTTAGCCTTGCCGTGCAGGCAGATACCAAATTCTTCTGGTGAAATATACGGGTACGGTCGAAGAAGGTTTCCCCCTGCCATCCAGACTACTGGCAGAGGGAGCATCATTGCGGAAACAAGCCGGGTGCGCGTTCGGCAAGGTGGGGTGTACTCCCGCGGATTACCGGGCCTTCGTCGGCATCGCCATCACCTCGATAACCCGGTAGGCTGCCTGTCTCGCCGCTTCCTCGCGTTGGGCCGGTGTCATGCCTTCCGTGATGGCGGGCAGACCAGTGCTGCCGATGAGTTCCTCGATGGCCCAGGCGCAACGCCCGCCTTCGAGATACAGGTCTTGCTGCAGGATGATCCCGTGCCCGGCGAAGCTCATCTTGCCGGCAGCCAGGCGGCTCATGATCACCATGTCGCAGGTGTTCTCCAGCACGAGCGCCCGGTCAGAGGGCATACGCTTCAGCAAGGCGACGATCAATTGTTTCTGCACGGCCTCCGGCAGCGTCTTCGGCCAGGTCTCATTCACCAGCCGGTACAGTTGAAGCCAGTCCTTGGTGGTGAGTAGCGCGTCCACCGCCTGTTGCACCTGTGCCTGCATGGTGTCAGGACCTGGCGCGCGGGTATCGGCAAAACTGCATACGGGCAGGAGGAGCGCCGCAAAGAGCATCGTGACCATCAACCATCGGAACATGCGATTTACTTCCCTTCCGGAATTATTATACGCTTATGACGGCAGTTGGAATGGAAAGGTTCCACAAAGGAAAGGAAACGCGTCAGCGGGGGTGAATATACTTCCCCCAGTATGCCATGCTGTGAATGGTGTGGCAACAGAGGAGCATGCCATGACGAACACAGGCCAACCCCAGGTGGTCACTTATCCAGCGCCGATCGGCGAGGCGAATACGTTTGAATACCAGGTCACGGTGAACGGCAAGCCGGTAGATGTCTACCAGGCCCATACGCAGCACCACGACAAGCGGTACTTTTTCGCATCGTTCGATTTTTTCGGACCGGTGGAGATTTGTGTCACGTCAGCCGTCTCACTGCAAGCAGTGCAGGTATTGCCGCACGCGGCGGGTGTTACCTGGCGCCTGGTGGAGGACGGCACGCTGGTGCTGGCGGCGGAGCAGCCGTTCCGCATCGCCATCGAGCGCGACGGGGAAAACAGCCCGCTGCTGCTCTTCGGCAACGCGATGGAGATCGTCGCGCCTTCGCCGGACGACCCTGCGGTGGTCTACTTCGGCCCCGGCGTGCACACCCCCGGCAAGATCACGCTGACCAGCAACCAGACGCTCTACCTCGCCGGTGGGGCGGTGGTCAAGGGGGGCATCGAGGCCAGTGGAGAGCATATCCGCATCTGCGGGCGGGGCATCCTGGACGGCTCCGACTGGGGGCACTTTGCCGGGCCGACGACGTTCATGATCGGCCTGGAGCGATGCCGCAATGTGACGGTGCAGGATATCGTCCTGCGCGGGTCGTGGGGCTTCACGCTCGTCCCCTGCGGCTGCGATGAGGTGACCATCACCAATGTCAAGCTCTGCGGCGCGCGCGTGGACAACGACGACGGCATCGACCCGATCAACTCCAGCCATGTCACCATCCGCGACTGCTTCCTGCGCACTGATGACGACTGCATCGCCATCAAGGGGCTGGCGGCCTACGGCAATAAGGCCTGCGAGCAGATCACCGTCGAGAACTGCTGTTTCTGGACGGACCGCGCGAACATCTTCCGCATTGGCTACGAGTCCGACGCGGCGGCCATGCGCGACATCACCGCCCGCAACATCGACGTCATCCACTTCGGCGCGGACGACCGCCCGGCTGATGCTTACTGGTCCACCTGGGTCTTCTGCCTGCAGCCCAGCAACAATATGCCGATGACGGACGTGACCTTCGACGATTTCCGCCTCCACGCCGCCGGCGAGAATAACAACCTCATCAAGATCCTCCCCATGCGCACCAACGGCATCGACTGGCACGAGGGGAAGATCATCGTCGGCGAGGAATACGCCCAACCAGGGAAATGCGTGCACCACGTCCTCTTCCGCAACATTCGCATGGACGGCCCCGCGAAAGACCTCCCCGCCCGCATCTACATCGCCGGCGCCGATGCCGAACATACGGTGTCCGATATTGTGCTGGAGGATGTGACGGTGTTCGGCAAGGCTGTACAGGCGGATGCACCGGAGGTGTTTGTTGGGAAATATGCGAGCGATATCGAGTTCCGTTGAAATTGCATCAGAGAGGGATGCATGAGACTGAACGCCAGGGTATCCAGCACGGTCTGGAAGCCGATGGCCATCGCGCTCCGGGCGAAAGAAACGGTATCCGGTAAAGCCTGAAAGGCTGAGATTCGATAGCCCAGGGTGCAGCGACAGCCGAACCCTGGGTGGGGTGCTTTAGACCCGCCAGCCCTGAAGGGGCGGTATTCATCAATGACCGCACCGGTTTACGCGGCTTGCTGCTGTGCTTGCACATCCGCATAAAGCGTATCGGGGCACAAATCAATCCCTTGCGGCCAGGCGACGGTATGGGTCACCGGATCAACATAGACCTGGGCAAAGGCCTGTGGGTCAGTAAGTTGTGCGAAGATGCCGTGCCCGATCATCGCGGAGAGATCGACCGTCCCCTCCACGCCATCAGCAAAACGCACCTTGATCTGATAGGGTTCGAGTGCGGTGACGGCGATGACGTGATGCATAGGATTCTCCTTACGAAAATTGTAGCACATTTGCACTACGCCGAATACTTATTCTATAATGCAATGACACGTCTACTAGGCACAGGATAGACGGGGAGATCGCTTCTCTCTGCGGAAGGCATGAATAATTCAATTGACGAGTTAATCCACATATTGCGTGATACACAGGCACTGCTCAAGTTGCCCACAAACGATTTCGCCTGGTCCTCCTGGGAAGATGCGGACGCTGCTACTCGAGAGATCGATGGGTATATCCGACAAATCGAAGCCGGCAATTACTCCTCGATATTAAAACTGCGGATGCTCTTCGCGCCGACAGGGCAGATCCAGGATGTCAGCATTAGCGGATGGGGTAATGAGTTCCTTTTGCTCGCTGAACGATTTGATCAGGTTATCAAGTTCTATTCGTAGTTAACGATGGAACTGGGAGAGGGTTGGGGAAATAGACCCGCCAGTCCTGAAAAAGCGGTATTCATCAATGGTCAATACCAATGAATGATGCCCCCTTCAAGGCTGGCGGGTCTAACCACCTCACCTACCCGGGGGAATTATGATGTGCACCAGTTTGATACTCGCACCCTGTGCCGCCGGTTACTCGAAGAGGGGGGATATCTGCCCGGAGCGGAAGCGGCGCTGCAGGAGCAGGCGGGCTGAGGATCAGTTCAGTGCGAGAAGTCCGCATTCACATCGAGTCGGGGAACTGTCCCCATCCCTGGTGCTTGGTTGGCAATCGCATCCCCGTTGAAGGGACTGTCCCCATCCCTCACACGAGAGCAGGGGACAGTCCCTTCAACGGGCGAAAGAAATTTGCTACGTGCGCTAAACTCGGGGACAGTCCCCGATTACATTGCTCTGAAACGGTTGCACTTGTGTTTTGAGCATGAGTATGAGAAAGAGCATGAGCATGAATAGCTGATGCATCAGAATATCGTATTCAGCCCGAGCGAGATATACCCCATCGCTTTGGTGCGCAGGTTCTCGGTTGCCGAGCCGCCGACGAAGGTGCCGACCGCCGCGGCCGGGGACAACGGGGTAGCAGCCAGTGGCACACCCTTGGGGTAGAGGCTGCCGGCCAGGGTGATCCTGCTGCAGCCCGGGTACAGGCTGAGCGCGGCGAGCAGTTCCTCGGTCATTGTGCCCCCGCTATAATTATCATCGAACGCCGTGGCGGCGACCCGGAGATTCATCCGCTTGCTCATCGGCACCACAACATCTCCGCCGGCCAGATACGTCGTCGCCAGGGTATCGCCCACCACTTTCGTCTGATAGCCCCCCACGCGGGCATGCCAGCGCCAGCCGCCGAAAGGTGTCCCCCCACCGGCGAGCAATTGCGCGCCGGTTGAGGTGGTGGTGGCATTGACGGTCGCCTCGGTGGTGTGCAGTTCGGCCTTATCACTGGTGTATTCACCATAGAGGGCAAGCGAGGGGATAGCACCGCACTCTTTGACCAACCGGTATTTCGTCGAGAATTCCTTGCCGTGATCCGAGTAAGTATTCGATTTCGAATGGCCGTGCCCGGAGCCGACGCAATATTTCCCGCCGAGCGAGAGATTATTCGAGAGTCCGGCATCCAGCGTGAGCTGGTAGAGATTGAGTTGCCGGCCATCAAACGTCATATAATAATCCACAGCCCCGGCATCGATCGTCCCCTCCTCCAGCATGTCCGTCGAAACCGACTCCGGCCAGGCACCCGACACGGTTGGCAGCGCAGCCGCGCAGAGGCAGCAGATTGCCAATATCGTCGTCAGGCTGATTAGTCGCCATGTTGACCACATCGTTCACCTCCAGTGTGTGCGCTATTTCGTATTCGCGAGATTCATCGTCACCGCAATCGCATCAAACGGCAGATTGTTATGGCCGACGATATCGCAGAAACCACCGGTCCCCTGGCGAAGGACCGTGTCCCGGTGCGTCACCGACCAGATTTGGGCGCCTTTGTAATAGGCGGTGACGGAGGTGACCACCAATCCATCACTCGGTGGGACGGAGCGCTTGCCATCCCAAACCAGGCGCAGGAACGAGCCCTTCGCGATATAGGTTTGCCCCTGGCGCGTGAATTGGGTGTTCCACGAGGTGGGATATGTCCACGTCACCGGGCTGCCCTTATTCACACTGAAGGACAGGTTGATGCTTTTAATCTTCAACGAGGGGGCAGCATTGGTATGAACGGCAGATTGGGAACTCTTTTCCTGGAGGAAGAGATTGCCGCCGACCATCGCGAGCGTGTTGAGGCCTTCGGGGAATAAGGCTTTATTCATCGTTGCAATACCAGTCGCGGTTTGCTGCAGGGGCAAGGTGCCTGCGGACGCCGCATCCTGCCCACCATACTTCACCGCAAAACCGGTCTGCGCGTCGGGTTTCACGACGCCGTTCGTATTGACCATCTCCATGCCGTCAAAGACGGCGGCGGCATTTGCTGCCGGTTTGATGACCGCCGGGTCGGCGAGCTCATCAGCAGTCGGTTCACTGGGGCCATTACTGGTGGATTGCAGCGCAGATGACGATGTTTGCCCTGATCCAAGCGCATTACCACTTGAGCATCCGGTCAGCGTACTGAACATCACGCAACTGAAAACGACCAATACGAGACCCACGGGGAGAAACGGTGATCTCATAATTTTTCCTCCGTCCTAGAGTGACATCTGCGGGAAGCGAGGGCAGCGCCGTGTACGATGCGTGAGGCGCATGGCATAACAATGCATCGTGCAGGTCGGCAAATAAGCTACGGCTTCCCGGACACGTGGATTGTACACCGGTCGGTCGTGGGCGCGAAGCGGCAATGATTAACACATAATACCTTTTGTATGCAGTACCAAGCATGCTCGTCTGCCCTTTATGACAACCATAAACTATTAGACGGTGCTGCGCTCCCCGCCTGACGGCGCCCCTATTGACCCCGATGACCTTCTCCCGCTACACTGGCATGCGATCGCCTCTCAACGCGATGAGATTTTGCCATGTTCAATCGCTGCACCGCGACCATACTCGTCATACTCTCGGCACTCTTCGTGCTTATCGCCGCCTTCTCGCTGCAATGGCGGTTCGCGCACGATTCCCCGCTGATGCTGTACGTGGCATTTCTCATCGATCACTACCACGCCTTGCCCTATCGCGATGTCTTCGATATGAACCTGCCGGGGTCGTATTTCCTCTTTTACCTCATCGGCCACCTCTCCGGATATCAGGATCTCGGCTTTCGCCTCGCCGACCTGTGCGTGCTGTGCGGCATCCTGGTCGCCACCTGGCAGCTGCTGAAAGACTTCGGCTGGCGGGTGGCCTGGGCTGCCGTCGTGCTCTTCGGGCTCCTCTACCTGGGGTATGGGCCCTTCATGAGCCTGCAGCGCGAGTATCTGCTCATCCTGCCGATCTGCCTGGCTGTGCTGCTGGCGACACGTTGCCCGCACTGGCCGCTGCCGCTGCGCACCCTGTGCATCGGTCTGCTTTTCGGCTGCTGCGTCACGGTGAAACCCCACTCCATCATCGCCTTCCCGCTGGTGCTGTGGTACCTGGGGAAACAGCACGCTGATGCGCCGGCGCGCCGCACGCTGCTGGTGCGCCTGCTGGCGCCCGCAGCGCTGGGATTCCTGCTGCCGGTGATGGTGGCGTTGGTCTACCTGGTGCACACCGGCTGCCTGGCGGCGTTTCGCGATATCGCCAGCGGGTATTGGCCACTCTACGGGTCGCTCTCCGGCTCTCACCGCACCGTCGCCGGCATCTGGCGCGTATGGAACCTGCTGGGCGGGTTCTGCAATTTCGGCATGCACCGCGCGCTGTTATACCCCGCGCTGGGAGGGGTGCTTATCGCCATCTACGATTCCCTCCTGCCCACCGAGAAACGCCGGGAGGTCTGGCTGTTTGTCGGCCTGCTCGTCTGCTATGCGATCTATCCCGTGCTCTCCGGGCAGTTCTGGCCCTATCACTGGCTAATCTTCGGCTACTGGCTCACCGTGCTCATCGCGATGGCGCTGGTCGACCGGCCAGGCACGCGCACGCTGGCGCAAACGCTGATCCCCGTCGCGGTCTTGCTCTGTGCGGTGCTCGCCTCGCTGACCGTCTCCGATGAATCCATCGCCCAGTTCGTGGGAGCAGAGATGCCCCGACCGAAAGAAGGCAAGGTGGACGCCATAGCCGGCTATCTGCACGCGCACCTGCGCCCGGGCGACCGGGTGCAACCGCTGGACTGGACCGGCGGCGCGGTGCACGCCATGCTCATTGCCCGCGCACAGCTCGCCACGCCGTTCATGTACGATTTCCACTTTTATCATCATCTCTCGCACGCCTACACCCAGCACCTGCGGCGGCGCTTCCTGCACTGCCTGGCCGATACGCAGCCACGCTATATCGTCGAGATCACCGAGGAGAAAGACTGGGTGAACGGGCGCGATACCACGCAGGACTTTCCCGCCCTCACCCGTTACCGGCTGGAGCACTATGCCATCGCCAATATCGGGGAGGGGTATATCATTTACGAGCGGAAGGACACCGCGCCGCAGACCCCCACATTCTCGGAGTGGTAACCGGCGACGGGCTTTACACGCTCGCCTTGCCGGGATACACTGACGGTATGATCTACGATGTGACGCTGCCGATTACTCCGGGGATGGCCGTGTGGCCCGGCGACCCGCTGGTGTCGTGCGAGAGCTTGGGTGAGCAGGTGCGGGTGTCGCGTTGGACGCTGGGCAGCCATTCCGGCACCCATGTGGATGCCCCACGCCACTTTTCCCTCGGCGCGAGCGTTGATCAACTGAACCCGGCCACGCTGCTCGGGGCCTGCCGCGTGCTGCATCTCCCGGGGGTACCGCTGGTCACTGCGGAGGTGCTCAAACCGCATGCTCTTGCCGGAATTGAGCGGTTACTGCTGCGCACAGACAATTCGCGACGCTGGGCGCAGGCGACCAGCACCTTCTTCCCGGATTTCGTCGGGCTGGATGCCGGCGCCGCGCAACTGCTGCGAGCGCAGGGGGTGAAGCTGGTCGGCTGCGATGGCTTCTCCATCGAACCGTATGACAGTACCGGCGATGTCCATCAAATTCTGCTGGGCGCCGGCGTGGTGGTGGTGGAAATGCTCAATCTTGCCGCCGTGCCCCCCGGCGATTACCAGCTCATCTGCGCCCCCCTCCTCCTCGCCGGCGCCGACGGCGCCCCGGCACGCGTATTGCTGATCGGTCAATAACTACCGACTACTCCGCTACCCATACCTCTCCAAAGTCAGTATTGCCTCAGAGAGACCGACAACCCAAAAGTACCACCCGCCAGACAGGAGCCTGGCGGGTGGCCTCTCAGGGTAGGGGACCCTGGTTCGTGCGCTATTTCGCGGTAAGGCTTACCGTGGCCGGGGTGGAGGCCAGGTGGCCATTCGTCACCGTATAGGTGAAAGCGTCTACCCCCGTGAAGCCCGCGAAAGGCGTGAAGGTAAGGTTCGGACTGCTCAACGGGCCGGCGGCCACTGGCAGACCGGTAGCGGTGTCGGCGAGCCTACCGTTCGCCGGCAGGCTCGCCAGGGTGAACGCTACCGGCAGCCCGAGCGGATCTGTGCCGGTGAGGGTGACATTGACCGGTGCCCCGCAAACGCTGGTCACCGCCTTCGCATAGGCGATGGGCTTGCCGATGTCCCGTAGGCGGACACGGTGATTGTTGCCGTGCCGAACGCCTCATGCTGCGGGGTGATGGTGAGCGAATCACCCGAGGTGTCCAGCTGGACGAGCTGCGGATTATCCACCCAGGCACTCATCGTGATCGTATCAGTTTCACTATACGGCGTGATGGTCACCGGGATAGTGAACGCCTGATCATTCTCATACACCACCTGATCGGCAATTGGGGCGATGGTCGGCAAGCCGGCTTGTGCCCACGCCGGCGCCATGCCGGACAGGATGAGCAGGACGAATGCGAAAAGAAGTTATGCTTTACGCATCGCAAACTCCTTATGATGCGTGCACGATGAGATTACGAATGCCAGCAATAATTACCGCGATGCTACATCGGCGCTACCTCGGTACGCAGCGGGCGCTCGGTGAGGAAACAATAGCATACTTCTTACTTATGGCTATCGTAGCGTAGCTAACCAGCACTAAGCAATGTAACGGCTTTTATTTCGTGAAAATTTGAACCATTCCCGGTCAACAATAAAATAAGCTGAACTTCCCCAGGAAAACATTCTCTTTTAGCCTGAAGATAACGCAGGGTTGTTATGGCACCAGGAAACCAAGCCATAGCCAACAGCAAGGGTAGTATAAGACAGGTATTCCTCTCGCTAAGGCGAATGAGTCCAAATAATGATCTATTGCCACGTCCAGGAGGTTGTACTATGGTGTTCAATCGAGTCTTGCTCTCCCTTCTCCTCATGATGCCTTTGCTCGTGTCCCGGCCGCTCCTTGCTCAGGCGGAAATAGTCAACACGAATACCCTGGATACACAACAACAGCAATTGCACTCGCCGGATGCACGCACTCGCATACAGGCGATACGGCGACTCGTCGAAATTAAAGACTCACATACGATTGAATTGCTGCTCCCCTTGCTGAAAGACCCGGAGAGTCCAGTCCGCCGGAGTCTCGCCGACGCGCTTGTCAACCTTGGCGGTACGCAGGCGACAGATGGGTTAATCACCCTGTTGACTGATAAGGATGAGAATGTCGCAGACGCTGCCGTCTCTTCGCTGATCAAGATCGGAGAACCTGCCGCAGTGATGCTCGCTGCGAAACTGACATCGCCGGAAGCCGGGGTGCGCGCGGGAGCCCTGGCGGTAATCGGCGAAGTCGGAAAACCAGTAGTCACCGATACCATCCTCCCTCTCTGTCATGACGCGGATATGCGCGTGCGTGCAAATGCGGTTATGGCGCTTGCCCAACTCCATGATCCCCGTGCAGGGGCACAGGCAGAGGCCGCAATGGCAGATCAGGATGCGCCAGTACGCGCCAGTGCGGTGGTCGCGCTTGGGCGCTTGAACCTACCCCGATCAAGCGCATTTGCCATCCGTGCCGTGCAGGATACCGATGCACACGTTCGTCTCAACGCGGTGAAAGTGTTGGCGCGCCTGGCGCCGGACAACATCGTTGACAGCCTGCTGCCGTTATTCAAGGATACCGATGCAAATATACGCTTCGAAGTGGCACAATCGCTCATGCCGTATCGTGATTCGCGACTGGTTGATGCCTACATTGCCGCATTGCCTGATCCTGCATTGATCGAGCCAGCCATGAGCGCACTGGGTTCGTTGCATGATGTACGGGCCGTCATGCCGCTTATCGCCGTGGTGCGCGCCAACCAGGACAAGTTAGAGAGGACCAGGGATACTGCCCTCAAGGCGTTGACGCAGATCGGCCCACCGGCCGTCGAACTGCTCATCGGGGTGTTGCACGACCCGAATACGCGGGTACGCTGGTATGCGACCCAGGTGTTAGGCGCTATCGGCGATCGGCGGGCATTGCCGTCATTGCAGGAAGCCGCTCGGGATACGGAACCGGAAGTACGCATTGCTGCCGTTATTGCCCTGGGTGCGTTGGGCGATGTTGCTGCGGAACCGGTACTGATCACAGCACTCAAGGATGCCGACCCGGAAGTCGGCGGCGCTGCCGCACGGGCGTTGCGTGGCACGCAAAACCCGGCAGCCATTGATCCGCTGCTGGCGCTGGTTGATGATGCCAACCAGGATAACAGATATACCGAGCGCCGCCGAGATGCGGCGAATACCCTGGCGGAAATGGACGACCCACGCGCCATCGAGCGGATGCGCAAAGGCGTCATCGATCCGGGTGGAGCAGTTGCCTTCACCTATGGCACGCCGGGCAAAGGCTGCCTGCGCGACCCGCAAATGCTGGCGCTTTTAGTGAGTAAAATCCCCGGTAATGGGTTTGTCTTTGAATTTGCCAGCGACGCGATGTATTCCGCAGCGAATGCCGGCATGGTGCCGCAGTTGTTGAAATGTCTGCATGATCCCTGTGCCGAAGTACGCTTTTTAGCGGTGGGTGTGCTGAATCAATTCTCCGATCCTGCCATTACCACGGCATTCCTGTCATTGTGTGATGATCCGGCAGAGCTCGTGCGTGGGGAGGCTTGCTCGGTGCTGGAAACACGCACTGATCCCACGCTGCTCCCGGAACTGTTAAAGCTCCTTTCGCAGACCGATACGGGGAAACGTGCGATGGCGACTGTTGCACTGGGTAATTATGGCACCGGGCAATCTGAGCTGCTGGTGAAGTTGCTCCATGATCCTGATTCCCAAGTGCGTATTGCTGCGGCATGTGCACTGAGCAAGCTCAAGGATCCACATACCGTGCCGGCGTTATGTGCGTCGTTACAGGATGGAGCAATCAACCCGGAAGAAGAACAAACCGTTAGCCTCGAAGCGCTCTATGCACTGGCGACCATTGGCGACCCCCGTGCCGTCGAGCCGATTTGTGCGTTAGTCACCAAGGCTTCGCCTAAAGCACGCGGGTATATTCTTAGTTTTATGGGGAAATTCAAGGATCCGCGTACAGTGGAGATGCTGTTGCCGTTACTTCAGGATAAGCTAAACCCGAATCGTCTTGCCGTAGCGGCAGCATTGGGAGAGATTGGCGATGCCCGCGCCGTTTCACCGCTTCTGGCTGCCTTATCTGAACAATACACCGGTGATCTGATGGCATCATTCGAAAGATATCAGGTGCAGCGAGGGATATTTGATAGCTTACGCAACTGTGTTATTATCGCCCTCGGCAAGATCGGCGATACGCGAGCGGTTGAGCCGCTGCTGGCAATGCTCGGGAAGGAGATGCGGCAGACAACGGACTCCGACACCAAAGAGGCACTGATCGATGCGTTGGGCCGCTTGCATGAGCCACGGGCGCTGAAATTGATCTTGCAGGCGATGCGGGATCGACAGAATGAGCCGCAATGGGACCCGACAACATGCGCCGATGCGCTGAAAGCACTTGGGGATTCGCAAGCGGTCATGCCGCTGCTGCAGCTTCGACGCATCGCCCCCACATATTGGAATCAGCGCATGGAAGCGGTGGAGGAGGCACTGGGCTCGTTTAAAGATGCCGTAAGCAAACGCCAACTCCTCGACTCGCTCACCGGTGACCATTGGCGGTTGCGCGCCACCGCCGCGCGCGCCCTCGGACATCGTGGCGAGCGCTGGGCGATTGTTCCGCTCATCGCATGCCTTGCCGACCCGCAGCCGCAGGTGCGTGATGCTGCCGCTGATGCGCTCAAATCGCTGACTGGGGAAACATTCGGTGGCGATGCGGGAAAATGGCAGGCCTGGCTGGCGGCACATCCAGCAGGAACGTAGCACGTTACCGCACTACCATGTCCTCATCCCCTGTCACCCGATTCCGCCCGCCCATTTTGCTCGCGTAGAGATGGCGGTCGACGCGGTGGAAGAGGGGGTCCGGGGTGTCGTCGGGGAGGACGACGGTGATGCCGATGGAGAGGGTGACGGTGAGCGGAGTGTTGCCGGGGAGGGTAAGGAAGGACGCGGCGGTGAGGGCGCGGAGACGGTTGGCCAGCGCGGAGAGCGTGGGGGCATCCACATTGGGGAAGATGCCGAGAAATTCATCGCCGCCCCAGCGGCCAAACAGGTCAAAGGCGCGGCAGTTATGCCCCAGCGTGCGTCCCACCATGCGCAGCACCTGATCGCCCACGTCATGCCCGTGGATGTCGTTGATGGCCTTGAAGTCATCGATATCCGCGAGCAGGACGCCAAAGCGCCATCCGAAGCGTCGCCATTCCTCCAGCCGCTGGCGCAGGGTCTCATCGAGGTGGCGGCGGTTGGCCAGGCCGGTGAGCGCATCGACATAGGCCATCGCTTCCAGCTCCGCCATGCGGCGGCGCAGCGTCTCCAGATGCGTGGCATCGGAGAAGAGCTCCACCCCGCCGATGATCTCGCCGGCGGCGTTGTGCAACGGGGTACAGCGCACCAGCACCGGCAGGCGGTGGCCATCGCGGTGGTGGAGATAGACTTCGGCCTCATACCCGATGCCGTCGCGGATGGCCACGGCCAGCGGGCAGGTGCCGGTGCAGAGATTGGTGCCCGCCGCATCCACATGGCGCAGGATATTCGCCGCGCAGGTGGTGCCTACCACTTCATGCGCCGCGAATCCGGTGAAGCGCTCAGCGGCCGCATTCCAATAGGTAATGCGCCGCTCACGATCCACGCAATACGCTCCATCAAAGAGAGCATCCAGCAACCAGGTATAGGGGGCGGTCTCCGCTAACACGCTCATACCAGGACTTTCCCCGCGAATAGATTTGGTCAAACTTCAGCGGGCCGGTTATCGGGTTTTCAGCAGTACAAACAAATCGGTCTCGATAAGCTCAGTGTGAGCATTCCGTTGACATGCATCCCTCTGACAGGGATAATAGGAGAGGTGAACTCACATCCCCATTACACCTGGAGGTGTCGATATGGCCGTTATCGGAAAAATCATTGCATCAGCCATCGTGCTCTTCATTATCAGTGTTGCCCTGCAAGCGGCTTTCCCTGATCTCAACATCCGCGTCCTGGCCGGCATTCGCCTCGTCCTCGGCCTGACGTTACTTTTCGGATGGGTCCTGCGGAACAACGACTGATTCTTCCCACGCCATGATAATGTTTGAGTAGCCGCATCTCATACTGAGGTGCGGCTACTCCTGTTCTTTATTGACCGATCGCGGTCTTATTTTCCGGCATACACCCACAGATAGGAGGTCATCTTGCATTGCGCGAGTTTTGCGGCCCCCAGATGACCGCCGGTTTTCAGCGGCATCACCAGGCACACATTGACTGCGCCGCTCCCGTCGTTGAGGATGGCCGGGTCAAGGATCGTGCTAAGCGAGATGGTGCAGGCCGCTTTCCCGCGGGTGGTGATCCAGAGGGGCTTCACCGTGCGGGTCGTCGTCGTGTTGCCAATGGTGATGACAAGGGTGCCTTGCTTGGCAAGCTGGGCCGGCTTCACGCTGGTCGGTAACTGGCAGCGGGCCGCCAGGGTGAGCGTACTCTTCTTCCGCTTGGTGATGACACTGGCCCAGTCAATGCGCACTTTGCTCAGTGTCAACCCGCTGATCGCCTGCGGCACTACATTGAACACTACTCCCTGGCTGCTGCTGTTCCCGGTATAATCGGTGGCCTCCGCGGTAAAGTAATGCGTGCCCAGCGTGAGTTGCATGGGGTCGATGGCGGCATCGGTGAACGGCTGGCCATCGAGCGTGTAGCTCAGCATCGGTTCAGGATCACACAGGTCAAACACACTGACGTCGATGGGCAGCAGGCCGGCGGTGTTCTCGTAGTTGCCATCAGCCATCGGGCTGTTGATCATCACCTCGGGCGCGGTCGTGTCGGCCACGGTGACATTGAAGGTGCCGGTGACGGTATTGCCATAGATATCGGTGGCTGTCACGGAGACCGGCGTAACGCCGAGCGGGAAGACGCTGCCCGATTCCGGATCACAGGTGATGACCGGGTTCGGGTCCACGATATCGCTGGCCGTGGGCGCGAAATCGACTTCCGCCCCATCGGCCGACAGGGCCTCGGCAACGATGTCCGCGGGCAGTTGCAATTGCAGCGGAGCCTCGGGCAACTGGAGTGCCACACTGTGATGCGCTCCGGCAGCGATCGCAATGAATCCTGTGCCGAGCGGCGGCGCGCTCTGCCCATCACTGTTGTCGCCCCAGGCATCCACCGCGCCATCCTGCCGGAGGGCCAGCGCATGGCTGCCGCCGGCGGCAATGGCGGTGTACGTGGTGTCGAACGGCACAGTCGTCTGTCCCAGCGCATTATTGCCCCAGGCGTCCAGCGTGCCGTCATTGCGCAGCAGCAGGCCGAAGGTATCGCCGGCGGCGATGGCACTGACATCCGGATCGCCTGGCGGGTCTGCCTGCCCATAGGTGATATCGCCCCATCCGAGCACCTGGTTTCCCGTCTCCGATCCCAGGTCCCCCGTATTCAGCCCCAGGCCGAAGTTCTGTCCGGCGGCAATAGCCTTATACAGCAAGCCATCGTTGACAATATTACGGAAGCTATCGATGGCTCCCCAGGCGGCTAACGTGCCGTCGTGTTTGATGGCCAGGGAGAAGTGCGCGCCGGCGGCGATGGCTACGAAGTCCGCGGCGGCGGGCACATCCGTGGCGCCGTTGCTGCTGTCTCCCCAGGCCACCAGCGAGCCGTCCTGCCGCAGCGCCACCGCGTGGGTGGCTCCGGCGGACACGGCCACAAAATCGTTCCCTGCCGGCACATTCGTCTGCCTGTAGTGGTTATCCCCCCAGGCGACCAGCGAGCCGTCCTGTTTTAGCGCTACGGTGAAATTGCCTCCCGCGGCGATGGCCGCGTAATCGAGGCCGGCCGGGGCGGCGCACTGGCCATACTGGTTATTGCCCCAGGCCACGACGCCGGCGGCGGCCGGCGCCACGGTGACGCGCTGCAGGCCAAAGACCTCATAGTTCGCGCTGTCGATAAGCGTCCAGGTGACCAGCGTGGTGCCCACCGGGAAGGTGGCGTTGCCGGCCTCATCGGTGTTGGCATTATTGAAGATGGTCGGGTTGGAATCAAATGGGTCGATGAAGCCCGGATAGCCCAGGTTCACCGTGGCCCCCTCGGGGCCGGTCTGCGTGACGAGGATGTTTGCCGGCGGCTGCAGGCCGGGCTGAGCGGCGAGGGCCACCGCATGGGCAACGCCGACGGATACGGTGAGGAACCCACCGCCGAACGGCACTTCGGAGATCGGACTATTCTGTCCCCATGCAGCCAGCGAGCCATCCTGCTTAATGGCGACGACATTACTTTCATTCAGCGCAAACGCCGAAAAATCTGCTTCATCGGGCGGCGCGAGGTTCGCGCCTTGATCATTGCCCCACATAACCAATGCGCCGTCACGATTGAGCGCCAGCCCGACGCTGCCGTAGGTACCAATGGCAGTGAAATCCATTCCGGGCGGCACATCACATTCGCCGAGATCTTGCTGACCCCAGGCGACCAGTGAGCCATCACGCCGCAACGCTACGCTGTTACTGATGCCGGCGGCCACTGCGATGAAGTCCGTCCCAGCGGGCACATCGCATTGCCCATTGCTGTTTGCGCCCCAGGCGACCAGCGACCCATCCGCCCGCAGCGCGACGGCATGGGCGGCGCCGGCAGCCATCGCCACGAAATCATGCTCATTCGGCACCTTGCACTGGCCAGAGCTGTTGTCACCCCAGGCTTTCAGCGCGCCATCGGTAGTCAACGCCAGGCTGAAATTCCCACCAGCCGCCACCGCGGCATAATTGCGGCCTGCCGGCACTTTGGCGGCGCCGTATTTCGGGTCGCCCCAGCCGACCAGCGAACCGTCGTTGCGCAGCGCGATATTATGATAATCTCCGGCCGCTACCTGGGCGAAATCGCGGCTGGCCGGGGCATCAGTCTGTCCAATATTTTCATCATCCTGTCCCCAGGCAACCAGGATGCCCGCGAAGGGGGCCACGGTGACGCGCTGCAGGGCGGTGAGCGTGGTGCCGGTCACATCGGTGAGCGTCCAGGTCACCAGCGTGGTGCCGACCGGGAAGAGCGCCGGTGCGTCATTGGTGAAGACGGGCGCCGGGTCTGCCGGGTCGAAGGCGGTCGGCGTGCCCAGCGCCACCGGGGTGCCGTCGGCGCTGGTCTGGCGGATGAGCACATGGGACGGCGGGGTGAAGGAGATGGTGGCGAGCGCCACGCTGTGCATAACGCCGGAGGCGATGCTCACCACCCCACCCGAAATGGGCGGATTGCACTGCCCGGCGGTGTTGCTTCCCCAGGCGGTCAGCGTGCCATCGCGATGCAGCGCCACGGAGTGCAGCCCGCCGACGGCGACGGCTTTGAAATCCTTGTCCGCGGGGAGCGTGCCGCTCTGCGTGCCCCAGGCGACCAGGGTGCCGTCATTCTGCAAGGCGACGGCGTAGTTCTGTCCGGCGGAAATGGCGACGTACTTATTACCATCAGGCACGTTGCACTGCCCTTTGCTATTGTTGCCCCAGGCGGCCAGCGTACCGTTCTGCCGCAACGCCACGGTGAAGTAGGCGCCGGCGGAGATGGCGGTGAAATCGGCCTCGCTTGGCACGTTGCACTGGCCGTTCGAATTGTCACCCCAGGCGATGACCGACCCGTTTTGCCGCAGCGCAACGCTGTGCGCTTTCCCGGCGCTGATGGCGACAAAGTCCGTCTCGCCGGGGACATTGCACTGCCCTAGCCCGTTGTCGCCCCAGGCGGCCAGCGAGCCATCCGTTTTCAGCGCCAGGCTATGCGCATATCCGGCGGCCACCGCGACATAGTCGGCGCCGTCCGGCACATCGGTCTGTCCTTTATTCCGCGCGCCCCAGGCGACCAGCGAGCCATCCTGCTGCAAGGCGACGGAATGCAACTGGCCGGCAGCGACGTCCGCATAGGTGCCCGGCGGAACATCGCACTGCCCGGAGAGGTTGTCGCCCCAGGCGACGAGTACGGCGGCCTTCGGCGCCACGGTGACGCGCTGCAGGGCGGTGAGCCGATTGCCCACCGCATCGGTGAGCGTCCAGATGACCATCGTCGTGCCCACCGGGAAGACGGTGCGCCCTTTACTCACCGGCGCGTTGTTGCCGACGACCGGATTAGCCTCATCCACCACCGACGGCATGCCAAGATCCACCGGCGTGTAGACAGGGTCGGTCTGCACGGTGAGGATATTCGGCGGCGGCGTCAGCGAGACCACCGGAACGTCCTGCGTCCACCCCGGCGCGGCACACAGCCACGCGGCTAACAGGGCGCCGCAGCAGACCACCATCCACCACAACCGGCGGGAGCGGGAAGAGGGCATTCGATTGTGCATGACGAGATCCTTTCCGCAACAACTCACTTCCTGGGCGAGCGGCGAAGAACGGTACCAAACATGCGCCGGCAAGGCAAATCGGGCACACGAAATACCGTATGACATTTTGACCTCTTTACTGTAAACAGCAGTAGCCTACCATACAAGGGCTAAAGGGGTTGTTCTGATGTTAAAAATTGATTAAAGCGCATTGCGATACAATACATAACAGGTCTATTTGAGGCTATTGAGTGAAATATGGTATATTCGGATGGCGATATGAGCGCATAAGGTGCGACGATTACGACTGCACATTGCCTATACCTACCTATTCTGCTATGCTGAAACTCACTGATGCCTTTTCTCCTTATCTATAAGCAATGTGAGGGGTACGATGACTGATCCGATCTACACCGCCGGCCGCCAGCCGGATTTCGAGAATATGCTGCGCGTGTTGCGGCGAGAGCGGCCCGCGCGGCCGACGTTGTATGAGATGAGCCTGCATGACGCACTGGTCGCAGACCTGGCGGGGATGCCGGTGCAGGCAGGCGAGAGCCGGCTGGCGCGGTTGCAGCGGCAGGTGACGGCGTTTGCCAATGCCGGCTATGATTATGTCATCTTCGGCGACTGGGATTTCGGCTTTCCCATCGGGGAGGTGCACCAGCAGGCCTCACTCTCGCTGAACGAAGGCTTTGTCATCACTGACCGCGACAGCTTCCACGCCTACCCGTGGACCGATCCCGATGATTACGATTATTCGCCGTTGCGCGACATCGCGGCCGAGCTGCCCGCCGGGATGAAGGTGATCTCCACCGGGCCGTACGGGGTGCTGGAAAATGTCATCCGCCTGCTCGGTTATGAGAACCTCTGCCTGTTGCTGCTCGATGACCCGGCACTGGTCGGGGAGGTCTTCGACGCCGTGGGGTCGCGCATGCTGGCGCATTATCGCCTCACCGCCAGTATGCCCGCGGTGGGGGCGTGCATCTCCAGCGATGATTGGGGCTTCAAAACACAGCCCATGCTCTCACCTGCCGACATGCGCCAATACGTCGTCCCCTGGCATGCGCGCATCGTGGAGGCCATCCATGCGGCAGGGAAACCGGCGATTCTCCACTCCTGCGGGCAGCTTAGCGCGCTGATGGATGACATCATCGACACCATCGGCTACGACGGCAAACACTCCAATGAGGACACGATCCAACCGGTGGAAGCGGCGTACGATCAGTACCACGCCCGCATCGCCGTGCTGGGCGGCATCGATGTCGATTTTCTCTGCCGCGCCACCCCCGAGGCCATCACTGCCCGCTCCCGCGCCATGCTCGCCCACGCCCCCACCGGCTACGCCCTCGGCACTGGCAACAGTGTGCCGCCGTATGTGCCGACGGCGAGCTATCTGGCGATGCTGGATGCGGCGGTGCGCGAGTGAACGCTAATCTCCGCCACGCCCTAAAGGGCATGACTACCTGATCAAGCACGCTAAAGCGCGCTCTTAGCCGGATTCCCCCGGCTTGATTTGGTCGCCATGCCGTTTACGGCGTGGCGGAGTTACGCTCAAATTACTGCGCTTTGTTAATTTGCTATACCTACTTGACATGATTTACTCACACTCCTATAGTGGTATCCACTCCCTCACACCGAAAGCTTATTTGCTATGCACCAAGGAGGAGCATCATTATGCCGTCATTTCGCAGCCTTGCCTGCTCACGATTCCTCGCTGCTGCCTGTGTTGCCTTGCTCATCGGGTTTACCCTGCCGTCGTTCGCGCGTGCGGATGACGCACCTGCGAGTACCGCCCATGAAGCGATGCAGGTTGCCATTACCGCCGTCAAACCCGCGCTGGTGAAGATTCACGTCGTCTCGGTGGAGTATGCCAACGGGCGCGAGGTGAAAGAAGAGGCCTTCGGCAGCGGGGTGATCATCGCCAAAGACGGATACGTTATCACCAATCACCATGTGGCCGGCAATGCCACCTACGCCACCTGCACGCTGGCGAATAAAGAGGAGATCGAGTCCGAACTGGTAGGCACCGACCCGCTGACGGATATCGCCGTGCTCAAATTGAAGCCACCGACCCCGCGCGAGTTCCCGTTTGTCAAATTCGGCAACTCGGATACGTTGAAAGTGGGCGACCGCATCTTTGCCATGGGCAGCCCGCTGGCCTTTTCGCAATCGGTGACCATGGGTGTGGTGAGCAATACCGAACTGGTGCTGCCGGAGACGTTTGGCGAATCGCTCACGCTGGACGGCGAGGATGTGGGCTCGGTGGTGCGCTGGATCGGCCATGATGCGCAGATTTATCCCGGCAATTCCGGCGGCCCGCTGGTGAATATCGCCGGCGAAGTGATCGGCATCAACGAGGTGAGCATCGGACTGAGCGGCGCCATCCCGGGCAACCTGGCCTGGAGCTCCGCCCAGCAGCTCATGGAGCACGGCAAAGTCACGCGCAGTTGGATCGGCCTGTCCATCCAGCCGCTGCTGAAATCCTACGCGAAACAGCAAGGCGTGCTGGTCACCGGCGCACTCGACGACTCGCCCGCCGCCTCCGCCGGGTTCGCCATGGGCGACATCCTCATCAAGCTGGATGACCGTCCCGTTGAAGTACGGTATAAGGAACAGCTACCGCTGTTCAATCAGATGCTGATGACCCTGCCCATCGGGAAACCGGTGGACGCGGTGGTGCTGCGCGACGGCAAGGAAGTGACCCTGCACGTCACGCCGGTTGTCCGCCCGCAGACCGAAGGAAAGCAGCGTGAGTGCAAAGGCTGGGGCATGTGCGCCGGCGATATCACCCTGCTCGCCGCGAAAGAGCAGCAGCTTGACAACACTGCCGGGGTGCAGGTGCACAGCATCACCTCCGGCGGCCCGGCGAGCAACGCGAAGCCGGCGCTGGAAGCCGGCGACGTGATCTACGAGGTGGACGGCAAGCCGGTGAAGTCGCTGGCGGAGCTGCAGAAGGTCACCGAAGAGCTCACGGCGGGGAAAGATGAACCGGTGCCCGTCACTGTCGCCTTCCGCCGCCGCGACGCGCGCTATTTGACCATTGCGAAAATCGGCGCACAGGAGATCCGTGATCCGGGGCAGGAAGTGCGCAAGGCCTGGCTGCCCATCAGCATGCAGGTGCTCACCGAGGAGCTGGCGAAAGCGCTGAACCTGGAAGGGCGAAGCGGCGTGCGTGTGACGGAGGTGTACCCGGATTCCGCCGCGGAGAAGGCCGGCCTGCACGTGGGCGATGTGATCACCGCGGTGGATGACACTCCCATCGAGGCGTCGCAGGTGGAGGATGTGGAGGTCTTGCCCACCATGATCCGCCAGTATAAGATCGGCAGCACCGTGGCGCTCACGGTCTATCGCAATGGCGAGAAGAAGACGCTCTCGGTGACGCTGCCGGCATCGCCGCGTCAGTTCAGCGAGCTGAAGAAATACGCGGATACCAGCTACGATTTCAGCGTGCGCGACCTCGCCTTCCTTGACCGGATGAAGCAGCATTGGGCGGAGACGCAACCTGGCGTGTTGACCGAATCCGTCAGCGACGGCGGTTGGGCCTCCCTCGGCGGGCTGAAGACCGGTGATCTCATCACCAGCGTGGACGGACAGCCGGTGACGGATGTGGGCAGCATGGAAGCGATCATGAAGAAGATCGCCGCCGCCAAACCCCGCCACATCGTCCTCCAGGTGAAACGCGGCATCTTCACCGCCTTCCTGGAACTGCAGGCGACCTGGTCACGGTAACGAAAAACAATACAAGCCGTTTGTAGTGAGTCGGTCGGGGACTGCCCCCGCGGTAATGCCCGGCTACGGCCAAGCGGAAAAGACAACGATTGGCACGCCGGTATATGCGACCATGCTCGGTCAGGGCTGTCCCCGCGTTTTTCTGACCTGGTGCAAACGCGGGGACAGCCTTGACTGAGCACTGGCCACCGCACGGATTCCGATACGCAACCGGTTATTGGGTATGAGAACGGGCGCTGCCGCGAAGGCAGTCCCCAGAGTATGACTATTTTGAAGGAGAAATCAATGAACCATTTCAACTCCCTGCTTCAGCGGGCGCTGATCGTCCTGGGGTGCGGTGTGCTGCTCGGGATGCCGCTGCGGGCTGACGAGATTGCGACGGCCGGTCGCGCGCTGGCGGCCAAATGTCAGGACAGTCTCGTCACCGTGCAGATCGCGGTGAAGCTGCACATCACCTCGGGTGAGGAGCAGAACACCGATGAGGAAAAAGGCGAGACCATCGGCACCATCATCGACCCGTCCGGCCTGATCGTGGTTTCGCTGACCACCGCTGATCCCTCCGCCGCCATCGAGAAGATGGGGAGCGAGCACGACCAGCAGATGAAAGTGTCCTGCGAGGTTGTCGACCTGAAGATCCGCACCGCTGACGGCAAGGAGATCCCCGGCAAGATCGTGCTGCGCGATAAGGACCTGGACCTGGCGTTCATCCGCCCGCTGAAGAAGCTCGCTGAGCCGCTGCCCGCGCTCAACCTGGCGAACGCCGCCACCCCGGGCCTGCTCGATCAGATCGCCATCGTCTACCGCCTGGGCAACGTGGGCAACCGCGCCACCTCCATCACGCTGGACCGTGTGCAGGCGGTGATGCAGAAACCGCGCACCTTCTTCGTGCCCGGCGTGGCCGCCATGTCCACCCGCCTTGGCGCCCCGGTCTTCGCGCTGGACGGCACCCCGGTGGGGATGCTGCTGCTGCGCACCTCGCCCGAGTCGTCGTCCAGCATGAGCAGCGCCTCCGGCGGCATCGGCGGCTCCAACATGCTCTACGTCGTCCTCCCCGCTGCCGACGTCCTCGACGCCGCCAAACAGGCCCCGCAAGCCGATGCTGTGAAAGACCCGGCCCCCGCCAAGCCGGCGGATGAGAAGAACAGCAAGAATGCTGGTGGGAAATAGAAAATACAAAGGGGAAAGACGCCGTTCGACGATGCCGAACGGCGTCTTTCCCCTTATCCACTGCCTGCTGTCTATTTCGACAGCCGTTTGAACAGATGCCGGTTCTTCGCCGGTCGGAAGCCTTCCCGGAGATAAAACGCATACGCGCGCGCGTTCTGCGGCGTCACCTCCAACTGCAACCCCTTCGCGTCCATCTCCTCGGCGATGAGATGCTGCAGAAACGCCGCCCCGATCCCCCGCCCCTGCCAGCCCGGTTTCACGTACAACTCGTCGATACTCACCAGCGTTCCGCCGTACTCGTTGCTCCAGTAGTAGATGATAATGGCATACCCCACCACCTCCGCGCCGGCGTCGAAGATGAGGATGCGCCCCTTCTCCGGATGCCGCGCCAGCTCCCCCACCGTGCGCCGCACCTTCTCCCCGGACATTCCCTCCCCGCCAACATCATCCTGATATAACGCGAGGACCATCTGCTCGAGCTCCGGCAGGTCGGCATTGTGGAAGGGGCGATAAGCAACGGTTTCCGGCATGTGCATCTTCCTTTACCCGGCTTTTCGCTCCTGCCGTTGCAGGCGTTCCACATTCAGGCGATAGCGCATATCCGATTGCAACCAGAAGTCCGCTGGGATTTCCGGAAAGGCATTCTCCAGATCGATAGCGGTTTCGGCGGATATACCTTTGCGTCCTTTGATAATCATATTGACCGTCTGAATCGGACGTCCGATTGTTTCCGCAAGCTGGGTCTGCGAGATCCCGCGTGCATCCAACTCTTCCTTTAATACCTCACCCGGATGGGTGGGAACGGCGGGAACCAGATTGTTGTGCAGCTCTCGTTTCGGCATATATCTTCACTTTTGGGGCTTACTCGTCGACGCGAAACCCTATCGCTCTTCGCGCAGGTGGAGTCATCATCTCACGGATAGCTTCGATAAGCGTATCGATTTTTGCCTCATGATCATCCAAGCGGTCTTCGTGGTAGGCAAAGCGTTCTTGCAAACGCCGTTCGATTCGCTCTAGTTTATAAGCCCATTCGGCTTGTGTCAGCAGCATCTCACGCATTTGTACAAAGGCACGTACAACATAGACGCTCACTTCGACAGCTTTAACACTGCTCAAAACGCTGGCCGCCATGACCACACCATGTTCAGTGAATGCATATGGCAGATACCGGCGCCCGCCATGTCCTGAACTTGAGGTCACAATTTGTGACCTCAAGTTCTCGTGTTCATCTTGTGATAATTGAAACATGAAATCAGCAGGAAATCGCTCAGCATTTCGTTTGACCGCCTGGTTTAACTGTTTCGTCGTTACTCCGTAGAGATAGGCAAGGTCCGAGTCTAATATGACCTTCTTTCCACGAATCTCTTGAATCGTCTGTGTAATTGTCTCCACTGGAATTGGTGAGTGATCAATCGTCATCGTTGTTGCCTTGTCTCAAGTTTCATTCGGGAAATACATACGCAGTATATCTCTTCGGTCATTTTCCGACAACTTCGGTATCTTATTTAGCCAAACTCCCGCCCACCCAACAACGCCCGCATCGCCTCACAAAAGCGCGGAAACGCCTCGCCGGGCGGATAGACATCCGCGCCGGAAGTGTTGAGCAGGTAGCCCGGCGCGGCAAGCTCGATGTACCAGCGCACAGCCGGGTCCGGCGTCGCGGCGGGATATTCAGAATCCCACTGCCGAATGTCAACCGCCTCCAGCGCGGAGAGGAATTCCCGCCATTCGCGTGGTGCCGGATGCAGTTGCTCTGTCTGCCGCGGAGCTTCACTCATCCACTGCTGGTAGGTCAGCGTCCGTCCTTCCAGTGTGACTTGATACGATGGTCCATCAGTTCGTGTGATCGATATTTCAACCCAGTGCGGCAATCCGCACATACCTTACCTCCTTGCCGGCCTATTTGCTGACCGTGATCCCCGCGTCTGGTGTCGCAGCCGCCCCGGTCGGGATGAAGGTGAGCGTCGGCGTATCGCCGCTCTCATGGCGCGTGCCTTCGCTATCGGTGTACCAGGTGGTGGTGCGCAGCAACAACGATGATGGCGGTAGCAGGAAGTAGCAGGCCGGGAGTTCCTCCACTCCCTCGGCATTAGCCTGCTCGATGCGCTGGAGATCCTGCAGTCCGGAGACGCGGGCGACAAAGGCGCGCTCTTCCGGCAACCAGGCGATATCAAATTGCGGAACCTGGTATTTCAACTGGACCCGCCACGGCTGACCGTCTATGGTGAGATCATAGATCATCCGGCTATCGTTGCAGTCGCGCACGCCGCACAGCAGCGCGTGTCGGGTGATTGCCTCGCGCCAGGCTTCCGGGGCGGTTTCCTCACGATGCAGGGCCGGCGCTTCTCCGGTGCCCGCTGCTTGTGCTTCCAGTACATGGGTGAAGACTTCGTCGATCAGTTCGGGCGTCATCGGGGCCTCGGTATACCATTCCTGCCCGGCGGCATCGCCCACCCGCTGGGTGATATTGAACGAATCAATCGGAAAATCTTCCTGCCCCGCATCCCGATACATCAGGCGAAAACGCGCCCGCACAGGATGGGTGCCGGGGGCAAAGGTAAGCGTGCGGCCATCGGCCGTGGGCAATGATACTGCGACATCGAGCGTGAGCGGCACCTCGATCTCCCGCTCTTCCGTCACGCAGGGCAGCGGCGGCGGTGGCGCGGTATAGGGTCCGGTTCCTTCCTGCTCCCCCGTCCCTATCGTCTGTCCCGGTTGCCGCTGCACCGGACGCCGGAAGAATACTCCGATGACATAGAGGGCGACAGCCGTGTACAGAAATGTCTGGTTGCCCGAGCCCAGATACCCGGCAAATACCACCCAGGCCAGCCCATGCAGCAACGCCCCGCGCCCCCATCGCGCATAGCTCGCAAAATTGATGAGCGCAAACAGGAGCGCCACCCCAACCAGAATCCAGCGCATTACCATGAGTCATCCTCCCTCTATGTGAAGATACAGCATCTATTTGCGTGAACGATCACGCGCGCGTGATTATCCGCTCAATTTGTATGCGGTGCCTCTCGTCGCACCAGCTTTGACAAGCTTACCTCCCCCAACGTGGAGAGTCACAAGTAATACAAGTAATAATAGTCGATCGGGTGATAGGGTGCGTCAAATATACAATCAATATTCTGACCGCCCACTTTCATCCAACTCCCGCAACCAGGAGACACGCTCGATGAGTTTAGTGATGGAGGCACGTTCGGCGTAATAGTGGAGCCCGATGAGCGCGGCGACGGCGATAATCTGAGCTGGTATGGGGAGGAGCAGGGTGAAGACAACTCCGAGCAAGGCACCGAGCATATTGGCGCCGGTATCACCGAGCATGATCATGCCGGCGAGATCCAGCGGGGCGTAGCAGCAGGCAATGAGCAGGTAGAGCGCGAGGAGGAAGGTGGCGGTGGGCCAGAGCGGGCCGGTGAGGCTCGTCGCGGCCTCCAGCAGCATCGCCATGGCGCAGAGCAGCGGGACGCCGAGGAGGAAGAACACCTTCAGCGCACGACCCGGGCGGAGGTCGAAGAGGTTCAGCGCATTGGCGGACAGCGCGATGAGCAGCGTGGCGAGCGGGATTTCCCAAGACGGCAGGCCGGTGAGCCGCACCAGCGACCACGCCATGCCCAGCGCGAGTACGCCGCCGCAGAGCACCTTCGCCCCGCCGGTGGTGAGCCGCCCCCGCAGCAAGGCACGCAGGTGCCCGCGGAACCCCTTGCGTTCTGCCGTGCCCCACAGGTCATCCGCCAGCCCGAGCAATTGCCAACCGAGCAAGAAGGCGGTGAGCAGACCGAGCACGGGCAAATAGCTATGCCCATCCCGGAAATCGTGGAGGAGCAGCCGGGGCGAGAGGGGTGCATAATAGACGGCACAGGGCAGCAACAGCCCGAGCGTGGCCGGGAGCCAGGCCAGCCCGCCCAGCGCCGGGATGATGCGCCCACGATAATTTCGCCGCCGTGCCCGCAGCAGCGCGGAGCCCATCGGCGCCAAGAGCAGCCCGAGCAGTGCAAGGAGGAAGAGCGGCCCAAGCAGTACGAGAGCATCTTCCGGGGTGAGATGGAAGAAGTGTGCGAAGGCGGATAATCCTGCGCCGGACAACACCACCCAGCAAAGCAGACTGGTCAGCAGCGTGCCCCAGGGGAGGCGCTCCCCGGTGCGCCCGAATGCCGCCGCCAGCAACGCCCGGTAAATCTGCGTGAATTGCCGCCCGCGGTGCAGGAAGCCACGCAGGTTGCGCCCACTGGCGTTATGCGTCATGGCCACCGGCACTTCGGCGATGCGCGCCCCCGCTTCGCCGGCGGCGATATTCATGGCCGTCTCCAGCCCGTAGTCCTCGGCCAGCGGCGCGGCCTCCAGCACCCAGCGCCGGCAGGCGCGCTGCCCGGAGATCGGCGCGGTGAGCCGCCGGCGTGTATACAGCCAGGTGCCGGCGCGCGCCAGGCCTTTCACCAGCCCAAACCCCGCCTTTCCCGCCGGGGCGGGGAAGCGCGCGATGGTCAGGTCGGCCTCACCGGCGAGCACCGGGGCGAGCAGGAGTTGCGCGTCGGCAGCGGTGGCGCCCAGGTCGGCATCGAGCAGCAGCAGGATATCCTCCTGGTTCCCCGGACACTGCGCGAGCCCGGCGCGCAAGGCGGCGCCCTTGCCGCCGTTGACCGGCAGGCGGATCACCTCCGCCCCGCCGGCCGCCGCCGTTGCCGCCGTGTCATCCGTCGAGCCGTCGTCGATCACCACCACCCGCGCCACGCCCGGCAGTGTGCGCGCTGCCCGCACGGTCGCCTCCACCCGCGCCCCCTCCTGGTACGCAGGCATGAACACGATGATCTCACCGGGCATTTCCCTCATTTCCGCACCAATCGATGGTATTGCCGCTCGGCAAAGTGGTCAGTCATCCCGGCGATATGGTCACACACCGCGCGCGCCAACTCCGGTGTCGGCAGCGCGGAGGACAAATCGGCGGCCTCGGGATGCGTCATAAAGTAGTGGAAGAGTCCCTGGATCACCTGTTTGATATGTGCGCGTACCTTCGGCGCCATTGAGCGCGACAGGTACAGGTTCTCGTACATGAAATCTTTCAGTTGATTGGTCAACTGGGTCATTGCCGGCGTCATTTTGATTGTCGTGAGCTCCTGGCTGGCGGCAATGACATCGCTCACCATGGCGGTGAGTCGCGCGGAGTGGCTGACGCCAAGGCGCTCCACGATATTGGCGGGCAAATCCTCAATCGCCAGCCGCCCGATGCGCAGCGCATCATCGATGTCATGGCTGCTGTAGGCGATACGGTCGCAGAGTGCAACGAGTTGGGCTTCCAGTGTGGTGGTGGTCTTCCCCGCGAAGGGCCAATCCGCATCGCCTTTGCTGTGCCGCAGGATGCCTTCGCGCACTTCCCAGGTGAGGTTCAGTCCCTGGCCATCCCGCTCCAGCATGTCTACGACGCGCAGACTCTGCTCGCTATGGTGAAACCGTGCGGTGGGATCATACAGGCGGTAGACTTCGTCGAGAGCAGCCTCCCCGGTGTGGCCGTACGGACTGTGGCCAAGGTCGTGGCCAAGCGCGATGGCCTCGGTGAGATCTTCATTCAGCCGCAGCGCCCGCGCAATCGTGCGCGCCACCTGGCACACTTCCAGTGTATGCGTAAGGCGGGTGCGGTCATGGTCGCTGCGCGGCGCCACGAAGACTTGCGTCTTCGCCGCCAGCCGCCGGAAGGTTTTGCTATGCAGAATGCGGTCCCGGTCTCGCTGGAAATCTGTGCGGAACGGGCAGGGGTCCTGCGGGTGCAACCGGCCGCGCGTGCGCGCGCTCCGCATCGCTTGCGGCGCGAGCATCACTTCTTCCCATTCTTCCGTCACTACCCGCGGTGGGCGCGGGAGGGTTCCTGTGCCAACTTCCATGAATACCCCGAGAACCACAATTCGCGTCCCTCTATTTTACCCCGCCCCCATGGCAGCGGCAAGCACCGGCGCCTGCTGGACGGCAAAGCGTAAACGAGTTCGGCGGAAAACGAACCACCCCGGGGAGAGATCACCGGGGTGGCATCGAAATTGCGTCAACGGGAAGATTAATAGAGCACCGGCTCGCGCTTGGTGGTGATCGCCTCGCCGCCGAAATTGTACATGACTCCCGAGTAGATTTCATTCTGGTCGGCTTTGAACGGCTTGGTGGAGCCGAACTCGACATAGAAATTATCGCTCAGGGGATAGCGGACAACGGCGGACACTGTGGCGCTTCGATAGATGACGTCGTCCTTCTTTTGCGCCGGGATGAAATCGACAGCCAGTCCAAGGCCATTCACCTGACGGAAATTCAATCCGGCGAACACGGAGCCGAAGTTGGCTTTCATATCACCGGAATAGCTGGTGAAGGATGCCCCGACATGCGCGCGGACGACGAATCCCTCATCGGTCAAGTTCCCGCGGCTGAACAATGCTTTCGAGACAACGCCATAGCCTTCGATGACGTTCACGGTATGATCATCGCGCTCACGGAAGGCGCGGATACCGACCGCCACACCGGGCGTGCGGTTTTCCACGTCTTCATTGAAGATGGCCAGTTTGGCTCCACCGCCGGTCACATTCAATTTTGTACCCTGCGTGCCGGTGGATTGGCTCATGCAGGCATAAAATTCCGAGTTCGAGCCGATGCCATACACCATGCGGAACGGATACATGTTGTACTTCCCGTTCGGGGAGTTCACCTGGGTGTAATCGATCGCGAAATTCAGGTGCGTATATTCGGCTACATCCGCCGTGGGGACTTGAATCAGGCCGGTATCGCCGTAAATGGTGGGATAGCACCAGGCAGCGACCGCTGCAACGAGTACTACGGTGGCAAGGAACAGTTGGCGCAACAAAGTGGACATGGTATGCTCCTATTTTCGACAGATTGTGCTTTCCAGGCAATCAGGTCAGTGCCTGGCCTTAGTCACTTCTATTCGCCGCCACCGCCAATTCGCCTCTTGTATTTCTTGAGAATCACGATTTATCCGGATAACTTTTTTGTGGAGCAAGGGGATTTCTGCGGATTTAACGCAGACTATGTGCCAATCCATCCGCCTGGAGCGCCATTGCCAATGCGGCCCGCGCATCATCACCGGTTACGCGTGGCAGATAATCGGGAACGAGTGTCCAGGCGATGAAGTCTGCCATGGCATCCTGCACTGCTTGGGCGTAGAGCACCTGTTTTGGCGCCGGGGTATAATCAATGGTAATGCGGCTCTCGACCGGGAAACGCTTGCCATTCGCCAGTACCGCGTCGGCCGTATTGAATGGGGTTACGTTCACCTCCGGGAACAAGTTGGTCAGCCGTTCACTGTCCCTGGCATTCACCACCCCATCGAGGCGCAGGCGCTCCGGAATCCAGCCATCCAGTACCACACGGCCTCGCTCGAATTCAATCCCGCAGGTGGTGCACTCAATGGCGGACGGCTTATCGAATGCGTGGAAAAAAGAACCATACATTTGTTTTCCGTACTGATGTACCACCAGCCACTTATCCTCTTCGCCCCCTTCCCGTCGCGTGCAACCACTCCAGCGAAGTACACTTTCGCCGAACAGCATTTTAAAGATGTCGAAAAAATGCACACCGTGCTCGATAGGAATACCGCCGCTTTTACTACGGTCCCAGAACCAATGATCAGCAGGTAAATCTCCGGCGTTATTCTCGAAGCAAAAATGCTGCGGTGCCCCGAGAAGCCCCTCTTGAGTAATGGTATTCAGGAGTTGGTAGAGTCCGCTGTAGCGCATGACAAAGTTGATACCGAGTCGTACGCGATTCCGGTATGCGGCCTGCAGCATGGCATCGGCATCATTGAGCGTGACTGCCAGCGGTTTTTCGCAGAAGATATGCTTACCGGCCTCTGCTGCCGCGATGCCTTGTTCGGCGTGAAGATAGGGGGGGGTGGCTAGGTGGATGATATCAACCTCCGGACTGGCCACTAACTCCCGCCAGTCCGTCGTGAAGAAGGGGATCTCATATTCTTTAGCCAGCCGGGCATACTTCTCAGGCTTCGTGCCGGCAATGGCGGTGATGCGCACCTCGGGCATACGCCGATATTGCTCCAGGCAAAACAGCCCGAATCCCCCGACTCCGATAATGCCCAATCGTGTTGCTGACATATGGGAAGAGTGTAGCGGATGTGCGGGGAATTGTAGGTGGAGAAGATCGGACAAAGTGGGGGCATTTACCGAAACTCAACGCCCCGCCGATTGCTTCCCTCACGGTGTTTCACGTGAAACAGTCTCAACGATTGCCGGCACGGAGTAATTCGTAAATTCGGTCCAGATCATCCGGGGTATAGTACTCAATCTCGAGGGTGCCTTTGACCACCGTTGAACCGGGCGTAAAGCGAACGCGCGTGCTGAGCGCTGCCTGCAACTCCTGTTGCACGTGCTGCAAATCGGTATCTTTACTTGATGATCTTTTCGTACTTTTCCGCTTCGTGTGTTTGGGCGATGTGTGTACCAGCGCTTCCAGGGCACGGACGGAAAGCCCATTCGTAATCGTCTCCTGAAATAACGCCTCCTGTTGTTGCGGGCTCTCCACCGCCAGCAGGGTGCGCGCGTGCCCCTCGGAGATGACATCCTGCTCAACAGCCTGCTGAATGGCTGCGGGCAACGCCAGCAGGCGCATGGTATTGGCGACCGTGGAACGACTCTTGCCCACCTGCTCGGCAATTTCTGCCTGTGAGAGGTTGAATTCCTGTGCTAGACGCTGATAGGAATGCGCGGCTTCCATCGCATTCAGGTCTTCCCGCTGCAGGTTTTCCACCAGCGCCAGTGCCAGCATCTCTTCATCCGTACAGGCGCGGACCACCACCGGCACCTCGATCAGGCCGGCGCGGCGCGCCGCCTGTAATCGCCGCTCACCGGCAATCAGCTCATACCCCCCTTCACGCGGGCGCACGGTCAACGGTTGCAAGACACCATGCTGTCGGATCGATTCCGCCAGTTCATCCAGTGCTTCGGGGGCGAAGGTGCGACGTGGTTGATAGGGATTGACGGCGATGGCGGTGACGGGCACCGGCTCGGGACCGGTATGCGTGGGGAGCTCTCCGCCGGGGATTAACGATCCTAAGCCATTGCGTCGGCGATTCATCATCGTGCCAGCACCTCTTTGATCAAATCTTGATATGCACGCGCACCTTTTCCACGCGGGTCATAGGTGAAAATGGATTCACCATAACTGGGCGCCTCAGATAGGCGAATCGTGCGCGGGATTGTTGTTTTGAACACGCGCGGACCGTAGCGACGGCGCACGGCAGTGGTAACATCGCGACACAGCTTCTGGCGCGGATCCACCATGGTCAGGAGAATGCCGAACACTTCCAGTTGCGGATTGAGGCTGCGCTTCACCAGGCGCATGGTGTGTTCAAGCTGTGCCAGGCCTTCCAGCGCGAAAAATTCGCACTGCATGGGGATGAGCACCGCCGTGGCGGCAACCAGGCAGTTCACCGGTAGCAATCCCAGCGAAGGCGGCGTATCGATAATGATGGTTTCATAGCGCGCAGCAGCGCCTTTCAATCCCTCGCGCAGGCGGATCTCCCGCGCAGGCATACTCGCCAGCTCGATGACGGCACCGGCCAGGTCAAGCGTGGCAGGGAGGATATCGAGATTGGGGATTTTGGTGGAAACCACCGCCTCTTCCCAGGTACACTCCCCGAGTAAGACGTCGTACACCATCGCGTTGAGCTCGGATTTCGCTACCCCCAGCCCGGTGGTCGCATTCCCCTGCGGATCGATATCCACCAGCAAGGTGGGTTGGCCGGCGCGTGCCAACCCGGCAGCCAGATTAACTGCCGTGGTGGTTTTCCCGACGCCGCCTTTTTGATTTAATATCGCCAGAATACGTGACATACCGTGATCATTCTAAGAGTTGGACTTGGTGCTGTCAAGGTAAAGGGGATGTTTTTTCGCTGCCCCCGCTTGACGAGGAAATTCCTCGGGTGTCTTGCGCGTTTTACGAATGACGATCAGCGTGCGCTCGCCGGCGCCGTGCACGGTGAGATGCTGCACCATATCCACCGTGCCGCCAATCTGTTCCAGCGCACGCTTGCTCTCAGCAATCTCCTGCTCTCCGGTTGGGCCTTTCATCGCAATGAGACTTCCCCCGAGCTTCAAGAGCGGCAAGGCATATTCGATGAGCACGGCGAGATGCGCCACTGCGCGCACAAAGGCAACATTGAACTGCTGCCGGCAGGCGGGGCTTCGCCCCAGGTCTTCCGCGCGCGACCACTCCGCCCGGGCATTGGCCAGGCCCAGCGTCTCCACCGCATCTCGTAAGAAATCCACCTTCTTCCGCACGCTGTCATTGAGGACGACCTCCACCTCGGGGTGGAGGATGGCGACGGGGATGCCGGGGAAGCCCGCACCGGTGCCGATGTCGATGGCCCGATCGCCGGTATGCGGCTGCCAGACGCGCTCGACGGTGAGCGAGTCAACGAAATGTTTCACCGCCACCTCGGTCGGCTCGGTAATCGCGGTGAGGTTCACCTGCTGATTGCGCTCCAGCAGCAGGGTGAGGAGACGCGCGAACTGGTCCTCCTGGTCGGGGGTGAGGGAGATGCCCAAAGCTGCCGCGCCATCGCGCAGGGTTGAACGCCAATCACTCATGATGTTTCACGTGAAACAAGGGTCTGTCGCTCGTGGGCGGAGAGCCACACCAGCAGGAGAGAGATATCCGCCGGCGTGACCCCGGCAATCCGGGCGGCCTGTCCGAGCGAGTGGGGCTGCACGCGGGTGAGATGGTCCACCGCCTCACGGGAGAGGCCGCGAATCGTTCGGTAATCGATGACAGGAGGGAGGTGGCGCGCTTCCAGGCGTCGCTGATTGGCCACCTGGCGCTCCTGCCGGCGAATGTAGCCCTCGTACTTCACCGCCGTTTCCACCTGAAAGGCAATGTCCGCAGGGACGAGGGCGGCTGGATCAGTTTCACGCAGCCGCGCATAGCTCGATTCCGGGCGGCGCAGCCATTCCAGCGCGCTGGACAGTCCAGCCCCATCCACGCCCGCTTCGCCCGGAGTGCGATTGGCCAGGCGCTCCAACTCGCTGGCGATGGCTGTCTGCTTTTCGCAGAAACGGGCATACGCCTCGGCGGGAATCAACCCCAGACGCTTCCCCAGCGCCGTCAAGCGCAAGTCGGCATTATCCTGGCGCAGCAGCAGGCGGTGCTCGGCGCGCGAGGTCAACATGCGGTAGGGCTCCTCCGTGCCTTTCGTCACCAGATCGTCGATGAGCACGCCGATATAGGCTGCATCGCGCCCCAGCACCACCGGCGGTTCACCGGCCAGATATTGCCCGGCATTGATGCCCGCCAGCAATCCCTGGGCGGCGGCTTCCTCATAACCCGAGGTGCCGTTGATTTGCCCGGCGCAAAAGAGCCCGTGGATCGCTTTCGTCTCCAGGCTGGCCCAGAGTTGATCCGGCAGCACAAAATCATATTCGACGGCATAGCCCGGACGCACGATGACCGCCTCTTCCAGGCCCGGAATGCTGTGGACGAAGGCTTCCTGCACATCGGCGGGCAGGCTGGTGGAGATACCCATGGGATAGATGAGCGTTGAATCCCAGCCTTCCTGTTCGAGGAACACTTGATGGCGTTCCCGTTCGGCGAAGCGCACGACTTTGTCTTCAATCGATGGGCAATACCGCGGTCCGCGACCGGTGATGAGGCCGCCGTAGAGCGCGGAGCGATGAAGATTGGCACGGATGATGGCATGCGTCTCCGGCACGGTGAAGGTTATATGGCAGGGGAGCAACGGATGTTCCGGCGTACACGGATACTGCCAGGCAAACTGGAAGCTAAGCGGCTCCGTGGTGGACGGCTGCAACTCACAGCGTGTGAAATCGATGGTGTTGCGGTCGAGGCGTGGCGTCGTGCCCGTCTTCAATCGTCCGAGCCGCAGTCCGTGCGCCGCAAGTGAAGCGGAGAGGTGGGTGGCGGGTGGTTCGCCATACCGTCCAGCCGGAGTGGTCTCCGCGCCCACGAAGGTCATCGCGTTCAGGAAGGTGCCGGTGGCCAGAATGACGGCACGCGCGGCAATAGACTGCCCATCCGCCAGTCGGATGCCTGTCACCCGTCCCTCCGCAACGAGGAGGGCTGTCACCTCACCCTCGAGCAGATCCAGGTTCGGCTGCGCGGCGAGGACATCCTGCATCAGTGCGGGATAGCGCTCCTTGTCCATCTGTGCGCGAATGGCCTGCACGGCGGGCCCTTTGCTGGTATTCAGCAAGCGTACATGTGTGGCGGCGGCATCGGCGACGCGCGGCATTTCTCCGCCGAGGGCGGCGATCTCCCGCACCAGGTTGGCCTTGGCCGGTCCACCGATGCTGCAATTACACGGCAGATGGGCCACACGCGCCCGGCGAATCACCACCAACAACGTGCGGGCGCCGCGCCGCGCCGCCGCCAGTGCCGCCTCGCACCCCGCATGACCTCCGCCAACGACAATAACATCCCAGCACTGCATCGCCCCATTATACCCGTTTCCGCGTGCTCAGTCTCCCACCCCGGGGAGGAGGCCGGCGGCAAGTCCTGCGGGTACACCGTTTGTGCGGCTTACTCCCAGCAATGGAGTGCACAACACGTCTGGGACCATGCGATGTACTGCAGGCCAAGAACTTCAATCCTGAATCCGGCATCCTCCATCCGAGAGAGAGCCTGGCACGGAAAAATGTCGCCTCACGGTGTAGAGGTCACCCCTTCTGTTTGTTCCACAAACAATTCCTCATGTGTTCGTGAAAAGCGTAAAAATGTCCATTTTCCATGCATGACCAGCATATCTTTGACGGATAAACATGAGCAGAGAGAGTCCGCCATTGGTCTCACAGGGCCGGGCGGCAATAGTTCTTTGAAAGGAGATGTGCGATGAGACCCCTGTTGACGATGCTGATGGTCGTGACCCTCACCGTGGGCGTACTGGCCCAGTATAGCGCCACCGTGCCCAGTGGCAGCACGACTTGTGGCACATGTGCGACTAACGCATGTGCACAACCTCAATGTAATACCTGTGCACCCGTATGTGCACAGCCCGTATGTGCGCAGCCCGTATGTGTGCAGCCCGTGTGTGCACAGCCCGTGTGCCCGACTTGCCCGACAGGTGCGACAGTGAAGACGGATCCATGTTCACCGCCTTCGTGTGCAGCCCCATGCTGCTCGTTGCCCGTTTGCCAGCCATGTGTGGATCTTTGCGGTCCCTGTGCGGTGCTTGGCACGCTGGACCTCAACTGCAACCCGACCGTGCTGGTCCTCGGTTGCGAAGAGTATTATGGACTGTCGAACTTAGCGCCGCTGCATCCGCTGTATGAAGATGTCGCGTTCAGCTATCCCAGCTATTTCACCGTCGATAATCCGATGACGCATTACCGGACGAATGATGTCGTAACGCGGCATGGCAATCCGTATTCGCCGTACTATCAGACGCGAGTGACGGTGTGCGGCAGGAGACAGTGCTATGTCAGCCGGTTCCCGGATTGCTTGAGCCCGGATTGCATCAATACCCTCAACACCGTGACGAAATCGTTCTGCGGCTTGTCCACGAGGCGAGCGTGTGCGATGGGGTATCAGGCGGCCAGCGACTTCACGCCGGGGCTCGGACAACTGTATGTCAACCAGTCGCTGATTGACAATACGTTCAACGCGATGCAGCCGGAAGCGTTCATCTTCGGCCCGCATTGCAAGCTGCTTGGTGTACGCTACATTCTGCTTGCGGATGAGCCGTTTACCCTCTATGGGCAGCAGATGCATCCCACCGACATTGCGCCGGGTGCGCAGGAGCTCACCGTGTGGCTGTGGACGCCGAATCCGGACGGGATCTTCGCCGATACCGATTCGCAGGTGACGACTGCAAACTGCTCGGTGCCGACCACCTGCTCGACCTGTGTGGCAGTCTGCAATCCCTGCAATACCTGCAACACTTGCAACAACAACACGTGCAATACCTGCAACACTTGCAACAACAACACGTGTAATACCTGCAATACCTGTAACAACAACACGTGCAATACGTGTAATACCTGCAATACCTGTAATAACAACACGTGCAATACGTGCCCGACGTCTTCCTGTAACCCGTGTGGTGGTACAGGTTCCTGCAGTTCATGCACGATTCCAGCCGGTTCTGTGGTACTACCCGGCTACGGGAACGGAAATGGCTATTGAGTCTGCGTGAAGAATGGGGCCGGTCTCATTCGGTGACCGGCTCCAGGTTTCACGAAGGAGACTGTTGATTCGTCATCAGTGTTTGCGCTCCCCGGCGTTTTCCTGCACCGGGGAGCGCGGTCGTTTCCGTTGTTTACGAAAAAGCATCCCCTGTGCTACACTGCCGTTGCGCCCCAGGCAACTCGGCGCAGTAAAGGCAAGACAGCATGTCCCGCAATTTATGGTTATTACTCGGCATTGCGCTGTTGTTCGGCATCTCCACCGGCATTTATGAATTCGTTCTCCCGTACTATCTCGATGCCCACCGGGTCAGTTTCAGCCAGATGGGGTGGATCTTTACGCTGGCCGGGTTGGCCATGGTCGTCGCGCGCATCTACATGGGCGGTCTGGCGGATCGCTGGGGGCGCAAACGGCTCTATGGGTGGGCACTGGTGGTCTGTGGCGGTGCCACCGCGCTGGCTGCCCCGCTGCCCGCATTGCTCTGGCAATTGGTGCTGAAGACCTTGCGCGAGACGGCGGCGCTCACGCGGGAAACCATCTATCCGATCATCCTTTACGAGGAAGAGCGGGAGGGGTTCCTCAATCGGATCGGGAAATTCCGCGGGCTCGAATATTTCTTCCAGGCGGGCGGCACCCTGCTCGCCGGGATCATCATCACCTGCATCGTCCGGCAAGGCGGCACCAACATGGCGGCATACCAGGATGGCTTATACCTGGCCGGTGCGGTATTGGTGCTGGCCGGCCTGCTGTGCGCGGCCTTTTTCCACGAGCACCGGAGCTCACGCGCACAACGCCCGATCTCCGTGCGCGAATTGTGCAACTTCGACCTCCACCGGAATTTGCAGTTGCTGGCCATCGCCGGCTTCATTTTCACCTTCGGCATGCAGCTCAGCCACAGTTTCTACCTGCCGCTCTTTTTCGCCAAGCGCTTTAGCCAACCGGGGTCGGTGGTCTTCATCGTCATGGTCATCCACCGCGTCACCATCGCGCTGCCGATGTTCATCCTGGGGAACCTGCCGATCAAGAATCTTCGCCGCTGGTATATCATCGGGATGCTGCTCGAAGGGATCACCTTGAGCGCCTCGGCCGTCATCCCCGTCTTCCTGCCCGCGGCCATCGTCTTTCTGCTGCACGATTTCATCGGCTCGGGCATCTGGTCGCCCATCCAGGCGGCGCTCATTCAACGCTATTCACGTAATGCTACCCGCGGCATCGAGGTGGGCAAGGTGCTGGCGTGGAGCAGCCTAGGCGGCATCGCCGGTCCCCTCGTCGCGGGCATTATGGCCACCCATTCCCCGGTCTACCCCTTCTTCTTCAGCGGCCTCTTCATGGTGCTCTCCGCCATCCCGCTGCTGCTGCTCAACACCCACGCCCCGGCGCCGGATGAACAGTCCGTCGCACAACCGGCAACAGCGTGAATTCGTATAGGAAGATTCAGGATGCAAGATGCAGGATTCAAGGACTTAGCGCGGTAGGCCTGGCTATTATGAAGTTGGCGAAATATGATTGACTACTTGTTCGTCCACCCCTGTGTAAAGTTTCCGAGGGGTATTCTACGCAACTGTAGATCGAATGATACAGGGTAAGCGGAGGAAGCAAGCTAATTCTCGGATGTGAATCAACGTGTGTGAATTATGAGACAAGCCTTCCGCTGCAGTCCTTGCATCCTGCATCATGAATCCCATACAGCACGACTTCCGAAAAGGTGTATAATAGCTAAAGGTACTATCGGTAACTTCTCTTTTCGGAGTACGCGTATGGCGGCGATTCATCAGGCAGCGATCCAGGGGGATGCCCGGTTGCTGCGGCAATTACTCACCAGTAATCCCGGGCTGGTCGATGCGCAAATGATGGTCAGCGACGCGACGCCGCTGCATATTGTCTGCGAGCAGGGGCATCTGGCGGCGGCGAAGGTGCTGCTGGAGTGGAAAGCCAATTGCAATGCCCGCAATCAGCGTGGGGAGACGCCGCTACATGCGGCGCTGGAGCACGTGAAAGGCAACTTCCTCCGCGCCTTCTTTTGCGCGCGCACCTCGGCCGCCATCACTGCACTGCTGCTGAGTCACGGCGCAGCGGCAGACGCCCGCAACCATACCGGCGATACCCCATTGCATAAAGCCGCCATGCTCGGATGCGGCGAAGTCGCCGAAATCCTCCTCACCCACGGCGCCGATCCCAATCCCGTCAACGACAAAGGCCTCACCCCGCTGCGCACCGCGATGCGGTATAAGCAGCAGAAGATAGTGGAGCTGTTGAAGAAGCGCGGGGCGAAATAAGTGACATAGGCTTTCAGCCGAATGTGGCATGGGCTTCCAGCCCATGGGTCGCATGAGCATCCTGCTCATGCGACCCCGATTTGATCGGGGCGACTCACGGCCAGGATGGCCGTGCGACTCACGGGCTGGAAGCCCGTGCCACGTTACAGCTCGGGCGTGGGGGTGACGTCGATCACGACGTCTTTGTCGGGGCGGGAATCGCCGCCGGCAGTGCCCGGGGTGGCGTCGATGATGATATCTTTCATCGGTTGATCCGCCGGGGGCTCGGTGGTCGGGGGGTGATGGTCGATGTCGACCACCGCATCCGTGCCGGTCAGGTACAGGCGGCAGCGAGCGGCGGGGAGGGTGACATTCAGCCGGCCTGTATCGTCGGCCTGCACCACCTGGTCCTGCCACCCGGCTTTAGCATCAACCAGCAGCATCAGGTGATGGCTGGAGTGGGGTTTGATGGCATAGAGGCCGCTGCGGAAATGCAGTTCCACCGGCTGTGCGGCATGCTCGTCATCCGTATCCACCTGGAACGACAACGCCTGCGGGGAGATCTGCAACGGCGCGAAGCTCACCGGGAAGCGCAGCGGGTCCACCAGCATGGGCAGCGGATCGGCACTGGAATACCCGGCGCGGTCATAGCGCAGTTCGCTGTATTTCTGCCCGAGGGTGCATGTGCCCCCGGCAGTGCAAAAGACGCGATGGATGGGATTGAACAGCGCCACCACCGGCTTCGACTGGTCCTTCGTCCACACCGCCACGCTGCCGTCGTTATACTCGGCAAGCTGGCAAAGCGCGGGGAGGAAATCGATGGGCCGCTGCAGCGCCACCGATGAGCCTTTGCTGAACAGGTCACTGTGAAATTCTTCGAAGAGCGTATTGCCCCCCGGCATCCAGAACTGGTACAGCGGGAAGGGCGCGTAGATCGCCCACCCCCTGCCGTGCTGGGCGATGAACATCCCGCGTGTCGGCACGCGGTCCAGCGGTTTATAGGGATGGGGCTCCGGCAAGGACATCGGCTTATTCGCCTCGACCATCTGAAAGAGGTAATCCGTGCCCGGCATGGGGATCACCCGCGCCAGGTGCATCACCGTATACCCGAGCAGCCCGGTAGTGCGCAACCCCGGCATCAGGCTGGGGAAGTACGGGTGCTGGCGGTAGACTTCCAGGTTGAGGCGGACCTCCTGCAGCCCGGGCACACACATGATGCCGAATAGCGCCTGCAGGCGTACCGGCATAAAATACAGGTTGGAGTCTGCCTGCAGTGTGCCGACGCCGAGATCGGCCACCACCGTGCCGCCGCCATCCACAAAGGTCAGCAGGGCATCCTGGGAGGGCGTGGGCAGGTCGAACACCGCGGGCAGCAGGATGGTGTGATACTTCGCGAGCGGAATGCGTGCCAGGTCGTCGGCCGCCAGCAGATCGATCTGGCCGAAGCTGGTGCCGCCGCGGAAAATGGAGAGCGGGAAGCCGGGGCTGTAATACCCGAGACCGGGGGAAAAGCCGTAAAACGACTTGTTCATGCCAGTCAGGCCCAGCGCGTAGGGATTGTAGACGATGGCGGTGCTGGGGGCGGAGACGCGCCCGAGCAGCCGCCGCTGCCAGATGTCGGTCATGGCGCGGTAGGTGATGTCGGCATGCTCGCGGGAGTTCAGCAGCACCTCCCAGTCAAAGACACCGATGCCCGCTGCCCCGTGCATGGGGCCGATGTAGAGATAGTTCGCGTAATGCGCGGCATCGATATTGCGCGCCAGGATGCCGGCGATGACGATGAAGCGGTTGCCGTGGCGGGCAAGGTCGATGGCCTGCGGGTTGTGGTTCTCGCGGTCAACCTCCACCACCCCCGGGAAACATTCCGTCACCACGCCGTTAATCGATGGCGGCAGGCTGACCAGGCTGCGATAGCTGCGTTGCGCTCCGGCGAAGATGAGATGCTGCTTATCCTGGCCCCGCACCTGCTGCACCCACCAGGCCATCAGCCTCGCCGGCACCAGCGATTGGTAGCGCGCCAGCTCCAGCAGGGAAAACGGCGAGGAACCGGGCATCTGCTTCTCACGGTCCAGGATCGTCTGCGCGTGCACCTTCTCCCACGATTCGAAGTGGAAATCCCAGCGATCGTTCAGCGCCTTCAGCGTAGCATAGCGCGTGTGCAGGTACTGCTGAAAATCGCTGTCGCGCGCACTGAGGTATTGGTGATAGGTATCGATGTCCGCCTGCACCACTTTGCGCACTATGGCGGTTTGATTGCACACTTTCAGCGCGATCTGCTCGTTTGTGAGGAGATCGAACGAGGGAACGTTCGACTTATGTGCTGTGGTAGAATCCCCGTTTTGATCGATACCCGACCACGAGGAGTTCAGGTTATCGATGGTGCCGTACTTCTCCCGCAGAAAGGCGTTGAACGCGCCGATATCGGAGACTAATTGCCCCTCCTCGACGGTGCCGATCACCCAGCCGAGGAGGTTTTTGCTCTTGGCGAAGCGCGGCAGCACCTGCTGCAGGTAATACTTGACGCTGTCCACGTACTTGGGATCGTTGGCGTTCACGCGCAGCCCGGAGCTCCAGCCGCCGTTGGCCAGCTCAATCATCACGAAGAGGTGTTCTTTTTCCGCCGCCTCGATGAGCGCGGCGTCGTGCTGCAGTGCCTCGGTGCCCAGCGAGTCGATGCGCACCAGCAGCGTGTTGAACCCGAGCGAGTGGTAGTAGGGGAGCGCCGCCGGGTCGGTGCAGCCCCAGGCGAAGGTGATGGGCGTGGGCGTGCCATCGATGAGCAACTGGCTGCCCTGCTGTGTCACGGTGTACGCGCCGGCGGCCCCGAGCAGGCCCAGTGCGAGCAGGGACAGCACGACCACCCGGTATACCCAGCCAGGCGGCATACCGGTCATCGCGCGCACCCATGCTCTTATGAATTGTTGCCTCATCGACTGCCGGGACTTCATCTCCACTTGCGCGGTCACGCCGTACGGGGGAACTACCTGACACTGGTATACCCCGCCCGCATGCTATCGACACCCTGTGGCACAAGCAGCAAGAGGATATTTGACAGAAGTGGGGTGGTCTCCTGCTGTTGGGGGGAGTGACCAAATAGTATCCTTGCCTGATTTCATGCTCTTACTCATGCTCTTACTCATGCTCAGAAAAGTTCGGTATATGGTTTTGAGCATGAGCATGAGCATGAGCATGAGTAAGAGTATGAGCATGAACTGCTTATAAATCTCGGCATTGCTTCACCAGCCATACACAAACCGGGCGCGCTTTCCGATATACGTTTCCCCTTCAAAGCTCACCTGGCGGCCATCGGGAGAGAGGGTGAAGTTGTCATCGACGACACTGAAGTCATCGCCATGCCAGTGCAGCGCCATGGTCGATCCAAGTTGTGGCAATTGGCAATTATCTAGCGGGAGTACGGCACGCAGACGACCAGGGGCAGTATAGCAGGCGAGTCGCGGGCGATCAGGAAGCAAGTCAAGTTTGTCAGCAAAGGGCAGGCGATGCAATAACGCCATCAGGTGGCTGCGACGGAACAAGTTGGTTTCCAGCGTGACGCGGGGATACTGGTTTTGTCCTACGGCGGGCTTGCGGGCATGCGCGCGCGTTATCACGCCATTCGGCCCGACGCGGGTTCCCCAGTCATCGAGGAGCGCGTTGGGATTGCACCAGCGGACCCTCTGTGTAATCGCCGCTGTGCCAATATGCGTGAACAGCACCTTTTCTCCGCGTACCCGGACGGTCGTATAGTCGATGGGAGTCCAAGCCGGACCCTCGCTAATCAACAGTGCAGTTCCATCCGGTGAAAAGTTGACACTCGGCCAGCAATCCGAGGTAATCGTCGAGGTATACTGCCCCTGGGCAATATGGGTGCCATCGATTGCCCACAAGTGCACAGAGTCTTTAAAAATATTGGGCGGCGAATCCTGCGGATCACAAATCCATATGCGGCCATCGTTCACCGCATTCACCCACGGGCGCGTGGTAAACGCACTACTTAACCAGGGGAAATGCACTTCTCCCAGTGCTTTGCCGTCCCGCCAACTCCAGACATGCACCATCTGTTGCCCTTCGTGTGGCTCATCCGCATATAAGCGCGCCAGCGCCAGCACATGCCCGTCCGGAGACAGGTTGAACTCACCCAATTGCTGTTCATCCGCGCTATCCCGATCTTCCGGTTTGATCCCGCGCAAGATCGGCAGCTTCACCCGCCAGCACGGACGATTATTCGCACCCATTACGATCATCATGCCCGGCGCAGGTTTCGACTGTAAGTTCAATGATGGCAGCGGAGGAGAAGGCTGGTCAAATGCCTGGCGCAGAGGATCATCCGGCAGCGGAATCACCTGCACCAGCCGCATCTCCGGCGGCCGCGACAGCCACCACCAGCCCGCACACGCCAGCATGATGAGAAGCGCGAGGTGCCACCAGCGCAGGCGGCGGCGTTTGGGCGGATTGGCGGGTTGGTCGGGCATTGAACATCACTCTTTTGATCCGGATAAACTATTATACCATCACCAGGTATACACCAGCACCACCTGCTTCCCTTTCCCATCCACCCCCCAGAAGGCGGCACGGTGACCATCGGGGGAGAGGGAGGAGAGTTGGAGCACATACCTGGTGTTATTGGCCATAATTGCCTTCAAACCTGTTGGATCTTTGTGGAGCGGCAGCACGGCGTGCAGGCGCCCGGGAGCCGTGTAAATCGCTTCGCGGCTGGAATCCGGAAACAAGGTCAAGAGTAGCTGCTGAAAGGGAAAATGTGCCAGCAGCGAGTTCCGGCGTGTGCGGCTGTTCTCGTACGCCATCACGGTGCAGCCATCCGCCGAAGATTTCGGCTCTATCGCGTCGGCCGGCATCTGCCAGGGGTGGGCCGGCGGTGGAGGGAAGATGTGCAACGCGCCGCTGAAGACCTGCATGAAAGAGCGTTTCGCATCCTGTCCCTGTTGTCCGACCGCCGTCCCTTCATTCCCGATGACGATTCCGTCGCCGAACCAGCCGAAATGTGTATCCCCATTGGTCTTCGCCGAAAAGGCCTGCGTGCTGATCACCTGTGCACCTTTGACCGTGATACTGGCCATGGAAGACGATAATCCGCCGCGGGTATACGCGAACAATGCCGTCCCATCAGGCGAAAGGGTATGGCCAAACCCCCACTTGCCTTTCGTGATTCCGGGATTGATTCGTCCGCTTGCCACCCGGGTCCCGTCTACCGCCCATAGGTACACGGTGTACGCCGGGTTACTTGAACTCCCTGTGAGCCAGATGCGCCCGGAATCCGTCGCTATCCCAAGCGGCTTATTCACCCAGCGTGACGGGGGAAAGATGACCCCGGCCGGCTGCGGGAACTGCGCCGTGCCCAGCGCCCGCCCGTCTCGCCAGCTCCACACGTGCACCATCGCGTCAACCTGCTGTACCATCGCCAGCACATGCCCATCGGGCGACAGCGTGAACATCGTTTTCGCCGTGATGCCCGGCGCCGTCACCGACCAGCGCGGTCGATTATCCCATCCCAGCACGGTGAGCGTGCTCCCGTGCGCATCACGATCCAGACGTAATAACACATCCTGCGCACTGAAAAAGTCCTGCTGGTAAAATTGCCATCCGGGGAAATGCTCATCCAGCGGAAGCACGGCCACTAATCGCATCACCTTCGGCTGCGAGAACCACCACCAGCCGGCGAGCGCCAGCGCAATGAGAAGCACAATATGCCACCAGCGCAGGCGGCGGCGTTTGGTCGGATTGGCGGGTTGGTCGGGCATTGGGCGTCACTCCATTGAACGGGATGACGTTATTATAGCACAACCGGCTGCAGATACATCGACGATACCAGGCCGTTGATATAGTGCCGTAGCCGCATCCCTTTACGGGTGCGTCGTCGACAGTGCCCGTGACCAAGGACCAGAAATATTCATCCGACCTTGCCTAGATTCGCGCACCCATAAGGGATGCGGCTACGGGGGTGCATGCATAGCGGCTGGTATGACCAGTCGGACGCGTCCGACTTGCCCGCTATGCTGATACACCAAATGTTTCACGTGAAATACATCCTTCGTCCTTCGGAAAGATGTTGACAGCCGGCAGAAATCGTGCCTATATTAGTGCAGGCTAATTTTGTATATTATGCCGCGCTAATTTTCAAGGAGGTGCGCATGGCTGTGGTGCGTGATGAGGTGAGTGCGCAGGCGGAGGAGTATCTGGAGGCGATCTGCCGGATTCAGGACCGCCGCGCGCAGGCCACGCCGACGGAGCTGGGTCATGAATTGCGCGTGGCGCCGCCCTCCGTGCTCGGCATGCTGCGACGGCTGGAGGAGCAGGGGTTGGTGACCTATGCGCGGCAGACGGGCGCACTACTCACCGAGCGCGGGCAGGCGTGTGCGGATACGCTGCGCCGCCGCCATCGCCTCGCGGAGCGCCTGCTCACCGACCTGCTCGGTATGCCGTGGGACCGCGCGCACGACATCGCCTGCCGCTTCGAACACGTCATCGACGACGAGGTGGAACCCTACCTCGCCGACGCCCTGCACCACCCGACCACCTGCCCGCACGGCAACCCGTTGGACGCGCCGGCGGAGATGCATTGGCACGCGCTCACTGATCTCGAGGCGGGACAACACGCGCACCTGCGCTGCGTGAAGGATGAGTCCGTGCCCACGCTGGATTATCTCAACCGCATCGGCCTGCGCCCCGGCGAGCGCGTCACGGTGTGCGACCACGCGCCATTCGACGGCCCGCTGACGGTGGAGGTGCAGGGGGCGCGCCACGCCCTCTCTCGCGCCATGGCGGCCCACCTGCTGGTCGAGATCGCGGAGGTGCCCGCATGTTGAACCTGCTTTCACCCAAGCGCACACCCGTGGCCACCCCCGTGGAAGCTCCCGCCGCGCGGCCGCTGCTGGCCATCGTCGGCTGCCCCAACGTGGGCAAAAGCGTGCTCTTCAACCGTTTCACCGGCGCCTATGTCACCGTCTCCAACTACCCCGGCACCACCGTGGAGGTCTCGCGCGGGAAGGCGAAGCTCGCGGGCATGGAGGTCGAAGTGGTGGACACGCCGGGCATGTACTCCCTGCTGCCCATTAGCGAGGAAGAGGCGGTGGCGCGCCGGCTGCTGCTGGAGGAGACCCCGCGCCAGGTGCTGCACGTGCTGGACGCGAAAAACCTGCAGCGCATGCTGCCGATGACGCTGCAACTGCTGGAAGCCGGGCTGCCGGTGGTGCTGGCGCTGAACCTGATGGACGAGTCGGAAGAGCTGGGCTTCACCTTCGACCTGGCCGTGCTGGCGGAGCAACTCGGCATCCCGGTGCAGGCCACCGCCGGCGCGGCGAACCGCGGCGTGCCGGAGCTGATGCGCATGCTGGGCGACCGCCTGGCGGAGTCGTCCGCCGCGCTGCCGCTGAGCGCGCCGGTGACCTATATCCGCTACGACGCGCCCATCGAGGCGGCCCTGGAGCAGATCACCGACATCATCGGGCAACTCACGGCCATCACCCCGCGCGCCACGGCGCTGTTGTTGCTGCAGGGCGACGATGAGCTGCTGGGGCTGGTGGGGCAGCGGATCTCCCCGGAGGCGGAAGCCCGCGTGCGCGCTATCGCCGCGCAACTGCAGGCGCGCTATGCCCAACCGCTGAATATCATCATCACCCTCCGGCGGCAGGCAGTGGTCAATGAGATCGTCGCCCGCGTCATGCGCGCACCGGCGACCATCAAGCCCGCGCGGCTGGAGTGGCTCTCGCGCCTGCTCATGCAGCCGCTCACCGGCCTGCCAGTGCTGGCCCTGGTGCTCTACTTCGGCATCTACAAATTCGTCGGCGTCTTCGGCGGCGGGATGGTGGTGGATTTCCTCGAGCACACCCTGTTCGGCAAGTGGGTCAATCCGTGGCTCACCAAGCTCATCACGCATATCCTGCCGAACCCGCTGTGGAACAACCTCTTCGTCGGCGACTACGGCATCTTCACCCTCGGCCTCACCTACGCGGTGGCCATTGTGCTGCCGGTGGTCGGCCTCTTCTTTTTCGTCTTCGCCATCCTGGAGGACAGCGGCTATCTGCCGCGGCTGGCGATGCTCATCGACCGCCTCTTCAAGAGCATCGGGCTCAATGGGCGCGCGGTGATCCCGCTGGTGCTCGGCTTCGGCTGCGACACCATGGCGACGATGGTCACCCGCGTGCTGGAGACGAAGCGGGAGCGCCTTATCACCACGCTGCTGTTGGCGCTGGCCATCCCCTGCGCGGCGCAGAGCGGCCTCTTCCTGGCGATGCTCGGCGCGGTGCAGCCATACGGGTTGCTCATCTACCTGGTCATCCTGGCGGCCATCTTCCTGCTGGTCGGCTGGCTGGCCGCACAACTGCTGCCCGGGCAGAAGGCGCATTTCTACATCGAGCTGCCCCCGCTGCGCATGCCGCGGCTGGGCAATGTGCTGGTGAAGACGTACAGTCGGCTGGAGTGGTATTTCGTGGAGATCGTGCCCACCTTCGCGCTCGCCAGCCTGCTGCTCTGGCTCGGCTCGCTCACCTGGAGCGGGCACGCGGTGATCTTCAGCGCGCACCACGGGCTGTTCGGCGTGCTGGAGCGCGCGCTGGACCCGCTGGCGGCGCTCATCGGGCTGCCCACCGCGGCGGATGTGGCGAAGAACCCGGCGCTGGAGTTCACCGGCGGCACTATCCTGCTCGCCGGCTTCTTCCGCCGCGACTTCGGCGCCGCCGGTCTCTGGCATTTGTTCAGTTCCGGCCTCATCACTCCGGTGCAGGTGCTGGTCTCGTCGGTGACGCTCACCCTCTTCCTGCCATGCATCGCGCAGTTCCTGGTGATGAAAAAAGAACGCGGCCTGTGGGTCACGCTGGCCATGACCGCCTTCATCATCGCGGTCGCCTTCAGCGTCGGCTACCTGCTGCGCCTCGGCCTGCACGCCTCGCACCTGCAGTTGATTTTGAATAAGGGGGCGGTGCCGGGGCAATACCGGTGACTATAGACATCCCTCACCCCCGGCCCCTCTCCCAGGGGTAGAGGGGAGGGCCATACATACGAATGTTGCCTATATGCATAATCCACCCCTCTACCTCTGGGAGAGGGGCCGGGGGTGAGGGAGATCACAGTTTATGACCGACCAATACATCACCTGCGCCTTTTGTGGCCATCGCTTCACCGAGGAGGAGCGCGCGGAGACGTGTTCGCGCTGCAGCCTGTTCGGCACGGGCGGGTGCCGCAAGGTGCGCTGTCCGAAATGTGAATATGAGATGCCGCCGCCGCCGCGCCTGCCGGGGCTGGTGACGAAGCTGGTGGAGAAGATCAAGGGGAAAGAACGATGACGATGACGACATTACTGCTGTCCGCGAACGCGGAAGATTATCTGGAGCACCTGTATATGCGCGACGTGGAGGGCGATGCGCACGAGCTACCCGAGCTGGATGACCGCCTGCTGGGTGAGCTGCTGCGCAATGCCCATGTGCAGCAGACCAGCGGCGGGCTGCGGCTGACGAAAGAGGGGCGGAAAGAGGCGGAGTACGTCGTGCGCCGCCACCGGCTGGCGGAGCGCCTGCTGCATGACGTCATTGCCGTGCATGGCAGCGCGGTGGACGCGGCGGCGTGCGAGTTCGAGCACTCGCTGCATCACGGCGTGGACGAGCACATCTGCATCCTGCTCGGCCACCCGAAAACCTGTCCGCATGGCCGCCCCATCCCGCCGGGCCGTTGTTGTCGCGAGCGCAAGCACACCGCACATCAGGCCGTCGCCGCCCTGGCAGACCTGAAACCCGGCGAGCGCGGCGCCATTGCCTACCTCTCCAGCAACCAGCCCGACGTGGTGCAAAAACTCATGGCCCTCGGCGCCCTCCCCGGCTCCCCGGTACTGGTCGTGCAGCTCTTCCCCAGCGTCGTCTTCCAGGTCGGCCAAACGCAGATCGCCGTGGACAAGACGCTAGCCGCGGATATCTTCATTCGGCGGGCGGGGGAGGAGTGAGGGTAGGAGTATTTCACAGGGATGAACGGGATGGAAAGGATAGGTAGGATTTGGGGGTATTATTGGTGGGTATGGTATAACTTGTGAAGCCTGCTATGCCATTGATAAATGAGTAGGGGTGGCACAATGAGCGATACCGATCAGCTACAAGTAATTCCACAGGATGATGCCGGTTGGCTTGAGCGAGATCGAGCCGCGCTACGCAGGAAGTGGGGATGGGTGCTGGCCGGCATGGCGGCACTCGATCTGCTATTGCTGGCTGCTGGAATATTGAGCTTGCTTCCTGGGGCGCGCGAATCCGGTGACGAAAGTTGGCGAGGAGCATTGATAGTACTCGGCATCCAGACCGGCGTCACAGTGTTGCCGTGCATTTTCATTGCGTCCCGATTACTGCGGCAACAGCCTAATGACATCTCCATACGTGCCGTTTGGAGTTATGCGACCATTATCGTATTTGACTTTGTGTCTGCATCCCTTACCTCTCCCAACTGGCCAGGCATCGTAGGATTGTACGAATTCATGAAATTTACTCGCCAAGCGTTATTCACACAGATGATAATGGCTGTGTTAGTGACGATAATCCTTTGGCGAATTTGCAGGAAACCAATGCTGAAAGGCACCAGATAATGTCTGACGCATCTGAAAGAGAACTTATCCTATCCATCCCTTTCATCCCGTACATCCCTGTGAAACACTCCAACAGCCCCTACTTCTTCCCCAACACCACCAGCTCGTCCGCCCACATGTCCGCCTCCGTTTCACGGAGGCGCCAGGTGGAGCAGCCGTCGGCTTCGCTGAGGGCGTGGTAGAGCTCGTGGGCGATGTGCCATTGTTCCAGGCGGGTGAGGGGTTCCTTGCGTTGCTTGGCGAGCGCTTTGAGGGGTTGCTGGTAGAGGATGATGGTCTGCTCCGGCTCGAAGGCGCTGAGCACGGTGACGCCGGTGAGCGCCGGCGGGGCCTGCAGGCGTTGCACGCGCAGACCCAGCGCCAGGGCCATTTGCTCCGGCGTCAGCGGGCCGTATTTCTCGATCAGTTCATGGGGGGCAGGCATGGACATTGTTACTTCTCCGGCATAGGAAATTGCAGCGCCATATCGAGCTGCAGACCGCCCGCGCGATGTGTGACGCCAGTGATGGTCAGCGGCGCGGGCAAGCGAAAATCGGTGTTGAGATCGACCAGCGGGTTCACGCTCTTCAGCAGGTTACGCGTCATCCCCTTCGTCAGCGTCACCACGCTCACTTTGATGTGGGGGTTCTCCAGGCACAACTGCGCCTGTCCGTTGCGAATAATGCGCCCCGTGACCTCCACCGGCACGGGCACCAGCATGTGGTAGGTGCCTTTCACCCGGCAGCCGTCGGGGGTGATGAACACCTCCGGCGACTTGATCGGCAGGTCGCCGCGCCCGCGCAGGTATTGCGTGAGCGCCTGCTGCCGCAGCAGCAGCGATCCGCCGACCGACTCGGCCGCGGCGATGCTGAAGGAGCCGGAAGAGAGGCACTCCATGGGCAGGCGCACCTCGTGCAGATCCAGCACGAGCTCCTGCACGGGCAGCGATTTGAGGGTGAAATCCCGGCACACGATATGCGCGTCTTTGATGCGCATATCGCGGCTGGCGCGCGGCTGCGGCCCCTCGTCCATCGGCAGGGCGACGGGCATCGGCTGGACGGTCGCCGGCGAGGGGGCCGCCCCCAGGGGCAACTGGTCCGCGGAAAAGCCGCCGATGGTGATATCCAGGTGCTCCAGCGTGGTGGACCACGAGGAGCACCGCGTCACATGCACTTCCACACTGGCGGGGTGCAGGCGCGCGCGGATAGCGTCCGCCACGTGGGCGGCGATGTCCGCATCCGTCGGCAAATTTGCATGTATCCCCCCGAGCAGCAGCAGGGCCAGTAGTAATGCCATGAAATACCTCCGGCGGGGAGAGCCTTGCCGATTACCCGCCTCACATTTATCACCCTGTTGTTCCCAGCATACTGCCAGTTCATACTTTCAGGTGATAGAGTTCAGAGACACCTGCGCGGCAGTGCGGTGAAAAGCATGCTGAGAAAGCTACGTCCGCTACAGGTGAAGGTTCGGCAGCGCTCTGCGGGTTCCTGCCGGGAGCAGGAGCGAATGCCGGCGGTGTGTGCCATCTTCAGGGCGATGACTCATCTACTATCGGGGCATCGCCCCAAAAACGTTGGTAACGTTAGCATGGCACACGCTGTCGGGTGTGCTGGACAATCTTTGTGAAAATTACGAATTTTATTGCAGATCAAGCAGGATATCCCTTGCCTGTTATAAAATAATGTGTAACCTTGATTCCAGTGCATTCAGCTTTCCGCGCAGGAAGCGCGGACCCATTGCTGGTCTTTCGAGGACGCCGGTCTGGGAGTGCCCGTGCGCCCAATTATTGCGATACCCAGAAATAGACCGGCAAAATTCAAGGGATTTTCCTATACAAAAGATTAGAAATCAGCTAGAATGGGAAGGTTTTGAGACACAAGTGCCGAATGTTGGAAGGCACGGAACTGTGCTAATAAGCAGGGAGGCACCAAACGTTTGCAGCATGGACATCGGGGTATAATCAACTCCATCGTCCGTTTGCATGTGGATATTACACAGGCGCAGTCCTGCGAGGAAAGGACCGGGGAACATGTTAGTACTGACACGGAAGACAGGGCAGAGTATTGTCATTGACGGGGGCATTGAGATCACCGTTCTCGAAGTGCGCGGCGAACAAGTGCGTCTGGGCATTGCCGCGCCCAGGGAAATTCGGGTGAATCGCAAGGAGCTCCTGGCGCAGCTCGAGGCTGCCGCGGTGGAAGAGAGTCCCGTACACGTGCAGGAATAACCCTCTCACCTGCTGCATCATCGCCCTTCATCTGTCCTATTTATACCGATATCGTTCCCGGTTTCACCGGGAACGATATCGGTTCATCACATACGGCTATCGAATACTGCGCCGCAGCGCCGGCGTCACATCGGTAATCTTATCCTCGATGTGCAAAGTCAACTGGTCAATCAACGCGCGGAATTGATTGATCGCCGTCGCATCCTCCTGAAGCTGCAGGGTCGCGCTCTCTTCGTACATCAGCAACTCCAGCAGATAGTGAATCTCACGGGCAATATCGCGCAGATTGGCCGGGCTGACCCGCCCGCGCTGCACGGCACTGCGCACCTGGTCCGCCAGTGCCACCAATCGCTCCGTCTGGTGTTGCAGCACCTCCTCGCATGCCCGGCGATCCGCATTGGGCTGCAGCGCGTCATCCTGCCCTTGCTGAATACAACTCTCCACCTCGCGCGTGGCCCGCTTCAATCCACGCCCTTGTTCTAACAATTGTTTGATCAGCAATACTTTACGTAATGCGGTGAAATCGTAGACGCGCCGCGTCCCGTCTTCACCAACGCCAAAATCTTCACCCTCGCCCTCCAGTGTCTCGATGATGCCTTTATCCGTCCAATAACAGAGCTGACGGCGTGAAATGTCGCAGAACTCCGCCGCTTTGCCCGTAGTCAACTTTAACCCTTGCAGCAACTCTTCTGGATCTATGGGAGCGAGGGAGTTTTTACCATTCCCATGAGTGCTAAGCCTCATCCGGCCTTCCCCCTCCCGACCACACAGCACCGGATTGTGTGCGGTCACAGTAATGGTGATAGCATAGCGGCATTTTTCCGACCGGGATGTGAAACGCACTGAACAGAACGATGCCATGGAGGCGTTTCTGTGCAGCTAATCGCACAGCAGCGTGAGAAATTTGCCGAGTTGGGGGGTGAGCGAGGGTTGGGAGCGGGTACGAGGTTTTGTCTGAACCATGATTCAAGGATTCAAGGATTACCTTGATGGCAAGATTCCATCCCTATCACGTGATTCGAAACGGTGATCGGGGAAGAATCCTGAAATCCTCAAATCAAGTGAATCATGGTTCAGACAAAGAATGGTCTTAAGATACTCGCCGGCGAGACGCCGGCGCTCCAAGGTTTACTTTCCTTCTTCCAGTTTCGCGTGCATCCGGTCCAGCGCGGCCCGCAGGTGCTGCTGGGCGATGGCGCTGGAGAGGTCGCCGCGGGTGCGTTCGATGGTGCCGCGTAGCACATCGGTGATGCGGCGGAGGCCGGCGGTGATGGCGGCGGGGTAGTCGAAGGAGATGAGCTCGAAGTAGATCTCGTCCATGGAGTTGAGCATCTCTTCCGTCTCCTGCGCGGCGGAGGCGCCTTCGCGGATGCGGTCGAGGATGAGCCGCCGCATCTCGCCGGTGGCATCGCCGATGCCGTGCAGATAGGCGGGGTAATCGACGCCGAGCACATCTGGATCGGGCAGCGCCTCCCCGGTGACCACGGAGAGGAAGATCGCCGCCTCCGCGTATTCCTTTTGCGAGTCGTGCACGAAGCCGGCGTATTTCACCTCGGGAAAATCCGCCAGCACCGCGTTCATCTCGCCCACCAACCCGTGGATAGTGGCGATGAGCTGGCGCGCCTCGTCGAACTGGCGGCGGTGAATGGCGCGGATGGCATTGGCGCTGTTGCGCACCACCTCCCGCGACAGCGCCAGCCCGCGCTCGCGCGCCGCATCCTTCAAATCAAACTGCCCACGAATCTTCGCGCAGATGGCGCGATAACGTTCCATATCGAACATAAGCGATTGCCTCCCGGTGTATCATTGGTTTATTCCATGTTGCCGGGGAGACCCCTGCCATATTGCGAGGACGGTGTGCTATAATCGTGCGGAGGACAGGCTATGTCCGATGAAATGCGCCATGAATGTGGCATTACCGCGCTGTATGTGCTGGATGAACCCTACCCGCCCACCGGGGGCGATGAAATTATCTCCGATGACAACGTCGTCACGCTCATCCCGCGCATCCTGCTGGACCTGCAGTCGCGCGGGCAGCTCGCGTCCGGGCTGACCAGCTATCAGCCGGAGCGCGCGCAGATCCTGAAAACGTACAAAAATGTGGGCACCGTGCAGGAGGTGTTCAATCTCTCCCACCCGGTGAAGCTGCAGGAGATCCTCGGCGAGCATGCCGGGTGCGCGGCCATCGGGCACACCCGTTATGCCACCTGCGGGCTGGATGATGTCCGCTACGCGCAGCCGTTCGAGCGCGTACACGGGCGGCTGTGGAAGTGGTTCAGTTTCGCCTTCAACGGCAACCTGGCGAATTACCGGGAGCTGCGCGAAGCGATGGCGGAACAGCGTTATCATTTCACGCTGGAGAGCGACACCGAGATCATCCTGCACGCCCTCACGCACAGCCTGCGCCTGGACACCCCGCCGACGCTGCAGCAGGTGATGTCCGAGGTCAGCCGGGTGTTCGACGGCGCCTACAACCTCGTCTTCCTCGATGCCCTGCGGCGCATGTTCGTGGCGCGCGACCCGCTGGGCTTCCGGCCCTTGAGCTGGGCGGTGCAGGGGCGCCTCTTCGCCGCCGCCAGCGAGTCCATGGCATTGATGAACCTGGGCTTCACCGACATCCACTCCCTGCCGCCCGGGGAGATGATCATCCTGGAAGAGGGCCGCATGCGCTTCACGCGCTTTGCGCCGTGCACCCGGCAGGCGCGCTGCTTCTTCGAGTGGATCTACTTCGCCAACCTGGCCAGCGTCATCGACGACATCCCGGTGCACGATGTGCGCGACCGCCTCGGGCAGCGCCTGGCGGAGCAGGAAGACCAGCCGCTGGACGATGACTGCATCATCGTGCCGGTGCCGGATACCGCCCGCACCACCGCCCACGGCTATGCCCGCCGCCTGGGCCTGCCCTACCGCGAAGGCATCATTCGCAACCGCTATGTCGGGCGCACCTTCATTCAGCCGCAGAACATCCGCGGCGAGAGCGCGCAGCGGAAATACACGCTCATCCCCTCAGTGCTGCGCGGCAAGCGCGTCTTCATCGTGGAGGATTCCATCGTCCGCTCCACCACGCTGCTTACGCTGGTGAAACAGTTGCGGCAGATCGGCGGGGTGAAGGAGGTGCACATCCGCGTCTCCTGCCCGCCCATCGTCTCGCCGTGCTACTACGGCATCGATATGTCCACCCGCCACGAGCTCTTCGCCCCGACGTTCACCCCGGAAGGCTACACCGGCGTCCCCACGCCCGAGATGCAGGCCGCCATGGCCCGCGCGCTGGAGGTGGACAGCCTGCGCTACCTCAGCGTCCCGGACGTCGCCTCCTGCCTCCACACCAACGTCGACACCCTCTGCACCGGCTGCGTCACCGGCTGTTACCCCACTCCCTGCGGCGAACGGCTGTCACAGGAATCGCGGCAGGCGGTGGTGGGTGTTGGGGGGCGGGCGTATGAATAAGAAAATTTCGCGTTGGTATTCTGATTCCGATATAGATACGCCGTACAACCTTGACTACTTGCCGGCAGGATGAGCCATTAGCCAGGCTTGCCATTTTCCCGCATCAATGCCGAACGCTTGCCCGGTGAGAGATTTGAGCGCGTCTGCCGCGGCGTCGCGCACCTGCGGCTGTGCATCAGCAAGGCGGGCGATGAGCGGGGTGATCGCCCAGCGTTCTTTACGATACCCGAGAGCACGCGCAGCGGTGGCACGCAATCGCCACTGGTCGCCGAGGAGTGCGTCGAGGAGCAAGCGTTTACTCGTTGCATCTTTGAACGAGCCGAGTGCTTCTTCCACCGCCTCAGTGCGCTGATTCTGATATGTCGGTGTGATACGTCGAATCTGCAATAACGGCAACACGGCCTTCGAGTTGCCCAACGCTTTCAAGGCTACTACGCACGTTGTCGGGTCCCATTTCGGCTCATTCTGTCGATCACGTACCGCCTGCAGGATGAGATTCAACGCACGTGGCTCATGCAAGCGGCCCAACGCTTCGATCAACGCTTCTTTGGTGCTGGTGTCCGTCGTCTGCTTCATCTCCTGGTCGAGCATCGCCAGCAGCGGTTCTATCACGCGTCGTTTGCCGATCTCGCTCAGTGACTTGATGACACAATCACGTAAATGATTATATGGCTCTCGCGCTGTCTCGAGTTGCCGTATCGGCACCATCGGATCACCGGTGAACGGTTCCACTAATGTGGCCAGCAACAAGTCGACGGCACGGGCATCCCCAACTTCGCCCAGCGCTCCTGCCGCAGAGGCGCGATTCGGGTCTTGTTTATCTTGAAGCCGTTGCATCAGCATAGAAAATGTCCGCTCATCTTTGAATTTTCCCATGAGCGAGAGAAAGCCCGGTCGCTCCCCTTGACCAGTATCTTTGAACATTGCGAAGAGCGGCTCGATGGCGCGTGGATCACCAATCATCGCCAATGCTCGCAATACTTCAAGGCATGTAGTGTAGTCACTGTCCTTCAATGCGGCACATAAGGCAGGTGCAGTACGCGGGTCCTTCACCTTCACCAGGGCACGGGCAGCCGCCCAGCGCACATTGGGTTCAGGATCTTGCAGCATTTTCGCAATCCGGTCAGATTGCTCAGTGCCATACAAGCCTAATGCTTCCGTCGCCATCTCTCGTACGTCAACATCTTTATGCGTGAGGCGTTTGATGAATTCGGGAAGCAGCGCGCGGTCCGTGCGCGTTACCAGTACCATCTCGACAGAGCCACGCATTTCCGGATCATCGAGCAATGACAGCAGAGCCGGTGTGATGGCCGGATCGGAGAATTTGTTAAGCACTCCTGCCGCTAAAGAGCGCACCTCGGCGCGCGGATCGTGCAGATAGCTCAACAGTTGCGGCACCATGCCAGCATCAGCCGCGGCAGACCACGCATCGTAGGCGAATCTCGTGAAGTAGTTATTATAATCGGTGATTTCGTTTATCAGCCGTTCCAGCATCCGCGGGTCGCGCAAGTAGCCTTTACCTGGGGTACCCAGGTTGAATGTCTCTTGCCTACGCCAGTCGGTGATGACTTTAAGCATCCGTGCAACGGCACGCGGATCATCCATTTCCGCCAGCGTTTCTATCGCTTGTTTACGGCGTTCGAGGAATTGTTCATTTTGATTGGCATCATCGACCAGCTCCAGTAGCGGGTCGAGGGCAGCAGGATTCTGCGTGCCGCACAGCGCCCGTGCGGCGGCACTGCCGACCGCCGGGTCTGTATCCTTGAGGGCATTGATCAGCACCGGTTCTGCTTCGACATCTCCCAGCAGACCTAATGCCGTAACGGCGGCAATGCGCATTTTCGGCTCCGCATCCCTGGCAGCCTCTTGCAGCGGCAGCAACGCACGCCGGTCTCCGATGGCACCCAGTGCCTGGGCCGCACACAGGCGCACTTGCATATTCGGATCGTGCAATACCGCGATAAGCGCATCCACGGCAGGCAGGCCGATCAATATCAACGCGTTGAGGGTGGTTTCCCTGTTTGCTTCCGCGATTCTCTTGTCTCTACCCTCGAAGCGCAAAAGCGCGATGAGTGGCGTGACAGCCCGTGCATCGCGCAGGACGCCCAATGCTTTCATGGCGCTCTGTGACAGCGCCGGATCGATCATTGCCGCGATATAGGCATCAACAAGCCGGGGGTCACGGTAAGTCGTCAACACCCTGGCCGCTTCAGAGCGTACGTCAACATTGGCATCTGTCAATAGCGGCAGCAGGAGATCAACCATGTTGTCCGGTGCGAGGCGCCCCAGCACCGTGACGGCATTGAGGCGAACGCGCGCATCGGCGTCCCGCAAGGCTCGGGTGGCAAATTGGCTTGACCGGGGGGAATTCAGGCGTCCAAAGGCAAACACCGCGCTGGCGCGCACCTGGGCATCCGGGTCCGTCATCCCGGTCTCCGCCTGCGCCTCCGCTCGGAAATCGTGGAATTGTGCGAGCGCCGCAATTGCATTCGCACGGACGCGCGCATCAGTATCATGGCAGAGATGGATGATGGCGTCGGACACCCGTGGTTCACCCACCTGCCCAATCACCGCCAGTGCCCCGGCACGTATCCCGGCGTCCGGTGATTCTATTTGTTCGACGAGAACACTTGCGGCAGGTTCTCCAACATTGACCAGCTCAGCGATAGCGACATCCACGACTTCCCCATCTGTGTCGTTCAACAGGGAGATCAATCCATCCATGGCCTGCGTGCCGCCAAGGATACCCAGAACGATTGCAACGCTACGCCGCACCTTACTTTCGGGATCTTTCAACAAGGGGCGCAGCATCTCAACCGCATGCGGGTCTTTGATTTCCCTCAGTTTCCATATCGCCTCTATTCGGGTGCTCGCGTCCGGAGAGCTCAATAATTGCTGTTGCGTTGCCAATGAATTAGTTTCAACGATTGCCGGCTGGGCGAAAAGCGGGCGGAACAACAGCAGCGGTAGAAAGAGGACAACAAAGAGGAACCACCATCGATTGAATGTCATGACACGACCTCCTGGACGCGGAGATGGAGCAGCAATTTTATTCTATTCGTTATGGCAAGGTGGAATCCTGCCAGCAGAGGTCGGCGGGGTGCGTAGACGTTTTTGTGATGGCTGGCGGTGATGTCGGGAACACCCAGGTAGCGCAGGCTGTGTCACCGGCTACTACCCCACCCCCTGCGGCGAACGGCTGTCACAGGAATCCCGACAGGGGGTGGTGGGTGTTGGGGGGCGGGCGTATGAGTAAGGAGCTATCCCACTCACTTGTGAAAGCATGCTGACATTTCCCATCTCCAGCCAAATTGGGTACACTTTGCTCATCCGGATTATGCATGAAGCAGTGGAATGCCGGCTACAGCAGAAGGATCGTCGATGTATTTATACTTGACAGTGCGCGCAAAGCTCGAGTGGGAGCTGGTGCAGGCGGAATGTTGGGCGCTCACGAGATGCCTGCCGGACCGCAGTGGGGTGGCGTTGCCGAATTTGGCATCAACGCCCGCATCGCCGCCGTGCGATATCACCCGGGCGGCATATACGAAGCAGGCCGTGCGCGTCTTGCTGCACGAGCCCGATCTGCCATCACTCTATCAGATGTTAGCCATGCACAACATCACGGCTGAGCAGTTTTGTGTGCAGGTTATACGGGCGAATGGTGATCCGCCGGCGTTGGGAGTCGCAGCGCGGATGGCGGAGTTGATCAATGGCGACCCATGTTTATCGGTGCCGCAGGTGACGTTCGTGGTTGTCTTGCATGCCAGTGGTGTCTGGTTTGGGGAAGTCATCGGAAAATCATCCCGACAGTGGTGCGCACATGAGCGGAAACTCTATACCTACTCCAGTTCGCTCCCGACACGGATCGCGCGCGCCATGGTGAATATGGGCGCTACGCCGGGGCAGCGCATCATCGACCCGTGTTGCGGGTCAGGCACCATTCTCATCGAAGCGGCAAGCATGGGCATCACGGCGGTGGGCAACGACAACAATAAACGCATGATGAAGACGACACAGGCGAACCTGGCGCACTTCGGCTATACCGCCGAAGTGCTGCACGCCGATGCCCGGCAACTCACCGGGAGCTACGACGCCGTCATCACCGATCTGCCGTATGGCAAAAATTGCCTGTGCGATCTTGACACGCTGCACGCACTGGTCGGGCATTTTGCCACCCTCGCTCCCCGCGTCATCCTCATCGCCGGCGGCGAACTGGCCGAGGTGCTGCACCGGTTGCCATACGAGGTCACCACGATGGTGTCGGTGCCGAAGAACGGCAAGTTCATGCGTTATCTCTACGTGCTGGAAGTGCGAACGGCAGGTGCAGTGCCGAAAGCGGACCTGGATCACCGTCAGCCGATACTGGGACGGTATATCTTGTCTTAACTCGGTGGAACGTTTCTACATCCACATTGGCCTATCTCTCCACATCCGGTATAATTTCCGCTATGGACGACACAAACGGCGAGCACAAACGGCGGCCCCGCTATCGCGGGACGCATCCGCGGGCGTTTCACGAGAAGTATAAGGAACTGAACCCGGAGCAGTATGCTGACGACATCGAGAAGGTGAAGGCGCGGGGGGATACGCCGGCGGGGAGTCACCGGGCGATCATGGTGACGGAGGTGCTGGAGGTGCTGGCGCCGCAGCCCGGGGAAATCGCGGTCGACGGGACGCTGGGTTATGGCGGGCATGCGCGCGCCTTGCTGCAGGCCATCCTGCCTGGCGGGCGGCTCTATGGGCTGGATGTCGATCCACTGGAGCTGCCGAAGACCGAGGCGCGGCTGCGCGCGGAGGGGTTCTCGCCCGCGGTGCTGCAGGTGCGCTGCCTGAATTTCGCCGCCTTGCCGCAGTTACTCGCCGAGGAAGGGCTGCCCGGGGTGGACCTCTTCCTCGCCGACCTGGGGGTCTCCTCGATGCAGATCGACAACCCCACACGCGGCTTCACCTTCAAGCGCGAAGGCCCGCTGGATCTGCGCATGAATCCGGAGAAAGGCCTCCCCGCCTCCGCACTGCTGGCGACGATCAGCGAAGAGAAGCTGGCACGCCTGCTGCGTGAGAACGCCGATGAAGTCTACGCGGAGGAGATCGCGCACACCCTCGTTCAGCGCCGCGGCCAGCTCACCACCACCACCACGCTGGCGGAAGCGGTGCGCGCAGCATTGGCAGACCTGTCCGCCGAAGCCCAAGCGGAGGTGGATCCTATCCGCCGCACCTTCCAGGCATTGCGCATCGCCGTCAATGGGGAGTTCTCCGCGCTGGACACCCTGCTGCATGTGCTGCCGTATTGCCTGAACCCGGGGGGGCGTGCCGCCATCCTCACCTTCCACTCCGGCGAAGACCGCCGCGTGAAGCGCGCCTTCCAGGAGGGCCTGGAGCGCGGCGACTACTGCGCCATCGCCCCCACCGTGCTCCGCGCCGATGCCGACGAACGCCGCGACAACCCGCGCTCAACCTCGGCCAAACTGCGCTGGGCGATTAAAGCGGATTCAGGATACAAGATTCAGGATTCACGTCCCTGAACTGCGACCAGGGCAAGAGGTTGCGTAGCTGGCATCCCCAATGTGATTTGCGCTCGGATGGGAAGAATGAAATTTCAGCACATAATTTCCATTCTTCCCATCTCGCCCAAGGCTGACCAGCACCGATTATCCAATCCGTTTCCAACGAAAACCTTGAATCCTGAATCTTATATCCTGAATCTTCGAATATTCACGAGGAAAAGCAGGATTCACGGCAAACTCACCTAAAAGTAATAATATCCGAGCCCATCATGGACTTCAGGAATTGCCGCATCATCGTAGACGAATGGGAGCACCATGAGTAGCGCATATACATCGCTTGTCTGCTACCGGGCGGGTGGGAGGCCGCCGGTCGTTACCGCCACGGATCTGGTCCGCTTTGTTGAACAGGTATTTGCGCTGAATTATCTGGAATCGGATACCATGGATCTCCGGATCAGATTCGGGCAGACAATCGATCAGGATAACAATCCAACTGCGGAAGCGAGTGCCGTGAAGGTGCCGGGATTCGACTGGCATATAAACGAGAGCGGAATCCCGCATGCGCAAGCGCTGGAGCTGTTGCGCCAACCGCCCACCTCGCGCGGGGTGGAGCGGAAACGCAAGCATGCGCTGGACATCTTCGGCCCCAAGACGATTACCGAGAAATTCGAGCCCAATATCTACCGCGCGCACCTGTCCTTCGGCAAGCTCAAGGAGGAGTCGGTGGAAGAGCTCTGCCGCAAATTCGGGAGCATCCTGCTGCTGACGGAGTTTTCCTTCACCATCGATGCGGTCAAACTCATCGACCGGGCGAAACCGGCGGTCTTCCAGGTCGGCTGGATGAGCTTCACCCTCGGCGGCCCCGGCCAGCTCTTCCCGTGGACGTATGAGGAGCTGATCGCCAAACCACGCATCCATCGCGAGCTCAACAATATCCGCAACATCTGCCGCAAGCTCTGGCCCGCCAGCACCAATCCTGTCCCGCCGAAGATGATGGAAGGCCGGCGCCACATGGGCCAACTCTGGTCCGAACCCCTTAACGCACCATTCGATTGGTATTGGGCGATTCAGGAGTCGTAAGAAAAATTCATACTCATACTCATGCTCATGCTCTTACTCGTGCTCAAAGATATTCAACGATATTTGAGCACGAGGATGCGCATTGTCACATGAGGCTACCATAACGTCCTTCTCGCTCAACCAACGCTCAATTTCCTCTAGCGTATACGGTGCCTGATAATGGACAATCAAAGATTCCCAAAGCCGGCGCATAGGCCAGGCTTGGGGTCGGGCTGTGTGCAACAGGTGAAACGCCTCATGCAGGTCGTATCCTTGTTCCAGCAAATATGCCAGAACAAAGGTAGCTGAGCGGCTGATACCCAATCCACACACCACAAGCACACGCCTCCTCGCCCCAACTGCCACATGGATGAAATCAACTCCTTGCCGCAGGGTGTCAGCTTCTATAAAAACCCCATCGTCCATCGGCAAATCCAGCACAGTGAAATCGTCCGGCCATTCCGGTTCATCGAAGTAGAGCTTCAGAATATGTGTGATCCCCGCAGCGCGCAGCCATGCACAATGCTGCACCAGGCCAGCACCACCGATAAAAACGGATGGCGTCACTTCTCCGATGCTGGGAGGATCTATCATAACCGCCTCTTTCTCAGAAGGAAAACAATCTCTTCGTGCCCTTCGTGCCTTCGTGGTGAATCAAAACGATCACCCTGATTGCTTCACATCGGCAATCGTCCCCGGCATTTCGGATACTGCCGGCAGCCCCAGAACTGGGTGCCGGCGTGTTCACCTGACTTGACCGTACGTTTCACCATGGCGCTGCCGCACTGGGGACAGGCAGGGCGGGCGCCGAAGAGCGTGGGGACTGTGGCCGGGGTGGGGGCGCTGGTCGGGGCGCTGTGCACTTCAACGCCGTTGACCAGTTGCAGCAGTTGCGCGCCGTCGATGAGTTGCACCCGCGTGCTGCCCGCGGCAGCGATCGCCTCGGCGGTGAAGTCGCCGCACGTGATGAAGATCGCCCGTGCCGCCCCTTCCGGCGTGATGGTTTCGTTCAGTTCGTGGATCGGCGGCAACGCGACGTGCTGTGCGCGCCACTGCTTGCACTGCGCCAGTACCAGTTCGCCGTCTTTCCGCAGCTTCAGGTCGATGCCCTTGTCCGTCCCGTCGCCAACGACATCCACGGTATATCCCTGCTGGTGAAAGGCCTCCCCGATCAACTGCACAAATTCCGGCCAGGAGAGGTCACTGATGGTGTCCATGCTCTGTTTCGTATCGATGATGCGGCTGCGCATCCAGCGGGTAATCCAGGACGTAATGCCGGCCACCAGGATGATAATGGTGAACGCATACCCGAAGATCTTGGAAGAGAGGAGAATGTCCGGCGCGCGCATGGAGGCAGTGATCGCTGCCGGCAACAGAAAGACGAGGAGCAAAAACACCACCGCCGCCGCGATCAGTGGCACCCACCAGGGTAACACCAGAAAGAGCTTGTAGAGATCATCGAGAAATGTATTTTTCCGCCGGTTCATAATAGGCTCTTTCTTCTAAAAACGATTTTCTCCTGTTGAATGAGAATATTCTCTTCCGCGCATTCCGGTCAGGGAGGATTTTCTGCAAATCAGGATGCTTCCGCCAGGTTCGCCACGCCGCCATGCGCGCGGAGGTAGTCGGCCATGGCGTGCTGGTTTTCCGACATCGCCACGTCCAGCGGCGTCATACCGGCATTGTCGCTGGCGTTCACTTTCGCCCCCTTGGCCAACAAGTATTCGGCCATCTTCATGCGTCCCCAGGAGGCGGCTGTGTGCAACGGCGTCCATCCGCCGGGTCCCATCGTGCTGTTGGCCAGTGAGCGGTCGCCCAGCAGGAACAGGAAAAATTGCAAGAAATTGTTCTGCGCGATGGCGGAGAAGATGGTGGCTTTTTCGGTAGCAGCTTCCTCGGTGGTCGGCTTCGGCCCCTTCAGGAATGCCAACAGAAACCCGGTTGATATGGCGATATTCACCCCGTGACCGATACATTCCGGTATAGTATTGGTCTCATGCATAGATACACCGATGATATAGTACGATAATGTAGCCAGCAGCCCCAGAGCGAGGAGTAATCCGCCTTCACGGAGGTAGGCGGCATTCAACACCAGCTTCGAATTATCACGCTGGTAAATGGCCGTCAATGCAGGAAAGGAGAGGAGGAAGAACAGCGCCACCACGATCGCTTCCTCAATCCACATGTGACTAAATGCCTTTTCCATGATGATTACCGTAAAGGCGCCGTAGCCGAACAACACCACCACCCGGCCAGGCCAGAGCGGGAAAGAGCGCTTTGCTTTTTGTGGTTTACTCATTGGTGCATCCTTTCAGAGAGGCCGTATCCCCTGGCATTTCGGATACTGCGGACACCCCCAGAACCGGTCGCCGGCGTGTTGTCCCTGCCGGGCGGTCCGTTTCACCATGGGGCTTCCACATTGTGGGCAGGTGGGTGGAGCATCGGCTGGTGCGGTCATGGTGGCAGGCATAGGCGCTGCCATTTGGATGGGAGTTTGAATCGATGCGCTATTGGCTTTCACGCTTGCAATGAGCCGCAGCAGTTGCATGCCATCGATGAGCTGCACGTTCGCGCTGCCGGCAAACGCCATCGCATCGGCGGTATATTCACCGCAGGTGACGAAGATCGCGCGTGTGGCCCCTTCCGGCCCGATGACGCCATTCAGCTCGCGGATCGGCTTCACCCCGACGCGCTGCGCGCGCCATTGCTTGCACTGCACCAGCACCAATTCGCCGTCGCGTCGCAGCTTCAGGTCAATACCCCCATCCGCACCACCGCCGCCAGTCTCGGTGACGGTATATCCCTGCCGGCGAAAGGCTTCTCCGACTAACTGCTCGAATTCGCGCCAGGTGAGATTGCGGATGCTCGCCAGGTTTGTCTGCGAATTGAAGAGCTCCCGATTGAGCCATTTCTTGATCCATGATGTAAAGCCCGCAAGCAATATCAGAGTGGTGAAGGCATACCCGAATATCTTTGAGTACACGATGATCGCAGGGGCGTATAAGGATTTTGGTGTAGTCGCCGGAATGAGGCAGACGAGGAGAAGAAATACCCCGGCAGCCACCACGAGTGGTATCCACCAGGGTAATTTCATAAAAATGGCATGGAGATCTTCCAGAAAACTCGTTTTTCGCCGGCTCATGGTGATGATTCCTTTCAGAGCAATGATCGAGGCTTATTTTGTGGAGAGTATCATTTCACTCCTTACCGGATCAAGCCACAGTACGCTGCTCACACACCGCGGATAGATACAGCCGCCGCTGACGCCGTCACCGCCGGCGACGACCTGGTCGATGACCGAGTGGCCGGCGGCACCGTGGCGCCACCAGTCGGCGTGGGCGCGGTCGAAGGCTTCCGCCTGGGCGCCGAAATCGAGGCCGAGCACCGCCTGGGCGACGTACTGGCAGATGAAGATTTTGCTCATCCACGAGTTGTCGTTGTTGCCGGAGAGCTTCCAGCCCTGGTCGGGGAAGAGGCAGCGCCCGGGCACCAGCACGGCGAGCAGATGGCGCTTCAGCGTGGCGAGGAAGTCGGCGTAGGGGCCGTCCAGCGCCAATTCTGCGTGCAGACCGAGCTGATCCGGGTAGACCAGCGCCTCGATGATGGGGATGATCGCCGATTGGTCGACGCCGTCGAGGATGGCGGGGATGTAGCCGAGTTGCTCATCGAAGGCCGCCGTCACCGTGTCGGCGCATAGCCGTGCCGCGTGCCGGGCGGCAGAAATCTCCTCTGCCCATTTGCCCGCGTCCTCCGCTTCCAACAATTGCGCCAGCGCCAGGTAGGCGGCCCAGCATTTCACCGCCATGTAGGTGTTGCGCCGCGCCTGCCCCAGGCTGGGGTCGAGCGAATCGTAGGTGGTGATCTCGCTCTCGCGCCCGCAGCGGTTGCTGTCCAGGTCCATCACCCCATCGCGCTGCGCCGGGTCCGGGTGATCGCGCAGTTGTATGGAGTGCAGGCAATCGACCAACAGCCCCGCGCGCTTATGCCGCCAGGCGCCGTCGCCGGTGGCCTGCACATACAGCGCCGCACAGAGCGTCCAGTTCAGCAGCTCCTCGTGGGTCATGTAGGAGAAGCAGCCGGCGTGGTCGGTCACCTCGTAGCTGGAGAAGCCGTGCGGGGTGAAGACGTTGCGCGTCCCCTGGTCGTGGGTGAAAGAGATGCCGCCGGGATAGGCCTCGGGCCGGTCGGGGAAATGCAGCTCATCGCGATAGCAATATTCATCAGCGAAGGAATCCAGCACATTGCGCAAGGCCCACGGGTGCTGGCGCAGCTCGAAGAAGGCCATGTCCACGGTGAGGTCGAGGGTGTTGATCATGTTGCACGACCCCTCGTTCACCACCCAGCGCGGTTTGGCACCTTCGAGGAAGAGTTGCGTGCTGCCGTAATAGGAGTGCACGGATTTGGCGTAGAGGAACTGCTGGTGCGCGTTCAACCTGCTGCTGCGCAGGGCGGCATCGTGCTCGCGCGCCTCTGTAAGCCAGTCCGCACTCCGGTCCAGCGCATAGCGCAACACGTCGTTGAGATCGGCGAAGTAGCGGGTGTAGAGGTAGGTGCACGCATGCCCGGTGGTGACCACTCCGGCGCGGAACCAGCCGAAGGCGATGTCCAGCGTGAGTGTTTCGCCGGCAGGCACTTCCACCAGCACCCCGCCCATGCCGGCCAGCCGGAACTTCAGCGGCACCGGGCGGCCGAAGGCGTGTTCCAGATTGAAGTCGGCGAAAGTACACACGTCCGGATAGCGTGCCGCTTCCACCGCAAACCCATAGCCGAGGCGGCTGGCAACGCCGCACAGCTCGCCGCCTGTTTCATCCTCCAGCAGGCGCAATCCCGGCAAGCCATTCACCGCGAAAAAGGCGGTCATCGGCGTGGTCCCGTTGGTGTTGTCAAAGGTCAACTGCCCGACGATGGCCGGCGCAACGGCGTCTTTCACCGCGGAGGCGGGCGCCGTCTCCGGGTCAGGGATACCGCTCACCGGCGTGGCCAGCAGGAACTGCACTCCCTCTGCCTGCCAGCAATCCGTGCCCAGCCCGAGGTCGCGGGTGATCTCCTGGTCACGGAAATAGCGGATGGACACCGGCTTGAAATGCGGCTGAATGGGATCGGTGGTGGGGATGAAATCCGCCATCCCCGTCGCCAGCGCCCCTTCGCTCGCCGCACAGTACGGCAAACAGTGCACCACGCCGTCGCGCAGATAGCCGATCAGCACGTCCTGCGCCCCGACCAACCCCTCTTCCAGCGAAAACCCGCCGCCATGCCCCACCCACCCGAGGCTGAAACTCGCCTCAGCGCCGCGCGGGCTGTGTTCCATCTGAAAGGAATGATGGTTATGTTGCATATGAGATGTTCTCCGAATATAACTCAACCCGTTCGTAGTCAGCTACGCAGCGGAGCGGAGTAGCGTCGACGATAGGAAAACCTATCATGCGAAGACTTCTCCTATCGACGACGGCACTCCGCTCCGCTGCGTGCCTTACTACAAACGGGCTTACTTATTCTCGTGTAACGGTGTGCCAGCCATCCGACATTTGCGAACGAAAGTACACTATCCACAGGGCTATCCACACCTGTGAATACATTAAGATTACTCGTCTTAGTCTATATTTCTCCCAGCATCGCTTTCGCACGGGCCAGCGCGTCGGGCAGCTTCTCCACGTCTTTGCCGCCGGCTTGCGCGAAGTCCGGGCGGCCGCCGCCGCCGCCGCCGGCGATCTTGGCGATCTCGCGGATGATGTCGCCGGCTTTGATGCGGGTGGTCAGGTCTTTGCTCACCTTCGCCGCCAGCAGCACCTTGCCGTCGGTGGCGGAGCCGAGTACCACCACGCCGTGCTGCAGCTTGTCCATGTACTGGTCGGCCAGGCTGGCCAGCGTGCCGGCGTCGACGCCGTCGAGCTGGACGATGATCGCCTTGATGTCGTTGATCTCTTCGGTCTGCGGGCCGGCGCCGCCGCCGCCCGCCGCCGCTTTCACCTTCAACTCGGTGATGCGCTGCTGGGCCTCTTTCAGCTCGGTGCGCAGGCCGTCCACGCGGTCGAGCACCTCGTCGGCGGGCGCTTTCAGCGCGGCGGACAGCGCGCGCACGATGTCGGATTGCTCGCGCGCCCACGCCGCGGCCTTTAATCCCGTCACCGCCTCGATGCGGCGGATGCCCGCGGCCACCGAGGACTCGGCGGTGATTTTGAAGAAGCCTGCCTGCCCGGTGCGGTCGAGATGCGTGCCGCCGCACAGCTCGCGGCTGAAGGCGACGTCAAACTCGCCGCCGCCGATGTTCACGGTGCGCACCCAGTCGCCATACTTCTCGCCGAAGAGCGCGGTGTAGCCTTCCTTGCGCGCCTCCTCCAGGCTCATGTCGCGGATGGCCACCGGGGCATCCCCGAGGATGTGGGCGTAGACCAGCTCCTCCACGCGGCGGATCTCCTCCGCGCTCATCGCCTGCGGATGGCTGAAGTCGAAGCGCAGGTAGTCCTCGTCCACCAGCGAACCGGCCTGCTTGGCGTGTTCACCGAGCACCCGGTGCAGGGCCCAGTGCAGCAGGTGCGTCGCGGTGTGTGCGCGGCGGATGGCATCGCGCCGACCGGTCTGTACGCGCGCGGTCACCGTGTGGTGCGGGCTGGGGATGAAGGCCTCGTGCTCGCTCATGTCCACGGTATGCAGGAAGTGGCCGAACTTATCCTTCGCCACGTCGATGACCGGCAGCGTGGTGCCATCGAACTGCAGCGTGCCGGTGTCGGTGCACTGCCCGCCGGAGGTGGCGTAGAAGGGTGTTTTGTCCAGCACTACCACCGCGGTGGCGCGGTCATCGGCGGCGACGAAGTGCTCCAGCGTGGCTTCCACTTCCGTATGCAGGTAGCCGACAAACTTCGTGGCCGGCACATCGGCGCCCAGCGCGGCGGATTCATAGGCGAAGGCGCCGCTGGCGCGGCTGCGCGCCCGGGCCTCCTGCAGCGCCGCGGTGTAGCCCGCTTCGTCGATGGTCAGCCCGGCCGCCACCGCCGTCTCCTCGGTCATCTCCTTAGGGAAGCCGTAGGTGTCGTAGAGGGTGAAGACGTCCGCGCCGTTGAGCGCGGTTTTCCCCGCCGTCTTCGCTTCGTTGACCAGCCGGCCGAGCAGCTCTTCGCCGCGCTCCAGCGTCTCTTCAAAGCGGCTCTCTTCCGCGCGCAAGGTGTCGACGATGAACTGTGCGTTGTCGCGCAGCTCGTGGTAGTGCCCGCCCATCATCTCCACCAGCGTGGGCACGAGCTTGTACAGGAACGGCTCGTTCAAGCCCAGCGCGCGGCCAAAGCGGTAGGCGCGGCGGACGATGCGGCGCACTACGTAGCCGCGCTTGTTGTTGCTGGGCAACACGCCGTCGGCGATCATGAAGGCCATGCAGCGCAGGTGGTCGCCGATGACGCGCAGCGCCAGCGTCTGCTCGGGGGTCACGTTATCAACCAGCCCGGCCAGCGCGCGGGCGGCGGTCATGATGGGGCTCACCAGATCGGTATCATAGTTGGAGTCGACGTCCTGCACCAGGCTGGCCATGCGCTCCAGCCCTGCGCCGGTGTCGATGCCGGGAGCGGGCAGCGGCAGGTACTGGCCGTCCTGGAAATTGAACTGCTGGAAGACATGGTTCCAGAACTCCAGCCAGCGGTCGCAGCCGCACGCCGGCGAGGTGCAGTCCGGCCCGCAGGCGAGATGCGCGCCGCGGTCATAATGCATCTCCGAGCACGGCCCGCACGGCCCGCTGTCGCCCACCGGCCCCCACCAGTTCTCTTTTTTCCCCAGCGGGATGATGCGCGACTCGGGCACGCCGATCTCCAGCCAGATCTGTCGCGCCTCCAGGTCTTCCTGGTACGGCTCGCCTGGCTTTGGCTTATAGTAGGTCACCCAGACGCGCTCCGGGTCGAAGCCGAGGCCGCCTTCCGACTGCGGCAGGGTGGAGAACTCCCAGCCCCAGCGCAGGGTCTCCTTCTTGAAATAGTCGCCGAAGCTGAAGTTGCCCAGCATCTCGAAGAAGGTGTGGTAGCGCGCCTTGCGCCCCACCTCATCCAGGTCGTCGGTGCGCAGGCACTTCTGCGAGGTGGCCACGCTGCCGTACGGCGGCTCGACCTCCCGGCGAAACCACGGCACAAACTGCTGCATGCCCGCGGTGGTGAAGAGGGTGGTGGGATCCTCCGGCACCAGCGAGCTGCTCGCCAGCACCTTATGCCCCCGCGCCTCAAAAAACTTTAAAAACGCTTCGCGAATTTCATTTCCGGTCATCATATCTGGTTCCTGGTAGGTAGTTTTGGTATGTGCGGCCGTCGTGATACTTACACCGTCCTGGATTCAGGATGCAAGATGCAGGATTCAGGTGCTATACTACGGCAACGGACGCATATTTCATAGGATTATCCGTGAGCAGTTGCGCAATTCTGCCACTGCTCACCATCACCATGGAGTATACCAGAAAGGGCGGGGCGAAGGAAATGTTGTGCCGGTCAACCGCTCCATGCACCGGGGTGGCGGCGCTGTTGGTACGTTCTCTTAGATTCTTAGACGATAATAACTCTAATAAGGGGGTGTGGAAATGTGGATACAGGCAAGAGCCCACGCTTGATCCACTTGTGGATAACCGGTGTGGAAAACTCCAGCACACGCTCAGTTTCTCCACTGAGTTCCACAACCCTAACACAATCCACACATTTCACAGGTCTATCCCCAGGAAGTTCTTAGTTAGGTGTGGATAAGAATTTTTTTATTGTGTGAACCTTGATACACTTGATTTGGGGATTGAAGGATTTGGTCTTTTCCAGCCGTAGCGCACGATACACCCGGTAGTTGAAATAACTGATCCTCAATCAGGGCGCGTGCGGAAATACGCTTGCCGTGCCTTCCGCATCATCGAAATGCAGAAACTATAGAATCCCAATATGACAGTAAAAATAATGGCGCCGAAGATTGCGAAGTAGAGACCTAGACCATCAAAAAAGCCATGACCGTGTTGAGAGATGTCATACTCGCCCCAGGAGAAGTGAAATACCGAAACGAGATCGGTGATGAAGCGGAGATGTAGAATACCGAAGGCAGCGTACCACGTTAATGGGCTACGATAGTATAACAGACCTGCTGCGACCAGCAATCCGATGTCAAGTAGAATTCCCTGAGCTTGGTCAAGTAGAATTCCGTCAGATTAAAGTGTACCCCGTTGTCAAGACAGCTTTCGGCCTAATTTAAGGTGGATTCCCTGGCCGTCGCTTTTCAGTTGTCAGCGCCGATTCCGACGATCTGGGCCGG